>Ga0247737_1001322_pt1 | contig 10637 bp, 12 predicted proteins | sample UWRJL028104C2_FD_180937 | JGI IMG/M metagenome (GOLD analysis project Ga0247737, IMG submission 180937) | Plant litter microbial communities from Arlington Agricultural Research Station in Wisconsin, United States - UWRJ-L028-104C-2 | ecosystem: Environmental > Terrestrial > Plant litter >...
GATAGGGGAATCCATGGGTATAGATTGCAGACTCCAGGGCCACAACCGGCAAATTATTTATGACCGCATGTTTGACTTCTTCTGATACGAGGTAATGACTTCCCCAACCAACATTTACATATGAGGGTGAGGTTGAGGCATATCTTCTCGACTTAGAACGGTAACGAGCCCATAGATTTGCTGCCCCCCTTCCCGGAAGTTGAGGTAAACGATGAAGCATATCACTAAGATTGTGCCTACATCGAGATTCTTAGCTTGATTTGTTACGGAATTACTGATACCTCTAGCAAGACTTACGTTAACGACACTCATTACGAAGCCAAGATACACGGGTGAGGCCCTCCTATTTCTATGCCCTGGGTATGGAAGACAAGACTATTTCCTTCGCGTAATGTAGCAATTTTTTGCAGATCAACGTCTACTCAGACTCTCGTGACCGTCTCCAGATTAGATGAAGAAGATATAATATCACGTGATATTACCCGAAATTTCGGTGTTTCGGGTATGGATTGACACCAATCCGGGTTTTTGGATCGGAACCTATATCCGAAGCCAATTTATTTGACACATGCTATGTAGGAAGCACCAACGTCTCATCATGCACTTTGTACCTTTGCACTGTACCTTTGTACTTTGCAGGGCAACTATAGTCATGCCCCCTTGATGTGTTATGTTTATCTAGCATATAAAGTTGCAATCATAACACGGTAGGTTCTTTCAGCCCCTGTCCATAACATACCTATGTTATTCTTACTATTGCAGATTACTATTGCAGACCTTGGTATACTTGCTCCCATATCTTGCTACTGTTTTGTTCTTATGCCCCTCTTCCCGCTGTTCTGTTCTGCTCCACTTTCAACTCATTGACACCAGAAAGATGCTGCTTATTTCTATATTGTTTACGCTAAGCTATGGGATTACACCGTCCAAAGCCCAAGAAGTAATTAATGGCCAAATCTTCACCCCCGGAATCGCAATAGTCGATTCGCCGCAGCCTAACACACCCATGGGCGGAGGTACGACTTGCTCGGAACTCGTGTTTCTCTGCTAATGTTTTTAGACACCCTTCATGTTGCTCTTGATGTTTCCTCGAATGGCCAGCTTTTACGTGCATCGACGTCCAAAATATACAACGTCGCCATCTTCCTTTCGAGTTACACTACTGGCATGAATCTTACAGTGACAAATGGCACCGCATCTACAGGAAATGCGAGCTTGGGGAATATATTGGAGCAGGAGCCTGGCTCTACTGTCAAGCATGTCAACTGGGTTTGGCCTGACTGTTTAGTGGGAGATGGATCTCCGTCTGGCAACAGTTCTCGTGGTCTCTATAATGTGAGATTCTGACCATAGAAGGTGTCACCTTCTTCGCTGATCCATGCTAGATATCTATTCGTCAAAATTTCCGTCTCAATGGGACCGATGCATACACAATCTTTGACCTCCCTATAAAAGTAACGAATTCCATCTCTCAGTCTAGCGATCGGCCATCCTGTGATGACCTGAATAACCCCTTGATATCGCAAGAAGCACTGGCTGCTTCTGCTAGCAACTTCACCAGAATCGCAGGCACAGGAATCGCGTCGGATAACAAAGATGGCGATGGGCTGGGTGGAAGCAAACCAGAGGGCTCTGCAGTGGATGGCTTGGGAGCAGGTGAGATGTTGGATTGGCAGAGCGCAGCGCACTGGATATGGGTAGGGACTCTAGCTTGGACGCTGGCTGTTTGATATTCGAGATGATGAAAGTAGTATATAATGACATCAAAGATATAAATCTAAAATAATCAATTAAGTGGCTTATGTTGTCCGGGAACCTTCTGATGGAACGCAGATGGGAGTGGAAATGGCGGCCAGCTTGTGAAAGTAAAATAAGATCCTCAATACAGTAAGGACAAAGCGGTTTTATTGAAGTATGACGCTAGCCTCAGATACCGACGCAGATATGAAAAACTTCAAGAACAGTAAGTACATGTGACTCTGGCTATCCCGAGTCGCCATCCATCTGTTCGGCTGAGTGGTTTCCCCTTTCCCCGTCCACTCCACCCCGCATTTCTTCCTTTCTCCAACCGGCGACTATGAAACGCCGACCGAGGCTCAGGTCCGGCCTCGTTTGTCCCACATGCCATACCTTGCGATGTGGAATTCATCAAGCCGTGTAAGTACTTACGATCCACACTCCTCATCTTTTCTCATCTTAAACGTCTCTGTACACTTCTCATCTATAATTTCGCTCTATCATCAACTCGTGCACCTGTATATCTTAAGTTCCTTGTAACTACCCAAGCCAAAGTAACATCACAAGTACACCATCATTATGCCTATGCACAATGGATGGCTCCCCAGAGAAGGTATTGCCCTTCATTTTACGATGTCAATCCGACCTCTATCTACACTTTATTCAAACATCATTTGAATCGCGCTTATGGATTTTGCAGGTCTCACGGGTGATCCAGTTGGACGCCTTCTAAAGAAGACTGCCCTTAATCCAGCCTTTACCTTGGCCTTCCTCCTCGCAGCTCGGTTTACCAAGAAAGGCTCAGACCTCTCAATACTCCATGAGACCGCCTTCAGGCGCATCAAGTACCTCTTCTACTGGGGTATCGTGCGCACCATTTCCGGCTATCTTGATGCCGGTTCACTTGATAACTGGAAGAAGGATGTCTACGACTGGAAGAAGGAGATAGTTATTGTCACAGGAGGTGCAGGTGGGATAGGTAGCCACATTGTAAAATTGCTTGCAGAGAGAGGAATCAAGGTTGTGGTTCTGGATGTCATCCCAATGACTTTTGAGACATGTAAGTCTCCCTATATTTTCTGAATCAATCAAGATCCGACTGACCTTTTACCACTCGCAGCGAAAAATGTATACTACTACAAATGTGACATCACTTCACCCGCAACAATCGCTGCAGTAGCTGCCGAGATTCGCAGAGATGTCGGAGAACCTACCATTCTGATTAACAACGCTGGCGTTATCCGTGGAAAAGATATACTTGATGCTTCAGAGAGGGACGTGCGATTCACGTTTGATGTGAACACTCTGGCACATTATTGGCTGGCAAAAGAGTTTGTTGGAGATATGGCGAAGAAAAACCACGGAATGGTTGTCACAGTGGCATCCTATGCGGCGTTTGTTGTTGCACCAAATATGGTGGACTATGCTTCATCTAAGGCTGCCGCACAAGCTTTCCATGAAGGATTGGCTTTGGAACTCAGTATGTTATTTTATTTTGGAAATCTCCTATCAATTCCTGTCCCTTCCACTTCCGATTTAAGCCTGTTAGCAGACACTAATGCTATGCAGAAACTCGTTACAACGCACCCAAAGTCCGCACTGTACTTGTCAATCAAGGCTACACCAAAACTGCCCTTTTCTCGGGTTATCAAGCCAAAGGAGGGTTCCTAGTTCCATCCTTGGAACCAGAAACCGTTGCCGAAGCTATTGTGAAACAAGTTTTGACAGGAAGCAGCGGACAAGTTATTGTGCCCGGATTTGGTGCAATCCTGACCTTCTTTAGAGGCTTTCCACATTGGTTCCAAAACCATGTGAGAGCTGATGGAAAGGAGTATATGACGAAGTGGAATGGACGTCAAGTCATTGATGTGGAGAAGTGGAAGACCGATGCTGAGAAGGAGAAGGAGAAAGATACAGAGAGCGCGTGAGTTTTGTCCTGGGAAAATTATGCGAAATACTGATTTGACTAGGTCTACTGTTCTCGTTCCTTCTGATGAGAATTGAAGGCTCAATTTTAAAGGATAGGAAGACGGATGGATTGAAAATAATAACGATCATGACTATTGGCCTATGTTCGTTTCTGGCCCCTATACCATATATTGATTTTTTGGGCCTTTTTCCGTCCACGTTTTATGAAGGGCATTAATGTACTCTATAATTGTAGATTAAGCCTAAAATATTTTGCGCTTGCGTTTCCCTATTATTTCTGTCATACATGTACTTGGACAATGTACTGTACTAACACCTAGTGTTTAAATCTGGCGGTAGCTCTGATTATATATCGCAGAAGGTGCGCACATGGATTTCTTCCCTTACTTTGTACTATGTGCCTTCCTATTTAATCTCTACGGTATAAGCCTCAACTTCTCAAGATGCTCCACAGCAACAATTCTGAACATTAACATTTCAAACATTACCGTCACTCCTATCGTATAATATTATTTGAGGAATTATCATATGTCTGTCATTGTACTGTTGAAGTAGCCACAATCCTGCAAAATTCCCTGTCCAAAACTCAAAATGGATATTCAACCACTTGAATGTCTTCGACAACTCCTCGAAACAGCTACCTCGCTACAAGACAGACGCACCATCTTAGATCATTTCGGAGAGCTTCTATCTCCCTCCAAGGAAATCAATAACAAAATGCTGTCTGCAAACAAAAAAGAAAGGAAACGCATGAGAAAGACTGCTTTTTGTCAGGTCGAGAAGGACTGCTTCGACGCGGGTTCGGTGATGCCTGAAGACTCGCCAGTTTTGTACGCAAGGAGGATTTCTTGTTGCGATCCCAAGAAGAATAATTCTAGAGTATTCAGCCCCCGGGACAGAGACTTTTCGAGCACTCTCGACTTCAAGAAAGAAGAGCAAGAGCGGATTCTCCAAGAAATGTTCGACAGTATCCCTCTCCTTGATGACCTGTTCTCCGACGGCAGCGAATTTTACGATAGTAGCAAGTCATGCTATTCTGCATTATCTAGTCAGGAGAATGCGGATCAGGAACAAGCCATTCTAGACAAGGCAGGCGCACCGCCGAAGGAAGAATTGAAGGCAAATATTGCAAATTGGCTCAAGGCTCAGCCACAGTCAGCAACTGGTACCGAGGAGGGTAACTGGAAGGAGAAAATCATGATGGATGGAAGCTTAGGTTGGGATCCTCGATTTTATGCAGAAATTGTGCCATCGGGTTTGGCTTTCTGTAGGGACGTTTGGGGGGATCTGAAAGTCGAGAAGGCGAGGAAAACGAGAGCTAACCGTTTCGCGGTGTTAGACTGTTGGAGGAATGGAATGTACACAGCTGAGGGTATGAAGCATGATATCGAGTAGGAATTCGACTTTTTACTTTTGACGGCTAACGGTTGACGGTGTTGATGTTTCTTTTACGATGCAAAAAATAATAATCATCAATGAAAGTCAGATTACTTTTCGAGACCTCATCGATCTCAATATTGCTCCCGACTCCTAACTATCAAGCAAATTTACACAAGAAGCCAAGTAGATCCATTTCATCAAATACAGTAAAATCTGATGATTGATTATGCCGAGCAGTCTAACACTGCAATCATCAGGTAAGCAAGGTTCTACACGGATACAACTGCTATTCAGATAGACTATCTAGCTCAGTAGGTCGGTGGAGGCATGAAATGATGAGTTTTGACTTGCTTTTTTGACGGCTCTGATTGATACTCTTGCATCGTGCATTATTTGCTATCAAATATCTTTATTAAAATCAGAAAGCTGGGACCTTCAAGAGACTAAACGGCACCGGAAATTTTATAAACTATCCATGTTCTGACTCCATTCCCGGTTTCTCACCTTGTGTCTTGCTAAGAATGTGCTCACGTTCATCAATGTCCATGTGGGTATCTTCTACACTGCTCATGAGTGCAAGCGTATTGTAGTAACGCCAGGTGATTCCGACATCCACAAAATCATGTCGGAATTCTTCGATTTTCTCTGCACTGTGATCGCTTTCACACTCGGAAGGGAGGCAGGAACTGAGGGAGTAACGATTGAATTAGCTACTATATGCCTTATTGACCTTCTGCTATCCTTACTATCTGTCCTCCTCAAGTTTCTTTGAAGAATTATAAATTCTTACTGCTTATATGGTGGAATTGGCTGCTACTCGTTAGATTATTACGGCGGAAAGATAAAGAGCAAGGCTTACCTTAGAACCCTCAACATGTTTGACAAATCCTCCGTAGTTACTCAGCCAAGAATCCGCAGCATGACTGCCGATCATACTCAGAGGAAATCCAATATCAAATGGCGTCGCTCCCTCAATCTCATCAATTTCTGCTTGTGTAAGCTCCAGACTCAGCGCCTCAATATTTCCCTTGATATGATCAATCTTTCTGCCGCCAACAATTGGGAAAACGTAAGGGGTTTTCTGCATCACGTATGCCAATGCCACACTAGTAATCAATGTATCTTTCTCCTTTGCAATTTTTTCCAAAGCCTTACAGACCGCAATAACCGGTGCGGGAATGTCACCTTTACCTCGACCTTCGCTTGCTTTGCGCTGTTCTTCGGTCTTGAAAGCGCCGCCGCCGAGCGCTCCCCATGGCATGAGGCTCATTCCCTCATCGCGGACCATGGGAATGATTTCACGCTCGAAATCACGGGATGCGGCGGACCATTTACCCTGATAGACGCAGAACTGACGCAAGCCGTGATCGCGAGCGTATTGATTCGCTTTGGAAACGACCCACGCTGGCGTGTCGGAAACTCCGATATAAAGCACCTTTCCAGAGGCAATGATATCATTCAAAGAATGCATGAGTTCCGGGATGGAGCAGGTGTGGTCCCACCAGTGGACATATAGCTAACCCGCCTATTAGCAATTGCTAGGTTGGTTTCGTGATCAGGGTGTGCTTACCAAATCGATATAAGAGGTCTGAAGATTCTCCAAGCTCTTTTGGAGCGAGAGATGCAGACTTTTGGCTCCATTGCCACCGGTGTTAACGATAATTTCCTTGCCTCCTCCAAAGGTACCGCGATATGCGGTCGTGAATTTGGTAGAGATGACCATTTGGTCTCTTACCCCACGCTTTTTCATCCATTCTCCGATGTATTGCTCAGACTCCCCCTTTTGGTAATTATTTGCGCTGATGCCTCCATTAGCAAAATAGAAAATTCATCTGCAAGTAGGTATGGACTTACGTGTCAATGAAATTGCCACCATTTTCATAAAAGTAATCGAGTATTCCTTCGGTGGTTTCTTGATTGCATTCGCCGAGAAACTCTTTCCTGAGGTCATTGTTAAAGAAGTGATTGATGGTTGTGATATATTGGATAACCTACCAACTTTCTCCGAAGTTCATGGCACCCAGACATAGAGGGCTCACTCGAACCGAGGCAGTTGGAGAAAGAATTCGGTAGTAGCTAAGCGCATTCTTGGGTTTGGGTGGAGGAGGGAGCACTGCCGACATTTTTGCTTGCTATGGAGATGGAGAGGCTTGAAAGTATGGAAGTATTTTGGATAAGTTGAGGCTGTTGTTGAAGACTTAATCCAGAGGAGCTCCCTCCTTATATAGCCACCAAAAGTCATTATGGCCTATGAGGAGTGATTATGTTTATCATTAGTTTCGGATATCGTACAGTGCGTCCAATGATGGTGACACAAAATCCAACACCCAAAGAATAGTATTGGTACTCTCTGCTGCACTCCCCTCTTCAGGTCTCCACATATTAACCTGTAACAAGGATTATTTGTTCATGAATCATGCATAAAACCTTACCTTCCTGGAGAATAGAGAGCCTCAAAAGTCAGTCGAAACCACACCACTTTCGGCGTTAAGTCTTAACTCCTTCCTCTTCTACACCCAAATACTACTTCCGCCCGACATTAACTCCAGCTTTTCGAGCTTGGATTATAAATTGTGAGCTCTGCGTCGTTAACGAATTTCGAAACTGACTTGCTTAGCATTTTCAGATAACCAACAATGAGGAGTATACTATCAGAAACAGCTTGGCAACCGCCTGTGCACAATTGTGTAGGATATATGGAAGTACGGAACCATGGTGAATGTACATATACCACAGGTAATAAATCCTAGATGATCACAGCTACTCCCGAAGTTCTGCCATTGTATTCCCGCAGTTTTCCCTTGGGCTGGTCTGAGCGACTGACCTCCTTGCAACGCCTTCCATCATCATCAACTTACCTGGAAGAAGTCCCGGCTTATGACTTGGCGATGCGCAATGCCAGTGAGATGAAGCATAATAGCAAATCAAAAATTGTCTGCTGCGTTGATGTGTAAGGAATCAAGAAGTCCTGGGGTGAGAGCGAAGGCTTTTTGTACGACATCGAAGAAGTTGGGTGCTCGGGAAATCTAGCCGTGTTTCCGGTGAGTGAGGTTGAACTGAGGTCACGGGAAAGTGTTCATATGCACTGATTGCTATGAGTGAGATATGAATAATCCATATACTTGGACTTCCATACTTTTCAGTTGCTTGGGAGCCTGTTGGACGTGTCATCTGCTTCAAGGTAGATATCAAGCATAAGCCTAACCATGCACTGAATCGAGAATAGATCACCTCCGTACCCAAAAACAGGTGCTCCAAAAAAAGCAAGATTCTGAAAAATACGATCAAAGTCTGTACCATCAGATATAAATGCAAAGACTTGTCTGAGACATGGTACATGGTTCACTGAAAATATCTGAAATCGTCAACAGCGCTTTCAGACGTTATTATCCTCAATTTACAGCAGCCGCCCCTGTTGACTTTGCGCATCTCCAAGCCATTTTACAGTACTTCAATACAGCTGCATGATATTCATTGCTTGATCATATCCACGGAGCAAGCCTCGAGCTCTTCAACCGTCGCCGATGAAGTCTGTGACACCAATTACTCCACTCGATATCTAGCACAGTGCTCTGGTATATTTCATTATACATGTAAAAATATGACATATAGCAGCTCTCAGAATTCCATATCTCTGCGTATACATGAGATACAAGTGATTTATAAACTTAAAAGAACACAGAAAATCAGCGTGCTAGCATCTGTAACGCATTTGGATTTTCTAAATCCTAGTCCTAAAGCATGTATCATGCGAGAAGTAGCAATAGAGGAAAATTCAAAAATGATAATAGTCCTGAAGCGGATGAGATGAGTCCATCTTTCAAAGAGCTCGCATCCTTTGCTTGATATCTGTAAAACTGAAGCTGACAACAACACAGCCTCGTTGGAAAGTGAACATGTTACTGGGCTCGAGCCGATAGGTGTTGAACAAGATCACCCTGTAGGCTTTCCTTCACATCTTCAAATTTGCGTAGCAAAATATTGCAACCTCATGGCAAACCGCAAGCAAGTCAGATAGCTCACATCCTGCAGCGAAATGGTAACTTAGTAAACTACAATAGAAACCGAAGAGCAAACTAGGATCTGCACGACGTCCAGCTGTCAGCTTTTCTCCTATACTTGTAGCATTAACAAAGCGTCAGCAACGGGCTACATCCAAGTCATAGGCTTGCCTGCGTGATACTTCTTGTGCAACCAAGGTAACGCTGAACAAGCCTCCTCTGGATTAAGAAGAGATGTAAAGCGAACGAATGATATGTGTTACGCTGCTCTCTCAAGGCTAGCTCGAGGTTTACATTTAAAGTCTGGTATTAAGTTTGAACTGCACAAGAGTAACGTCAGGCTATGGAGATACTAATCTACGACCTGCCAAAGAACGAATTGCAAGAAGAGAAAAAAGAAAGAAGAGAATGGCATAGAACACTTACTGACCCACATCTGTTTGATATGAAGTACCAGTAATGCAGTTGCGATAGAGGCGATCTCCGATACTGGACAGGCAGGAGTATAGAAAAAATGCAATAGCACAACTCAGAAGCGAGCAATTTCAAAGAGATCTTGAATGACCCTCTACTTTTCGTGGTAGTTTACAACTTGATGTGAAGACAGTCTGTCTCGAGGGAAGGAGGATATATGTCTAGGATAATGATTAAAGGAAGAGTATCTGATGGTAGCGTAATTAGTATCTATCGCCTCTCACGTAAGTAGGAGCAACGGATTAGAGAAACTTAAGAGTAGCGAAGAAGGCGGTTTGATATTTTGACTCGTGAATTTGACATATATTGATCACTCGTCAGCCAAACTTTAAGCGACAGGGATTACTGCGTGAGAAATACTGAATCTTATTTATGTAAAGTGTGGTTATCTATAGAAAATATTGTGTAGGTTGAAATTCTCTCCAAATATTCTTTGCAGGGTTCTTATTGAAGCCATAGAGTATAAATATGGACAATGCATCTATCACTTTGCTTCATGAAGCCAAAAATTCATATGTCTATTTCTATTTAAGCAAATTGTGAAATGTAGATGTTAAATTGGTAGACATTGATTGGAACACGCCAACTAGGCGCTGTCTAGCGATTCAAGATTCAAGATTTTAGATAAGCTGCCTCATAATCATTGCATGACTGCTGGAAACTCTTAAGTGCTATAAGCAGGTCTTAAACAAGTGACCCAGACCTCGCTGTTATGTGCCAAATCGTGATCTAAGTATCTGAGAGACAAAAGATGAAGCTGGTAAGAGATGCTCTGATACGGCCTTGAAGTACATTACTTCTCGAAGCACAACAAGGTGCAAGATGAATCTGCTGCGACCTTCGAGAATATCTGGCATACGAAGCCCTATGTCATATATGACAAGAGAAGAAACTAAACTGGACTATTATGTACTCGTGTAATTTTCGGAGAAGGAGTTGGGGAAGCTGAAGGGCAAAAGGAATTATTCCTTTTGTTTGATGGCAATAGGAACAGTTGCATTTATGGATAGGATCTGATTGATGGTGCCACAACAGCCTGATCCTGATTCTTCTATATCGATAAGGAGAGAAAAACCATCGGTATCTATGATTCATGTCAGAATAGAGTTGAAGCTT
>Ga0247737_1001324_pt1 | contig 10625 bp, 11 predicted proteins | sample UWRJL028104C2_FD_180937 | JGI IMG/M metagenome (GOLD analysis project Ga0247737, IMG submission 180937) | Plant litter microbial communities from Arlington Agricultural Research Station in Wisconsin, United States - UWRJ-L028-104C-2 | ecosystem: Environmental > Terrestrial > Plant litter >...
TGCACGCGCGCGACGCTGTACACGCAGGGCACGGTGCGGGTGGTGGCGAAGCATTTCAACTTCACGCACGCGACGGCCGTCTTGTGGGAGGACGTGGCGGATGCCATTGATGGCGGCGAGGAACCCTCGGCGGCCCAGCGCGAGCATGCCGTGCTGGGCTGTGGCTGGAAGGGCGGCCAGGTCGGTGTCAATGCGTCGCAGGCGAGGATGGAATATCATACGCAGGAGTTCCTGGCGCGCGGGGCGAGCACGCACGGCATTGTGGTCATGTTGGTTAGTTCGGCGTCGTAGCTGGGTGGGGGGTTTAGGGTCACTTGCGAGGGGAGGATTGGGGAGAGGATGCTGATATTAAAAAGAGAGAGAGATGATATATGGCACATGTCAGTGTTTGGCTAGGCTTATACTCGATGTTGTGACCTGATTGTAAATAGACCTCTAGGCCCCGAGTGTAGATAAGCGAATCTGACAGCCATAGTTCTCACTTGTTCGGTGCTTCAATATCTAAAAAGTGGATTCGCGAAGGAAAGGGGAAAATGTAGGCCCCACTACTAACTATTAAGGAACCCGAGCCACATATTGTGGACCACGATATATTTTATATTTTCAAAAGTAATCATACTAATCACAATCACAATACAGCATGTTACGACGAAGGTGGAAGTTGGTGTAAACGATATATATTATATGTCTATGATTATTGCCAATAATCGACTCGGGTATCTTGGCGAGTAACCGAAGCACTTTTTGCAGGATTGGCGTAAAACAACAAGCCGATCTCTACATCGTTCTAGATGGTATCAAACCTCCCTTAGTCCTTAATCTCCCGAGTTGGCTCCTCGTGTGGATCTTCAATGTCCTTGGGCTTCGTCTCAAGCTCACCCACGGGCAGCATGTTCAATTGATCCTCATGAGCATCCAAATCTCTATACATGATCCAAAAGCATGTACCGCCAATGAAACTGAGCACAGCCATGACCCCGTAGTTCCAGACCAATAATGGATCCGTGCTGAGGGGCACCAACGCCTCACCGATCGCAGCGGCGATAGATGACATGAACAATGCGACGGCGGTCACGAGAGAACGCATGTTGCGGGGGGCTTTCGAGAATGCATATTCCAGCGAGGTGATGGAAGCCAGAATCTCCGAGATGGCGATCAAGACGTAAGAGCCGGTCTGTGCCCAGACGTTGATGTCGACGGTAGGACAAGCAGTCTCGCCGTCACCACCTAGGGATGCTGGGAGCACACCGGCTGCGTTCCGGCCACAGACAGATTTCTTGTAAATGTAGTATTGGATGATACAAGCCCAAATCATGGCCGCGGTACCGGCATAGAAACCTACGGTAATCTTCTTGATAGGGGTGAAGTTGATCTTCGCTTTCCGAAGTGCGGGATAGATGAGAAGATCGCAAACGGGGATCAAGATGATAAGGGCAAAAGGGTCCAGGTTGGAAAGAATGTCGTTGGGAAGTCCGTTGAGCTTCATGGTTGCGGCTTGTGACGTGAGATTGTTGTTGATCTGGTTGTAAGTGACCCAGTAGAGTGGATACCACAGGAAAACCGAGCAAGCTGCGAAACCACGGCCAACCTCGTCAACCCACTGGTCATTGAATGTCATCCACGAGGGACGAGCTGACGGAGCGATATTCGATGGCTTCACCGACTCCCAAAAGGTACCGTCATGAAGGCGCTTGTAGGTCGCCACAGGGTTGAGGGACCATCGGCCTTTGTTGGCAAAGAAAAATAGCTTGGTTGCCTTGCCGAACACGGATCCTGCAGGTGGTGTTCGGATGTACTTGTCACGACCGTACCACATGACCAATGGGCAGAGGCAGAGCATGATTGTCGGGAGAAGGTAGGCGAGCCAGAAACCAACATACTTCTCGGAGTAAACCTGTGACCGTTAGCTTTTGCATTATTTAGCTGAAATTTAGGGTCCATACCATTCCAATTTGACCAACCAGGGCACCAATGTTAATGAACATGTAGAAGTAGTGGTAAACTCGACTCGATGTCACAGCTGGATCGACAATAACCCGTTCTCCCTTCTTGGTCACCCGAACAGCCAGCTTTGTCAAGGGTAGCTGTTCTGCAATTAGAGGAGAAATGTTAGGCTTGAATCCTCCCGTGCCAGAACCCATGATAATGAGACCGATGATGAAAGCGGCAAGGGAACTGTGAGGCTTGGTGATGACGGGCGGGATCGCAGAAATGACCATGATGATGTGACCCAAGATGGCAATCGCAAGGGAGAGGCAGATGGTTCGGAAACGACCGAGATGAGCATCTGCGAGATATGCGCCAAAGAGAGGTACGAGGTAGACCCAGAATTGATTGAAGGTGCCAATTCCTGTGGAGGCTTGCTGGCCCATGTCCAGCGCGCCGGACTGTCCGTCAAACCCAGCCCCAGTTCGCGAGCCTTTGGGCAGCGGTTGTTGGATGAAGTTGGTGACTTTTGCTGGTCAGCTATCATGTTTGTCAGGCCATTGGGGAGGAGGGTGACATACAAACCACGGTGGTTCCGTAATATGAAAAGCGTTCGACCAGCTCAACGAATGCAATGGTGTAGACCCTCCATGGAATCTTGTCTGCCACACGGCGCAAGGTGTGAAGCTCCTCGTCCGTGGGAAAATCCTCATGGATGCTGTCAACCTCTGTCGACGTGCGTGTCACTGGCGCAAGTGGTGCAACCGGCGCGTCTCTCGCCACGGATTGACGTCTTTGCTCTCCATCCGCCGCTTCGTGGGAAGCAGCTACCACCGGGGGATCAACGATGTTGGTGGACATTCTCACAAACAATGCCGGTGTATGTTGGGGGATGTGTGAAAGTGAAGCTCGAGAGAAAAAGATGTCGAGGGTCCGAGGCTAGGTATTTAATGGATCGAGGCGAACCCTGTTTAGTGGACGGGCAGGATGGTTCTGTGGTGAAGGAGAGAGAGCTAGGCGGCCAAAACCGATCACCTCCTCCCTTGACCAGAGTGCCGGAAGCATATCAACACGGTCTGATTCGCTCCTCCAGCCACTATCAAGCTAGATGTCACTTTAGGGTTCAGCATGATAACGAGGGACGGTTGGGGGAGGCCGCGCCAATCAATCGATATCCATCAACTTGCAACTCGGGATGGGGGGGTGTAACGTTTACCCAGGGCGTTTCGACGACGATCATTCTCATCATGCGCAAATGAGTGGCGGATCCCTCGTCGACCTCGGCGCAATTGGTATACGGTTGGGCCTTTTCCCCAAACTCTGCCATCTGCCAACTGCCATCTGCCATCTGCCATCTGCCATCTGTTAGACAGGCATCGGACAGGCCCGAGAGGGAGAGGGAGGGGGTTTGCGCAGGCCAGAGACGACGGTTGGGAGATAGTTCGAATTTGACAATATCATAGAATCATCGCATGGTGGAACGGCCTGCCAGAAGCAGCCTAGATCTGGGGCTGGGTTACGTACATGATATGCTGTTGTGGACGGATGAGGTTGGATTGAGGATTGTGGTATTTGTCGTGCACACGATCGTCTCCAGGGACGATGGCGCTAGAACCGCCTAAGAAGGCAGCTTGCCCAGGCTTGCCAGGGCTTGGGTAAGCTTGTTCTGCGCGTAGCCGGGCCTTGACCAGAAACAGCCAGATGCGCCGGGGTCCGCGCCTTTACTACCGTAGGATTACTTACTCGTATTATTGTTAGTCTTGTTATTATGATATTAGCAAGTGAATCAATGTATCACATCGTATCGTATCTGTCCCGGTGGAGTCCATCATTTCTCTGTCGGTGGTGGTGGTGGTGATTCGGGTGGTTCGAATGGTCGGTCGTGCCGACTCGGTGGTGGAAAGGCAAAAACTCAGTCATGGTCGTGCCGTCACATCCATGAATCGACGACCAATGGGCACCGGCTCTTGCGAGAGTGAGCGAGTAAGGGTTTGCCCCCAGAAGGGATCAGCATGGATGAATTCACACAAGAGCACAGAGTAACCTCGGTCGGACAGATGATCTCACTGGCAATAATCACAGATGATCGGACGTGGGTGAATGAAACAGGGCAGGCTCAGCACCGACCGCAGAAATGAATGCCGGTGAAGAATTCGATTGATGGATAGATGGGTAGATAGATAGATAGGTGTAGTGTGTGTGGCATAAAATAGTATAGTATAGTAGAGTATAGTATAGTATATTCTAGTGTAGTGTAGTGTAATGTAGTATAATAGTATGCTGGATGATGTCAAGCTTCCGCCAACGCTTGACAACGCTTGCCCAGCAATGCTTATTTGTCCGAGATGCAGCGCAATCCCGCCGCGGAACAACGGAGAATTCTGAGTGGACGGGATGGAATGGAAAGTGGAGATGCTGGAACGGGGTGGAGCAAGCCAGGTGGAGAGAGAGAGAGAAAAAGAGATAGGAAGAGATGGGAGAGCCAAAATATTTTACTGTAATACACCAGGCTGCCACTATTCGCTCTACAAACACAGTGATTCTGCTCACTCCAACAAACATGTGTACATTGCATTGCATGGTTCTCACTACCACGCAAGAGCCCGGATCGGTTACATTCCCGGCCTTTTGAGGCTGCTTGAGGTTGCCTGCTTTGCCTCCAATTTAGGTGGACGGACAGCAGGGGGTTTGGTTGGGGGTGGATATGAGGCGGATAACAAAAATGAATAAAGAAATGAATCTAATCATACAACAACAGCTGGGAAAATCCCTCGAATACCGTGCACTAGGCCTGATTTGCCACAACCACAGAAATACCACCGAGTTGGAATAGAGGGCAAACGGCATTTGTCGTAATTAAATCACCAACACAAATGCCCCCGACCCTGATCAAAGCTGCGACCACAATGAAGAATTACAATGCATGGAAGAGGGAAGAGCAGCGTGGCCTGTCGGCGTGGGGATGATTACACCAACATCCAATTCCAACATAACATGCCATACCATCCATACCACACCATGCCACGTTCACCTGCTGAACCCAGTATCAAAAGTCACCACCACCACCACCGCCATCATCTCAACCTTCCCTTTATCTCAGCCGACCGGGGCAAGTAGCACCGAAGAGGAAGCCAGCGTATTAGGTAAAAACACAGGCTCGATGCTTCTTCTCCTCCCTCCCTCCCTCCATCACTCACTTATTATTACTTCCCCTTTTCCCCTTCCCCGCCCCAACGGCACCGCTGCCACCATGACCGCTTACTCTCGCTGCCGATCCACCAAGTCACATTTTACGTCGGGTCTACATACTATACTGTACAAGCCGACGGCTCTAGATGCAAGGACGGTGAAACAGTGGTTGGTTTGGTCAGGCCGATGCGAAGCGAAGTTGGGTTTAGGACGGAGAAATAGGCTTTCTCCAGAGGCACCTCTCCAACGCTAGCCAACCCATCGAGCTCTCTCGCGGATGCATTCCGCTCCTATCCCATGTGGCCACTCGGTTGTGTTTATGGAATAGTCTCCTGCGGGGGAAGAAAGTATGGTGAAAGATGAATCGTTGACGTGCTGGCGGCTAGGCCAGGTACGAGAGGACATAGAACGAAAATAACTTCAGCTGATCTACATCCGGGATACATATCACCACCTTGACTCCTTTCTCGCCTGCCCGTTTGGTTTTGGGGCGCTATGTCGAGTATTTCGTTCTGAGATGGCTTGCGGTATACGATATAGTTATACCGCTAGTCATACCGATATTGTACAAAACATACTGTACGCGAATCTTCAAGATGGCACTTTGAAGATCAGGTGACTTTCACTTTCCACTCGAGGCTAGGCACTAGATGGCAGGAATGTTGTCATAGAGAAATTTAATTGGTTCACCAGCCAAGCGCTGTTTCAATCGTCCAGCGTTCGACACTGACGCTCTAATAGAAATTTCTAATTTCTTTAGATACATGTTGGTGGTAGAAGGTATTTCTGTCGATCACTGCTCAAACACCAACAATAACCAACATTCCAAGCAGAACCCATGCTATAATACCTCTGAATTTCTTGGTACCAACTGAAAGTCTACAGAAGATCCAACAGGGCACAGGAGCGTCCATAGATTATGTTGTTTGTAGTGCAGGACGTGCGATTTGTTTCCGAAGCACGTCGCTAATGATCGTTCGTAAAGTTAAGTATATCTGGTGAGCCAGCTAGACCACCCGATAGAGAGATACAAATACAAGAGAACAGCAAATATTTTTCAAAGTTCAATCATCCAATAATTGGAATACGTCGTTGTCCTGCCCCATGCTGCAGTTCCTGAATACAGTTTTGCCCTGGAATGAATCTATCATGCCTGGTCGTTTGGGTGAGCTCTGGACCTTTTCGAAGCGCGGAGCAATGGGATTTAATTTGAGCGCAAGACCCTTTTTGCCAACTATTTCTTACTGTCATTGAATTACCAGATTTGTAGATTATGGAACGAGCCATTGTACACTCTTCTCTTCGAATTTATTCGCCACGTGACTGTGTGCATACCCCTTGCACAAACAACTCGAGAGATGTTTTTTTATTGAAGGCTTCTTCGGGCATATAGACATTCTAAACTCCACCTAAGAGCTACAGGAGCTTGTGGGTAGATTTTTAGCGGTTCTCCAGCAGCGATTGGTATGTTCTGCTGACGAGTTCGTCATATACTCCTGCAGCCTGGGAGTTCCTCATGCCTGCTTAGTCAGGCTACGCAATCCAACTTCCAGTATCATGATAGAGGTCCAGAATCCTCACAAACTTCATCACAAGATTACCAAATCAGGGTCTCTGGGATGTTAAAATGGAAGGCTCTGAGAGCTCGTCCAATTCATCTTCATTCGTCTCTCCGCCCGATGATAATGTAACCCACCGTCGTGATGCAGCTCAGCAGCTTAGCACGCCGGCAAAGAGAAACCGGACCCAGCTGAGTTGCATCCACTGTCGACATTCGAAGCTAAAATGTGACCGCCAGGAACCTTGTTCTCAATGTTCAAAGAGAGGGAGGGCGGCTCAGTGTGTTTTCCCCGCGGTGAAAACCGTAAGGAAACCAGCGGTCAGCATGCGGAAACGCCTAGAGCATTTGGAAAGCCTGGTGAAAAATGTAATGCCGGATCAAGGTCGAGAACAAGCAAAGCCTGTCTCAAGAGGTAGCTCAATTGCGGCTGCAATGCAGGGAAAGGATAACTCTCAATTTACAAGGGACAGCATCCACACGGAGCAAGTGCCGGGGACCTTGAGCCAGAACGTACAGTCGGAGGTTGCTGGAATAGAGAACGGTTTGCCTGATTCTTCCGGATCAGTTGTGAGAGGAACAACCGAGACTGCATATGTGGGAGCTACACATTGGGCCGCGATACTTAATAATGTAAAACTCTCCCTCTGGCTATCTCACCCTTGCTAATAGCTATCAAGATCGAAGAAGTGAAGAGCTACTTTAGTACCGAAGAGGTGCATGACGACACGCCTGATGAAATGATGAGGCTGGACAGCTCACTGTTGTTCAGCTTCCAGACTCTGACAAAGGAAGACATAATAGCAGCTCTGCCAAACAGACAAGTTGTTGATCGTCTGATGTCCGCCCATTTTAACTCAGATAGCCCATCACTGCGTAGGTAACCTTGGATGGTCTGAAATATTTGGAGCTAATTGGAAGCCAGATCTTCTTCATAGGCCGACTTTCAAGAAAGAAGTGAGGCTATCAAATTAGTCAACTCTTCTTACAACACATACTAACATCTATTTAGTATGGAAGATTTTGGGCTAACCCATCCGGAACCCCACTAACCTGGATTGCAATGCTGTACGCGATTATGAGTCTTGCAACTTTTGCTTCATATCGTACAGGAGTAGAGATGCCAGATCAACGTGGGAGTCACATGGAAATTATACAGATGTATCGAGGCTGCTGCTCTCAAAGCCTTGTTCTTTCTGATTATAACAAGCCAGATTTTTACACGATCGAAACCCTACTCTTCTATGGTGAGGGAGGTCTTATTATGAATAACATTGCCCAAGTAAGCGGCTATACCTTAGCTGGCGTTGTGGTTCGTCTGGCGTTACGCATGGGTCTCCATCGGGATCCATCTAAAGTCGGCGGTAAACTCTCAGCCTTCCAAGCTGAATTTCGACGACGCATCTGGCATCAAATCGTGCAGATTGATCAACTCGTCAGCTTCCACATCGGACTGCCAGCGATGGCCACAGCAATTGAAAGTGATACCGAGTTGCCTGGAAATTTCAGAGACGAGGATTTCGATTCCGATACTGTAAAATTGCCTCCTCCTAGGCCAGATACGGAGTTTACTCCAATGTCATACACTATCGCAAAGTCAAGACTGTGTAAAGCATTTGGCATGGTAGCGGCTCAAGCCAATAAGCTCTCTCTTCCACCGTACGAAGAAGTGATGAAGATTGATACACTGCTCAATGACGCATATGCCAAAGTCCCATCACTTCTTCGGTTAACGCCCCTGGAACTCGCCATTACAGACTCAGCTGCTATCATCATGAAGAGGTTTAGCCTTGCCTTGATGTACTACAGGAGTCGATGCGTACTCCATCGACAGTATCTCCTGAAGGCAAAAGACAGCGCCCTCTTTGCATATTCAAAGCATGCAGGCCTAGATGCGTCAATGAAGCTTCTACACATTCAAATTAGCGCTCATCGTGCGATACAGCCTGATGGGCACTTATCCAAATCTGTCTGGTTTATGTCATCTCTTGTGGTCCATGACTTTCTTTTGGCTGCCACAATTGTATATCTAAATTTAATTCAAGTCATTGAGACAACACGAAAGCCATTAGATGACGAGCAAATGAGCATGCTTCAAGCTATCGAGAAGTCTCATGCCATATGGAGCCAGACAAAGGATGATATAGAAGCTGCAAAGAAGGCTTCCGACATCCTCGAGCTGATGTTGGCAAAGATTAAGCTAGCTATCAACAGAAACAATTCTGTCGATGGCAACAACTGTTTACCGCCGGCTGATAAGCCAATGCCTAATGGAGACGCATGGATGGCGGACCTTTCGCTAAATGGTAATCCATTCCTTCTCCTATGCTTAGCTACATTCCTAACTCTATCAAATTCTCTCTTGCCACACCAATACTTTTAAAAAAAAACATCTAACAACTATCAGATTCTACCTCAACAGATCATTCCAATCATTATCCCATATCGACTGATTGGGGCAGGACAAATGGTATCAGTTCGCAAATACTGGACCCGACTATTTTTGACGCGCAATGTAATTCTTCACTACCATTAACAACTGACTTATTTCAAGATATATTGGATATGAATTTTGACTGGGTAAGTTTCATAGATCCCAAAGCTAGGATGAGAACTAACTATCTTAGGATCTGTTCGATAGTCATATGCGCCCGCCAGTACCCATGGTGGACCAGTCCTGGCCTGATGTCTTACTAGAAGAAAATGGTATCGACAACAACGACTTATATTACAATCTATGAGATTTCAACCAACCAACCAACCAACCAAGCTCTAGTTTCTTTCAAAAGATTGCTAAATCTAATTTCTAATTTACAGATACGGCTTAACTTCCCTATCGCAATACTCTAAAAAGGTTTTGGCAGCTCCAGTACCACCTTCCAAAGTGCTCTTCAACCCATCTGCAACGTCTTTCTGTATTGGTGCAACTCGACCCCACTAGCAGGTTTTGAGTTAGTCAAATTCTATGGGATGTTGATGAAGCCAGATATTAAGGGTTTGGCTGAAGTAGAATAGCAATCTCCTTAGCTCGACGCTGGGTTTACTTACCGCCATCAGATATCCCCCATTATCCTTGGCCTGTAACTCAGGTGAAAATCCAGCATACAGCTCGGAATATGCACCATATACGGCTGGCTTGAATATTTTACCCTGACAATCATTGTTAGAACATTCGAGAATAGACAAACGTTACATACAATAACCACCCTTGCCGCAGCAGGCATATTACGCTGTATCTCCGTCTTCAGTATTCCAGGATGTAAGCTCTATTTTCATTAGCAGCCGAAACATATCATGACAGAGTTCATATTCACGTACCACACTCAATATGCCTTTGGGCCCAAACCTTTTTGCAAAATCATCAGCAAGCCAGCTGGCGCCTGCTTTGCTCTGCCTATAGTTCTCCTGAGCAGACTCCCTCACAACAGGGTGGCCATCTTTAGTGAACGCCATGGCACCACAGGGAGTGCCCAGCTGCATCAAAGTCACTACAAACACAATACGCACACTCAATGGGTTGGATATGGCTGCGGTACGGATGAGTAGTGGCTCAACGAGCTTCGTAAGAAGGTATGGCGCGAGACAGTTTACGCCCATCTCAAGATCATGACCCTAAGCAACCGTTAATTTCTTCTCGCTTCTTTATTCACATCCACTGACCAATGCGTCTTTGCTGCCTTTCGGCGGCGTCATTACTCCTGCATTGTGGATCAACACATCCAGCCTGCTCTCCTGGCGAAGGAAGTTCTCTGCAGCTTCCTTTACGCTTCTCAGATCAGAGAGTTCAACTACCAAACTCTTTAATTCACCCTTCGCTGACTTGAACTCCTGATTCGGTTTCGGTAGATCCTTGATTTTGCCGATTGCTTCATCGCATCGTGATTGTGATCGGGCGGCGATGTAAACAGTAGCGCCTGCGAAATATAAAAGCGTTGCGGTTTCAAATCCTATG
>Ga0247737_1001326_pt1 | contig 10621 bp, 8 predicted proteins | sample UWRJL028104C2_FD_180937 | JGI IMG/M metagenome (GOLD analysis project Ga0247737, IMG submission 180937) | Plant litter microbial communities from Arlington Agricultural Research Station in Wisconsin, United States - UWRJ-L028-104C-2 | ecosystem: Environmental > Terrestrial > Plant litter >...
TGATCCGGCTACGGAAAATCCGCCTCAAAATCCAACATAACAGCGGAAGAAAAAAACACCGCCCGAACAGGGGCATTTGTTGGAGCGGATCAGGACTCGGCCAGGAAGTCGCCGAGCCGATCCAGCCGCCGCTCCACCGGCGATCGCCGGTCGCGGATCCATTGTTCGAGAATCGAGAAGCCGCCTGGCAGCAACTGGCAGCTCCGCACGCGGCCGATCTTCTCGGTACGCACCAGCCCGCATTCCTCCAGCACCTGCAGATGCTGCGCGACTGCGGTCAGGGTGATGCCGAGCGGGGCCGCCAGGGTGGAGACGGACAGCGGCCCCGTAGTCAGCCGCTCGACGATCGCCAGTCGCGACGGGTCGGCGATCGCGCGCAGCACGCGCTCGACACTGACCTCCTGCTTGCTGGTTTCGGGAATCGTCACGCCTCCGGCAATATCGCCCCCAGCCGGTCGAACAAGGCGTTCCACCCATGCTCGCGCATCTCCGGACCGTCCGCACCTTCGAGGAACACGGCCTGGTGCGTGCAGATCAGGTCGGTGCCGCTGTCGGTCGAGACCAGCTCGATGGTCAGCAGCGCGACCGAGATGGGCTTGCCGCCGATCGTCATGGTGGCGGCGCTGACGATGCGCTGGTCGGGGACGATGTTGTGGAAATATTCCACGCTGGCGAGTTCCACGCCCTCGAACGGCGTATCGGGGCCCATGCGGGAGCTGGAGAGGGACTGGCCGCCGACGCGGAAGTCCATTTCGAACACGGCGCTGTCGCCGCCGGCATACCAGCGGCGTTTCTGGTCCTCCTGGCTCAGCGCCGCGAACACCCGCTCCCTCGGGACGGGATAGCTGCGCTCGATCACGAAAGTGTTGGGAAGGACGGGTTGGGCTTCCATGATGCGACGACTCCTTTGGTGAAGTGATGACTTCACTATTGGCGATAGCGCCCAACTGTCAAGCGGTCACTTCACTATTGCGCGCGTGGCGCATCAGGCCGGCATAGACAGTCACTGCAAGGAATAGGCCGGTGAACCAGGCATAGGCATAGAGCCCGGTCCAGAAGCCGCCGACCCAGCCGAACGCGCCAGGCGCCACGGTCGCCAGGAAGCCGGGCAGATTGGGCAGCACGCCCACCAGAAAGGCGACCAGTGCCCGCCCGTTCCATCCGCCGGCATAGGCATAGCGCCCGCCCTCGCGGTACAGGTCGTCGACATCGAGCCGGGCGCGGCGGATCAGCCAGTAATCGGCGATCAGTATGCCGGCGATCGGGCCGAGCAGCGCGCTGTACCCGGTCAGCCAGACGAAGATGTAGCCGCCGGTCGTCGCGAGCAGCTTCCACGGCATGATCAGCACGCCGATCACTGCGGTAATGAGACCTCCCGTGCGATAGGAGATCTTCCCAGGCGCGAGCGACGAGAAATCATAGGCGGCGGACACCAGGTTCGCGGCGATGTTGCAGGAGATGGTGTCGATCGCGATGACGATCAGCCCGACCAGCACCAGCGGCCCGGCCAAGGTGCCGGCCAGTGCCACCGGATCCCAGATCGCATGACCGTAAATCACCACCGTCGCCGAGGTGGTGATGACGCTTGCCAGCGCGATCAGCCCCATGCCCGGTGGCAGGCCGATCGACTGGCCGATGATCTGGTCGCGCTGGCTCTTCGCGAAACGGGTAAAGTCGGGAATGTTGAGCGCGAGCGTGCCCCAGAAGCCGACCATCGCGGTCAGGGACGGCCAGAATACCAGCCAGAACTGCCCCTCGCGCGCGCCGCCCGGCACAAAGGCCGAGGGGCTGGCGAAGATCGGCCCGAGCCCGCCGGCCTTGTCCACCGCCCACCAGACGAGCGCGATGCACACCAGGATCTTGACCGGCGCGGTCCAGGTCTCGAGCCGCCGGATCGTCGTCAGCCCCTTGCTGACGAAGAACAGCTGTAGCGACCAGAAGGTCGCGAAGGATAGTATCTGCCCCACGCCGATATCGAGCCCGGGCACGATCGGCCCCTTCAGGCTCTGCCCGACGAACACGCCGAGAAGGGTCAGCAGCGCCTCGCCGCCGATCCAGGTCTGGATGCCGAACCAGCCGCACGCCACCAGCGCGCGCGCCACGGCCGGAAGGCGGGCGCCGCGCGTGCCGAACGACGCCCGAGCCAGCACTGCATAGGGAATGCCGTACCTCGCGCCGGCATGGCCGATCAGCAACAGCGGCACGAGCACCACGACATTGCCGAGCAACACGGTCATCGCGGCCTGACCGGCGGACATCCCCTGTTCGATGAGGCCGGAAGCGAGCATCCAGCTCGGCACCGCGACGATCATGCCGATCCAAAGGGCCGCGAAATGATACCAGCGCCATGTCCGCTGCACGGCGTCCGTCGGCGCGAGATCGCGGTTCCAGAGCGTATTCGTGGCGTGATCGGTCATGCGCGTCCCCCCAGAGGAAGTTGGCCGCAATCCAGCACGCGGTGCAAGGGCCCCTTATGGAATGGCCGTCGCCTCGATATCGGCCTCCATCGCTTCCTTCAGCCAGTTCCGAAAATGCGTCAGCATCGGGGTTCGCCACCGGTCTTCCCGTGCCGCAAGCACATAGCTGCCGATCGGCGCGCGCCGGTATCTCCGGTCCAGCACCTTGATCTCGACCAGTTCGCCGCAGCGAAGCTCTTCCGCTATCAGGAAGTGGTTGGCCAGTGCGATGCCCTGACCGCGTCGCGCGGCGTCGACCGTGAGATGCGCGTGCCACAGCCGCGTACCACGGATATAGCCAAGCACCGGGATCGAGTGGTTGGCGAACCAGGCGCGCCATTGTTCTTCGTCCTCCTCGTGCAGCAGCGGCATGGCGAGCAGATCGTCCAACTGGTGCAGATCGGGTGCCGAGGCGAGAAATTCGGGGCTCGCGACCGGAAACACATTGGGTCGGGCCAGTTCGATCGTGCGGATGCCATGACCGATCGACCGTGGCAGCCAGTCTCCGACGAACCGGATGTCGCCGCTTGCCTCGCCCCGGGCGAAGTTCGGGCCGAAATCGGTCGGCCGCAGATCGAGATCGATGTCGCTGTTGTTCGCCCTGAACTGGTCGAGAACCCGCAACAGCCACTGATAGGCGAAGCCGGGAGAGCACCACAGGTGAAGACGCTGAACTTCGTTGCTCTGGATCAGGTCCATGCCGGCACCGCTGATTTCGGCAAAGGCGGCCGAGATGCGGGTATGGTAGCGCAGCCCTTCCGGTGTGAGCCGGCCAGCCGCGCCGCGGCTGCGCTCGACCAGCGGCACGCCCGCCCATTGCTCCATCGAGTGGAGATGGCGGCTGACCGCAGCGTGATCGATCCCGAGCGCCAGTGCTGCCTTGCGGATACCGCCGAGGCGCCCGATCATTTCATAAGCGCGCAATGAGGCAAAGGGCGGGAATGCCTTGCGATTGGAGATCGCCTCAATGTCGCCAAGGTTGAAGCTGGCGCGCGTGGCCCAGCGGTTCGCCTTGCTGTCCGAATTTCCGGCCTTTGGCGACCAGGGCACCGCGGTCGCAGTTCCACCAGTCCGAAGCGGCATGTCTCCTCCTCGCAATCAGCTCCATCGCGTGGCCGGGCGGCCACATGATTAAAGCCCTGCAAGCATCCTCACCGGAAAATGGCTCGACGACGCGCGTCGCGCTTTCACCGTCTCTATCGCTAATCACATGATGCGGCTGGAAATTCCCGGCCGTCAAGCATTGTATGCAATTTTTGCGGCACAGGTGCGAAAACCGGACATTTTCGGAAAAACCGGTGATGTGTGATCACCAGAGGTGATGATTTTCCGCGCGTAGAACCCGTTATAGCGGATAGCGAAGCAAAATAGCCGGGAGATACAGCCATTTCGGCGTTGACCTCCTGTCACCGCCCCCGTTGTCGATCACACCTTTTGCTGATGACCAGTCTCCAACAGAGTTGGGATGTTGCTGGTCGAATCCCGAAAACGGATCGGCTCGGACAGCATTATTTTCGTGGGAGGATTTGGCGGCACCGTTGATCGGCGCCGCTTTCCAGTCATGCACAGCCACCGGGGGTCACAATGCGCGACAATGTCCAGATATCTTTCAAGGCTTTGATACTTTGTAGTGCCATGGTGTTCGCGCCGGCGACGGCGGCTTTTGCCAACGACGCAGGGACAACTGCACCTTTACTGACGGTGGAGGAAAAAGCCGCCGAAACGCCTCAGGAAAATCAGGAGGCGGTCGAACAGGCCTCAGGCACTGGCGATATCGTGGTGACTGCATCGCGGCGGTCGGAATCGATCACCCGGGTGCCATCGTCGATCACGGCGGTGACTCAGGAGCGGATGGATGTGCAGGGTATCAAGACCGTTGCCGATCTGATCCGGCTGACACCGGGCATTTCGTTCGATCAGGGCTCCTCCGCAAACGGCGTCGGCGCGATCACCATCCGCGGTCTCAACGCCGCGGCCGGTGCCGCCACGACCGGCGTCTATATCGATGACGTGCCGATCCAGACTCGCGTCATCGCCTATGCTTCGGGCAGCGCCTTTCCGGTAATCTTCGATCTGGAACGCGTCGAGGTGTTGCGCGGCCCGCAGGGAACGTTGTTCGGCGCCGGGTCCGAGGGCGGCACGGTCCGCTTCATTCAGACCAAGCCGAGCCTCAGCGAGTGGAGCGCCTATGGCCGCGCCGAGGTGTCGAGCATCTCGAGCGGCAGCAATTCCTACGAAGCCGGGTTGGCGCTCGGCGGGCCGATCATCGACGGCGTGCTGGGCTTTCGCGCCAGCGCTTTCTTCCGTCACACCGGCGGCTGGATCGACCGTGTGGCCGGCAAGGTCAACGTGCTCGACGCCACCGCGAATTACGGGCCGGCATCGATCTCCTTCACGCCGAGCGGCGTTTATGAGGAGGATGCCAATTATATCGACGCCACCGTCGTGCGCGGTGCGCTGACCTGGGAGCCGACCGACGCGCTGTCGGTCACTGCCTCGGTTTACTATCAAGACACCTATTCGCACGATATCGCCGGCAGCTTCTCGCCGAGCATCTCCGACCCGAAGAACGGCGTGTTCCGCGCCGTCCAGTATCTCCCCGGCGTCGATGCCCTGCACAAGTCGGTCAATCTTGGGCTGGTCTATCCGCAAAAGGACCGGTTCGTACTCCCGTCGCTCGGGGTGAACTGGGATGTCGGGCCGGTGACGATCACCTCGACCACTGCCTATCTCAAGCGCAAGGTCGATCAGCTCAGCGATTATAACGTCAACCACGCGACCGCCTATGCACTGAAGCCCGCGCCCGAGACGTTCGACTATGCGGTATCCGATCACCATCAGCGCCAGGAAAACATCACCCAGGAACTGCGCGCTCAGACCAACGATCCGTCGAGCCCACTGCAGTTGGTCGCCGGCCTGTATTACGAACACAAAAAGCAGCGTTCGATACAAGGTGTCGACACTAACTACCTCTCGCTTCGTCCGGTCGTCAGCAACGCGGTCAATGGCGGCGCGCCGTTCGGTCCCGGTGTCAGCGCCTATATCAACTATTTCGGCATGGACCCGATCAACGGCACCCAGAGCTATTTTGCGGACTTCTTCGCGGTCGACACGCAATATGCCGCCTTTGCCCAGGGCGATTGGGAATTCGTCGATCGCCTGAAGGTGACCGGCGGCATCCGCTTCTCCAAAAACAAGACCTCGTTCACCTCGATCTATGACGGCCCGGAGAACAACGCGACGGCACCGCAGGGTCGGGCCTGCTTGCCCGGCACCTTCCAGACCGGCTGCGTGCCTGTCGCCATCGGCCAATATGCACCGGGGGAGGGCCCGTTCGCGCCCTTCTTCAACAACGGCACGACCAAGCAGGAAGCGACTGCCTGGACGCCCAAGGCCGGCATCGAATTCCAGGCGACGCCGCAAAACATGTATTATGCTTCCGCCTCCAAGGGCTTCCGTCCGGGTGCGGCGCAGGGTGTGATGGGCGCCGGCTGCAGTGTCGGCCTCGCCACACTTGGGTTCGTCGACTCGACCGGCAGGGGTGCGTCGCCGCAGACTTATGAGCCGGACAGCGTCTGGAGTTACGAGGTCGGGGCGAAGAACCGTTTCTTCGGCGGTCGTGCCCGGGTGAACGCCAGCGCGTTCCTGCTGAAGTGGGACAATATTCAGTCGAGCGTGTTCATCAACGCCTGTAACCAATCATTCGTGACCAATCTCGGCAAAGCGACGGGCAAGGGGTTCGACATGGATCTTAGCTTCGACGTCACGTCGAACCTGACCCTGGGAACGCAGGTCGGCTATGCGATCGTCAGCTATGACTCGGCAACGATTCGCGGCACCTCCACGGTTTACACCAAGGGCTCGGCAATCCCATCCTCCGGGCCGCCGTGGCGCGTGACCTTGACCGGCGATTACAATGTCGATCTGTCCCCGGACCTGAACGGCTATGCCCATATCGACTATGCCTATACCAGCCCGCAGCGCCGCACCGGCGGCACCGATCCCGGCACGACCAGCTATGATCGCAACGTCTTCCCACTGCCCAAGGCCGAGGTCGTGAATGCCCGTATCGGCATTCGCAAGGACAAGATCGACCTGTCGATCTTCGCCAGCAACCTGCTCAACTCGACCGACTACCTGAACTACTCGCACACCCGCGTGAACTATTTCGCGCGGACCTTCCAGCCGCGGACGATCGGCCTGTCCGCCGCCTATCGGTACTGATGACACGATCATGCGGGGCCGGCCTTTGTCGGCCCCGCAACGGTAAGGATGAAAAGATGCGAGCGTTCCTGAAAAAATCGTCGGCCCTTGGCCTGTGCATTATTCTGGCGGGCGCCACGGCTCTGTCCGGCGTGCAATCGGCGCAGGGCCCGGCGAAAAAAGGTGCGGCGGCGGTCGATCAGGCCCGTCTGGACGGTGCGGCAAACGAACCGCAAAACTGGATGACCTATGGCGGCACCTATGACGAGCAACGCTTCAGCACGCTGGCCGCGATCAATACGACCAATGTCAGCAAGCTGAGCCTCGCCTGGTCCTATCAGTTCGATACCAATCGCGGCCAGGAGGCGACGCCGCTCGTCGTCGACGGCGTGATGTACACCTCCAGCGCCTGGTCGAAGGTCTATGCCATCGATGCCCGCACCGGCAGGGAATTATGGAGCTACGACCCCGAAGTGCCCGGCGCGCACGGCGTCGTTGCCTGTTGCGACGTGGTCAATCGCGGCGTCGCGGTGTGGAAGGGGCAGGTGTTTGTCGGCACCATCGACGGCCGGCTGATCGCGCTCAACGCCGCGACCGGCAAGCTCGCCTGGTCGGTCGCGACGACGGATGCGACCAAGGCCTATACCATCACCGGCGCGCCGCGTGTGTTCAAGGACAAGGTGGTGATCGGCAATGGCGGCGCCGATCTCGGCGTGCGCGGCTATGTCACCGCCTATGATACCGCGACGGGCAAGCTCGTCTGGCGTTTCTACACCGTGCCCGGCGATCCCGCCAAAGGTCCGGATCATGCCGCCTCAGACCCGATCATGGCGACGGCGCTCAAGTCATGGGCCGGCAAATGGTATGATTATGGCGGCGGCGGCACGGTGTGGGATTCGATCGTCTACGACAAGGATCTGGACCAACTCTACATCGGCGTCGGTAATGGCTCGCCCTGGAGCCGCAAGGTCCGCTCCAACAGCTTTGGCGACAATCTCTTCCTCGCCTCGATCGTCGCACTCGACCCCGATACCGGCGCCTATAAATGGCATTATCAGGCGGCACCGGGCGAAAGCTGGGATTATACCAACACACAGCAGATGACTCTGGCGACGCTCAATATCGGCGGCGCGCCGCGCAAAGTGCTGATGCAGGCGCCCAAGAACGGCTTTTTCTACGTCATCGACCGTGCCAACGGGAAATTGCTGTCGGCGAAGAACTTCGTGCCGGTCACCTGGGCGACCAGCATCGATCTCGATTCCGGCCGGCCCAATTATGTGAAGAACGCCTTTTACGAGGACGGGCCGCTGCTCGCTTTGCCATCGTCACTAGGGGCGCATAGCTGGCATCCCATGTCGTACAGCCCGCGTACCGGGCTGGTCTATATCCCCGCGATGCAGCGTCCGGCGGTCTACGGTCAGGACGATGCCTATAGCTACAAGCCCAACCGCTGGAACACCGCGGTGGCTCGTCCGAAGATCGACGGCGAGATGCCGCCGGTCTGGGGTGCGTTGATCGCATGGGATCCGATCAAGCAGGCCGAAGCCTGGCGTGTGCCGCAGGGAGATATGTGGAATGGCGGCACGCTGGCCACGGCGGGCGACGTCGTGTTCGCGGGCAACGGGCATGGTGAGTTCAACGCCTATCGAGCAAGCGACGGCAAGAAGCTGTGGGGCTTCGATGCCCAGGCGGGCGTCATGGCGGGGCCGATCAGCTACAGCATCGCCGGTGAGCAATATGTCGCCGTACTTGCCGGATCGGGCGGTGCCTATCCGTTGCTCGCGAAAGTGATCGGGCAAGCGCAGAAGGCGCCGCCGGCCGGGCGCGTGTTGGTGTTCAAGCTGGGCGGCGCCGCGAAGCTGCCGCCCTATACGCTCACATTGTCGCCAGCCAATCCGTCGAGCGAGACCTTCACGCCTGAACAGATTGCGCAGGGCCAGAAACTCTACGGCAATTGCGGTGTGTGCCATGGCGGCAGCGTTTTGCCCGACCTGCGGCGCTCGGCCGCGCTGACTGACAAGGACATGTGGAAAAGCATCGTCATCGACGGCGCGCTGTCCGCCAACGGCATGGCGAGCTTCGCCAAATGGCTGAAACCGGAAGAAGCCGAGATGATCCGCGCTTTCATCAATCAGCAGGCGCTGGATCTCAAGAAGACGGAGGCGCTTTGAGAACGCCCCCCGTGAGCCCGATTCCGGCCATCAATCAAGGCAGGTGAAGGATGTGCTGCACCATCTCGTCGGCGATCTTCGGCGCGACCTGGGCAAGATCATCGAAATAAGGTGCGCGGCGCGCCATGCCCGGGCTCGCGGCTTTCTTGATCGTCTCGCGCTACCATCCGTCCGTGTGATCCTTCACCGCAATGGGCAGCGCGTGGTTCGCGGTTGGTAGCGCGGACAAAACCGTTACAGCTTGGGGCGAGCGGCGACGCCGATCAGGTCGCCGGCCCTGGTCGCCTCGGCCTTGGCGATACCGACGATCTCGCCCGGTTCGGCCTGCTGGATCCGGGTCGCCGCACAGCCCTGAAGCGCGAACAGTGCCCCCGCGCGCATCGTCTCGCCATCGCCGCAGGCCAACTCGGCACCTTCGCTCAGCGGTCCGCCGAACACCCGCGCGATGGCCAGCCGGCCGATCGTGCTGCCATGCGAGATCTTGAGCACCTGCAACGCCGGGCTGGCGACACCGAGCCGTTCGGCCGTCTGCGCGGCGGTCGGGGTGTCGTGCCGCAGCATCTTGAGCAGCCGGCGGATGCCGAAGCCGTTGAGCGCCGATCCGAACAGCACCGGCACGACCAGCCCGGCCGCCGTCTCCCGCGCCAGATCGCCAAAGATCGTGTCCAGGCTCGGCACCTCGTCCGACAGCAATTGTTCGAGCAGCACATCGTCATGGTCGGCAAGCTGCTCGAGCATATGGAACCGTGCCGCCGCCTCATCCTGTTTGAGGTGCGCAGCAAGCGGCACCCGCTCGGAACGCTTGCCCGTCTGGTAATGATAGGCCCGCTCGAGCGCGAGATCGACGAAGCCGGCGGTCCGCTCGCCGGCGCGGATCGGGATCTGGCGCGCGACCAGCGCCGCCGCGCTCATCGGCTGCAACGCGGTCAGCAGATCCTCGATGCTGCGCCGCGCCTGGTCGATCTTGTTGACGAACAGCGCGTGCGGGATGCTGATCGCCTCCAGCCGCCGCAAGCTCGGCTCGACCAGCGGCGCGCGTGCGGGGTCGGGATCGATCACGACCAGAGCGAGGTCGGCCGCAGCGAGCGCCATCTCCACGTCGGTCGCGAAGGCGGGAGAACCGGGCGCATCGGCGATCACATAGCGGTCGCCCATCCAGTCGAAGCGCAGCAGGTTGAGCTCGGTCGATCCGCCCCGCGCGCGCGCCTCGGGGCTGGCATCGCCGACGCAGCTGCCCGCATCGACCGCGCCCAGCCTCGGGACGGCGCCGGCGGCAAACAACAGGGCTTCTCCAAGGCTGGTCTTGCCCGCACCGGCGGGGCCGACCAGCGCGATCGCTCTCGCGCCTCTGCGGATCTGGTCCACTCACGCTCTCCTCGTCCTGCCGGCCTTTCGTGGCGAAGGCCGGTCGTCGGGAGTCGCGAAGGTCTGCCTATAGAGCTCGGAACGCAAGGCCGATGAAACGCGGCTAGACCCCCAACCACTCCAGACCGCCGGGCAGGTCGCCCGCGGCATAATCGACCTGGAGTACGCGGCGCCGACGCGGCTCGATCGCCGCATCCGATGCGTGGAGGATCGGCGTGGAGTACAGCCAGACATCGCCCGGTTCCGCGAGGCATGTGGAGACTCCGCAGCTCGCAACGACGGCATCGATCTCCGCTTCCGCGACCCGTCCGAAGCGATGCGACCCCGGCGCGATCAGCAGCGGCGCATTGTCCGTGCCCACGGAATCGAGATGGACTCGCAGCGTCACCATCCCCGCAAGCAGCTCGAACGGCGGCGCGACGTGCA
>Ga0247737_1001329_pt1 | contig 10604 bp, 8 predicted proteins | sample UWRJL028104C2_FD_180937 | JGI IMG/M metagenome (GOLD analysis project Ga0247737, IMG submission 180937) | Plant litter microbial communities from Arlington Agricultural Research Station in Wisconsin, United States - UWRJ-L028-104C-2 | ecosystem: Environmental > Terrestrial > Plant litter >...
CGCTGATGGAGAACGTCGAGCTCGCCCAGCCCGCGGGTCTGCTGTGGATCCAGGCGATCGTCTGGACCGTGCTCGTCGGTCTCGGTGGTTATGTCTACTTCTGGCGCGGAGAGAAAGGCTACGGCCGTGGCTGACATCGAGCGGGAACCCACCGTCATCGCGGACAACGCGCACATCGTCTATCGCATCTACGGCTCGGTCGCTCCGGGCGCGAACTCGCCGCTGGCCAGCCTCAAGCGCATCGTCACCGGCAAGAAAAGCGCGGCGGTGCGCGAGGTGCACGCCGTCAAGGGCGCCAGCTTCGTGGCCTACAAGGGCGAGGCGATCGGTCTGATCGGCAGCAACGGCTCCGGCAAGTCGACGCTGCTGCGGGCGATCGCCGGCCTGCTCCCGGTGGAGCGCGGCGGCGGGATCTTCGCGGCGGGCCAGCCGTCCCTCCTGGGGGTGAACGCGGCCCTGATGAACGATCTTTCCGGCGAACGCAACGTCGAGCTGGGCTGCCTCGCGATGGGCATGTCGCCCGACGAGGTCAAGGAGCAGGCGCCGGGCATCATCGACTTCTCCGGCATCAACGAACGGGGCGACTTCAGCTCATTGCCGATGAAGACGTACTCGTCCGGCATGGCCGCCCGGCTGCGGTTCTCGATCGCCGCGGCCAAGAAGCACGACGTGCTGCTGATCGACGAGGCGCTGGCCACCGGTGACGCGAAATTCCGCAAGCGCAGCGAGCAGCGGGTCCGTGACCTGCGCAAGGACGCCGGCACGGTGTTCCTGGTGAGCCACAGCGAGCAGTCCATCCGGGACACCTGCGAGCGCAGCATCTGGCTCGAGTCCGGCGCCATCCGGGCGGACGGCCCGACCGACGACGTGCTGAAGGAGTACGAGTCCTTCGTCAACAAATAGGTCTTGGTGAACAAGCGCAGGCCCCGCTCTTTCGAGCGGGGCCTGCGCTTGTTCTACCGCATGGACAGGTGCACGTGGTTCGTGTGGTTGCTGGAGGGATCTCCGTTACCGCGGGTGTACGCCTTCCAGCCACTGCTCGGCAGCCAGATGCGCTTGAACCAGATGACGTAGAGCACGCCCAGCCGATCCGAGTTGCCGATGAAGTAATTCGCCAGGCGGTTGCCGTAGGCCTTGTCGGCACCCGACGCGACCCCGCCGAAGCCCTTCTTCTCGGCCGCGTAGTCGCAGGCCTTCCCCTTGGGGTGCTCACCGCTGTTCTGCTCGCGGAAGCACGCCGTGTACCGGGTGAAGCCGTCCTTCCTGGCTTCCCGCAGGGCGTGCAGCGTGCGCGGCGAGATGCAGCCGCTGGTGGTGGGGTCGTCGGCGGTGCAGCTCTCGGAGGGTAGCGAGCCGTCCGAGTTTCGCGGCGCCGCACTGGCCCGGGCGTTCGAACCGCCGCCGCTGCTGCTACTGCCGCTACCGCCGCTGCTACTGCCGCTGCTGCTGCTGCCGCTACCGCCGCTGCTACTGTCACCCGGCTCGTCGGCGTCCTCGCCGGCGTTGGCCGCCTTCAGCGCCTGCTCGGCCTGCACCTTGCGCTTGGCCATCAGGTTCACTTGCCTCTGCTGGTTACGCACCTCGGCGTCGATGGCCAGCTTGGCCCGCTGCTGCCCGTCCCGGGTCGCCTTGAGTTCGGCCACGACGGCGTTCTCCTTGACCGCGACGGTCTCCAGAGTCTCGGCGCGGTCGAGGAAGTTCCCGGACGAGTTCGCCGCGAGCAGCGCGCTCATCGGCCCGAGCCGGCCGGTCCGGTACGACTGCTGGATGATCTCGTCGATCGCCGCTTGCCGCGGCGCGAGCTGGTCGTCGAGTTCCTTGACCTTCGCGACGAGCTGGGTCTGCCGTTTGCGGGAGTGAGCCAACGCCTCCTTGGCCTCGACGAAGCCCTTGGAGGCCGCCTCGAGCTGCTGGACCAGCGACTTGGAGGCGCCTTCTCCGTCGTCGCCGTCGTCTCCGGGGGCCGCGGCGGCCGGACCCGCCACCGCCATCGCGAGACCGGAGATCGCGACGAGCAGCGCGAGCATGAACGCTGATCGCCGCCGAACAGTCTTGTGCCGCACACCTGTTCCTTCCGTCGGCCGCCGACCGGGTTAGCTGACGGGTTCGGGATGGAAGTGATCCCTACCGCGGACGCGGATTCACCCCGGGGGGAATTGGTTCCCCGGTTCGTCCGAAGACGATTAGGCGGCGGTCTCCGGGGGAGTGGAGACCGCCCCGACCATACCCACTCCATCGAATGATCGATAGTTTTCATACACAGCGCAATACACTCACGACGGCCCGTCACCGTAATAACTGAATGTGCTCGAGCGATTACGAATTTGCCATTCCGCGTGGCCTGAAGGGACACGAACTCTCGGGTAAAGTGGATGCCGGTTCTGCCACCGTGGTACCGCCCCCGAGGTGCCGGCAGGCCACCGCCCAATTGCCGCGAGGCGAGCCGGGGAACCAGGTCAGTGGGGTGCATCCGCGCACGCGGTAGGGATCGCTTCCGTCCCGAACCCGTCAGCTAACCCGGTCGGCGGTTTACCGGAAGGAACTGCGTTGACGGTACGACCCCGCCGGTGGCTGACCCTGGTCCTGACGCCGCTCGCGGCCCTGTCTTTCCTGGCCGCACCCGCTTCCCCGGCGAGCGCCGAGCCAGGCGGCGGCTCCTCGACCGCCCCCGACGAGTCGACCGGCGCCACGACCGGCAAAAATGTCCTCCTCGACGACGTGCTGGAATCGTCGAACCGGCGCTTCGTCCAGGCCAAGGCGGCCGTCGCGAAGTCAACCGCCGCGCAGAAAAAACTGGCCGCCGGCATCAAGATCGCCGAGGGTCGACGCCTCGCGCTGCTGCCCGAGGTCAACGCGATCGCCGCGCAGCAGTACCGCACCGGTCAGCTCAGCACCGTCGGCTTCCTGCTCGGCAGCCAGGGCTCCACCGACTTCCTGGCCAAGGCGGTCTCCCTTGAGGAGCTCAACGCGCTGCAGGACCGCAAGCTCGCCGAGTTGAACAAGGCGATCGACGAGGTCAGCTCCAAGAAGGCCGCGCTCGACGCCGAGGTCCGCAAGCAGCAGAACAGCCTGGTCGCGATGAAGAAGCAGAAGGAGGCCGCGGACAAGGCGCTCGCGCTGGTCGGCGGCCAGAGCCTCACGGCCGGCCTGGTGCTCGCCAAGTCTCCGATCGCCGCACCGGCGCCGCGCAATTCCGACGGCGGTTTCTCGGCCGAGCGCTGCACGGTGGATGATCCGACGACCGGCAGCTGTATCACCGCGCGTACCCTTCATCTTTACCGAGAGACGAAGAAGGCCGGCTTCAACAGATTCGTCGGCTGTTACCGCCCCGGTGGGCCGTTCGAGCACCCCAAGGGCCGGGCCTGCGACTGGTCCCTGCAGAGCAAGGGTTTCTCGGTCGCGCACAACGACGACATGCGCCGTTACGGCAACAATCTGATGGCATTCCTTGTGCGCAATGCCGACCGGCTCGGCATCTATTACGTCATCTGGTTCAAACAGATCTGGTTCCCGGCCAGCGGCTGGAAGAGTTACCACGGACCGAGTGCGCACACCGACCACGTCCACGTGTCGCTACTCTGACCACGCTAGTACGACAAAAGGGGCCCCGGGGAACCCGGAGCCCCTTTTCGTCGGCCTTCGTCAGCTCGTCAGGCGCCGCACCGGGGCGCGACCGGCGGGCTGGGTCGGCGCCGGGCCGACCGGGTGCGCCGGCGGGATCGGCATGACGACCGGCTTGACCTGAGTGACCTCGACCTCCTTGCCGTGGTGCGAGATCACCAGGCGGGCCGAGCCACCGCCGTTGCGCAGCGAGTAAGTGACGTCGTCGGCGGTCACGTTCACTCGCAGCCGCAGCCCTCGCCAGAGCAGTGAGAACTCCAGGGCGTTGATGCGGCTGGGCAGGCGCGGCGCGAACGAGAGCTGCCCGTTGAAGTCCCGCATGCCACCCAGACCGGCGACCAGCGAGATCCAGGTGCCGGCGAGCGACGCTACGTGCACGCCATCGCGGGCGTTCTGGTGCAGGTCGTGCAGGTCCATCAGGGCGGCCTCGCCCAGATAGTCGTGCGCGAGCTCCAGGTGGCCGGTCTCGGCGGCGAGAACCGCCTGGACGCACGCCGACAGCGACGAGTCCCGGACCGTCCGTGCGTCGTAGTAGGCGAAGTTGCGCGCCTTCTCCTCAGGGGTGAACGCGTCCCCGCGGAGGTACATCGCCATGACTAGGTCGGCCTGCTTGACGACCTGCTTGCGGTACAGGTCGAAGTACGGATAATTCAGCAGCAACGGGTACGCCTCGGGCGGAGTGTTCTCGAAGTCCCACTCCTGCAACCGGGTGAAGCCCTCGGACTGCTGGTGCACGCCCAGTTCCTTGTCGAACGGGATGTGCACCGAGGCAGCCGCGTCCCGCCAGCTCGCCGTCTCCTCGTCGTCCACGCCCAGCTTGCGGGCGAGATCGGGGTGACGCTTGGCCGCGTCGGCCGCCGCCAGCAGGTTCTGCTGGGCCATGAGGTTGGTGTAGATGTTGTCGTCGACGACGGCCGTGTACTCGTCGGGGCCGGTCACACCGTCGATGTGGAAGCGCCCGTGCCGGTCGTGGTGGCCCAGCGAACGCCAGAGCCGCGCGGTCTCGACCAGCAGCTCGAGGCCGACCTCCCGTTCGAAGTCGTAGTCGCCGGTGGCCTGCACGTAGCGGCGGACCGCGTCGGCGATGTCGGCGCCGATGTGGAAGCCCGCCGTGCCGGCCGGCCAGTACGCCGAGCACTCCTGCCCACGGATGGTGCGCCACGGGAACGCGGCACCCTGCAGGCCCAGGGTCTGAGCCCGCTCCCGCGCCAGGTCGAGCGTCGAGTGCCGCCAGCGCAGCACGTCGGCCGCCGCGGCCGGCTGGGTGTAGGTCAGGGCGGGCAGCACGAAGGTCTCGGAGTCCCAGAACGTGTGGCCGTCGTAACCGGGGCCGGTCAGGCCCTTGGAACCGATCGGGCGCTGCTCGGCCCGGGCACCGGCCTGGAGCGTGTGGAAGAGACCGAAGCGGACCGCCTGCTGCACCTCGGGGTCGCCGTCGACGCGCACGTCGGAGTGGTCCCAGAAGGCGTCCAGGTAGTCGCGCTGAGCCTCGACCAGGCCCTCCCAGCCGTCCAGGCGGGCACTGGCGAGCGCCGCGCCGACCTGGTCACGCACGGCGGGCAATGAGCGGTGGCTGGACCAGCCGTACGCGGCCAGCTTGACCACGCGCAGCTTCTGTCCCGGCTCGAGCTTGCAGGCCACGGTCGTCCGCAGCCAGTCGGGGTGGCCCTCGGTGGTCACCGCGTGCTTGCCGGACGCCTCGACCAGGTGCTCCATCGCCGCGGCCATCCGCAGGTCACTCGCCTTGGTGCCGTGCACCAGCAGGCCGCCGGTGCGCTGCTCGAGCACCTCCTCGGACTGCAGCGGGTGATCGAGCACCGCGGCGACACGCGGGTCCTTGCTCATCGGCGGGAGTTGCTCGTTGGCGACCAGCTCGGACTGCAGGATCAGCCGGGTAGCGGCGTCGAGCGCCTCGACCTCGTACAGGAACGCGACGACGGCGCGCTGGGTGAACGAGACCAGCCGTACGGTGCGGACCCGGATCGCCTGGCCGGACGGCGAGACCCACTCGACGTTGCGCTCCAGCGTGCCGGCCCGCAGGTCGAGCACGCGCTCGTGGGACCGCAGCTCGCCGTAGCGGACGTCGAAGGGCTCGTCGTCGACCAGCAGCCGCATCAGCTTGGCGTTGGTGACGTTGACCATCGTCTGGCCCGACTCGGGGAAGCCGTAGCCGGCCTCGGCGTACGGCAGCGGGCGGAGCTCGTAGAACGAGTTCAGGTAGGTGCCCGGCAGGCCGTGCGGCTCGCCCTCGTCCAGGTTCCCGCGTATCCCGATGTGACCGTTGGCCAGCGCGAAAACGGACTCGGACTGAGCCAGCAGGTCCAGGTCGAGGCGGGTCTCCCGGATGTGCCAGGGATCGACGGGATATGCCCGTTCACGGATCACGGTGGTGCCTTTCAAATGAGAAAGGAGAAAGTCTTGAAGATATAAACGCTGATACGGGTTCAGCGCGTCAGGAGTTCGGACAGGTCCTCGACGACGATGTCGGCGCCGTTGTCCCGAAGTGCCTGAGCCTGAGCCGGACCGATGCGGTCGACCCCGATCACGATCCCGAACCCGCCCGCGCGGCCGGCTGCGACTCCGGCCTGGGCGTCCTCGTAGACGGCACAGCTCTCCGGCGGTAGACCGAGCTGCTGAGCGGCGTAGAGGAACGTGTCTGGTGCGGGCTTGCCAGGCAAGTTTCGCTCACGGGCGGTGACGCCGTCCACGCGCACCTCTATGAGGTCCGCGATACCCGCGGCCTCGAGGACGTCCTTGCAGTTGGCACTGGCGGACACGACGGCGCGGCGCAGGCCGGCTTCCTTCGCGGCAGTCAGGTAGTCGACCGAACCCGCATAGACCTGGACAGCGCCCTCTTGGATCTTCTGGAGGACGAGCAGGTTCTTGCGGTTGCCGATGCCGTTCACGGTCTGCAGGTCGGGACCGTCGTCCGGGCTGCCCTCGGGGAGGATGATGTTGCGAGAGGCCAGGAAGGTGCGAACGCCATCGGCGCGTGGGCGGCCGTCGACATATCGGTGGTAGTCGGCGTCGGAGTCGAACGGCACGAATTCTTGCCCGTGCTGTGCCGACCACGTCTCGAGGAACGTGTCGAACGTCTGCTTCCACGCAGCATTGTGCACAAGTGCGGTCTGCGTGAGCACGCCGTCAAGATCGAAGAGGCATGCCGTTACATGAGGAGGTAGTCCGAGCACGCGCCCAATGTAGTCGCCCCTGGACACCGGTGAGTCCGGAAGGGCGGCTTCACGTTCTGACGGCGGGTTTACGCCCAGTTCAACGCACTATTGCCGGCTCGTGTCGCCCGGCGTGGCGAGCGAGATCCGCAACCCGATCGTGGTACCGATCGGACCGGTCGCCACGGTGACCTCGTCGCAGAGCCGGTGGGCGAGCCAGATGCCGCGGCCGCCGAGCTCGAAGGCCTCGGGAACGTCGGGGGGCGCGAGGTACCGCGCCGGGATGCCGGGGCCGGAGTCGGTCACCAGGCACCAGGCCGAACCGGCGGCCAGCCAGAGCAGCACCCGCCCGTGACCACCGGCGTGCAGCACGACGTTGGTGACCACCTCGTTGACCGCGAGGACGTAGCCGTGCAGGCGGTCACCCGTGAGCCCGGCCGAACCGAGCCGGGCCGTCACCTCGTGCCGTACCAGGGTGATCTCGTCGCGGCCGAAACGGCGGTCGAGCAGCCGGCCGGCGCCTCCCGGCACGGGCTCGGCGAGGACCGCCGGGAAGACACCAGACTCCACCGGCCCCGCGCCCGGAGCTGGCCGCACACCCTGCTTCACTGTCTCCTCCACCGACGAGCAGCCTACGCGGTGTGCCACCTCGGTGGCACCGCGCGTCCATGATCCCCGGTCGACCGCCTTGCGCGCCACCCGTACGAGGACTGAAGGAATTTCTAGAAGAGATCCGCGATGGTCCGGAAGATCTCCGCGTAGAAATTGCCGTCGATGTCCCGGTAGAGGCTGAACGGCTTGTCCGGGCTGCCGAAGAAGGGCCGCAGCGTCCAGGCCAGTTGGGTGCCGACGAAGCCGAACAGCAGGATCCAGATGTAGAGCAGCGTCATGCTGGGCGGCGTCGGCTGCGCGGGCTGATGCGGGCGCGGGCGCGGCTGCAGGTGCGGGTTCGACGCGAAGCCGGGCGGGGGGATCTGCAGGGTCGCGGCCGGCGGGATGCCGTTGGCGGCGGGCACGGCGGCACTCTCAGCGGGCGCCCCGGCGGTAACGAGCTCCTTGGCGGGCTCGGCGGGAACGCCGACCACTACCTCGGGGGCGAGCAGGCCGTGGTCGTTGAGCACCCGCATGCCGCCGGTCAGGAACCGCAGGCCGACCAGGGCCGAGAGGGCGAGGATGGCCACGTTGAGCAGCTTGAAGAAGGAGTAGTCCGGTGCGGTGATCCGGAAGAACAGGCTGATCGGCGCGAAGGCCACCGCGAGCATGGCGGTGACGGTCAGCGCGACCATCACCAGTGCGAGTGACTGCCGGATCGACAACCGGGCGCCGAACACCAGGTTGAAGAGGTAGAGCGTCGGCAAGCAGATGGTGAGCGTGATCAGGAACAGCAGCGGAAGCTTCGCCGCCGAGGTGAGGGCCATCAGTACGCCGTGGAAGGAGCCCAGCACCGCGCCGTAGACGGCCAGGGCCACCATCGAGCTGACCAGCATTTGCCTGGTCAGGCTGGGTAATGCTCGATCCTCCACGACCTGCTGCCAGATGCCCTGCCGGTCGCGCAAAATGCGTTCGATAACCAAGAGTCCGGACGCGTTCGCCACGTGCCTACCCCCAAGGTCGGGTCGGTATCGTCGACACGCCATCGCACCGACGTGTGGGCGGAACGGTACGGCATGGCAGCAAACGGGGGAAGTCCCTCGGTCAGCGCCAACCGACGTCGATACGATCGCCCCGCTCGTCGAAGAAGTGCAGGGCGTCCATGCGTACCGCCACGGAGAGCGGATGCCCGGCGGTGATCGGCGGATAGGGCGCCAGCCGTACTCCCAACTCTGCCGGGCGCCGGTGATGCCGTCCGGGATCGTTGAGCACGCTCTGCCGCTCCTGCTCACGGTGATGCACCGCCCCGCCGTTGGAGCGGCCGGCGAGCCGCTGGAGGGCCCCGCCGATCCGCTTCAGCGGGCCGCCCGAAGGCTCCTGCTCGTCGCGTGCCCGGCCACCCATCTCGTCGATGACGATCGCGGTCGCGCCGATGTCCAGGAACGCCAACGACTCGTGCCCGTGGTGCTCCAGGTGGCGGATGCGGCCGCGCAGCACGTCACCCGGCACGTCCGGAGCAACCGGGGTGAGCGCCTCGGCCCGCATGCCGACCACGATCCGCTCACCGTGATAGTGCGACACCGCGCGCGCCCGGATGTCGTTCCAGGGCAGATAGAGCGCCTGCGCGCCGAAGTTGAGCTCGATGTAGCGCTCGAGGTGCACAAAGACCACGGCCTCGAGCAGGTTCATCCGCGGGGCGCCGAGGAAGGCCGCCACGTAGAGGGTGGCCGGGCGCCCGTACACCTCGGTCGGGGTGCCGACGTCCTGGAGCACGCCCTTGCGCATGATCGCGACCCGGTCGGCCATGGTGAGCGCCTCGGCCTGGTCATGCGTCACGTACATGGTGGTGACGCCGAGCTCCCGGGTCAGGCTGGTGATCTCCGTACGCAGCTCGGCCCGCAGCCCGCTGTCCAGGTTGGAAAGCGGCTCGTCCATGAGGAACAGGCCTGGCCGGCGCACGATCGCCCGACCCATCGCGACCCGCTGCCGCTGGCCGCCGGAGAGCTGGCTCGGCTTGCGGCGCAACACGTCGCCGATGCCGAGCGCGGTCGCCACGTCGCCGACCCGCTCGACGCGCGGACCCGGGTCGACCTTGGAGAGCTTGAGCGGAAAGCCGATGTTGTCGCCGACCGTCATGTGCGGATAGAGCGCGAAGTCCTGAAAGACCATCGCGATGCTGCGGTCCCGCGGCGCCAGCTCGAGCACCGGGTCGCCGTTGAGCAGAATGTCGCCGGCGGACGGGTCCTCCAGGCCGGCGATCATCCGGAGGACCGTCGACTTTCCACAGCCCGACGGGCCGAGCAGGACCATGAACTCACCGTCGTCGACGTCCAGGTTGACCCGGTCGACGGCCACGGTGCCGTCCGGCCACACCTTGGTGACGTCCTTGAGCGAGACGGTCGACACCGCCTACCTCCCCTGCCGGGCAACATCAATGTGACCCCGGTCCTACGGCCGATGATCGGCCCTATTTGACGAGGAGTATCGATGTCACACCATCGGGTGAACGTGCCATTTGCGCTGTGTGACCGTGTAGTTACGGATTCCCGTCGAGGAAGACCCGACGGACGACCCGCTCCGCGGCCCGCCCGTCGTCGAGAGAGCAGAAGCGGGCCCGGAACGCCGCGCGGGCGGCCGTCGCGGCCTCGTCGGCATACGCACCGCTCCGGAACACCTCGGCCAGGACCGCGAAGTCGGTGGCCACCGCGCCGGGGGGCTCGGCCAGCAGGTCGAAGTAGGTGCCGCGCAGGTTGCGATAGACCGGCCAGTCGGGCGCATAGACGACGACCGGGCGGTCCAGGACGGCGTAGTCGAACATCGCCGACGAGTAGTCGGTGAGCAGCACGTCGGCGGCGAGGTAGAGGTCCTCGACCACGGGATAGCCGGAAACGTCGACGACCCGGCCCGCAGCCTGCGGCGAGACGGCGGCGGCCTCGGGCGGGACCGAGAAGTAATGCTCCCGGACCAGCAGGACCGTGTCGGGCCCGAGCGCGCCGGCCAGTTGCTCGACGTCGATCACCGGGCGGCCGGCGGGCAGCCACTCCCGGTGGGTGGGCACATAGAGCACCACCCGCCGGTCGGCCGGAATGCCGAGCCGCTCGCGGGCCGCGGCATTGTCGGCGGGCGTCGCGTTGGCCAGCCGGTCGTTGCGCGGGTAGCCCACCTGCAGCGTCTCGTAGGAGCACGGGTAAGCCGACTCCCACGCGATCGTGGTGTGCGCGT
>Ga0247737_1001330_pt1 | contig 10603 bp, 10 predicted proteins | sample UWRJL028104C2_FD_180937 | JGI IMG/M metagenome (GOLD analysis project Ga0247737, IMG submission 180937) | Plant litter microbial communities from Arlington Agricultural Research Station in Wisconsin, United States - UWRJ-L028-104C-2 | ecosystem: Environmental > Terrestrial > Plant litter >...
ATCTGGCGATTGTGCCAGCTCGCATCCTGGCTGTTGACCGCGTCGGGCGCGTCCTGGGCCAGTGCCCGCGGCGAGAGAACCGCCATCACCATCGCCGCTGCCAGTGTCGCTCGTACCTTGCCCATTACATACCCTCATTAATGCCGTGCAGGCTCTATAGCGGGATGCGCGGCAAGGGGAATTGCCCCATATGGGGCGCTCGGATCAAAAGCGGCATCAACTCGTTCCCGATGAGTGATCCGCTGGCCCGACAGACTCTGGATCGTCCGCCATGGGCAAAGCGCCGGCAACGTCGCGCGCGACGCGGCGCATGCCGCCTCGCTCGATCGGATTGCCGTGAGCGGCCGGGACGTCGATGTCCCGCTCAGCCCGCTCGGCGAACGCCAGTCGCGCGCGCTCGGCCGCTGGTTCGCCGATATGCCGGCGCATGGCCGGCCAGAGGCGGTGCTCGTGTCTCCCTATGCCCGGGCGATCCGCACTGCCGAGCTGATCCGCGACGCGGGCGGTTTTCCCCCGGGCGAGCCGTGCTGCCGTGACGAGCGGCTGCGCGAGAAGGAGTTCGGCATTCTCGACGGGCTGACCACGCCTGGCGTCGCGCGGGTCTTTCCCGAGCAGGCCGAATTCAGGCGCGTCCTCGGCAAATTCTATCACCGCCCGCCCGGCGGCGAGAGCTGGTGCGACGTGATCGCCCGGCTGCGCTCGCTGCTCGACACCGTCGCGCTTCACCATCCGGGGGAGCGGGTCCTGATCGTCGCGCATCAGGTGGTCGTGCTCTGCCTGCGCTATATTCTCGAAAATCTCGACGAGGCGGCGATCCTCGCGATCGACCAGGAGGGCGATGTCGCCAATTGCGGCGTCACCGAATATCGCTTCGATGCGGATCGGGGCAGGAGCGGCGGGCTCGTGCTCGAACGCTATAACTATACGGTGCCGGTGGAAGGGGCGGCGGTGCAGGTGACGAGCGCCAAGGATCCGCCGGTGGCGGCGCGCGGATGAGCGTGCAGGGCATCGATGCGCGCTGGCGCGCCGCCCATCCCTTGCCGGAGATCGGCGACGGCATGGACAAGGAGGAACGTGGTCGCGTGCTGGTCGTCGGCGGATCGGCCTTCGTGCCGGGTGCGTTGCTGCTGACCGGCGAGGCAGTGCTGCGCGCCGGGGCGGGCAAGGTGCAGCTCGCGACGATCGCGTCGGTCGCGCTGTCGCTCGGCATGCTTTTCCCGGAAGCCGCGGTGATCGGCTTGCCCGCCGATGCCGAGGGCGAGATTGCGGCCGACGCGCCCGACCTGTTGAAGGACCAGTCGGCCAGATGCGGCGCGCTGGTGCTCGGCCCCGGCATGGCCGCCCGCCCCCAGACGGCGGGGCTGGTGGAGGGGCTCGTCGCGGCCGTCGGCAGCGACGTCCCGGTGCTGATCGATGCCGGGGCGATGACCGCGCTTGCCGATCGCCCCGATGTGCTGAAGCGGCTGGGCGGCCGCGCCGTGCTGACGCCGCATCATGGCGAACTCGCCACACTGACCGGCAGGGACAAGGAGGAGATCGCCGCCGATCCGGAAGGCGCCGCGATCGATGCCGCCGCGCGGTTGGGCGTGGTGCTGGTTCTCAAGGGACCGGACACGCTGATTGTCGACGGCGATGCGCCGCCGCTCCGCTACGACAGCGGATCGCCCGGGCTCGGCACCGCCGGGTCGGGCGATGTCCTCGCCGGCATCATCGCCGGCCTGCTCGCGCGCGGCGTGCGGCCGGTGGCGGCGGCCGGCTGGGGCGTGTGGCTACATGGGGAGGCGGGCAAGGCAGCGGCCGCGGCGATCGGCCCGACGGGCTTCCTCGCGCGCGACCTGTTGCCGCATATCCCTGGGTTGATGGCGCGCGACTAGGCGCCGCGCGCGCATCCGCACGGCTCAGCGTGTCTCCAGCGCCTTGGCCATGTCGAGATGGCCCTTCACGATCGGCGCAATCTCGCCCGCGGCGGTCTTGAGCGGCGCCACGTCGCCGTCCTTCGCGAAATCCTCCATCAACTCCAGCGCGTCGTCATGCGCGTCGATCTGGCCATCGATATAGGCCTTGTCGAACTCGGCGCCCTTCAGCTTGGCGAGATCGGCCACGTCGTCATTCTGCTCGCCGGTCAAGGTCGCATCCGGCGTGATCGCCGGGCTGGCCTTGGCGGCGGCCGCCTTGATCGCCGCGGTGGAGGCAGTGTGCGCCTTGATCATATCATTGGCGAACGCCTTGACCTTTGCTGACGAGGCATTGCTCAGCGCGAGCGTCGCGGCTGCGATTTCGAACGCGTCGCTCTTCGCCGCGGCATCGGCAAAGGTCTGGCCGCTCGGCGTGGGGTTGAGCGCGTCGCCGACCGCATCGGCCGCGTTCGCCGCGCCGTTGCCCAGGTCGGTCACGGCCTCTGCGGTGGCGTTCGCGGCGCTGTCCGCGGCGTCTTCGCTCTTGGGGCCGCAGGCGGCGAGGCTCAGGGCCAGAACGGCCGTGGCGGCGGAAGCGAGGAATTTCATGCGGATTCTCCGTGGGGGGTAGCCCGGCTTTGAACGCTCGGGGACCCCCGCCGTTCCTCGGCCCGGCGCGTCAGCCCCGATAGAAGCCGTCGCGCCAGCGCGGGAAGATATCGTCCGCGGCCGCTGGGTGGCCGAACAGGAAGCCCTGGCCGACCGCGCAGCCGCGGTCCCGCAGATGCGCCGCCTGGGCCTTGGTCTCGACGCCTTCGGCGACGATCAGGATGCCCAGGTTCCGGCCGAGGTCGATCACCGCGTCGGCGATCGCCGCATCGTCCGGGCTATTCTCCAGGTTGCTGACGAAGCTGCGATCGATCTTCAGGACATCGACGGGATATTGCTTCAAATGGCTGAGCGAGGCGTACCCCGTCCCGAAATCGTCGAGCGCGATGCGAATACCCGCGGCGCTCAGCAATCGCAGCGCCCGCTCGACGAACTGAGCGCCGCGGCCGAGGAACACCGTCTCCGTGACCTCGATCTCGATCATCGTCGCGGGCAGCCCGCACCGCTCCAGATTCTCCAGCACGCGCTCGGCGAAATTGTCGTAGCGAAAGTCGTTGGCGGACGTGTTCACCGCGATCGAGACCGGGTCATGCCCCTGGTCGAGCCAGCGCCGCAGGTCACCCGTCACCTTGCCCAGCATCCGGTCGGTGATCGCGATCGACAGGTCGGGATCGTCGAAGGCCGCGCGGATATCGGCCGGCATATGGATGCCGCCCCGCGCATTCCGCCAGCGCAGCAGGGCCTCGAACCCGACCAGCTGGTGCGAGTTGAGGTCGATCTTCGGCTGGTAGAAGGCCTCGATCCGCGCACTGGCCAGCGCGTCCTTGGCCAGGTTGATCATGGAGAACTGGCGCTGCAGATCGGCCCGCATCTCCGGGTGGAACAGGCGGGTACGCCCGCGACCGGCGGTCTTCGCGGCATAGAGTGCCAGGTCGGCCGATTTGAGCAGCTCGGCCGGGTTGTCGCCATGTTCCGGGAAGATCGAGGCGCCGATGCTCGCCGCGCAATCCAGCGTTCGGCCATTGAACGCGAAGGGCGCGCGCAGGCTCTCCAGCAGGGCGCTGGCGCAGTGGACGATATCCCCGTCGCCGCGGATCGCGGGCATGACGATGGCGAATTCGTCCCCGCCCAGCCGCCCGATCGTGGCGCCGGCCGGGGCAATCGCGGCCAACCGCTTCGCGAACACGCGTAACAGTGCGTCGCCCGCATCGTGCCCCAGCGTGTCGTTGATACGCTTCAGATTGTCGACGTCGAACAGCATCAGCCCGATCTGCTCGCCGGCGCCGTGCGCGTGCCCGATCGCCCTTTCCAGCTCCTCCTGCAAGGCGAGCCGATTGGGCAGGTCGGTCAACGGATCGTGCGTCGCGGCCCAGCGGATACGCGCCTCCGCATCGCGTTCCTCGGTCACGTCCTGGAAGGTGACGATCAGCCGGCTGAGATGGCCCGATCCGCTCACGGTCTTCCAGCCGGTGGATTTGAGCCAGCGCTGAGCGCCATCACGCGCGCGACGGACGCGCAGCGCGATCTCGAACCCGGCGGGCAACAGGCCGCCGCTCGCCGACGCGACGACCGACTGGAATTTCTGCCGGTCGTCGGGGTGAACGATCGCCATCGCCGCCGCCATGCTCGGTTCAGCGTCGGACGGCAGGCCAAGCATGTCGAGCAATTCTTCCGACCAGCGCCGCTCCCCGGTGATCGTGTCGTAATCCCACACGCCAAGCCGCGCCGCCTGGACGGCGAGGCGCAACCGTTCCTCGCTCTCGGTCAGCGCTTGCTGGGCGGCCTTGCGATCATGGATGTCCTCCAGCGTCCCGTACCACCGGATGACCTCGCCCTGCTCATCACAGCGCGGCGCGGCGCGCGCGCGCATCCAGCGATAGCTATCGCCACAGCGCAGCCGATATTCGATGTCGATCGGCCGGCGCAGGCGGATCGCCTCCTGCCAGGAACGGACGGTGGGCACGATATCCTCGGCATGGATCGCCTCTACCCAGCCGTCGCCACGGGCCTGTTCGGTGGTGCTGCCGGTCAGCGAGGTCCAGAGCGGGCCGACTTCCTCGATCGACCCGTCGGGCCGCGCGGTCCACTGGATCTGCGGGTTGAGCTCGACGGAATGGCGGTGGTGCTCGCGGCTTTCGCGCAGCGCCTGCTCGGCCTGGCGCCGGCGGGTGATGTCCTGCGCGACGGTGATGACCGAACGGACCTCGCCTGTCTCGTCGCGGACGAAGGACAGGTTGATCTCGCACCAGATGACTGACGCGTCGGGCCGGACATAGCGCAGTTCGATGCGGAAGGGCGTGCCGGTTTCGAGATGCCGGCGATATTTGCCCTCGTTGCGGGCAAGGTCGTCGGGATGAATGGGGAGCTGGGCGGACAGGGTATCCAGCTCGGAAAGGGGGCGGCCGACAAGGGTGCAATAATGCTCGTTGGCCATCAGCAGCCGCCCGTCGAGCTCGCGGTGGACGATGCCGACCATCGCCTCGCGGAAAACCGTGTCGAGCTGCCCGGCGCGAAGCGTGGGGCGGGCGGGCACAGGCGCGGGTACTGGCCAGCGCTCGGCGCCCGCGAGCGCGGCGAAACCGGCGAGCATGCGCATTGCCCGGGCGTCGGGCTCGGCACGGGGCCTGGTGTCGAGAATGCAGAGAGTCCCCGCGTCCGCTTCGCCGGGCGCGCCGATCGGCAGGACGGCCGCAAACCGTGCGCCAAGCAGATCGGCGGCGGGGAAATGGCCGCGCCATTCCGCCGCGCTGCTATCGGTGACGAATATCGGGTCGGGCTGGCCGATCAGCTCGGGCGGCAGCAGCGCGTCCGCCGGCCGCAACGGGCCGGCAATGCCGATCTGGACTCGCACCAGCTGGCGGCCGGCGGCGGCGAAGCTGATGAAGCCGATGGGCGCGTCCAGCGACTCGACCGCCAGCGCGAGCACGCGCCGCAGGATCGAATCCTCCACCGCGCCGGCGCCTTGCGGCATCGGCGTTACGGATGGTCCCTCCGGCAAGCCCCCGGCGCTATCCCCGATACTGGTGAATGGGCGTGCGCCCGACCGCTTCACGCGTTTCTCCTGCGCCTCTCGTCCCTCAAGATGGCTGAAAAATAACTTATGTTTTAAAGGCTAATAAATCATTGGATCATCTCGAAGAAGTCGAGCGATTGTTGGCTCCGAAATGGACATTCTTCGGCGGTCCGGTACTTTCGTCATAACACAGGTTATGACCGGGAACGGATAGAGGCGGGTTCGGTTATGCGGCCGAAAGGAGCATGCCGATGGCGACACTTGTCGAAGCACGGACTTTCCCGACTCTCACCCCATTTGCGCTTGCCCTCCGCAAGGCGCTGAAAGACGGCGGCAGCAGGCGCGTCGCGCGCTTTCGTGCAGGCGGGCTCGGCGTGGAAGTTCGTGCGACCGGCGATTCGCTCTGGGCACTGGTCCGGCGCGAAGGCGAGGGCGGCCTCGCGCTCCGTCTCGTTTTCGTGCCGGAGGGCGCTTTCGACTGCTCGCTGCACGAGGCGCGGCCGGGCGAAGCGGCGCGTCTCCAGGTCCAGAGCGTGTTCGGGATGCACGATGTGGTGCTGGCATCGGGTGGCGAGGGGCTCGAATATCTCCGCGTCACCATATGCCTTACACCGGCGACGCCGTTGCTCATCCCGTTCCTGCCGCGCGATCTCTATCCGCTCGATGCGAAGGACGATCCGGCCGGCGCGGTCGGCCATGTCGAGGCGGCGCAGCGCGGGCTCAACAGCGGGCTGCTCTATTTCCGGATGGAAGAGCCGGCTTTCGGGAATGTCCTCTATTTCCAGAACCTGACCGCGATGAACGATTATTACCTGGCAACCGGCACGAAGCCGGATGGGGCGGTCGGCGGCGTCTGGCCGGAGCTCGGCTATCTCCTCCCCACGCCGATGCCGGGCGAGATCGGGCCGGGCAAGGCACTGGAAGCGGGCGTCGCGGTCACCCTGTCGGACGCGATCCTCGTCTTCCGCCACGACGCGCCGCAGGCCGAGGCTGAATCGGCGCGGCAATTCCTGCAGATGCTCGGGGTCGCCTATAAGCAGCTCGATCTGCCCAGGACCGAATATCGCGACTGGATCGATCGCGCCGAACGCACGCTGACCGATCTCGATTCAGCGCCCGAGGCAATGATCCGCCATTATGGCCATCGCTTCGTCCATCCCTACACCGCGACCGAATATCCCGACATCATGGTGCAGATGTCGCTGCTATCGGCAATCCATGACTGGGGCCGGTGGAGCGGGACGCCGCACCCGCTCGAGGCCGAGTTCAAGGCGGGGCTGAGCCGTTTCTACGACCCGAAGCTGAAGACGCTCCGGCGCTATCTGCCCAATGTCGGCAAGGACAAGGACAAGGACGCGGTCGACAGCTGGTATCTCTACCACCCGATGCTCAATCTCGGGCGACTCGCGTTGCACGGCGACAAGGCGATGCGCCGGCTGTTCCTGAAATCGGTCGATTTTGGTGTGAAGGCGGCGCGTCATTTCAACTATGACTGGCCGGTGATGTACAAGGTCACCGACTTCACGGTGATCACGCAAAACGCCGGCGACGATCGCGGCCAGACCGATGTCGGCGGCATTTATGCCTGGGTCATGCTCCAGGCCTATGAGCTCACTGACAGACACGAATATTTGCAGGAAGCGCGCGCGGCTATCGAGGCGGCGATGGGCCGGCGCTTCAACCTCAACTACCAGGCCAATCTGACCGCATGGGGCGCTGCGGCGTGCATGCGGCTATGGCGCATCACGGACGATCCACGCTTCCTCGAACAGAGCTATGTCTATCTCGCCAGCTTCTTCCACAACAGCGAGATCTGGGAATCGGAGATCGCCTTCGCGAAGCATTACCGCAACTTCCTCGGCGTCACCTGCCTGCAGGACGCGCCCTATATGGCGATCTACGAATGTTTCGACAGCTTCGCCGCGTTCGAACATTATCTCGACGACAGCGGCCCGGATCTCGAGCCGGCGGTGCGCATGCTGGTAGCCGAATATTGCAAATATGCGCTCGACCGGGCGTGGTTCTATTATCCCGATGCCTTGCCGAAGGAGATGATCGCGACCGATATCCGCAACGGCCATATCGATCGGACGCTCTCCTTTCCGCTGGAGGATCTTTATGCGGACGGCCAACCGGCGGGTCAGGTCGGGCAGGAAATTTACGGCGCCGGCGCCGCGTTCGTCTTCGCGACCCGCTCCTTCCATCATGTCGAGGGCGCGCCTTTTCTGCTCCATTGCAATCATTTCGTCCGCGCGAAGGAGCGTATCGCCGACAACGCCATGTCGATCTCCCTTGACGGCGGAGAGACCTGCCTCGCGGCACTCAGCCTGATCCGGGCAAAGCGCCGCACCTTGCCCAAGGCGCGTGTCACGACGGCCGGCGGAGATGTGATCCGCCCCAAATCCGTGACGGCGGACCAGATCGACTATGTCGTGCCGGCCAATGGCAGACTGGTCCTGACTTGGAGTTGATCGGACCGGAGTGGCTGGAGATCATCGACACGGTTAATCTGCTTTATCGAAAGCCGGTCTCGCCGGGTTTATCCTGGCCGCCTCATAAGTCGGGCGCGACGGAGTCGATATGAGCAACCGGGATGACGAAGGGTATTTCCGCATGCGGGCGGAACATGAGCGCGAGATGGTGGCGAGAAGCGAGGACAGCGCCGTGGCGCTGGTCCATCTGCAAATGGCGTCTGAATATGAACGGCGCGTCCAGGCGGTGCGATTGTCGGTCATCGGGAAAGGGGCGGGCAGACCTATTCCAGCGGTGGCACCGACTGATCGAGGTGCAGGTACAACGCGCTGAAATCTGCTGCGGCCTTTAGTCGTTCGAGATCGTCGAAACGGACATGACGCTTGTCGCGCCGGATCAGCCCGAGCTCCGCAAGCGCCTTCAGCGTGCGATTGACATGAACGCTGGTCAGACCGACCGCGTCGCCCAATTGCTCCTGGGTGAGTGGAAGGTGATAACCCTGCCCGTCGTTCAGCCCAGCGGCCTCCATCCGCACTGACACTTCGCACAACAGGTGCGCCACGCGCACCTTGGCGTCGCGACGGCCGACATTCAGGATCCATTCGCGGAAGATCGATGCATCGATCAGCGCGTCGATCCACATCGCCCGGCCGACCGCTGGCTGCCGCAGCACCACGTCCTGCAGCGCCGCGCGCTCGATCTCCGCCGTCTCGAGCCGGCTGAGTGCTTGAATGCTATGGTCGGCGCGGTTGAGGAACAGATGCTGCAGGTCGAGGAAATCGCCTGCCATATGGATCGAGACGATCTGCCGCGCGCCGGTTGCCGCCAGCTTCTGGCGAAAGGCCAGGCCCGAAAGCACGAAGCTGCAATGTTTCTTCCCAGGCTCGCCCTCGCGCAGCACATAAGCTGGCGCCTCATAGGTCCGCTCGTTGAAGGGCAGAGCGAGGATCGCCGCGCGATCGGCGGAGCCAAGCGTCGTGCGGCTTTCGAGTTTGCGCACTAATTTGGACAAGGGATGGTCGTCGGGCGACATGCAGGCTCTCCGTTGGGCGGGAGCTCACGCATCTCTCAGTCGCCGGACCCGGACTTAACCTAACGGCGATGGTCCTGCTTTAACACATGCAGCATGAATTCAGTAATAAATGTTCATAAAATAATACGACTTATGTTAAATCAATTGTGACGAAGCAATTGCGGTGATAATGAAGACCATCGCCGGGACGTCGTTTGGGCTCCGGCGGCTGAGAGACATCCGCGCTCCCGCCTGTGGAGCGACATCAATGTCCAGACTCTATTTTCATCTTGTCGATGGCGTCGATACGTTGATCGACCAGGACGGCATCGAGATCACGCCGGACAAGGTCGCCGGCCGTGCCTTGGCGGAAGCGCGCGCACTGATCGCCGACGAGGCGCGGGCCGGGTGCATCGACATGCGCCAACGGATCGAGGTGAAGGACGATGAAGGGCTGGTGCTCCACTGCCTGCCGTTCGCCGAGGCGGTTGAGATCATACCGCCGGGGTGATGCTTTCCGATCGTATCGGGACCGAAACCGCTTTTCCCTCGTTTGGACTTCCATGCCCCGCTATTATTTCCACATCCACAGCCGCGACGGCATAACGCCTGACGAAGAGGGCCAGGAGTTCGACGGCCCGGGCGAGGCTCATAGCGCCGCCCTGACCAATATACGCTCGCTCCTCGCAGGCGAAGTCGAGGAAGGGGGGATGGACCTTGATGGGCGCCTCGAAATCACCGACGGCAATGTAGAACCAGTGCTGATCGTCTCCTTTCGCGAAGCTGTCTTAGTCCGCGCGCCGGGCCCCGAGAATCGCTGATCGCGAACCGGGTCACATCACCCGGAGCGAAAGCGATGATGCGGCGTTCGGATCACATGCCTCTATATTATTTCCACATCCATAACGGCACCGGTTTCACCCGCGACGAGGAAGGACAGGAATTGTCCGGTCCGGCCGAAGCGCATGAGGCGGCGCTCGCTGGCATCCGTTCGCTCCTCGCCGATGAACTCGAAGGGGGCGGCATCGACCTTGATGGGCGGATCGAGATCACCGACTCCGCCGGCGGCGCTATTCGGACCGTATCCTTCGGCCAGGCAGTTGCCGTAAATCCACCAGGGTCGAAAAGCCGATGATCGAGAAGCATCTGATGCGGTTGCGCGCGCGGGACAATGTCAGCGCCCACGAAGAACAGGCCATCCGAGACGCAATGCTGGACCCCGTCGACGTGGCCGCACGGACCACGATCATCCGTGCCGGGCAATTGCTGTCGACGTCGACGATGCTGCTCGAAGGGCTGATGTGCCGGTACAAGGACCTGCGCAACGGAGAACGGCAGATCACCGAATTGCACGTAGCGGGCGATTTCGTCGATCTGCACAGTTTCTCGCTGAAGCGGCTCGATCATAATATCATGGCGCTCACGCCGTGCCGGATCGCGCCGGTGCCGCATGATCGACTGACCCGCATCACCGAGGAACATGCTCATCTCGCCCGGATGTATTGGTTCTCCACTAACTTGGACGCTGCGATCCACCGCGAATGGGAAGTGTCGCTCGGGCGCCGCTCCGCCATTTCGAAGACGGCGCACCTGTTCTGCGAG
>Ga0247737_1001331_pt1 | contig 10601 bp, 8 predicted proteins | sample UWRJL028104C2_FD_180937 | JGI IMG/M metagenome (GOLD analysis project Ga0247737, IMG submission 180937) | Plant litter microbial communities from Arlington Agricultural Research Station in Wisconsin, United States - UWRJ-L028-104C-2 | ecosystem: Environmental > Terrestrial > Plant litter >...
TTGCTGTTCTAGGCTCCTGTTTCAAACTTCTGCTCAAAAACCTCAGGTGACTACTCAGCGCTGCTCCTCTCTGTATTTTTGCCAGCTTCATAAATTTAATTCAGAACGTTGCATATATTACCTGATGCATTAGCCTATCATTCTTCCAGAGTGCAGAGTACTTTATCATTTAAGGTAGCTGCCTAGTTAATTGCCAACTCAATCTTTAGCCACAAGAGAATTTAGCCTTAAATAACAACTCAGCAACGTGATCATATGACCATCCTCGATAAGTTTAGAAGCCATGTGATAATCACGTGACTTGCTTAAGATCTGAAGCTACTAATAAAAAGCCGAGAACCTTCTAAAACATTGATCTGGCAACTTCTAAAAATTGCTAAATATTAGGCAGCAGCATTATTAGTACTAAATTAAAATCCCGGACTACCAGATATAAGCTTAGCTATAATCAAGTTATTTGAAATTTGGATCTTAAACCAGCTGATACTCTCAAGTTAAGTAATGGAACGTTGCAAGCCCTTGTATTAGTGAAAGGATAAACGTATCAAGTATGGATTACGAGAGAAGGTCTATTTACTAGCGATGTCTATAACATGGCTCCTTGTGTAAATTTTCCAAAAAGAACCGGATTCGGCTGTCTTCTGAACAGTACGGGTGTTGCATTTCTATAATGTTTTTTAATGCATTATGTCCATGGTCAATCATATCCAGTATATGAAAGGGCATAAATAGGCACGGAATAAAGGTTCCAAAAGGCCTTGCCTCTTCTTGCCTCACTCTTTGAAAGTGCTATTTCTGTTCCACAAATATGGTTAGGCCAGCTATTCGCCCTTCCAAACAGCCTCAATAACCGCAAAGAACGTCAATGGATTCCAATTGACCTGCACCATCTCGAACCGCTCATCCGCTTGCTTGAATATATCTCTATACGCCTCAGCTGATCTCTCTTTTGCATTGAACAGAGCCATCATTCTCAAATCTGTCGCTGTTCCATATTGTGAAATAGATCTCGGCATCGATGGTCCTAATTCCTTCTTTTCTGTACTGTCTTTCGTCTTCTCATCTTCGTCCTCTACTTTACCAATATATTCGATCAGAACTACACGATTGCCAGTCTTCAAGGCCGGAACCAAGTTTCTCAAGATCTTGGAAGCAGCTGGTGCGGGATAATCATGTAGAATCAGCTTCAGTAAGTATATATCAGCAGCTGTGGTTTGTGGCTGGAATATGTCGGTTGCTATATAGGATATTCGATTTTTCAAATCTTCAGGGAGGTTCTCCTCGAAAACAGGTTTGACTTTTGGCATGTCTTGTACTACCAAGGTAAGCTGGGGAAATTTTCTCGCAAGCAGAATGGAATCGTGTCCTGCAGATCCTCCTACCTAATTCGGATTAGTTCATCTTTGGCAGTTTTAGTAGTACAGAAACTGCTTACATCAACGACTGTTACCGTTCCTGCATCTTCCCAGTTATAGCAATCTAAGACTATGCTCTCTAGGCGAAAAATTACATTAACAAATGCCATGAATTGGACAAACTCCTTCTGTCGCCAGCCTTGCCTTATACCTTCACCATCAAACTCCAGGTAATCCCAAGAGTTACGAAACTTGTCACCATGAACCATAGCGAAAGAAGTTTCGTTCATCTCTTGTGACAAAGCTGACTTTCCTTTCGTGTACTTTTCTAGAGCCTGGTTCAAGACTAGTAATGGTGTACTAGAAATGTCCAAGACTGAAGAAACTAGTGAGCTTAAGCCTGCTTGTTTCGCAAGTGCTGCTGACCGAGAAGTGTGTGCAACACCCGACGCAGTCTCTGTAAAGATGCGTTGGTTAAATGCATGTTGTAGTAGCCTTTTCGCTACTTCCTCCGGAAGAGATATATGTTCTGCGATTTCCTTGTAGGAGGCAGTACCATCTAATGGTACAGCATTCCAGATTCTGAAATGATTGAGTGTGTTGAGACACGCAGCATTGGGGATAACGCAGTGGACAAAATTGAATATGCTCTCAGTTGGCCCTTGAACCAGAATTGACAAATCTTCTACAGCATCTAGCAGCTTCGACCTTATAAGAAAAGCTTCTGCTGATATTTTCTCTCCATAGCTTATTGGACTGTCAGCGGCAAGCGTTGGTTGCGCAATGTGGCTCTCGTGCAGAAATTTGGAGAAACTGGCTGTGAGTTCGGATATTTGAGCCGCGAGATCATTGAGAGTTGGCTTCAAGTCTGACATTTTGCTGCGGTTGGAAGGGAAAAGTGTATGTTAGAAGGTATGATATGAATATCTGCGTCTTTACTTTTCAGTCGGACTTCTCTACCCCACCACACCTTTCCTTTAACAAAACCCAGTTCCGTAGTCGGCCATGCTGGTTAGCTGCCAAGAAGGTGATGAAACCCAGCAGCAAGCTTGTTTCTGGCATTTATGCTGTCACTTGCAATGACAATGCAACTTCTCAGTAGACTATGACTGTCCTAAAGGCTTTTTACTGCCTTTAGTGGAGCCTGGACCCCTGATGCATCCGCTCCAAGAAGATCTTCCGAGCCAGGATGGGATGATCCGACGACTTGAACATGCCAAGGATCTCTAGTCAGACCATGATATTAACTAAAATTGTTAAATAGAAAGATCTGTCGTGAGACTGGCAGGTGGGCTGAAGTGTGCGGCAATTCTTATGATTATGCGCCGGCAATCCATGTTGCCTTGGCCACACCAAGGCTCAAGCCAAGGGATGAGTCGTCATCACTTCACCGTCCGAAGTGGAGATTCATCAATCTGATTAGATCGGCCTGATTAGATAGTGGGCTCATCTGATAAAAAAATTACCCCTCACATCTCCGGTGTCTCCCTCAGCCGAGTGTTTGTGGACGTTGCCAAGCGAGCTTTACATTAGGTTTGAAAAATTTGTGCTCTATTATGTTTTGTGGATCAATGTATTGGGGATCATAAACAGTAATGATTGTCTTAACCAAGAAGGAAAGATACTGCGTCGCTGCTTGCTTCTGTTTCCAAGGTTGGCCGTGTCGCTTCTGGTGCTATTCTACATTCCGATCAAGGAGCAGCCTCGTGCTTGGTAGGCAAACTTTGGAAGGCTTTGCAATCCCACTTTCGACAGTAGAGGTGGAATCAAAACGTGGATGTATTGATTAGGAACAACCGGGTACATGATCTTGGTCTTATACACCCCAGATTCACTCCAACCTCGTACAACAGTCAACAGGAACGCATTCATCAAAACACCGGCCCTGGCATGCTCAGATTTGGGCATCCATGTGTCATTTAACTTTACCAAGAAGTATTTCTTACATTCAACCATTTTCTGGCCCATAATTTTGCGGATTACCCAATATTCCCGAGAAGCTCTGAATGAATAATGTATGTAGTAGTAGTAACTGAAACTCGAGACTACACACTACTGTGCTTTGGTTGGTCATGCGGTATGGGAGGCGTTGAAAAGGACATTCTTAGTATCCAGCAGTCAGTAGTATTGATGCAGTTAGAGCATTCAGAAAGGGAGATTTGTGAGGAGCAAGTTTCCACCGCTTCGTTGGGCCGTTGCCTTGGTCACCCTGGTTGCCACTATCCCATCATTTGTATTGCAAATAGCATTACCAGTTTCGGAATTTGATCGCATTTGCTCATCTTAATCTTCCGTCAGCAGGCTCTATTTTTGGCTTCTTTTGCAGTTTGTTTCGTAACCATTTTCCGACTGACTGTCAAGAGCCTATAGTCACGGCAAGAGGATGGCGTCTCAAAGAAGTAGATAAAAGTCTTGTATGTAGTCCGGTCCGGGAAAGAAGGATTTTCGTGGTGTAGAGATATCTGTGTACAGTAGTCACAGGACCGATTAAATGCTGACTGACAAGTGTAAACCCGAGCACAAGATCATCTAAGCTAACGTTTGTTTAGCTTAGGAAATCGGTTAGTATATAGGCAGGAAAGAAAAAATGATGCCTGTGAAAGACCTTGGGTTTCCAGTTTGCTATTCTTACTATTAGCTAAAATGACCTTTTCAGTTTAAGATAGCTTTATACTACTTTGATCATAGCTTTTGCAGATGCTGATAGATTTTATCAAAGTTCTGGTCTTCTTGTGTCTTTCAGTCAAGACTCCTTTGCTTTAATGCTGTGCCAAAAGCTTGCTAACCGATGTTAAGCTGTCATTTGCACTATTAAAACTGCACTCAGTCTAAACCCTGTCACGGCTTGTTAATAACATATTTGCTGCATTCTTTCGTATCTAGAGCTCCTATATCATACATTAAGCATCGCCTGAGTTATTATCCTGCTATAAAGCAAAGTCGTGTTTTTGAGTTTAATCCACTCTTAAGTACTATTTTCGCTTGGTAGTTGTCATGTCTAAGTTTTTTGACTACTTAGTGATTTAGCTTTATAGACTGGTTAAAATGAACTGGCCGCCGCGTCGGAAATGCTGTTTTTGCTAGTGTAAGAGCAATTTGTTGTTTAACAGAAGTCTAAAGACCTGCTAAAACTGAACTTGACTCATAATGAAATTAGATATCGCTTCCAATTTAGAGGGCAAGAGTAAGGAATTGAGTTCCGAAGATACTGATCTAGCACTTATTCAAACAGAGAGAAAACAGAAAGTCTGTACAGCCAACTGTCTGGTAGCATCCCTACTTGGTTATCGTACTTCCTTGCCACTCACAGCTGCCATTTTCATCAAACAGGGATGAAACATAATATAGATCATTCTTTTTGCTTTTCAAATCTCCTGTCAAAGGTTTAGTCGTGGCCTTGTCCTAGCAAAATTCTTCTTTTGTTCTTATATAAGATATTATCCTGCTTTATTTTATGTCGCTTTATTGTATGTCACCTTACAAATCGTACTGGATCTTGGAGCTCTTTTCAATACTCCCACAAATGGCACATTTTAATCAGAGCATTCGCTGTTCGTAGTCGGCTTTCACACTGCTGCCCAGTATCTTCACTCCTTCGACGATCAAAACGTATGCCGCAATTGCAAAACTCGAGTTTTGTGTTAGTCTACTTCGCGCTAGAACCAAGGCTGTTTGTAAAGTAGCCAATAAATGACATGCCATATGCTAAAATGCCAGGACTCCCTCCTTTCATCTTCTTTTGCCTTCCCCACGTTGCCTTTTCCGTTGATCGAGAGATTTCATTTGGACCGCAGCTCCTTGCCTTTCCTTCTAGCCTAGCGAATCCATTGATTGTCGATTTGACAGGAACGATGTGATCAGGGAGGTGACTTATATCTGGTCCAGAAGTTGCTGAAGTAGCTAAGGTTCAAATTTGTCAATCTCATACATACAGTAATCTGTATATCTTTCGATCTCTTCACTCATTGGAAAAGAAATGATATTGACGCAAAGTTTTTTTCGTCAGCAGCTTTCTTATCTAGTTTCTTCCACGATTTTCTAGAATCGGTCTATAATTCTTGGTGTGCCATTATCTTATTGTTTTTGTCAAATAATAGTTGACAAAAATGTTAACTTCAAGATGATCGTTAGGAGCAGGTTATTCATATTACATATAATGCTCACACCCTGGACTACGATATTACATATAATTTCTGGGGGCCAATTGTTCTTAAATTAAATTTATTCTTACTTTGAAACATTAGCACTTCTTTCTCTTTATCAAACAACGCACTTATTGTCATAACCTTTAACCTTCTATCCTTACCGTAGATCTTAGTCTACAATATATCACTAAGAATTAATACTAGTCTAAATATCTCTCTATGTTGCAACATTTAAAAAAAAAAGCTAGTTACCACACTTACAATAATGACATAGCATAATAATGATCACGTGACTGTATTTTCACGCAGTCGGCACTTCTACAAATTCCGATTCTTCCGGATAATTATGATTAGGCCATCATGTCCTCTGTGTCCTCGCAACAGTACTGATATTGTTCGGACATCCTTTAAGAAGCCATAGTAAGCAGTATTAAGATGCCCAGCTAAAACGGTCTAGTCGAGCCTGCTGATATATTAAGACGCCTAGTAATTTGGTGTGCGCTCTGCTTCATCAAAGATTCTCCCAGTCATTCAACAATTCGTTATAACATGGAATCAAGACCTACTTCCAAAAGCCTGACGCCAGACATCCCACAACTTGGGAAGATCGGATTAGTCAAATCACCAGACCGAGCGGACTTAAAGTTCTTGAACTTTACTAGTTATAATCAGACCATTGACCCGGAAACAAAGAGAAGGGTGCGAAGTCATGTTATGCATCGAGTCCAGCAAGACTTAAGGAGACACAATGGTAGACAGAAGAAATCACAAGTTGTTCTAGATATCTCGTCGCTTTTTCAACGTTCCCAAGATGTGTTACAGGTCACTCCAGAGCCAACTTTAGGCCAGCTGTTAGTACCCAGCCCACTCGGATTGGGAGCAGGTCGTTCAGATCCATTTGCTTTATATCCTATCGATATGGACATTCGAACTCACGAGTTGTTTGATCACTGTAAGAACTGTCTTGAAATTTGCTCTGTGCTTCTAGACTCGATTAATAACAGATTTTTGACTATAGTGCATGGAAGAGCTTGTCCAATGTTTAAGACATTGGAGAAGATAGGATTCTTCAAAGTTGCCACAGACGATGCTGCATTTCGTCAGATTCTTTGCACCTCTTCTACACACATGGCTAGATTGCGGGAAGGAGCTGTCACTCCAGAGTCTGCTTTACTCTCTATGAGAGCGATTCGATCTCTTACTAGAAAGATTGCTGATCCCATTCTATCGACCAGTGATGGAGTTATTATCACTGTTCTCGCATTTGCCTGCCATACAGTTAGTAGTCATTTTTTAATTTCAATAAGTCAACAAACCAATGTCTCTTAACGTGCTGACAGAAAAGTAAATAGATCATGTTCAATGATCTTCCTGGATCTCTTGTCCACCTAAATGGTCTGGAAGAGATAATACGGCGACGGGGGGGTTTGCAATCTTTAAATTCTAATCCAATTGTACGAACAGTTATGTTTTGGTGAGTTGAATACTATAGCCAAACCTTTCAATGCCTACCTGACTTGACTGGGACATAGGATGGATACCAATACAGCATTTCTTCATGATCACGTTCCCCGATTTCCAGTACCATATGACATCCTCCCACCGATGAGTATCCAACCTTATATCTCGGCATCTTACCCATTAATCTTAGATGTTTGTCTAAAACAAGAGATGGTATCTGCTGTGTGTGGAATACTAATTCTCAATCAAGTCATTAAGACCGAGCTCCTGACCAAGTTTTTGTGGGATGACGGCATATTTGCAGGGTTACGGGTTGTTCCCCTTCTAAATAAGCTGCTGTCTATTCGGTTCGCGCCAGATGAAGATCCATTCGCAGTACAAGAATGTTACAGGATTGGTGCTATCTTATATCTGGCTGGTATTCGCAGTAGATTCGGCGTGGATCTCCCGACAAGGGTTTACATCACAAAGCTTAAGATGATAATGACCGCACAAAACTTCATCTCAAAAATGAACTATTCCATCCTACTATGGGTGGTTCTTATCGGCGGTGTTCAGTCTTACAACATGCCAGCGCATAATTGGTTTGTTTCAGCGACTGTAGATTTAGTTATCAAAAGGGAGGGGCTAACTTGGGATGAGTTAATGGTCATCGTTCGTGAGGTTTTGTGGATCGAAGGACTTTTCGAAGCTGAATGCTGTGAATTTCGTAAAGAATTTTCCGCAGAATTATGGAGATTGCATCATTCTATGCCTTCGCGGTAGTTCGCATCACGTTGTTAGAAACAACCAAATTGAGGCTTCTGGGCTACTAAATATCCAACCTTGAGAAAATACACAGAGTTTCAAAGGCAATATCAATGGATTATGGCATCCAGTTTGAGGATGAACCAGCAACAGCCACACGGGTTCATGAATCACTAAGTGTCACAAGATTCTAAAAGTTAGTACTCAATTCAAAGTAATAGTATTTCACCACATGTATAGAGAGCGCAAATTTTCTATCATTTAGTGTAGTTATCTCAACAATCCGATGAATAAACACTTTATCTATCACGCAGCAGACTCGATAGACCTACAGTTCCTTCTGCTAATTAAGTATGAATCATTCTATTCTCAGTAGATTATCTCTCTAGATTTAGTCAACTTTTACCACTAACTTTCCCGCAGCAAGATTGCCCTCCATAATCCTATGTGCCTCGGTGATCTCCTTGAAGTGAAATGTCTTTGATGGCTTAGCCTTGTAACGTCCAGCAGCAACATCTCTGGCGATTCTTTGAAGGGGCACATCGCAAAGCGGAAATTGCGATGTGCCAAAGTGGAAGCTACCAAAGAAACTAAAATGCACACCACTGGGCATCTGCAACAAAGGATTAAAGTCATTGATTGGAGCAAGACCTCCCAAAAATCCAGCCAAACAGACATGCCCACCCCGCTTCACAATATTCATGGAATCCAGCAGGACACTGTTTCCAACGAGGTTCAATATTGCATCGACGCTTTTGTACTCCGGAAGGCGCTGCGATAGCTCAGGCATCTCTAACTCAACTCGGTGCACACCTAAGTCGAGCAGCATCTGAGCCCGCTCTAAACTTCTTGTAGTTGCAATAACCTTTACTCCGGAGCTCACAGCGAGATTAATAGCCGCCTGTCCAAGTGAAGACGTTCCTCCCCTGATAAGTAGCAGATGGCCCTCTTCTAGCTCTAGGTTCCGAAATAGACAAGTCCAAGCCGTAGCGTACGACTCTGGGAGAGCGCCAAGCTCCTCCCAACTCAGACTGGATTCAATCGATGAAACATTTCCAACAGGTACTCGAGTGTATTCCGCATAACTACCGGGGATAGTACGGCCCATGCCACCCATCAAAGCGGCAACTTTAGTACCGACTACAAACTCGCCGTCAGGGCATGAGTGAACAATTCCCACACATTCAATGCCACTTATTTCATTTGCTTCTATCCATTCACCCTTTCGCATGTGCATCTCGGCATGATTAATACCGAATGCTTTGACTTCGATGACGACGTGCCCAGATAGTGGTTCTGGGAGAGGACGGTCTTCAAATAGATAGGTGGAAAGTTTGCCAGGGTTGGAGAGGACGATGGTCTTCATTTTGTACAGTTCATATGTGAAGTAAGCTGTAGCTGTAGAACACCATTACTGCCAGGGAAGCGTTGGTGTTGCAGCATTTATATGTTTTCAGAACTTTGAAATAATCTATTCCAGGATAGCGTTTACTAATGCATACCGTAGATTACGTGAAGGTAAGACTACGACGACATCAGCAAAGGTACACCCCTTTACATTGCAATCAATGTCATGCTGCTTAAAATCGGAATGGATTGGCAGAAGTGGAGGGCTTTTTCAGTTCATGACAAGTGCAATAGAGCTTTTTCTTGATCATTCGTTAAGGCATGCGAGAACAGGGGAGCACATATTCTGTATTCGGCAAGTCGACTTACTAATGAAACGCGGGGACATCAAAACTTACATGGGATTTCATGTTAATCTCGATTTCATCTAGCCGACCCCACCCACCATGCTGAACTTGCTGACGTGATACTACTCCCATAGCTACCTGTTGATACATCACAGTACCGGCTGAATCCTCATGTACTATATACTGCTGTACCAATTTGTAGGAGGGCTCAGCCAGGATCCTAAGCAGTTGATCTGTCATTTTGCTTACTGAAAATACTGCGACATAATACTTAATAGTAAAGTTCTGGAAAGCCATAATTTGCTGTCTAGGAAGAACGTTCATATCCCAAATATAGAATTTATTTCGTTATTTCGAAAGAACTTGTACCTTTCAGCGGCTTCGTGCAACGAAGACTCTAGATTTATAATGTTAATATAGAGGGGAAGGCTTGGGATGCCGTTGTGTAACGTTATAGGCAGATGTCTAAGATCTTTGTCACCTTCCCTTTGGGGCAAATTATGTTTTCACTGACAACAGAAAACTTTTTCTTTACGCTGACAATATTTTAGATTTAGGCCACTGAAAAATAAATATTTATTTATGCATAATCTGTAGATTTTTTCATCCCTGTCTCTAACATCAACCAGCTTGAGAAGCGTGAATGTTTAAGGGCAAGCTATGACCACTTTGGAATCTAGTGTAAAGAAATACAGCTAAACCATCATCTCAAGTACGTAAGGTAAGAAAAAGGTAGGATTGAAATGTGCACATTGCAAACCTTTTCGAATTATTCCTAGTGAAGATTTATTCATCATTCCACTTGCTCGCCAATGGTGGTCTATCAAAACAAATAACTATTTGTCGACTCTTGCGCAACTTTCTGTTTGTGATTCTCTGAAGTGTACTTCACAACTGCAGCTGGGAGCAAAGTGGCAATTTTGGTCACGGCGACTATTTGCTAGAATCCAAATTATCACACATTTTAGCCGAATATCATTTGCCAGATACCAGCATCCATCGGATTTCACTTACCTTTGGAAACTATCACCTGGAGGCGTTCTAGAATCAAAATCTTAGAAGAACATAGCACGAACACATGTTGACGTATGTATCATCACTTTACAAAGAAGAAGAATCTTGTTCAGATAGGAAGATTTAGGTTGGTCAACGGTATACTGCCTAACGGCTGCCACCAAGAAATTGATCTCTCACTTTTG
>Ga0247737_1001333_pt1 | contig 10599 bp, 7 predicted proteins | sample UWRJL028104C2_FD_180937 | JGI IMG/M metagenome (GOLD analysis project Ga0247737, IMG submission 180937) | Plant litter microbial communities from Arlington Agricultural Research Station in Wisconsin, United States - UWRJ-L028-104C-2 | ecosystem: Environmental > Terrestrial > Plant litter >...
CCGTTCGAAGGTAAGCAGGCAATTCGGCTATGCAGGTCAGCGGCCGTGATCTGAAAGTGCCACAGAGGCAGATTGCGAGGAGGCGGGTCAAATTTCACACATTGGTCGTTCTGAGACCTACGCCCGCATGAGTTTGACCAAACGATATCGGTTAAATAGCTGAAGAGGTAGGAGCGGAGGCGCATCCGCGTAGATTCATTGGCTGTGTAGCGATTGTGCTCGGATATGCAGCAGCTCGAATAATCAGGGCGAGAGCGCTCCCTTAGACGGAGAAGACCATGAAGTGGCGCCGCCGCATCCACCATGTGCGTGAAGCCATCGCGCTTTCTGAAAGAGAAACTGCGCCGGACGACCACACAAAAACTGAAGAGGAGCTGCCCACGATCGACAGGCGAAGCCTGCTATTCGGACTGGCGCCAACTGCGATTGTGGGAATGGCAGGCTGCGCGCCCAAAACCGTGGCGCCCGAGCCGGCAAGCTACTCTCCCGCCTATTTCGGGGCCACCGAATGGGCGTTTCTTCAAGCCGCGGTGGACCGTCTTATCCCTTCCGAAGGCGCCGGGCCCGGGGGCGTCGATCTAGGCGTACCTGAGTTCATTGATCGTCAAATGGAAATGCCGTACGGCCACGGAGCTTACTTCTATCTAACGGGCCCCTTCGTCGAAGACGCTCCACCTACTTTGGGATACCAGCTTCGCTACACGCCCAGGGAAATCTACCGTATCGGCATAGCTGCAGCGAACACGTCAGCACTTAAATCTCATGGTAAGGTCTTTGCCGACCTACCCATCGAAGCCAAAGACGCGCTTTTGCACGAGATGGAGACTGGCCGGGTCGATTTCGGACCGCTACCGGCATCGGTGTTCTTCGGGCAACTTCTAGAAAACACCCGCGAAGGCTATTTCGCAGATCCTCTCTACGGAGGTAATCGCGGCATGGCGGCGTGGAAATGGATCGGCTTCCCGGGTGCGCGGGCGGATTTCACAGACTGGATTGATCAAGCGGGTCGCAAGTATCCATACGGTCCAGTGGCGATAAGCGGGGCCCGTAGCTGATGGTTGAGCGAAGGAAGCGCGTCGATGCGGTCATTGTCGGCTACGGTTGGACAGGCGCAATTCTAGCGAAGACGTTGACCGACGCCGGTCTGTCCGTCGTTGCGCTCGAACGGGGGCCGGCCCGCGACACCGCTCCGGATTTTGAGTATCCGCGGATCGCCGACGAACTAAGATACGGCGTCCGCGGCGACCTTTGGCAGCCGCTCGCTAAAGAAACGGTCACTATCCGGCACGGCGTAAATGACACCGCGGTGCCCTACCGAAAATACGGGTCTTTTGTCCTTGGCAACGGCGTCGGAGGTGCTGGCGTCCACTGGAATGGCCAGCTTTGGCGTGCGTCTCCGGAGGATCTACGGTTACGCAGCCACCTCGAGGAACGCTACGGAAAGAACTTCATTCCGCAAGAAATGACAATTCAAGACTACCCGGTGACGTTCGAAGAATTGGAGCCTCATTTCGATCACTTCGAAAAGGTGTGCGCGGTTTCTGGCGTCGCCGGAAATCTGCGAGGCCAGATCCAGCCGGGCGGCAATCCGTTTGAAGGGCCGCGAAGCGATAACTTTCCCACGCCGCCTCTGGCTCCCATTCAAGTCGCAAAGCTATTCGAGAATGCGACCAACGAACTAGGCTACAAAGCTTTCCCGCAGCCGTCGGCCAACAGTTCGATTCCGTACACAAACCCGTACGGCGTACGGCTTGGGCCGTGCAATCTATGCGGTTTTTGCGAGCGGTTCGGATGCTTCATGTACTCCAAAGCATCGCCGCAGACCACGATTCTTCCCATCCTTGCAGGAAGAGAAAATCTTGAGGTTCGTACCGGCGCTTATGTGACCCGAATCCTCCGCGACGGCAGCGGCAAGATTGCCACGGGCGTGACCTATATCGACGAAAGCGGAAGAGAGATCGAGCAGCCCGCCGACCTGGTCGTGCTGTCCGCGTTTCAGATGCATAATGTCCGACTTCTGTTGCTGTCCGGAATAGGCACGCCCTACGACCCAATGACGGGCCGCGGCGTAGTCGGTAAAAATTACGCCTATCAGATATGCGCCATCACGGCCGCTTATTTCAGCGAAGACGTCGAGATCAACCCTTTCATTGGTGCTGGCTCGGCCGGTCAAAGGGTGATTGACGAATTTAACTCCGATCATTTCGATCACACAGGGCTCGGATTTATCGGAGGGTCTCTCATGTTCGCAGGAGGGACTGGCGGTCGGCCAATCGACCAAATGCTTCTTCCTCCCGATGCCCCACGCTGGGGCGTGGGATGGAAGGCGGCGATCCGCAAGCACTACCGACACTCTGCGCCGATCGGAACGCAGGGTAGCGTGATGGCATATGGCGACCGCTACTTGTCTCTCGATCCAACCTACAAGGATTCCCACGGCCAGCCGTTGCTTCGGATAACCTTCGACTGGCACGACAACGAATACAAGATGACAGCTTATACGGCTTCCAAAATGGAAGAGATCGTGCGGGCGATGAAGCCGGAGAAGCAAGCAACTCTTATGATGCGGCCGGGTACGCCGTATGACACCCGCATCTATCAAACGACTCACACGAGCGGCGGCGCGATCATCGGGTCAAATCCGACCAACAGCGTGATCAACAAATATTCCCAAAGCTGGGACGTCTCAAATCTCTTCATCTACGGCGCCTCGGCTTTCCCACAAAACATGGGATACAATCCAACAGGTCTGCTTGCCGGTCTTGCATATTTCTCTGCTGCCAAAATACGCGAGACCTATCTGAAAACGCCGGGTCCTCTGGTGCCGGTATGAGGTGGAGGAGAGCAATCCTTTGCGCTGCGTCGGTCGGAGTTACCGCACTGTTGGCCGCGATGGGAATGGCTTTTCTGTCGGATCGGATGGCGGGTCAGGCTGACCTCGCTGCTCCTATTACGACGGAGGCGTTGCGCGCTCGGGGCGCCTACCTGGCAAGACTTGGCGACTGCGAAGCATGCCACAGCGTAGCCGGCCAGCCGCGCTATGCCGGTGGACTTCGCATGGTCACGCCGATCGGCGCCATCTATACCACTAACATCACGCCTGACGACAAATATGGTATCGGGCGATTTGGCCTCGCGGATTTCGACCGTGCCCTGCGCTTCGGGGTTGCCGATGGACACAGCCTCTATCCTGCGATGCCCTTCACGTCATACTACAATACTTCACCATCGGACGTTGCGGCGCTCTACGCCTATTTTCGCAACGATGTTCCGCCGGCCGCGGTTCCCAACCGCCCGAGCGAAATTCCGTTTCCGTTGTCGATGCGGTGGCCATTGACCTATTGGCGATGGTTCTTCGCGCCAAAACCGGAGCCATTCCGGCCGCTTCCTGGAATGGACGCAGAAACGGCGAAAGGCGCCTATTTTGTTGAAGGTATGGGGCACTGCGGCGAATGCCATACGCCGCGTGCATTAACGATGCAGGTCCGGGCCGTGACGCCCAGAGACGGCCCGGCCTATCTTTCAGGAGCCGTAATAGAGAATTACTTTGCCCCTAGTCTGAGAAACGGGGGAGCTGGCACGTTGGGCGACTGGAGCATCGACGATCTGGTTCAATTCCTGAAGACAGGCGCAAGTTCGAAGGGATCCGCGTTCGGCTCGATGAGTGACGTCATCGTCCACAGCACTCAGCACATGACTGACGATGATATTCAAGCGGCGGCCAAGTATCTCAAGTCCATACGGAGCGACAGCGACGGAAAAGCTATCGCTTTTAGCTATGATACCGAGACCAGCAGAGCGTTGAGAAGCGGCGACGCCAGTCGTCCCGGTGCCATGACCTATCTCGACAACTGCGCTACCTGCCATCGTCCGGACGGAAAGGGCTATGAGCGAGTATTTCCAAGATTGGCAGGAAATGGCGTGGTGCAGGCGTCGAATGCTCTCTCCTTGATATCCATCGTCTTGCAAGGCTCGACCACGCCCCGCACTGCGGGTGCGCCGGCGCAATTCACGATGCCGAGTTTTGCTTGGCGGCTGTCGGATCGGGAGATCGCGGATTTGGCGAGTTTCGTTCGCGGCAGTTGGGGCAACCACGCTTCGCAGATCACCGCGGCCGAAGTATCTCGCGCACGAAAGGCAAGCGGCAGCCCGGCTGCCGATCATCAATAGCCGATCCAGCAACTGCCATGCAGCCGGCCATTAAGGCCGCGGATCCGTGCGAATTTGGAATCTGGCCGTTCGCCAGAAATATTCCCGAGCCAACGCAAGATTAGATGGACCGGATTGTCAGTTTGCTCGGTGCTTACGGAACGGGCGACTCTCCAGAGTACCTCCAGCGAAGGCGCAGTTTCGAATCAGTTCAGGCGCAATGGATGGCGGATGTGAAACGAGCTGACAAACGACGATCCGGGTCATGGAAGCGGCGGCGCAGCGGCACGCTGTCTCTTGTCGTTCTGGGAGCCTTGGGGGCGGGCGGCTGCGCAAGGACAGGGGCACCATCGTTCTCGCTGGTCGGCGCCTACTTTCCCGCTTGGATGCTTTGCGGGCTGGCGGGGATCGCCGCCGCGCTCGTCGCGCGACTTGTCTTTGTCGCGTCGGGGCTTGCCACGGTCATTCCCTATCAACTCGCCGTCTGTGTTTCGATCGGCGCGTTCGTGGCGATGCTGGTGTGGACCATATGGTTTGGGCGATAGCGATGAAGAGTTCTGGCCCGCATCGCATGGCTCCGGCGGCCAAACTGGTATCGCTTACGATCGTCATCGCCGCCATGATCCTGGCCACCTATGTCTGGCATCAAGCCTCGCTGACGCCCACCACGGACGACGCATCGATCGACGCTGATGTCGTTCACGTAGCCGCTGCGGTCGGCGGCCGGATTCTCGCCATTCCCGTGGTGGAAAATGCCCGGGTGGCCAGGGGCGATCTGCTGTTCCAGATCGATCCTTATCCGTATAGGCTTTCTGTCGAGCACGCCCAAGCCGAACTGGCCATGGCGCAGGCCGCGCTGGAGACGCAGCGCCGCGTGTTGTCGACGCAGCGCTCGGCGGCGACCGAGGCATCGGAGGGCATCGGACGGGCCAAGACCAATCTCGATCTGGCGGAGCGAACTGCCGACCGGCTGCGCCCGCTGGCCAGCAAGGGTTATGTCCCGGCCCAGCAGCTCGACCAGGCCGAAACTGCGCAGCGCGACGCGCAAACCTCGCTGGAACAGGCGTATGTGCGCGAGGCGGCCGCCATCCGCGCCATTGATACCGATGCCGGCGCGGAGGCGCTGGTGCGGTCGCGGCAGGCCGCTCTCGCCACGGCGCAGCGGGCTCTGGATGACACCACCGTGCGGGCCGCCCACGCCGGCCGCGTCGTGGGCCTAGCGGTCCTGACGGGGGAAATGATTGCACCAGCGCAGAGCCTTTTCACGCTTATCAACGACACCGAATGGTTCGCGGTGGGCAATTTTCGCGAGACAGATCTTGCCGCCATCGAGGTCGGTGATTGCGTGACCGCCTATTCGATGATTGATCGCGCCGCACCGCTGAAGGGAAAGGTGCAGGGCATCGGCCCGGGCGTGCTGGACACCGATCGAATAAACGTTCCCCGCGCGGTCCCTTACGTCGAGCGTTCGCTTAACTGGGTCCGGGTCGCACAACGGTTCCCGGTTCGGGTGCGGCTGGAGGATCCGCCGCAGAGGCTGATGAGGCTGGGCGCAACGGCCGTCGTCGAGGTGAAGCATGGCGCCGCCTGCAGATAACACGCGCGCCCGCCTGGGCGATCTGTGGCCGCTTCTTGCGCCGTACCCCGGGCGCCTCGAGTTCGCTTTGCGTCTCGCTGTGGTCTGCGCGCTGACGACGCTGGTCGTCGAAATCTACCAGACGCCCGAGGCGGCGCTTACGATCTACATGGCGTTCTTCGTGATCAAGCCGGACCGGGTCACCAGCATCATCATGAGCGTGGCGATGACCATCCTCATGACCATCGTGATCGGCATGGTCACCCTGATCACGATCCGCGTCATCGACCACGTGGTCTGGCGCGTGGTTATTATGGCGCTGCTGTCGTTTGGCCTGCTATTCGCCGCCTCGGCGAGCAAGCTGAAGCCGATTGCGGGCATCGTTGCCCTCGTCGCGGCCTATGCGCTCGATCTGCTGGGCACCACGCATGGCGGGGAAATAACCACCCGTGCCCTGCTCTACGCCTGGCTGTTCGTCGGCATTCCCGCCAGCGTGTGCATCGTGGTCAACCTGGCGATGGGACCGGCACCACGGCAGCTCGCGGAACGCGCGCTGGCGGAGCGGCTCGCGAAGGCGGCTGCCGCCCTGCGGGCACCGGGGCCGCGGACACGACGGGAGATCGTCGAATATTTGCGCGAGGGGCCCGGCGACATTCCGCAATGGCTGAAGCGGGCGGGCGTCGAAAAGACCTCGCCGCCGCGCGACATCGCCGCGCTGCGGCAGGCCGCGGCATCCACCTCGATCATCCTGTCGATGGTGGAGTTCATCACGCGGCCGCCGCAGCCACTGCTGCCGCATCCGGTGCAGCAGCGGATGGCTGCGCTGCTCGACGAGATGGCCGACATCCTCCGCAGCGGCCGTTACCCGGTCGATATCGTCATCGAACGCGACACCGCCGAGCCGCCTCTGACGCCAATACAGGCGCGGGCGTTCGAGGAATTGAGCGACGCCGTGACGCACTTCGCCGATCCCCCGTCGGTGGCGGACGTGTCGCGGCCCGCCAAGCCGGGCGGCTTCTTCCACCGCGACGCCTTCAGCAATCCCGTCCATGTCCAGTACGCGCTCAAGACCACGGCGGCGGCGATGCTGTGCTATTTCGTCTATTCTATGCTGGACTGGCCGGGCATCCATACCTGCCTGATCACCTGCTACATCGTCTCGCTGGATTCCACCGCCGAGACCTTCGAGAAGCAGACGCTGCGTTTCTTCGGCTGCATGCTGGGCGCCGCCATCGGCCTGCTGGCCATCGTCTTCGTGATGCCCAGCGTGCAGTCCATCGGGGCGCTGATGGCGCTGGTCTTCGTGGCCGCCGCATCGTCGGGCTGGGTGGCCGCCGGCAGCGCGCGGATTTCCTATGTCGGCTTCCAGATAGCCTTCGCGTTCTTCCTCAGCGTGGTGCAGGGGGCGTCGCCGGCCTTCGACATGTCGATCGCGCGCGATCGCCTGATCGGCATCCTGCTGGGCAATCTGGCCGTGGCGCTGATCTTCACCACGGTTCGCCCCATCAGCCTAGCGGCGCGCATCGATCCGGCCGTCGCCGAATTGTTGCGCCGGCTGTCGATGCTGGCGACGACGGCCAGCCGCGCGGCGCGCTGGGCGCTGGCGTCCGAGGCGCAGAAGCTGCTCGGCGCCATCGAGCAGAATCTCGAATTGCTGCGATACGAGCCTTCCACGATCCGCCCGGCGTCGAGCTGGCTGAGCCGGCGGCGGCAGGTGGTCCGGTCGATCGGCGCGCTGCAGGCGCCTCTGCTGATCGAGGCCGACGAAAACCGCGCCGTGATCGGTGAACGTCTGGAGCGCCTGTCGCTGGATTTCGACGGCGGCGAAGAGAAGAGCGGTGCCATCGCCGCGCCGGCCGCCGCCGCTCGGGCGAACGGCAGCGTGGAGGCGGGACTGGCCGCGCTGGAAAGCATCGCCGCGACCAGACGAGGGACAGGACAATGACGGCAGCCGCCACAGGTCGGCGCCACGGCGCCTTGGTGCTTCTGCTGTCGCTGGCGCTCGCCGGCTGCGCAACGTCGGCCATCGAATTGGCGCCGGAGCGGCCGGACCGGCCATGGGTGCCGGCGACCGCGGACAATGGCGACATCGTTCCGGGCAAAGCCGGGACGGGGCCGAGCGCCGGCGGATATGTGCTTCCGCCGCAGCGCGGGCTTGGCTACGTGCCGCCGGCCGCGGCCATCGACACGCGAAAAACCTATCGTCTCGGCGAGTTGATCGACATCGCCCAGTCGAGCAACCCGACCACCCGCATCGCCTGGAACGAGGCGCGACGCGCGGCGCTTGCCGCCGGCATCGCGGAAAGCACGTTTCTGCCGAGAATCAGCGCCGGCGCCATCGGGGGCATCCAGACCTCGAATGGCAGCGCCTTGGCGCTGGGGCGCGAGGCCACCAGCAACGAGACGCTGAGCGGCAGCGTTTCGGCTGTTTCGCTCGAGTGGCTGCTGTTCGATTTCGGTCAGCGCGCCGCGGTTGTCGATGCGGCCAAGCAGCTGTCGCTGATCTCGAACTTTGGTTTCACGGCGGCGCATCAGCAGGCGATCTACAATGTCAGCCTTGCCTTCTACGGCCATGCCGCGGCGCGGTCGCGCGTCGCGGCGGCGAGGCAGTCCCTGAAGAATGCCGAATCCGTGCAGGCCGCCGTGGAGGACCGCTACCGGCACCAGATCGGCACGGTAACGGAAGTCGCCAACGTCCGGCAGCTGACGGCGCAGGCCCGTCTCGCCGTGGTGCAGTCCAGTGGCAGCGTCGAGGATTCCTATCTGACGCTGGTGACGGCGATGGGCATCTCGCCGCTGACGCGGATCAAGATCGCCGACATCGCCGGCCGCCGGCTGTCGCCGGCGATGGCAGCACCAGTGCAAAGCGTGATTTCGGCGGCGCTGGCGCGACGCCCCGATATCCAGAGCGCCTATGCGGCGCAAAAAGCGAGCCTTGCGAATGTCCGGGTGGCCGAGGCCGACTTCCTGCCGAAGGTCTTCCTGTCCGGCAACGGAACGTACAATTCCGGCAGCCTGTCGGTGACGGCGATTCCCGCGGTGGGGCAGTTGCCGCCCACCGTCAACATCAACGGCAACCATCTCGGCGGCACGGTGCTGGCCGGCGTCACGGTGCCGCTCTATGACGGCGGATTCCGGCTGGCGAAACTGGCGCAGGCGCAGGCGGAAGTGGACACCGCGGACGCCCAGATGGCCCGGCTGCGCAACGATGCGGTCCGCCAGATCGTGGTGGCGGACAACGCGCTGCGCACCGGCCTCTCGACTTATGCCGCCGCGCAGGCCTTGACTGCGGCTGCGCAGACGTCGTTCGACGCGTCGCTGGCGGCGTATCGCGACGGCATCGGCTCCATCACGGAGCTAACGCTGGCCCAAACCCAGCTTTTGCAGGCCAGGAATGCATCGACCGACGCCTACAGCCTGTCGCTTTCGGCGGCGGCCACGCTCGCGCTGTCAATGGGCGCGCTGGGCACCACGCCACGGCCATAATACGAAACGGCGATCCGGATCGCAGTCATCGATGAGCGACCATCGGGCAGTCGCTGCTGGCTATCGGAGGGAAAGCCTCGTTTCCCGGCACCGTTGCCAAAATTCTGAAAACGTCGGCGGGATCGTTAATTTCATGCGGCTTCTTTGCTTCTGCCAAATACATGTCGTGCACCATGAGGTTGTCTGCGCGCAGCCTGCCATTACGTGAAAACGCATCGTCAAACGTTTTGCTTTGCAGATTCTTCACCACCGCGGCCGGGTCGTTGGTATTGGCGGACTGGACCGACCTGATGTAGCTCAGCGCCGACGAGTACACGCCTGCCTGCATCATGCTGGGCGGCCGTCCCATTCGGGCCGAGTAGCGCTTTGAGAACTCGCGCGTGCGCTCGTCCATGTTCCAGTAGAATCCTATCGTCGCGAGCAAGCCATGAGCACGCTCGAGACCGACGCTGACAACATCGTTGACGTCGATCAGCAGCGCGATCATTTTTTGATCGCCGTTGAGCAGCCCGAACTCCTCGGCTTGCTTGATGCTGTTCTGCGTATCGTTCCCTGCATTGGCCAGCGCGATGACCTTCGCGCCGGACGCCTTAGCCGACAACAGATGCGAACTGAAGTCCATCGTATTGCTCGGGCATAGCGCGCGCCCAAGCGACTTGCCGCCGCCTTTCTCGATCACGCCCGTTACGTCGCGTTCCAGCGCGCGGCCGAATGCATAGTCGGTTACAATGAAGAACCAGCTATCGCCGCCGCGCCGGAGCATCGCTTTGGCGGCAACGTTGGCGAGCGCGTAAGTAGTATATGTCCATTGAATGAAATTCGGCGAGCACAATCGCCCGCTCAGGTCAGCGGCGCCGCCGGAAGAGGTGATAAACATCTTGTTGCGATGTCGAGCAACATTTTGCACCGCCATACAGATTGACGAGCCCGGAACATCGAGGATCACGTCGACATCTCTTTCAGCGTACCACTCGCGCGCGATATTACCCCCAATATCCGGCTTGCTCTGGTGATCCGCCGAAATTAGATGGATGGGTCTGCCCAGAACTTGGCCGCCGCACTCCTCGATTGCCAGTTGTGCTGCGATCACCGAACCTTTTCCGCTGCTATCTGCGAACGCACCGGTCATGTCCGTCAGTACGCCGAATTTGAGCGCCTTTCCGCCGGCAGCGCGAACAACGGCCGGAGAAGCGATCGACGCAACCAGACCCGTAGTCCCCAAACCCGCCAAGAAGATGCGGCGCTGCATATCAACACCCACCCGTAACTGTTCAGCGTCCAGTGGTTCATACAAGATTGGGCGGTGAATTTTTGGCAAAAGCGCGAAAAAATCGTGCGAAACGGAAAATCCGGCATGAAAGAGTGGCAATGCGCGCCATTGATTTACA
>Ga0247737_1001337_pt1 | contig 10576 bp, 9 predicted proteins | sample UWRJL028104C2_FD_180937 | JGI IMG/M metagenome (GOLD analysis project Ga0247737, IMG submission 180937) | Plant litter microbial communities from Arlington Agricultural Research Station in Wisconsin, United States - UWRJ-L028-104C-2 | ecosystem: Environmental > Terrestrial > Plant litter >...
CGACATGTCAGGGTCGACCGACGGCAACGGCCCCTCCGGGTCGTACGCGGAAAGGTCCCGGTTCCACAACTGCTCGAGGAACTTGATCGCGGTGGCCGGGCTGACCTGCTGCCGCCGCACCTCGCGCGCCCGCTCCCGCGCGTCGGCGTCGCTGTCGCCGAGCACGAAGGTGGCCGCCGGCAGCACCAGCAACTCCTCGGGCTGCCGCCCGTAGCGGGCCAGCCGTCCTTTCACGTCGGAGTAGAACTTCTGGCCCTCGGCCAGTGTGCTGTGCCGGCTGAAGATGGCGTCGGCCGTCGCCGCGGCGAACTCGCGGCCCGCGTCCGAGTCGCCGGCCTGCAGGATGACGGGCCGGCCCTGCGGGCTGCGTGGCACGTTGAACCGGCCGCTGATCTCGAAGTGCTGGTCGGCGTGCCGGAACGAGCCGGCCTCGGTGGCGCCCAGGAAGACGCCCCGAGCCTGGTCAGCGACGATCGCGTCCGGCGGCCACGAGTCGAAGAGCTCCTGGGCCGTCGCGAGGAACTGGGCCGCGCGCGAGTAGCGGTCACCCTCCGCGAGGAAGCCGCCGCGTCGGAAGTTCTCCCCGGTGAACCCGTCCCACGAGGTGACCACGTTCCAGGCGGCCCGCCCGTCCGAGAGGTGATCGAGCGAGGCGAACTGCCGGGCCACCTCGTACGGCTCGTTGAACGTCGAATTGATCGTCCCGGCCAGCCCGAGGTGCGTCGTCACGGCGGCCAGCGCCGCGAGCACGGTGAACGTGTCGGGCCGGCCCACCACGTCCAGGTCGTAGATCCGGCCGCCCTGTTCGCGCAGCCGCAGACCCTCGGCGAGGAAGAAGAAGTCGAACTTGGCCCGTTCCGCCGTCCGGGCCAGCTTGACGAACGACTCGAACTCGATGTGGCTGCCCGCCGACGGGTCGCTCCACACGGTGGTGTTGTTGACGCCGGGGAAATGCGCGGCGAGATGGATCTGCTTAGGCAACGCGGGCTCCTTCGGCGTAGCGGTTCGCGGGCCGTTCCAGGCCGAGCAGGCCGCGCAGGGTGGACGCCTCGTAATCGGTGCGGAACACACCACGGGACTGCAGTTCCGGGACGAGACCGCGGGTGATGCCCCGCAGGTCGGTGGGCACGCGGCCGGGGCGCAGCCGGAATCCGGTCAGCCCGGCCTCCTGCCACCCGAGCAGCTGGTCGGCGAGTTGGGCGGGCGTGCCGGAGAAGATGGCGGCGTCCGACGTGAACGGCTCGAAGGCGTACCCGGGTGAGGTCGGTTCGAGGAAGACCACCAGGTCGCCGAAGACGTGCCGCAGCGGCACCCGCGGGACGATCCGGCGGACGTCCTCGGCGGAGAAGGGCGTCACGTACACGACGTCGGCGGCGAGCGTCGCGAACCGGTACGGGATCTCGGCGTGGGCGAGGGCGGTGACGACCGGCTGTCCCTGTGGCGGCCGTGGCGTGATCGACGGACCCTTGACCGAGAAGTACTTACCGTCGAAGTCGATGTAGTGCAGCTTCTCGCGGTCGATGAACCGGCCGGTGGTGGCGTCGCGGATCTCCGCGTCCTCCTCCCAGCTGTCCCAGAGCCGCCGCACCACCTCGACGTAGTCGGCCGCCTCGTCGAAGAGCGCTTGGACGGAGGAATCGTCGAGCCGGCCGGAGATCGTGCGCCGTCCGAAGTGCTCGGCCTCGGACGCCTTGCTCGAGACCTGCACCCGCCACCCGGCGCGTCCGTTGGACACGTAGTCGAGCGTCGCGATCGCCTTGGCGATGTGGAACGGCTCGGTGTGCGTGACGGTCGCCGTCGGTACGAGCCCGACGGTGCGGGTCACCGGCGCGACCCGCGAGGCGATGAGCACCGCGTCGAGCCGTCCGCTGACCTCGCCGGCCGAGGAGGATTGCAGGCCGAGCGAGTCCTCGATGGTGACGAAGTCGAGCTTGCCCGCCTCGGCCTCGTGCACGAGGTCGACCCAGTAGCGGGCGGTGAACAACTCCTCCGGTCGCGCGTCGGCGAGGCGCCAGGCCTCCGGATGCCAGCCCGCGCCGTCCAGCGCGACGGCCAGGTGCAGGTTCGTCATGGTCACTTCCCTTCGATGGGCAGGCTGGGCGGCCAAGGGCTTGATGGAGATGACGCTAGGTGCGCGACGGCATAGCCCTCAAGTCCTATCAGATGTATATATTTAACGAACTCGTGAAGGCCTCCACCCCTTGCTTATATCCTAGTTTAGCTATAGGAAAAAGGGCGGACGTTCCTCTGGAGGTGGAGATGCTTCGCCGTTCCCTGTTCATCCTCGACCGGTTGCCCCCTCAGCGTGTCCCGCCACCTGTGCTCGGAGGAACGAAATGACCGTGCCGCTGTCCATCCTGGACCTCGCTCCTCTGGTCTCCGGCGGCACCGTCGGCGACGCCCTGCGCCGGACGCTCGACCTCGCCCGGAGGGCCGAGCAGTTCGGCTACCACCGCTACTGGGTGGCCGAGCACCACCTCACCTCCGGCGTGGCCAGTTCTCAGCCGGCGCTGCTCCTCGGGCAGATCGCCGCGGTCACCGACCGCATCCGGCTGGGGTCGGGCGCGCTGCAGACCGGGTTCCTCACCCCGCTCGCCGCGCTGGAGCAGTTCGGCCTGCTCGACGCGCTGCATCCCGGCCGCTTCGACCTCGGGCTCGGCCGTTCGGCCCAGCGCCGCGAGTCCACCCGGGGCGAAGCGCCACCGGCGGCACCCCCCGCCGAGGCCCGCATCGTCGACGGGCTGCTCATCCCCAAGCACTTCGACTTCACGCCGCTCATGCGCTCGGCCCGGGCGGCGCTCTACGGCAAGCTGCTCAAGCAGCCCAACGCCGAGGCGCTCGACCTGGACCAGGTGGTCGACGACATCGAGACGCTGATCGCCGGCCCGTACACCGACGGCCAGGGCAACGAGGCCCGCGCGATCCCCGGCGAGAACGCCGATCTGGAGCTCTGGATCCTCGGCAGCAGCGGTGGGGAGAGCGCCCGGGTGGCCGGGGCGCGCGGCTTGCCGTTCGCCGCGAACTACCACGTGGCCCCGGCGAAGGTGCTCGAGGCGGTCGAGGCCTACCGCTCGGCGTTCAAGCCGTCGAAGACTCTGTCCGAGCCGCACGTGATGGTCTCGGCCGACGTGGTGGTGGCCGAGGATGACGCGACCGCCCGGCGGCTCGCCACCCCGTACGGCCGCTGGGTGCACAGCATCCGCGCCGAGGGCGGGGCCATCCCGTACCCGAGCGAGGCGGAGGTGGCGGCCCGGCCGTTGACCGACGAGGAGCGCGAACTGGTCGCCGACCGACTCGACACGCATTTCGTCGGCACCCCACAGACAGTGATCGAGCGGCTGGAGACTTTGCGGCGCGTGACGGAAGCCGACGAACTGCTGGTCACCACGATCACCCACGATCATGCCGACCGGGTGCGCTCGTTCGAACTGCTGGCCAAGCACTGGCCGGGCTGACCCGCTGGGTCGCGCTCACGCCCGTCGACCGCACGCACCGGGTGGTGCTCGCCAACCTCGGCTAAACGCCCGCCCTGCGGTCCCGGAAGGCGATCATGTTCATCCGGTTGCCGCAGCGGACGGTGCAGAAGCGCTTCGAGCCGTTGCGGGACAGGTCGAGGACCAGGCCGTCGCAGTCGTCGGCCGCGCAGACGCGCAGCCGGCTCATCTCGTTCATCCGGATCACGTCGGCGAGTGCCAGCGCCACCTCGGCCCGGAGCCGCTCGGCGAACGGCGCGTCGGGGGCGGTCGCGTGCAGGTGCCAGTCGAGCGCGTCGTGGCGTGCCAGTAACGGCAGGGCCCTCGCCTCGCGCAGCATCCGGTTCACGATCTCGACCGCCTCATCGCGCTCCAGACCCCACACCTGCCGGAGCAGCGCGCGGGTGGCCCGTACGTCGCGAAGTTCGGCCTGATCCTGGTCGATGCGGCCGGTGAAGGAGAATCGGGCCAGCAGCTCGGCCAGTTGCTCGACCGTGGCCAGCTCGTCGTCGCCGGTGCGGGAGCTGCCCGGCTCGGTGTTGGCCAGCGCCACCACGAAATCCAGTGACTCCACCGTGTCAGGGGCAAAAAGCAATTTGACTCCTCACGAAGACCGGCCTAGCGTCAGGGGCATTGATAACTTAGACCATGACAGCGTACGTCGGGGGCAGCGATGAGGTTTTCACCCAAGCACGTCGGCCTGGCCGCGATGGTCCTCTCCGCGGTCTCGTTCGGCACGTCCGGAGCGTTCATCAAGCCGCTCCTGGAGGCCGGCTGGTCGCCCGCCACCGCCGTGACCGTGCGCGCCCTCACCGGCGGCGTCGTGCTCCTGCCCTTCGTGCTGGTCGCGCTGCGCGGCCGCTGGCCGGCCCTGTGGCGTGCCCGGTGGCGGGTGCTCGGCATGGGCGTGGTCGCCGTCGCCTTCACCCAGTTCGCCTACTTCGCCGCGATCGCCCGCATCCCGGTGTCGACGGCGTTGCTGATCGAATACCTGGCGCCGCTCCTGCTGGTCCTGTGGGCCTGGGCGACCACCCGGCGCATCCCCCGGCTGACGGTCCTGCTCGGCTCGGCCCTTGCCGTCGCCGGCCTGGTCCTGGTGATCGGCCCCGGCGCGCTGCAGGCGGTCGACCCGCTCGGCCTGGCGCTTGCCTTCGCCGCCGCGATCGGCTGCGCGGTCTACTTCGTCGTCGCGGCCCGTCCGGCCGACGGCCTCCCGCCCGTGGCGCTGGCCGGCTCCGGTCTGCTGCTGGGCGGTCTGGCCCTGGCCGCCGTCGGCCTGACCGGCGTGCTCCCGTTCGAGGCGGTCGGCGGCAGCGTCCCGATGCTCGGCGGCACCGCCCCCTGGTGGATCCCGCTCGGCGTCGTCGCCGTCGCGGGCACGGCCGTCGCGTACGCCACCGGGATCGCCGGATCGGCCCGTCTGGGTTCCCGCCTGGCGTCGTTCCTGGGCCTGCTCGAGGTCGTCTTCGCCTCGATCTTCGCCTGGCTGGTCCTCGGCGAGTCCTTGACCCTGCCGCAGCTCTTCGGCGGCGCGCTGATCCTGGTCGGCATCGCCTCGATCCCCGCCGAGCAGCCGGCCGAACCGGTCGTCGCCGTGGAACCGCGCGAACCTGCCATCCGCTGACGGCGGACAGGAGGATTCAGACGAACGGCCCGGCCTGCGGAGGATGCCTGCCCTGACATTCTCAGGGTGAAGTCCGGGTATGACCTGATGGTTGCCGGGACGGAGCCTTGGCAGGCTGAGAGCGTGTTAGCCGACCTGATGAACGCCGCAAGCGCCTTCGTCGACTGGCTGTCCACTCTCGACCGGTGGACGGTCCTCGTCTTCACGTTCCTCGCCGCCGCCGTCGAGATGACCTTCCTGGCCGGCCTGCTCGTGCCCGGCGAGTCCGTGGTCATGCTGGCCGGTTCGCTCCCCGAGGACCCCGCGGGTTTCGCCGCCGTCCTGGCCGTGGGCACCGCGGGCGCCCTGGCCGGCCAGATGTTCGGTTACGGGGTGGGCCGCGCTTTCGGCACGCGCCTGCGCGGCACGCGCCTGGGCCGCCGCATCGGCCCCGAACGCTTCGACCGCGCCGAAACCTACCTCCGCGAACGCGGCGCCCCAGCCCTGGTCGCAGTCCGCTTCGTCGCCGTGGTCCACGCCGTGGTCCCGATCGGCGCCACCTGCCTCGGCGTCATTCCCTTCCTGGCCCGCCGCCTGCGCCGCCCCGCCCCCGCCTGCGCCTCCTGACACTGGCGGAAATCGGGCCGTCGTCGTGATGTCACCACGACAGCAGGGACGTAGGGGCCTCGGGTGAGGGTGTCGGTGATCTGGTCGCTGATCTGGCGTTCGTGGCCCTTGAGTACCGTCGACGTCGGTGTGGTCGAAGATCGGCTCGGTCAGCTCATGTGACGGTCGAACCAGTCGAGGATGCGCTCGGGGTTCTGGGCGAAGTGGCGGTAGCCGTCCCAACGGCGGGTGCTGCCCTCGATCCAGAACAGATCCTTTTCCACGGGGATGTTGTCGTAGATCGCTTGGACGTCGTCCGGCCGGGTGAGTAGATCATCGCGTACCTGGTAGAGCAGTGTGGGGACGTTGACGCTGCGGGCCGGCTCGACCGGCGACATGTCGTCGAGCCGGAACCCGGTGTGGAGCCGGACCTGCTGCTCCAGCTTGTCGATGTACCGTGCCGGGATGCCTGCCGCGGCCAGCGACTGTTCAATGGTGACCCGTGGCGACAGCGGCTGCGGTGCGACCAGGGCTCGGACGTTGTCGAACGCGGCCGGCTCTGCCCGCATGGCGAACATGGTGGCGTTGGCGCCCACGCATCGGCTGAACAGGCCGAGGGTCATGGTGCTGAGATCGGTCCGGCTGCGGACGTATGTCAAGGAGCCCAGCACGTCGCGAGCCTCGTAGACACCGGCGGAAATGACGCCGCCGTTGGCCGCGCCGCTCTCACCGAGATTACGCAGGTCGTAGGCAAGGACATGATATCCGGCATCGTGCAGGATCTGGTAATCCGGGATGAAGTCGACTTCGTTGTCGTTTCCGGTCGACGCCCATATCGACTTCCACGGCTCGAGGTGCGCCGGCAGGCCCGAACGGCTGAACCACAGCGGGTGGTTGGCGATGATCAGCTTGTTGGAGCCCGGGGCGGGGATGTACCAGCCCTCCAGCGGTACACCGTCCCGGGAGGGGAAGGTGACCTCGTGGAAGTCGAGTCCCGCCTCCGCCGGGCTGTGCCATACCGGGGAGCGCAGCGTGGCGCCGAAGGCCGCGGCGTAGCCGCCGATGAACTGCTCGGTCGGGTCCGCTGTCGCAGCGACGGTCATGTGAGTATCTGTCATCCGAACGACTGTCCGTGACGGCGCCGGACGCTGGAAGGCCGAGCGGTTCATGGAGGTCGCGACCATAGGAGTCGCACACCTACCCGGACCCGTGGTCGGCGCACCTAACCTTGGAGGATGCAGGAGGGTAATCCGCTCGGCAACTTTCTCCGCGCCCGTCGTGAGCACACCGGTCCGGACAGTGTCGGCCTGCCGCCCACTGGCCGTCGGCGGGTGCCGGGCCTGCGCCGCGACGAGGTGGCAGTTCTCGCCGGTGTGAGCACCGATTACTACGTGCGCCTCGAACAAGGCCGTGAACGGAACCCGTCGGCTGAAGTGATCAACACCCTGGCGCGGGTCTTCCGCCTGGACGCCGATGCCCTGGCGCACCTGCGCAGGCTCGCCCGACCGCAGCACTCCTCCATAGAATCCGACCGCGTCGGCCCGGGCCTGGTCACCCTGATGAAGCGGTGGCACGACACGCCGGCGATCGTGCAGAACCGGTACGGCGACGTGCTCGCTTGCACCGCTCTGGCGCTGGCCATCCATCCGAGCCTGGTCCACGACCGGAATCTCGTACGGCTGCTGTTTCTTGATCCCGCGGAGCAGGCGCTCTTCCCCGACTGGGCAGACCAGGCCCGGCAGGCGGTGGCATGGTTGCGGGCCGATGCCGACCCCGGCAGCTCTCGGCTCGCGGCGCTGGTGGGCGAGCTGAGTCTGAAAAGCCCGGCCTTCGCTCGGCTTTGGGCTCGACACGACGTACGCGTCAAGTCCCGAGGGCTCAAACGGTTCGCGCATCCAGTTGTGGGCACGTTTACCGTCGACTTCGAAACCTTCCAGGTCAGTGGGCAGACCGGACAGTCACTGACCATCTACCACGCGGCGCCGGGAACGAGCGACGCCGATGCGCTTACCCTGCTCGCCGGCCACGCGGCAACTCCGTCCGCCGATCGGGCCGACACGCCACTTGATGTCATCGTCGTCGATCGCGTGTCGTGAGTTCAGCCGCAACACGTTGGAGCAGTTCTCGTCCGGCAAGCTGCGTATTCAGGATCTCGGCTGCCATCGGAGGGCCCACCGGATATTGGGGACCGCCGGCGACGGACGCGGCTGCCTCATCGAGCACGTCGGCGTCGCCGCGACGCCGACGGCCTCCATCGCCGCAAGTAGTTGCGCTCTCGCCTCGACATCGTCCTGCTTCATCTCGAACGCCGTGGTTGCCACGGCCCCGAGCCCCTCAGCGACCATTCGACGCTCGTCCATCTTGCTAGTCCGCCCATCCTGGTATCTCCATCAGTGATCAACCGCCTCCACGGCCGGCGTGCGCCAGACGCGGGGACCGAACGGTGCGCTTCGGGTCGGAATCGGTTGAGTGGGCCGGGTCGCCCTCTACCCTGGTGCGGTGAGCCAGTACTCGATGTCAGCCCAGGATGTGGTCGTGCTCTGGGAGCGGCTCGTCGCCGGGGTCGCGGTGCGGTGCGAATCGGCCGAGTGGGCGGTGCGCTGGCATACGGGCTACCCGGCGCGGGCGGTCGACCGCCACGATGTGACCCTGCTGTGCCGGCGGTTCGGAATCGCTGTGCCTGAGGGCTTCGAGCCGCTGGAAGAGGCGTCCACGGGTCGCTAATGGTGGGCAACACGGCAAGGAACGGCAGCCAGGTGCGGGTGGGGCTGATCAGGAGCCGGGCGAGGACGCTCCGCGGCGCATGGTGGGAAGTCGGGAGGCTCGGACGGTGGCTCGGCGGTGGCCGATCACCTGGCCCCGGTCGCTCACTTCCAGGCCCTCCACGTCGTACCAGAGGTCGTTGTCGTGGCTCGTCGGGGCGCCGGCCAGAACTCTGTCTATGCGCAGGCGTAGCGGGCCGGTGCCGTAGCGGTAGTCCTCCTCGGCGAAGGTCCACGTGGTGCCCGCGGGTCTGTCGTCGATGGTCATCTCACCTCGCGGGGCCGGGCGGCCCTCGGCCGCGCTGGTGCTAGATCGAGAAAGTGGAACGCTTGTGTCCATCCTGAGCGGTGTAGTGCATCTGCACAAGACCGTCTGCACGTGCAAGTGCGCTTGCATGAGCGATTAATGGCCGATTGTCTTAGGTGTCGTCCGACGAATGCACCGGCGAATCGCCCTCGGCGGTATCCGTAAGTAATCGCCCGGTCGCTCGTTGCCACACCCAGCCGGCCGGAACCTCGCGGCCGGCGAGGACGTACTCGGCGACGACGCGGTTCGTCATCGTGTCGAGCAGCAGGCGTCGGGCCCCCTTGCGTCCCACGAGCAGGATCTGGTCGCCCACCCTCAGCTTCACGTCGTCGGCCGGGCCCAGCGTGGTCTCGCCGTCGCGCAGCAGCATCAGTGCGACGGTGTCCAGGCGCCGGTCCCGGTCGCGGGGGTAGCGCAACAGGTCGCCGAGCGCGATGCCGTCCCGCAGCCAGGGCTGGAGCGCCGGCGCCTCGGCGGTGGTCAGCGTCGCCTTCCACAGTGTGCCCAGCCGGGACCCGCAGTGCGCCCGCATGCGGTCCAGCGTCTCCTCGGCCCAGTCGTTGCCCAGTTCCGGCATCTCCTGCAGGAAACGCCACAGCATCGGCGTACTCAATCGGGCGTAGATCTCCCGGGCGGCCAGCTCGGCCGGCACCAGCAGCCAGTCGATCTCCATCGCCGCGAAGAGGGGGGCGTTCTGCGGGCGGTTCTGGCGCGCGCCGATGAACAGCGACGGGCCCTCCTTGCGGGCCGTGGCAACCAGGGACAGGTTCGTGGCGTCGTTGTCGGTGCCGGCCACGAAGCCCTCGGCACCGGCCAGATCGGCCCGGGCCAGGATCGCCGGCTCGGACGCGTCGCCCCTGATCAGGGTCAGCCCGGGCGCGGCCTCGACGTCGGGGTTCGGGTCGATGACGGTGACGTCGATCCCGTCGGCGCGCAGGTCCTCGGCCACCTTGTGCCCGAACCGGCCGTAGCCGCACACCACCCAGCGCCCCGAGGCCGGCGGGCGTCCCGGCTCGGGCATCTCGGCGCCCTCCTCGCGAACCAACCAGGACATCAGCAGGTACGCCGCGGGCGCGTGCAACGCCAGCCGCAGGTGGTCGCCGTACCGGTCGAAGGGGTTGATCACAGTGGGGGAGCCGAACGCGCGCATGCGGTGCTCGATCGCGGGCGAGACGGTACGGGCGATCACCGGCAGCCCGGGCCGGATCAGCGCGGCGGTCATCGCCACGATCAGGTTGACCTCGTCGTTGTCGGTCAACGCCACGACCGCCTCGCAGGCGGGGTGCTCGAGCCCGGCGACGCCCAGGGTGTGCGGGTTGGCGGCGTCGGCGACCAGTCCGGGGACGTCCGACACGTACGGGTCGATGTCGAGGGTGTCGACGTGCTCGGGGATGTTGTCGATGACGACCATGCGGCGGCCCAGGGCGTCGAGCGCGTGCCCGAGTAGCTGCCCGGTCTGGCCGTAGCCGACGACCAGCAGGAACGGCTCGCGCAGGCGCTTGACGGTGCCGGTGAAGCGGCGCAGCGCCAGCGCGTCGCGGAAGGCCCGGTCGCGGATCAGCGTGAGTAACGATCCGATCGCGTACGCCCAGCCGATCACGGTCAGGTAGATGGTCGCCGTGACCCAGAGTCGCTGCGCGCCGGTGAAGGGGTGCGGGATCTCGCCGTACCCGATGGTCGTCGCCGTATAGCTCATGAAGTAGAACGCGTCGAAGAAGCCCATCCGCACGGGTTGGCCGGCACCGTCGCGGCCGGGGATCAGGGTGAGGCCGAAGACGCTGATCGCGAAGATCAGAATCAGCACGATCAGGGGCGCGCGCATGCG
>Ga0247737_1001343_pt1 | contig 10552 bp, 5 predicted proteins | sample UWRJL028104C2_FD_180937 | JGI IMG/M metagenome (GOLD analysis project Ga0247737, IMG submission 180937) | Plant litter microbial communities from Arlington Agricultural Research Station in Wisconsin, United States - UWRJ-L028-104C-2 | ecosystem: Environmental > Terrestrial > Plant litter >...
TTAGGCAACAGCTCATTGATGCCAAGCTAGGATTCGCCTATTCAGAACCTGAACGTAAAGTCGTCAGTAGATCTGGTGATGAATGCTGCGTTGCATTGTTGGATCAATGGTATCTTGATTACGGAGAGGAATCGTGGAAGCAACAGGCCTTGAAGTTTGTCGACAACGCAGACGGAAACGGCTTGAACACGTATACTGCGGAAACCAAGAACCAATTCGAATCGGTTCTCAACTGGCTCAACCAATGGGCCTGCGCACGATCATTTGGTCTTGGTTCCAAGCTTCCGTGGGATACAAAATTCTTGGTAGAGAGTTTGAGTGATAGTACCATATACATGGCTTACTACACTGTTGCCCACCTCCTCCATAAAGATATCTTCGGTCAAACTCCTGGATTGGCCGGTATCACAGCAGATCAGATGACGGACGAAGTATGGGACTACGTCTTCACAAAGCGTGATCTTGATGACAAAGTTTCTTCGTCGAAAATTCCAAAACCAGTTCTCGAGACTATGCGCAGAGAGTTCGAGTACTTTTATCCATTGGATATTCGAGTATCCGGCAAGGATCTCATTCCTAATCATCTCACTTTCTTCATTTACGTACACATTGCCATATTCCCACCCGAGTATTGGCCAGAAAGTGTCCGTGCCAATGGTCACTTGCTTCTAAATGGCGAGAAGATGGCTAAGTCGACCGGAAACTTCATGACACTTTACGAACTAATCGATAAGTACGGAGCCGATGCATCAAGAATAGCCCTAGCAGATGCAGGTGATGGGGTGGCAGATGCCAACTTTGAAGAAGACGTAGCAGATACCAACATTCTCCGTCTCTTCACCCTCCGCGAATGGTGCGAAGATATTACCAAGGCTGAGCTTCGTACTGGCCCCAAAAACGACTTCCTCGATGCACTCTTCGACAATGAGATGAACTCTCTTGTTCATGAAACTCGTACCCATTACGAAAACACAGACTATAAACTCGCTCTCAAGACTGGTCTTTACGATTTCACATCCGCCAGAGACTTTTACCGTGAAGCATCCGCCGCCGCTGGACTTACCATGCACAAAGACCTCGTGTTCAAGTATATTGAATTACAAGCACTACTCTTGACTGTTATTGCGCCTCATTGGTCCGAATACATATGGCTTGAAGTGCTTCACAAGCCTACCACCATTCAAAATGAGCTCTACCCAGTGGTTCCTCCCACGAACCCAAGCCTCACTGCCACACGTGAATATGTCCGACTCACATCCTCCAATATCACGTCCGCCGAAGCAGCACAGCAGAAGAAGAAGTCAAAAGGCAAGGATATTGGTTACGATCTCACCAAACCTAAAAAGCTCCGCATCTTCGCCGCCGCCAAATTCCCAGCTTGGCAAGAGAAATATATTGACCTTCTCAAGGAGGCTTGGGATCCCACGACAAAATCCGTTAATGAGAAAGAAATCAAAGCCAAAGTCGCCAAAATGGGTGAGATGAAGAAAGCAATGCCTTTCGTGCAAAATCTCAAATTCCGACTTGTCGGTGGCGAGAAACCCGAAGTCGTCTTCGAGAGAAAATTGGCATTTGATGAGGTAAAGACTTTAGAAAACATGGTTGCTGGCTTGAAGAAGGCAGCGGGATTGAGAGTGGTGGATCTGATTGAAGTAGCGGAGGGAGGAAAGACAGGGACACTGGTTGGAGAGGGAACAACAGTTGAGGGACTGCCCGGCAATGCGGAGGCTGCAGTACCAGGGGTGCCAACTTTTCAATTTGAGAATGTGGCGGAATAGATATCGTGATTGTATTGTGAGGCAAAGCAAATGAATAGATTCTTGAAGATAGAAATGCAAGAGTTACACACTTACCGTTCCATCAGAAGCCTTTGCGCTTCATATGATAATTGTATCTCAGATAGGCTAAAGCTTGCAACTAAATTGGGATTATCGTGCTCGGTATTTCTATCAGCAAGACTAAATTTGGGGTGAAGTCCTAATCGACTTTGCCCAGCACAGAATCTCGACCGTGTTGTCAGCAGAGTTTTGGGTCTTGAATCATATAATAACTTGATAAAATCGAAATATCTACATTCAAACAAGTTACAAACAGTAGCCTCTCGTGAACAAAATCTACTGGTAGATGATTCTAAGCACGACGAGTTTATTAGTCACGTGGCTGAGTCCAAAGCCTACTTGGTGCTCCTGAACTACTGTCGCTCAATCATCAAGAGCCTTTCAAGTTTAGAGCATATAGTATGAACTTGATATTTGAAAGCCAAAATGATGATTTTGATAAATCGGTATGGAAGATGACTTATTGACTTTGCTGCTAGGGTCAGATCTATTTAGATGTAAGACAGTATCATGATTTTTGAAGTAGAACTGAGGTGAAAGAAACAGATTGATAATTTGTGTGATGACACTCTCTCTCATACAGGAATCTATTTCTGCTCCCAAAACAACTACACACTACGATCCCTAAAAAAGGAGTTACAAATTAGAACTATTGCAGCTTCTTTGAATTTGAACAGAGGAGGGGTAAGAAGGAACAGCATACTTGCATTGGGTGCATCAAATACGCGATCATCCGATATCCTACTGCCTAATCCGCTTTGCCAAAACCTTGCCGTACCTGATTTCAATTTCTCCACAAATTCTCTCAAATTACATTAAAAACTTGGTGCTGATCTGATTCTTTCAAGTCGAATGCTTCCCCTGACATGATGCCGTCAACATATGACTCTCCGATCCATTGATAAAGCTTTGGGTCCTCTGATATTGGACGTAATATGAAAGGAGTAGTAGCGGTATAAAGAATACAGACTTGATCCCCGGGCTGTGTATCTGCAGGTCCAAGACCTATTCGGCCATTTGTCGTAGAGAAGTAGCTGCGACCAAAGGCGTAATCTGTTATGAAATAAAACAAAGCTATTGAACGACGACTTAATAGGTTGTTTTCCTGTTCAGTTCCCATGTTCTTATGTGCAGTCATCAGCAGTTGATAATCGCTTTCCTGGATTGAACTAATTCCTTTGTAATCTCCTTGCATAAGCGTGCGCGTTCGAAAATGTGCGTCTGGAGAACAGTTTGGTTGACTGGCGATGTTATTGAAAACTTCAAGGCAGTCAACTTCCCAGTCATAGAACGCTTTGTTTGGTGGATCTGAACGTTTCATATCTTCTTCGCTCCATGGGAATGGCACTGATTTAGATATAACGTCAACGCAAAAGCCTTGTAGTGATATCATGTTACCATATTTATCTAAAACTGCAGAGTTTTGCACTGGAAATTTAGTGTCGCTGATAAGGCGTAATTCGTGTGCTTTTGATTGTGAACATCCAACACCGTTGGAGTTATTAAACCCAGCCGAATACTTTTCCCCAGACCATGAAATACCTATTGAGGAACCATAGCGTGGTCGGCAAGAAAAGTTTGGACACCATGATGGTAGTCCTTCCACACTCACCTTAGTCAAGTTAAGGATTAAAGGGTCTTCCTCTGCTGTTAGATAAACCCGCATAAAGTCGACATAAACCTCTTGATATGGTTTTCCGTATTCTATTGGGACAAGACTCTGTAATTTAGGACTCGCTAGCCCTAGCATCCCATATACTTTGTCTACAGGGTTCGAAGCAAGTAGTACTCTGCTGTATTTCATAAGTTTTGGAAATTCCAATTCACGATTCTTTGCGAGGTGTTTTCGGCACCTCACTATGCGTTCCCACTGAACCTGTCCTCTATCAACATCACCAGGTTGCCAAAATCCGATCTTGATGAACGCTTCGAGTGCAATGTCTCCAAGCTTTCGTACAAGCCCAGTGATAATATGGTAACTTAATTGATTTCTGCCACAGCGAAATTCGACTTCTGAAGCCAGCACAGCCTCCTGAAAAGTCCAGAGTCGAGTAAACCAAGGTCGTGTCACAAGATGTGTCACACCTTTCCGAAAGTGTATCATCTTTGTAGCTGTATTTCTGGTATTTAAGGCTTCGTTAACGAAAGACCAGTCATTTTGATTTAGCAGTTCCGTTGCAAGGTCAACAAATGGATTGCTTTCTCCAAGCCAAATAATAACCCTCGACGCACTTTTATATATGGCTTTCATCAGACTAACTTGGTGGTCTTTCTCTAGGATATTTGCTTGATTAATACAAACCGCATCAATCCAGAAGTAATTTGACTCGTTCTCAACAGCCAGATAAGGCAAGCAGGATTTCACATTGGCCGTGATATAGATCAAAGCCCCACTACAGGGTAGTTCATAATCAGGACTCTGATCATCCCAGGAATACGATAGAGCTGAATAGGGTGGCGCTTCACTCATCTTAAAGTGCCGTAATTCATATTTTGAGCGACCCCCTCGATTAAATATTTTAAGAAGTCGAATCTCGCCGGTATCAAGAGATGAGAAGGTGTACTGTTTTCTGTGCCGGAAAGTATCTTTAAGACGATTCCAAATCGGCTTTACTATAGCTTTCTGTTAGAGGGAACCGTGAAAATACAGGGTGATGTCTTACGCTGAGGGGTTTTCTTGGAGAAGGGCATAGGATGAGTCCTAGGATCTTGTTCCATGATTTATATTTCTCATTCCTCTATCTACTTTGAGTTCTGTTAGAGTGCTCGATTCTCCCGACTCTACGCTTCTCAGTTGAGGAGAATATTGAGTAACCCCTGGTGCTTAAGTGTTAAAGAGGCTGATGTGTCCCAATGTCTAAAAAATCAAAAATAATCAAAAAATATCAGTGTTCATTTCACGGAGAAGAGCGGTGCTTGATGATGGGAATGCAATACTTCTAAAGCTTTCAAATGTCAAAGAATGCAGTTGAAATCGTGAGGCTACACCGTTGCGACCCCGGTGGTGTCGAACTAAGCCTCCACCACTAACCTCAGGCAAGACACTGAAATTGAATATAGACTAGCGTCTAGCTGCTTACTAAGCCATAAGTCGGATTTACACGTGCATAGGACCGATGGGATATTGAAGGCTAGGCAACAATATCTGGTGCAGCCTCATGTTTGTGGCCAGTTTCATACTTTTACCTAAGTGATATTCTGTACCTTAATATCTGTACCTCCAAAAGAAATTGTCATTGCCTTATTAGGCTTCAGCATAGAGCCTCCCATTGTAGTCAGGTCTATAATTCAGGGGGAAACAAACAGCAGAAAGAAAGCAAATATAAGTATATGGAATGACGTAATTTCAAGGTAGAAACGGTATTTCAATGAAAATAGATTAGTAATAAGCAGCTGGAATAGGTGCTGTTATGTAGGGGAAGTCCTATAGCAAGTCCAATCTTGCATTACGTGATTTTATGATACTGGTGATACCGATAATCGACAAACTAAACGCTCCTATAGCTGGGTTTTAAAACCTAGCCAAGCCATATACTGCCTGTCTAATGCTACTATAGAGCATTTTAACGACTTGATCTTAGAATTCTTCCGTGGCTTGTAGCGATTTCGCAGAGCGCTCGCATACAGCGATGCGGCGATCAAATCATCGGTGCATCAATAACGCATATTGAGGGTGGGCTGGAAAGCTAACCCTATCCTCGATCACAGAAACTGAAATGAGTTTGTCTTGTGAAGTCTAGACACCAGCCTGATCGGCAGATGGCATTTAAAATCCTTGAAGCCGTCATGTGACTACGAATACGGTCGCATCCTACACCCTCGATGTCGATAGTTTCTTTCAACTAGGAAGGTAAATTTAATTATCTCCAACGCCTTGCTTGCGAGCAGGTATCCTGCGACCTTCTGCGTCTAGAAGCGATAGTAACAATAAGTGCGGAAGCCTAGTTGCTCTCGCCGCCGGTGTTAGAAAACTCGACAGCATGGGAGCTCTTTCTAGAGTCCGTCTGGGAAGCGATGAGCTCCCGCTAGTTGACCTTGAAAATGAAGAACATATCTGTGCAGATTGCAAAATCCTAAATTTTGATGAGATTCTGAAATTATCCAGCCATGCGAAATCCCGATCAGGCTTTCGAGCGACAACCTTAGGCTACCGACCTGATGACGGAAAAGACTCATCATGCTTGCTATGCAAGCTTTTCTGGACTTTACGAGTCCCCATAATTGATATCAAACCAAATATGGGTGATCGTCATACATATCATCTCCGTGTGTACTCAGCGCTTAGACATTCCAGAGATATCGATTATCTTCGATTGCCTGTGGAGTGTAAATCGCTTGATACCTCACTTTTAGCTGTTGTCCCTGACAGTATGGGCACTAGTCGAGAAGATAACTTTGCGATAGAGGATCATTGCACGCGAAATGGCTATATCTGTCGCGCTGGAACAGAGTGGTCGTCCACTGATCTATCTAAGTTTGACCAGTCTAGTGCCGTAGGTAAGACGCCAGGATCAGTTTTTGTTGGGGCATTCGTACCCCCTCAACTTGACTACGATTTGTTCAGACTTTGGATTCATAATTGCGTCAAGCATCACAAAGAATGTAACAGCTGGAGTGTGTCAAGTTCAGGATTTCCGACTCGGCTCGTAGATTGCGAGAATTTATCGGTTGTAAGTGGCTCATCTCTCCCGGGACAGTATGCAGCTCTTAGTTACGTTTGGGGACAAGAAAAATCTACGAGTAATGATTGTAAGGATCTTGAAGACTTCTTTCTTGATATGGGTATCTGGGACAAAGAAGGTGGGACTGCGCCGGCGGGAACAACTCACCGCATTAAAAGCAATTCAATCCCCAGACTATTGCGGGACGCAATAAAGTTGACTACTGCACTGCGGATTAAATATCTTTGGGTGGACCAGCTCTGTATTGATCAGAATGACAAATCGGCATTACATGATGAAATCGAGAAAATGGACATAATATATCGCCAGGCATTTGTAACGATTATTGTTGCAGCTGGAAATGGCTCAGATGAAGGTATCCCAGGAGTAGGGGACCTACACCGCGATTATCAGCCTAGAGCTACTGTGAATGGAATAGCTCTAGTCTCGACTCTCTGCCATCCTTCAATTGATATCACAGAGTCGACCTGGTGCAAGAGAGCCTGGACATACCAAGAAGCCTTCTTCCCTAAACGTCGGATAATCTTAACCCAGAAACAAGCGTATTTCGAGTGTAGGACAATGCATGATTCAGAGGCGCTACGAAAGTCAGCGACGCTGTGGAGACGAGAAAGACCTTCGAACTGGCTTAGGTCTGGACAATTTTCGCAAACCCAAATTTGCGTCCCTTTTGGATTTTCTCCTTTGACTAAGCGCTATCACGTTGTCCATACTCACTATTCTGCTCCTGTAGGGTCTACATATTCGGATTATGTTGTCGTTGCTTGTCTAGACCACATACAGGAATACACCTCTCGTCAAATGTCCTACGAATCTGACTCCCTCAATGCACTTTCTGGATTGCTCAATATGTTTACCAATGCAAACAAGCGATTCCAGCACATCTGGGGTATTCCTTTTGAAATTTGCAAGCAAGGGGATAGGGTCCACTATGGAAATACATTAACGCAGCAAACTCACCAAAGTTTCGTGGCTTCTATGTTATGGGTCCATGAGAACAATAGCAAATATTTTCAAGTTGGGCATAATCGGCGCACTCATTTTCCTTCATGGTCGTGGTCCGGCTGGGAAGGAACTGTTACATGGCTTACCCGCCTACCACGAAAAGACTACCTCAAGATGGATTTCAGGAGCTTTATACGAATCAACGTCAAGAGTGAGTCTGGACCGGGAGAAACCTCTGTCTCAAATTATGTGGGCATACATGAAGCTGATACTTCGTTATTTCGGGATTCCAATGCCTGTCGAGGTCTTTGGTTCAGTGCGCCTTACCTGAGATTGACCAAATTGAATATAGAGAGCGATGGATCCTACGAACTCAAATTTCATCACCCGCACAAGTTATTTGATAATAAAACAAGCGACGTTGCAAGGGTATACCTCTCGATCTCAGCTGAAAGCGCTATGAATCTATTCGCGCAAAATAATCTAGGGTGCCTCCTCATAGCATGTATCGACTTCAAGAGGAGCAAACACATGACCAGATATTTTGTGCTACTTGTCAGCACGGCTGTAGATAAACTTGAACGAGTAGGACTCTTACAACTGGACACTGATTACGGCAGTCTGGAAAATGACGATCACAGGACGGTAACAATATATTGAAGAATAATGCACATTCTTGAAATTGAAAGATAAAATTTTATATGTGCTGTGTGGAACTACGTAGAGTCGCAATTCATTTGCTCTGTGCCAAAGAATTGGGAACATTCAATTAACATAATGTCTACTTGTTTCAAAGTGAATTTTCTAGCCTGAAATCATGTCATGATATGTTCACATTAGCTTTTACTATCCTAGTATTACACTACTGGCTCTTATCTTTGCCTACTGATTCAGTTTTGAATACAGCTTCCTACGATGCTGCATGATCTTGAGTTCTACTCATAATCTCTAAGCTCTTTGCCCAAGATCAAATTATGCTAGGGCCATAAACCATACACAAATGGATCAACAGAGGGATAGTCAGCTTCCATGCCCATGATAACACTATACTCATCCCTCAGCAAATCTGAACCTTGGTTGGCATAGCTTGCATACTTGCTAAGCTCATGCCGCCGCAGCGCCACGGTCCACGGGAAGCTGGAGTGCGCAACACCCATAAACGCGCTAGCCTTAAACATGATAAGAAAGTCTACCAGAGCCTGCTGATCAAATGGTAGATTGTCGAGCTCTAGTCGGTCAGAACCCTCAAGCAAGTCATGTTTAGTCACCACTGTCACGTTCCTTTGTTCAGATGTCGAGGTCGTTGCCAGACGTTGGCGTAGACTCTCGGCGAACAAATCAACTACAGTCTGGTTCCCTGATGCGACGTATACAACACTGAGACCAGTACGCTCTATATTCTGGAATTGCTCCTCGAACTGCTCTTCCATCCGTGAAAAGCGCCACTCTTCTGGCGGCCAGGCCCAAATAGCATCTTCCTCTAATCTTAAGTGTGCGCCGTAAAATGCGCCTTCGTTGATGGCTTTCTTCGGATCAATAGACAGTGAGAACCTCTCGTTTAGCTCGTAGAGAACCTTTGCGGCTAGGGCTCGCGTGTCGTTTCGGAAGGATAGGATCTTGCCGAACTCGCGGACAAAGGCATCACCGTCATCACGCACAGGGTACTCTAGAAATGATTGCCCCATCTTGATATGTATCGGGGCATCCGCTCGTATTTGTACCGACTGCTGGTCTAGCCACTGGTCAAAAGACTGTCGCCATTTGTCAGGGTGTCTCAGTCCTTCGCGAGGATGGTCCGGTTCGAATTGGCTTCCTATCATAGCCAAAGGTTCCCTTGTTCGCTGTTCGTAGAACGGGAAGTCTTCTGCGTGCTCGTAGATATTCATTCCAGGGCATCCTTCTGATAAATGCGTAAGAAATGCATCACGATCTAACAGATACTCAAGAGGCACCTCGGTTGTGGTCTCAATGTCGGATAAGTCTTTCGCGTTCCGTAACGCCATAGACGGAACGACAATTGCGGCTCCGCCTTGTATTGCATACCGTATGCATCTTAGGATTTGGTTGCGCACCATGCCGACTCCTCCGTGTTGTCCCTCACAGCTGAACAGTAATCCGGGTTGGAAAGTGGTACGAGCACAAACCTCTCGAATAGGCTGGTAATTAAAAGGAGCGGGAAACTCGACATTCATGGCCTCTCTGAGGAACACGCTCTGTACATCTTGTTTTTCTTGGCTGGACCCTGCAAAAAATGGTGTCAAAAGTATTGCATCGTGAACGCGGAAACCGAAAATCCATATAGTAACGAGAGAGGCAGATAGGAAGAACACCACCCAAGGTCGGTCTACGTTGGAGCAGAGCATGATGGACGCTCAAAAAAACCACAAGAAATGAATAACGAAGAATGAGAATGACGAACATTAGAATGAAGAGAGCCAAGAGAAAGTCAAGAGAAAATAAGACTTGATGCGAGTTTCACAAATGCTTATACGGCATTGGCACCAGCAGGGGAGAGAAGCTCTCAGCGTCCTATCGCGAGTTTCAGCACCGTTTCAAGTAACCCATTCCGTGTCGTTCATCTGTTAATTGAATTGGTCAGCTCAGTAATAAACGATCAGAAACTACACGATATTGAAGTGACAGCAGAGGCTTCTATGGTAGCTTATTCTATAAATGAGTGTCTAAGATTAATATATATATGTGTTGGTAACGGCTGATAGATTCTTCAGACAGCCATCTCAATTTATGCCTCACGCTTCTTAACAGCAGGTGATGTGAGTGGTTCGCTTATCTTGACTCGGCTAATGATTACCCCTGCGCTAGAGGTGTTTCGGTACAGTAGCTCGCGGTGGACAAAATAACCGGGACACTTTTTGCTGGTGCACGTACCAAGAAGAGTTCCGGTTATTTTGTCCACCGCGAGAGTAGATCAACTTGACCCCTGATTTGATATGCAAACCTGGATCTTAGATTTCAAGATCAGGTTAATAAAATAACCTGATTATAACTCTGGATTCTTTGTCATAAATTCTCTCTCGAATTAAGAAGTGGGTCAATTGGGAATATCTTCCCTCGTCTCCACGCGAA
>Ga0247737_1001344_pt1 | contig 10543 bp, 10 predicted proteins | sample UWRJL028104C2_FD_180937 | JGI IMG/M metagenome (GOLD analysis project Ga0247737, IMG submission 180937) | Plant litter microbial communities from Arlington Agricultural Research Station in Wisconsin, United States - UWRJ-L028-104C-2 | ecosystem: Environmental > Terrestrial > Plant litter >...
CTTATTATGCTTGCAACACTGGCCTCACTTCATTCGACCCCACTCGTTTTCTAGCATCTCCAATCCCTCGACACACATCCCGACGTGACCACAGGTTTAAAACATTATGTCCTCCCACTATGAAAAACCTCACAGATTTGTGATTTGGCACTAGATTCTTCTGATGACTTCTTAGACATGTGTTCCGCGCTCATGGCAAATGGGTGGATTGCATGCCCTAAAAAAGCCGGCGTACAATCTCGGCCCGGTGACCTTTAAGCATCTCTACTTACAGGTTTTCACCGCTCATGAAAGACTTGGGAGAGATATGTCCTTTGTTAGAGAGATTTAAATGAGATTATGTAAAGTGACGGTCAGTTCTTGTTTCCCCCCAGCCTTCGAGCTCATATTCACCAGTTCTCACTGCAGGATGATTTCTTGAATGTCATTGCAAAATTCACTTCCACGCGCGAGATCTACGTGCGCTTCTGGAGCACGTCCAAATTGAAGGACGATTCAGCGCTGCTTTTCGCGCGAGACCTTGTAGCTGTCTGTCCAAAGCTCGAACGATGCCTGATATCATATAAAACTAAGATGCCGGTGATACGAACAGAAAGAGGCCCAGGCGGGGATGTCGAAGCGACTGAGGGTCTCTTGCATGTCGAAGAGGATGGCTTTCAGATGGACTTTGCAAAACGACACTGGTAAGACATTTATGAAGAATTCCGATAGATAAACAGTAGGGTGTAGAATACATATATCATGAGCATAGCGTACATAAAAATATTACGGAGGGTCCAGTGGATAGTGATACACTTTCCTGCAAATACTCCAAACAAACTCCATGGATTCCACAACCTTCCCGAGGGCCTTCTTCACCGCAGCCGTGTGTTGTTCAGACCACGAAAAAATGAAAATGTTGTCCAATGGTATGAGTCCAAAGTTATCGAAAAGTGATTGAGAAGTTATGGGTATAACAGACGTTTCCCTGACACTGTCTGCCCGAGACGATCCTTCGTATTGTAAATGCGTAGATGGCGTGTCTGTCGTGGTCTTGTGTACTATTTCGGTGGTCGTGAGAGAGGGATGGGCAACTGAAGACGAGGGAGACAAAGAGGCCGTCTCCGTGTCTGCAAACCACCAACGTGAACTTGAACTGCCGTAAACCGTGGCAGTTGCTGTGATGGTTGGGATTTCCAGCCATGATTCAACAAAACCAGAATATCCTTCCGTAAGCTTTTGCAGTCGGTAGGTTTCGGTAGCGAGGCGGTATAAGGAAGCGAATGTGACGAGAAGAAGCATCCAGGTAAGAATGAAGTACCATTTAACGGGGGTATCGGATTGTTTCGAGCTCTTTCGGATAGTGAGCGAAAGATGGGGTTGCGTAAATTCTTTCATAGAGAATAGGAGAAGTCGATGACCGGTTGGGGTTGCGTGGACGTAGTCGAACTCAGATCTCACTGAAGATATGTCTAGACCTAGGGAGCAATGAAAGTCAGTGGGAGAAAATTTAGGATGAAGAAAAATTTACCTGGCATTACATCTATCTTGACTTCAAATCTAGAGACAGGCAGGAAGAAGGTCGGCAGCAGGACGTCCATCTCTGTACGATTTGGCGCCTTTTTCTTCCCCTTGCCCTCAGTGGCAGATTCATATCTGACCAAATAGTCGATGATCATGTTGCCGCCAACTGAAGCGCCTGCGAAAATCTTTCCCCAGGAGATCCAATCGGTTCCACTCAACTCCTCGAAAGGCGCGCCTCCAGCTGGACCTTTGGCAGTGGCTCGTGTTATTTCTGCCTTCACAGGCACCCCGTCAATGCTCGCGCAAACAAGGACGATCATCGGATGGGTCTTGACGGTCGCCGACGAAGATGATGGTTGAACATTCTTGCTGCTAGCTGATATGCCAAACTCGAGCCATTCGGAATCAACAGCGGCCGGTGTCCTGAGACACACCCTAGCTGCGTACCCATCAGGAAATAGATCTGAACCGGGAACGACTGCTGTAATGGTCGCCTCGACGGATGTAATGATTGGGGGGCCCTCTCGTTTTGCTCGCGGTGGAAGCGGGTTGCGAGGAACAGGCGAATTGGTCGATGTGCGAGGCAACGCATTATTACTCGGGGTTCTGAGACGACTGACAGGTCGTGCATGCCCGTTGTTGATGTGGAAGGTATCAATATACTTCAAAGTAATACGTCCTCCGTCTTCGCCACACTTTGTGGAGCCGTTCCGTTGTAAAACTGTCTTTCTGGTTTGAGGGTCGTTATGAATATCACCGGTAGGGTGGAATACCTCCACAGTCGCGTCTTCCACGTCGCTTCGGACAATGATGGGACAGGATTCATTTTCTGCGGCCAAAATAGTAAAACGAGGGAGGGTTATCGGCTCAAAATCGGTTGTCTTGTTGCTGGTAGTTGATGAATTGAGACGTCCCAACAGCGCCCTAGGAGCGACTAGCACGGTCCCAGATATATTGAAGCTAAGGGCATTCTTTCCTGGCGGCTGCAGATCGTTCATATTGATATGGAGGGTGATAGGTGAGCCAGGCGGGCGAGGCTCTGACGAGGGTATGCTGCCCATTAAGGATCCAGTAAGAGAGGGGATGGATGCCGAGCCGACAGAAATTGGTGGCAAAGCTGCGGTGGAGGCCGAGCCTTCGAAGGAGTAGTCGGGCAAGTTCTGCGCAGGGAGGGGAGCACGAAGTAGGGATGATGTCGAACCAGTCGCATCGGCTGTACGAGCTGTTTGATACGATTCTTGTTGACCTTGAGGCCCGTTGGAGTCGAACGACGACGCTCGGGAGTTTGATGCTCGAGGTGTGGAAATGCCATTATCAAAACCAGTGTAACCCGTTCCACCAGAGACTTCCCATTGAGAGGGGTGACCGCGAGCCCAGAAAATGTCCGATCCTTTCGCCATAATACTGCAATCCAGTCCAAGCATCGTTGCTACACTTGGATGCCATAGGCCTTTGCAACGCCCCTTGAACTCCACGCCAATGAGAATTCCTTCAACCTCTGGATTTGATGCACTCGTTCCCTTGCCAAGGACGGTGCAAATCATTTCGCCCTCAGCATTATCCACACCAGCTCGTTTTCGACCGTTCTCTTCTCCTGACAAGTTCAAGTTTCTTTGTGGTTTCGCCCATCGTATGCGAATGCGTTCGGCGCTTGGGAAGGTACCTCGTATGGTGCATCCTTCACTGGACCCACTGGTCGAAGCATCAGACGATTCGTCGTCAGCAAAGTGATTGGTCGAACCCGAGCGCGATGGTCGAGTCGCAACTCGTGTTACATGTGGGTCAGATGTAAGGTCCCAGCCATCGTCCTCCATTGAAGACAACGACGCGAAAGACGTCGCTGTATTCGACGGAGGGAAAATCCCAAGTCTAATGTGGTTATGTAGACAGCGGGGAGTAGGTATCGAGAGCTAAACCTATCAGCACGAGCAAAGTCGACATTGAACAAAAACATACCAGGTAGGGATATCTCATTGGTTTGGATAGGAATGGAATCCACATGTCAATGGCGGCCATGAATTGCGCTTGGTTTCTCTCTCCTATCGAAGGTCGCCTTCTTCCAGCAGGAGTCCGGCTGAAACCTTCCCCTTCCTCATCGGACCCAGCCCTTCTATGAGGAATAAAGACCTTTGGTAGAACGTAGGAGATGTTGTATCCGCTAACCAAGATATGTCCGGTATATTGAACGTCAACAGGTGGTGTGTGTTCGCTACTTTCAGATTTCGACGAACGGATGGAGGACGAGTGTCCATTAGATTTGGCAATATTAAATGTCGAGTTGAAACTTTCATGAGACCGAGCAGGTAGGTTCAGAGCTCTTGCAGCATTGTGAAGCAAAGGCGACACAGTGGATGAGAAATTATATGGCACCGAGTTGTTGTCCAATGGATGCACTTGCGAGGTCAAGATCTTGAGATTTTCCTCTAAAAAGCCGTGAGCATGTGAGAGCCAAAAGAGACCAAGGTATGCACCTGGAAATAGAGGAATGGTAGATCCCGGAGTTACAGAATCCAATGGCAAGCAAATCTACGCGAGCCGGTTAGATTGCCTTCAGTAGGGATAACATCAATTATTCACCTTAAGAAACATCCTTATTGACGCCCCATCCTTTCCATTCTTTGCCTTTCCCTCAATCGCAACGCGTGTCACAACATTTAGCTTCGAGTGACCCCCCGAGGTCACTGTCGGAGAATAGCTGGTGCTTGTAGTATTAGAGTTTGTGCGTAGGCTTGAGCGGGCCGGAGTTGATAGTGGTGGGCTCATAGCTGGTTCGTATCGCGAGTTTGTTGGTACTGGCATCGGAAAAAGTCAGAGTCGCGTCGAGAACAGCGGGGCCAGAGATCAAGGACAATAAGCAAGTCGTGGAGAAACAGATATTACAGCGTCTGTATATATGCGCCGAAGTCTCGCGTCACTGCGCACAGCAGCCCAGGCACTCGGCGCGACGTTGTGCAATGGAGAAGACGGAGGAGAGGGTTTCGGGGTTGTCAAGTCTCGGTGGTGGCAACGGAATGGACGCGTCCATGTCCACATGCACAAACAATCAACAGCGCGGTCGCGGTACTTTGACCAAGTGACTCGATGTCTATATTCTGAATGCTCAACTAATCTGATTGGCTAGTATTATACATGAGAACAGGCCAGAAATATACACTAAAGCTGAAGGAACCATCGGCACGGAGAAACCATGGTCTACCTTGCCCAAGGGGAGTACAGCAAGTCTCGCAGGACATTCGCCTCTTCCTTGTAATCCAGAGGTGCGATGCGAGAGATTCCATAGCGTATGCGGGGAGTATCCTGCAGGTCGTTGGAACGAGGTGCTTCCGAGAATATGGAAAATACTCACCTTCCAAGTATCCTGCTTGGCTCTGCAGGAAAAATTGAACGTATACCCCGAGGACCTTTCCATTACCGCTGTGAATTCGTCGGGGTTGCGATCCTATCATATAGATGAGATGAGGAGTGGCGCAACAAGCGAAACATATGACACTGACCTTGATGGCCAGAAGTTCATTAGCAGTCATTCCAAAGACAGCTTCTCCGACGTCGTTGAAGCCCTGCAGCCAGGCTTGACCAGAGTAGTCCGCGACAGCCATGGACATAATGTAGCGGTGTTGGGGCTCTGAGAAATTTTGGTTGCATTTCTCGCAACGCCAGCTGTCCCCAACCTCCTCCACCTTTTTGTTACACCCTTCGTTAGGGCACGCAGGGTAGGAGATGGGTTCAGACTTGATGTGCATGACCGTTCCGCGCGCAGAGAAATACTCAGGATTGCCGGGCATTCCATACCCGGCTTGCTTCACCTCATCGAGGCCTCGAACCTCAGCGCGATTGAATCCAGAGGAGAAGCCACCCGCGGAGGTGGATGAGTGCGCCTTGAACGTCTGATCTGCACCAGCTGAATCGTACCAACCACGCAGTGCGAAACACTCGTCAATTTCGGGGTTGACTTGCATGGTACTCGAGCTATACATAGACAACGTACGCCCCCCTGCATCGAAAACTTTAGATCCATTACACAGCATTCGAGGGGTAAACATACCCTGGTATTCCCCGACCTTGACACCCTTGAACGCAATGACAGGAGTTTTCTCGCTATCGTTGTATTGCTCCGCTTGCTTGCCCCAGAGGGTCATGCGGACTGAAAAGCCAGACTTGTCGACCAATGTCAGATCGCGCTTAGGGATCTAGATATACGAAACTCGATCAAAACCGGCAACAACACACTTTAATGGACTATGAACCTGTTTATTCATCTTGGATGAATTGATTTGGGTCACCTCTCCAGCTTCCTTCACGATGCCAATGACATCTGCAATCGATAAGCGAGTGTTTATATCGAGAACCTCCGTACTCACCGCAAACCGCATCTTTAGTCAGCTGCTCCAAGACGTTCAGAGGAACGAAGTTATATTTAATCAAAGGAACGTTTGATACTTCGTGGCACTGACGATCAACATATGAGTAATTTTTCTTGTGGATCTACTGGGCAATCAGTATGCTTACCTCTTCTATCTCAGTATTCCGTTCAAAGCCGAGCTCGTAATCGTTATTAACGTTTGAGAACTTCTTCTTTGCCAAGTTGACGCGAGCTTTGGAGATAAAGTACACCTTGTTCTCCTCCAACATCGGGTAGAGTTCATCAACGACCGTATTGAAAGCTGTCGCCCGGATCTCGCCGGAGTCGTCCATCAGCGTCACATTGAACAGCTTGCCCTCGCCCCGAGCATTCGACCAAGTCTTGATGTCTGATTTCTGAGTCACGAGGGCTTTGATCGTCCAGTTGTTTTGGTAGGGGCTGAGCCCTTCAATAGGATAAATGTTGCCCCGTCCGCTTCTGGTTCCGGGACGCGGCACTGGTGGTGGGTCCACGTTCTTAGGAACGGAATGAGGAGCAGGTGTAGGCGCAGCAGAGGTCGAGGCTGCTTGGTTCTGATTGACTGCAGGAGACGCGACTGCGCTTGCCTCACCTGCAGGCGAAGGCTCGATCTGTTGAGGGTCTCCAATCTTCTCAAGCGAGTGTACGAGAACGCGCAGTGCAAGAATAATCACAAGTCTAAAAGGTTGAACGTCAACAAAGGCAAGAAGCACGGGTCTCAGCCGAGTTTACCTCTTCTCCTGGACATAGTTGCACGTCAGTTTTTCGAGTAACGCGACCGTTCCTTTGGTAATGGTATTATCCTGCACCATTCCATTGAGCTGGGTCGCAAGCATGGCTTGCATGTAGTGAATACCGTCCGACATGATGATACGGTACCGGTCAGGACCAGGAGCCTTACTAGGGTCGTTGTTGACGTTCCCGACCTTCTTAATAGACAGAAACTGGACGGTGTGTTGCGAGTTGAAAACGTCTACATCCTCTGGTGTTGCGTTCTGGAGCTGTTTGCAGCTTCCGTTGGAGAGTTGAGGAGTGGCCATTGTGGATGGACGTGTCGTGAAATGAGGTACGACTGTGACAAATTTGTGACTCAACGCGTTTTGTGATTCAGGTCCAAAACCCACGTGGCCCAGACTACAATCAACAGACCCCCCTTTGTCCCCCAGTCCAGAGCGCACCCTGCGCAGGGCAGTGTAGGTGTTCCTTGAACATGACCAACTCCTGACATCGACATCGCAAGAACAATATTTCTGACATAGGCGACATTGCAGGAGCCCATCGCCAACGTTTACCCCATGAGTCTCGTGCTTATTAGTTCCTTCTATTCTTCGGCGGAGATTGATCTGTGTCTAAAACTAGCATGTGCCAGTGCTTGGAATTTGAACTCCTACGAACCACTTGACCAAAATCCTGATGGCGTGCACCTCCCTGACTGACAGAACCATAAATTTCGGCGGTCGCGTCAGAAGTGTATCCGCGGCCTAGGTGGTGGCTTGATAGACGCGATCTCAATGGCCGTGCATGACCAGAAAACGACGTGTTTATATCTGTGGAGCGGTGGTAATCTCGCTAAGAAATCAAACATATCGAACTTTATTAAGCTTCTAATCTATTATATATTGTAACTAGTGATTGCTACTGAATTAGGACGTACGTGTAACTAGGCAAAAGCAATTAGCAAGTGTCAATCGAAGTCGAAAGCAGATTGGAACGCGGTGATATCACAGCAAAAAAAATTTCAAATAATGTTACCTTCCTCCCGGACCTAGCCTCAATTGGGCTTAAGAATCGCTCGCTTAGTCGCGTCGCGTCCTGCCTTTAGGAGCACAGAGAGCTCATTTCCTCCTGTCCCACGAACAGGTCCTTTCCCCGACAGCCTGGCTGCATGCAATCGATCGATCATGGCGCTGGCAGGACACCCTCCTCTGGCGCCTGGCGTGCTCCGCGACATTGTGACGATATAGAGGCAAGCAATCCGAATATGACTGTCCCGAAGGCGTTTCAGAGCCTTGACGGCAGTGTCATACGCGTCCCGAAGAGCAGGGGTCGACTGGGCGACTTCACGAACGGAACGGGGAGAGGAGGAAATATCGTTGAGGTACTCTTGGTGCTTGCCTGGCATGTATCGTCGCATACGTTCCATAAATCCAAGGTCGGCGCGTTTGTTTTCCGGCGATGGGGCAGGATAACGTCGTTGCCGGAGTTTGTGGTCGATATCGAGGAAAATGTCAAGAGCATGCATAACACTACTCTGACCGGCAGATGGCCCACTGAGATCTAGGCGTTCCGAATTCTCGACACCTTCGTAGATCCAGCCAGGCTCGGTAGGCCCTTTGGCGTCACTGCCTTCGAACCACGGACGAATATCCCAATAAAAGACATGGGGATCACATGTGGGACGGACTGACTGAATAACTTCGCTTATCGAGTTGATAGCTCCAGTTAAACGATTGAGGTCCCTGGCGACCTTGGAAATGGAAGTCAAACTTGTGATATCGGGAAGCGATTTGAAGTCGTCGATGATGCGGAGAATCTCGACGCCGCGCAGTTCGGCTTTTGCAGAGGCATGATAAAAATTGTATTCGTCACTGGTTCCTGAGAATAGATTGACGAAGCGCATGTTGTCGATGGATAGGGGTTGGCTTGGGTTAACGAGTTCCCAATTCCAAAGCACCGTGTCGGCGAAAGTAAGCACGGGGGCGAAGCCAAGGAATTGGGATACTTGCATCAACGGAAGCGACAGGGTCCTGGGCACGACAGCAGGCTCGTCGTCGGGGCGTGGCATTGAATGAACGTAGAAGTTGACAAGCCATGCGAGGACCATGTGAGCACGTTGAGCCGAACGGAGGTCGCGATGAAGAGGCTCGGTGTCGAGCACAGGCCACTAATACAAAAAAAAAAACGCGGCTTGCAGCCCCTGACCGAGATGAATGGATGGAAAAAAGGTACTCACCGACCGGATATTGGCGCGCCACCGTTCGCCAAAGGGTCTTTTTTCAACAGCCTCTTCGGAGTCATCCTCGGCAAGGGGGAGGTTGCCTCTCGCCTCTCGAAGCGCGTCTTCGTAGATGCTGTAGTCTTCGGTGAGGGTGGGTAGTGGTTGAGGCGGAAAAAAGCCTGTCCGTGTGTCGACATCAAAGGAGGCTGGCAAACGCCTCTCGACGACGGTTCTGGGGTAGTGGACGCTAATGGCAGAGGTGACCAGAGACAGAGCAAGCTTTACGAAAAGGCGGAAGAAGACAGGGGGCGTCTGGAGCACATTGCCGATGTCCATTGGATTGGGGTGGTGGATGAGCTGTACTCATTTTTTTGTGGACATTCTTATAGGAATTAGAATACGCCATATGCTGTGAGAGATGTATCTGCAGTGCCTTGCAAGATCCCGGGAGAAAGAGAGATCCCTCCGTTTCGTTTGACTGAATCTTTCAACAACCAAGATCGGCCTTGTTCCCACATACTGCAAATCGCGCTGTCACAGAACCCTGAGGTCCACTGCCGACCCGCCGTTAACAACAGCTAGTCTTCGAGATTGCCCAGTTCAGGTTAGTGTATATCTTCTTTATCTCGGCGCTTTGCTTTTTTTCTGCATGTCATCAATTGGTGTAACCAACACGATCGGTCCAGGAACACCCGCTATTTAGCATGGCGCCCACGACTGAAACAATCGGGCTGGTCCATATATTTTGTAGGGTCCTTAGTCCTGACAAAGGATCCCGCTATATTCGTCTTTTTTTTTGCTGCCATTCCCGTTCAGTTCCGAACGTCGTGCACGGTCACCGATGGCCTAGCGCCATTACCCACCCCCGTCGTATTTTGGCTTTTTTTGGGGCACATTTTTGGGAGCCTAATAATAATACTCGATCGTATCTGCATCTCTATTGGAGTAACATAGCGTGGCTTCTACTGCGATCAACCCAGCCTCAATGTTTCCACTTGAGCCAGACTCGGTTCCCATCCGCATTGTCGGTCAACTCACATTTCCGCTGAACGACTTCGAGCACTTTCTCTTTGACACCAAGCTTACCAGGCCGAATTTCCGCGAACCTGGCAAGGAGTTCATCAAATCGAACGCCTAGTCCTCCTCCGGACACGTGGGTACCCATCACAATTGATCCAATTTCCTCCTCAGTTGGTAGGGCAAATCTCATTGGATTAGAGATTTCTGCCGAGCTAATAACCTCAGGGAGGCCAAGTTTCGGTGTGTCCTTAAGATATGGAGATTTTGGGTCAAAGAATCTGCCGACAATGTCAGGCGAGACGTCATTCAAAGTTGAAGGAGACCAATCTGGTCTTGTTTTAATCTTTTCAACAATGACGGCCTGGACACCGGTGATGAAATCGGGACTGGCGCCGTGCTACAGCGAAAATTAAAAATGATGTCAATAACCATTTAGAGAAATAATGGGGGGAAATACATACGCAGAACGCGGTCGCTATTCTGAGTTCCATTTCGAGTGCCTGGAGAAGCGACATAACCTTTCCACGACGAATTGCCTCTAGAGCGACTTTCAGGCTCGTGGGGCTCCGCATGTGGAGAGTAGCCAGTGTGTCAGTAGCCCACTGATTTACATCCTGGTCCTCAGCCTGTGCGAAAGCCTCTAGATCCTGGATAATGAGTTCCACTTTTCTATGACGGAAGGCGTGATCAAGAGCAATGCGAAC
>Ga0247737_1001346_pt1 | contig 10541 bp, 10 predicted proteins | sample UWRJL028104C2_FD_180937 | JGI IMG/M metagenome (GOLD analysis project Ga0247737, IMG submission 180937) | Plant litter microbial communities from Arlington Agricultural Research Station in Wisconsin, United States - UWRJ-L028-104C-2 | ecosystem: Environmental > Terrestrial > Plant litter >...
TCGAGAAGCCAGCACCGCTTCGCCTGCCACAGCAAAATTGAAACTCCAAACCACCAAGAAAAGCAAACGCATAGAGAAGCTTTTAATTGGATGGGGAGGGGTTATATGGATCGTCAATGTTCATCCTGGAGCAACTGGAGTAGGGAAGAATGTCGGGGAACGCACAGCTGGGTCGGCTGAGATTATCAGACGGTAAGTTCGATTATTCTAGCTGTATCATTCTCTAACCTTCAAAGTTTACACATGGATTGTATAATATCCGGCCTCTCCTTATACACCCCGACTTTACTTTTGGTACTTGCTTATACCCCGCCTGATGCGGAGGATGCTGAAGAAGTCGAAGAGGTAAAAGGCCACAAAGCTACCGGATCAAAAGCTTCCACCAGTAGTGAGCCAAGAGGTGGGATTCGGCATCGACAAAATGCATTGTCTCCAGAGCTTCGGCTTATTGATCTTGGCTCATCACAAGAAGTCGACACAGACCGATTGACAGTCAGCCGCTTTGAACGACTATCAGCAGCGGATTACCACATGGGTGTTTTACCAGCGGCCCGAGCTACACCCGTTACCCATACCTCGCGTGGTACTTTAGAAACATTGACAGGAATGGGCAGTGGGATGTGGAACGCTACCATAAATGCAACGTCTCTGTTAAGCTCAGCGGCTAGTATTCGCAGCAACGGCAGCCAAAGTGACAAAGACTCTAAGGCGACAAGCTCGACAGGCACTAACGCAAAGCCTCGAAATAACGTGGCCCATCCCCATATCGCCACTCCCGGAATGAAGATTTTCATACATAGTCCATATGACTGCATATTATCAACCAAGCGAGATCTTTCTGATCACTTATCATTCCTTCTAGAACATCACAAGTTTAGGGAAGCCTGGGAGTTGATTGATGACCACCCAGAGGTTATATCTTCATCGCCCGAGAAATTAGCTGAAATTGGACCTGGGACACCTGACAAAGCACAAGCAAGTAGCGATGACTTTTTCGATGATGCTTCGTCCATAGTTGATTCTGCAAGCAAACTCATCAATTCGTCTGTTGAGAAAGAAAAGAGACGAATCGGAGAACTTTGGATACACCAAGTGATAGAACAAGGGGATTGGGTCACAGCTGGTAAACTATGTGGCAAAGTGCTTGGTATTTCTTCACAATGGAAGGACTGGGTCTATAGATTTGTTGCCGCAAAGAAGTTCGATGAAATTACACCATACATTCCTATCACCCAAATGAAACCGCCACTGGAATCAACTATATACGAAGTTATCCTTGGACACTATATCGCCAATGATAGACCGAGAGTACGAGAGCTCCTTGATCAATGGTCCCCTGACCTATTTGACGTACAAAGTGTCACAAAAGCACTTGAGAACCAACTCAAATATCGCGACGTAAGAGAAGATAGTGTTCAGGACGGAGAAAAAGGACGAGATTGGAAAATAATCATTGAGAGTATGGGTAAATTATACCTCGCCGACGGAAGACCTCGAGAAGCTCTAAAGTGCTATTTCAAACTGCAGGATGCAGATACCGCTATGAGCTTAATCAAAGAGTACCATTTGTTGGATGCTGTTGCAGATGATATTCCTGGCTTAATCTTGCTACGGGTCACCAAGGAGCAACAAGAATCGGCATCTATCGAAGAAATCCAGAAAGCGTCTTCCGAAGCAATAACCCTTTTGGTAGAAGAGGCACAACACGGTATTGTACGACCTGAGGTTGTGGTAGATCAACTCCAGGAGAGAGAGCTTCCCTTATATCTGTTCTTTTATCTGAAAGCACTTTGGACAGCCTCTGGAATACACGAAAAGAATTACGAAACTCGGGAGCGCCTTGTCGCAGAGAGCAGAGCGCTTGTGGATGATTTTGCTGACTTGGCAGTACATCTGTTTGCGTCGTATGATCGTGAGCTATTCATGGAATTTCTCAAGTCCTCAATGGAATACACTTTTGAAAAGGTAAATTTAAAAATTTGATAGTATTGTGTATATGCTAACATAAATAAGGCAACCACCGAATGCGAACAACTTGACTTTGTTCCAGAGCTAGTGTATCTGTATTCCAAAACAGGTCGGACGAAACAAGCACTGTATCTTATTATCGACCGGCTTGCAGATGTTTCCCAGGCCATCGCCTTCGCCAAGGAACAAGACGACTCTGATCTATGGGAAGATTTGCTTAAGTATTCTATGAACAAGCCGCGCTTTATTCGTGGACTCCTCGAAGAAGTAGGCACAGCTATAAATCCAATAACTCTTGTCCGCCGCATCCCAGAAGGATTAGAAATTGAAGGACTTAAAGATGGACTAAGTCGCATGATAAAAGAGTATGAAATCCAACACAGCATTAGCTTTGGTGTTGCAAAGGTTCTGAGAGGAGAAGTTTCCATTGCCCAGAGCACACTCCGCTCCGGGCAACGAAAGGGAGTCAAGTTCGACGTTGTCCACAAGAAACAGGACCACGTGGACGTCGCTGTCTCAGATGTACCAACTACAGTAGATGGACCTGAGGCTGAATTGGTCCCCGCCGAACCGGGGCGAGCACCCGATACTAATGTTAAGGCAGGCCATTGTGTAGGTTGCAAAGAACCATTTTCGGAATACGAAATTGAGACCCTCGTGGGGTTTGCCTGCGGACATGTCTTTCACCTTACTCATCTATTGAATTATGAGAACAACGAGCGGCCAGACACACCGCCAGACGTGGAGTACGATGAAAGAAGCGAGTTCTCCACGACGCATAGCGTGGGTACCAAGGTTACGCATGCGAGGTTACTGAGAGACAAGATACAAGACGGATGTCCCGTTGCGAGATGTAATACCACCAAAATTCTGCCCTCATAGATGGTACTTGACATCAATAATAAAGAAGTACGGAATAATAGCTTACCAAAAAACCTGTTCCTCTATCCGCTTGATTTGTTGTATGTAACGAACGACTCAATTTGTCAGCAATATCTGTAAAGTACCGGTCAAATTTGGGATCCCATAAACACCACGATGTCATCTAAACTTTGTTTTTGTGTGCTTGTACTTAGAAGATCATCAATAGGGCATCGACCATCCTCCTCGATCCTGGTAAAGCTGGCAGGCGTGATTTTTGAAGCGAAGCTAACTAAGAGTGTGTAAGAGTGTGTCGTGCACAGCTACTCTGATTTCACCGAGAAGAAAAAGAATACATCGATTGTTCTGGAGTCGATAAAGCCAATCGCATCCTTTTCATGTCTTAAATAATAATTGGCAGTGCGATATATCGTGAAAATAAAGGAAAAAGGAAAGATGCTGTTCTATGGTTGTGTACCTAGAACTCTTCACGCTGGAGATTTGAGTAAGGGTGACGAGGCCTTGTTCATAAAAAAAATAGTATGGGAGTCGGCCAACAGAATTCTCACCTTCCAATTACTCAATACATGCTTTGTCGAGCGAAACGTTGCCAGATTAGGGAAGTCGTCGGGGTCGTGTACAGTTTCCCGCAGGCTGCAAGGTTTCTATTTTTAAGGCCGCCCTAGCGATTAGTCTACTTGAAGATAGAAGGTATAAGAGATGCGACGTGCAACAAAGTCGCTCCAGGCGACATACCGGACTCAGCTTATTTTCTTTCGCAGGTGGATATGGCAATTTCGGAAGAAGGCTTTTCCATCTTACGGTGTTTTTAATTTGGATATGAATTACCTTGTAACACTACCGACGTATTGTTTCACTCACGATGTTCACTCACGTCTTTTCGAGACCTAGCTTATCTCATACCCCGGTCATACTGTAGAAAGTCTGGTTCTTTACAGAATTAGGTAATCTAGGCTAGTACTTCGCTCTAGGTTATACAAGAGAATAAAACGATGACAAACGTGCGTCAGTGTGAATTAAAGATTAGGTTCTCGTGATATTGGATCAACATGGCGTCGACACAACGATGTTCCCCACGATGTGGATTACCTGGATCTTCTGAAATCAGAATTATTACTCCTCAACATTACACTACTTTCTTCTCTTTTCTTTTCGTAACAACAGTCTCACTTTGTAGCCTTTCCTCTTCCAGGAGCAGCCTCGAACTTTTCCTTCCATGTCGCTTCCTGCTTAAATAAAGTTACCGCCTCCATTGCGCTGGGTGCTCCATGGTCTGGATCTGCTCCTCCCTCTAACAACGCCTGGATAGTCAGCTTCATGAATTCTATAGACTATGAGATATTGAGGTACCTCAATAACACTGGCCTCAGCCTTGAATACCGCACCAGCTAAAGGCGACTGTCCTCTGTCATTGATCTTGTTGGGATCAGCGCCGTGCTGTATTAAAAGTTTGACGAGAGGTGCATGGCCGTGGTACGCTGCAAGCATAAGCTGCTTTGGTGTCAGTCTAATGATCTATCCTTCCTCTAGCTTTGATTGATTATATATGCGTCACTATTACATGTCTATGAAAGTTGTAGCATAATCAGACAGGTCCAGCATTCCACTATATTCCTTTTGCCACTCAAAGATCACAAATTCCAAATGCAAAGTACTTCGGAAACACTCGCCACAAAAATTAAGAAAATGAACATACCAGTGTATCACCCTTCTCATTCGTCAAATTAGCAGGCAAGCCAGCCGGTAATGCTTGCTCAAATATATCGAGTTGTCCTGCTCTAGCCGCATCGTACATGCGACTTGCAAAAGCAATTGCTTCCGGTGGAATAGATGGATTTCCGGGGTCGATATTGAGTTTATCAGCCATTTTTGAATATAATTATCATATAGATGTGACCCGGGCCAAGTAATCTTTTTTATAGTAGATGTAGGAGGCGATATGGATATTGATTTGGTAATCAGTTCCCGTTGAGACCGTTGACGAATGCCAAGGACTCCGAACCAGGGGAAACCTCGGCAACTTCGTTTTTTGGAGCTCAGCTTAAGCTCAAGCTCAAGCTCACGCTGCAATTCACAAGTTCAACCACCCATCAAGCTATCCATCATGCGTCCGCTCTTCCGCCCCATTCCTTCCACCCTCCCCAAGGTCATCCGCCGGTTCTACTCCTCCCCGCTTGCAGGACAGTCCACCCCTCTCATCACTATCACCGATGTGCCCGCCCCCTCATCTGGCCGAATTCGCATAATCTCTCTCGCCCGCCCGTCAGCGCGGAATGCCATCTCGCGGCAGCTACTCTGGGAGCTGCGTTCGCATATTGACGCTGTAGCTGCAGAGTATGACGCCGATGGTGAGGAAGTTCCAGCTCCTGAACGTTTCGGGGGTGCAGCTGGGGTTGATAAACGGGGCCCAACAAGGGCGTTGATTTTGGCGAGTGATGTAGACTCATGCTTTTGTGCTGGGGCAGACCTGAAGGAGCGGGCAGGATTTACTCCGGAGGAGTATGTATTCAGACTATTATCTGGATAGGCAGAGATGCTAACCTGGAGTAGAACAAGCACATTTTTGGGCAAATTGAGAGATACCTTTACATCACTTTCCATACTACCCATACCTACAATTAGTGCGGTAAGCTCCTTAGCATTAGGAGGAGGGCTGGAGTTGGCACTCTGTACAAACATGCGTGTCCTTGCGTCTACTGCCCAGGTTGGTCTTCCAGAAACTAGACTTGGCATAATCCCTGGTGCAGGTGGAACATATCGTCTCCCAGCCTTGATTGGTCTCAGCCGAGCTCGAGATCTCATTTTGACTGGAAGAAGAGTCACGGCAGCCGAAGCCTATTTCTTGGGTATTGCCGACAGGCTAGTGGAAGTGCTGCCAGACGAGGGTAAAGCTGAGGGCGAGGAAAGAAAAAAAGATCTGATGAAGAGAGCAAATGATGAATGCCTGAAGCAGGCTATTATACTGGCCGGTCAGATATCTGAGGGAGGCCCAATAGCAGTCAGAGCTGCTTTGAAGGCTGTAGGTTGGGCGCGAGAGGATGTAGAAAATAAGATGTACGAGCGGGTTGTAAAGAGTGAAGATAGAGATGAGGCGTTAAAAGCGTTTCGAGAGAAGAGGCTGCCCGAGTTCAAAGGTAAATAAGTGTACCATGAATTGCATTGAATGCGTAAATATAAAACCATCTTTGCTTTTTATCAATTGTAATAAAAGGCATATACGTGATAATTATCTATTCGCGTTGCTTCCATTTAATTGCTCAGCGTTGATTAAATACGACGCTTCTATAAGCCTTGTTAGAACATTGGTCCTCGCAACTTTGCGCGTACTGTAGTTTTGTTATAGACGAAAGCAAAGGTCGGAGTTTCCTTAAACGAAATGATTCTTCCTATTTGATATTGATCATCTCGGAATTATTTATGTTGTTTACATTATGTCAATATTGAAAAAGAATATATGGTTTTCTGCTGCACCAGATGTGGTCCTGGCAGCAGGGGTGTGGCGTAGACCGGAGCAAAAGTCCTAAGCTGGCTCAGAGAATCCCATGGTGGCCAGTATCGCATTGTCGTCACCCTACAACAATCCAAGACTTCTTGACAGTAAATTCTCAGGAATTAATCAAAGCCACAGAGTTTTATTTGAATTATCGATAGACTTACTCGAAGAACCAGCTAAACTTGCAAGTCAAATGCTCGGAAGGAGGATTCGCCTGAACATGCAATTCACAATTCGCTTGTGACTTCCCCACACAATACCATGACATCACCGTCATACACTTGAGCTAGAGCTTCCTTTGACCTCATTCTTTAAACTTTCTTTTCTCCTCTCTTCTTCTCTTCTTCATTAAATCAAAACAAACTCCAATTCAATCCAACCTTCTCAATTTATCTAAATCAATCCTCTCCGTTACACATACCAAACGTCAAACATGTCTTTCCTCACACGCACCGCTCTCCGCGCTCCACGCACCATTGCATTTGCTCCCCGCGCTTTCTCTACCTCATTCATCAGCCAAAAGTCTGCTACCGAGACGGTAAAGGAGACCGTCCATGCCGCAGATAAGGCTGTTGCCGGCAAGATCGTCGATGGTATCGAGGTTGGCCGTAAGTCCCCATCCTCACTGCTCAGTTTCTTTGCGGCCCTGTATTTCCCTGTCCAAATATCGAGCTACGCTAATGAACGTTCGACAACAGAACAGGCATCCGCGAAGGTTAAGGAAGCCGCAGGAATGAGCTCGGGCGAAGCAAAGGGCAAGGCCGAGGAGCTTAAGGGTGAAGCTAAGGGAAAGGCTGCTGAGTTAAAGGGTCAGGCACAGGGAAAGGCGGAGGAGATCAAGGGAAAGATGTAAAGCTGTGCGAATAATAATGACCTCAAATGTATAATATAAAGAAGCGGAGGTGCGGGTTGAGCTCACACAGACTTGTATAGTCTTTTCTCAATGGAACATATATTGTCCCATACCCTCTGGCGAAAGATGATTGTTTTCTAATGAACTTGTATCTGGAACATTGGTTTATCATCGGCTGGCATTGGATCTTTGAGCCGTATTCAGTGGTGAACGTTTATGTACTAAAGTATAAGAATCTACTAGACAGTTGAGCATCATATGACAATTAGTTTACTTTTTGGTCAAGAATAAGCATACTATACTATGATTCAACATGCTCAGGCATACTGTATGTCCTCTAGCTTAACGTATCTGCTAGAACTCAAAGGAATAATTACCCTACCTGCTTGATTCGTAGAGGACAATCTTCCTGTCGAGGGAGTGATATATGCGGCTGCGTGTAGACACGATTAATACTCTCAAACAAGTTTAATTCTCTTTTGTTTAAAGTGTTAGCAGTTCTAAATCAATAGATGAATCATCGTCTGTCGAAGTCCATCCTCAAGAAGTCTAGGAATTGATGCCAGTTGTTGGTTTGACAGCCTTATTCCGCTTTAATCTGTATAATATCAGACTCCTTGATCAAGCTTAAACTCGATTAAGAATTGGTGCTGTTTTCGTGTTATATTCATTTTCTCGTACTGTACGGCGTTATGTGCTCGTATTGATTGGTTGCATAAGACTAAATATAACTGATACATGAAAGCAAGGTAGCATTATCTTGTAAGTATAAAGCCATGGCTTTCTTGCATAATCGTACTAAGAACTTAACCCCAAAGCTATTCCCCAGACTTCCCAAGAAGTAAAGGCCGAATCTGAGATATAGTTTCGCTATAAGAGCAACGGATCTTAGTACACCACCGGTTTAATAAGATGAACTACTCAGGCATAGCATAAGGACTCCCTTGACTGAAAAATATCTTCAAAAGTATGAATCCATATTTTAGCAATATCGAGATCACGTGTGAGTGTTCCTCCCTGAGCATAATGAGTAAGCGAATATTACTATTAATGCAACGTCAGTCGCGGAGACGCCCGAGATTCTTTGCTACCTTTTCCACGATGGAAGACTTTACCAATGGTATGCTGTAAGTATCTGACAATATAGTTATTGGGTAGTCTTGCGGGTGCCCTACCTAACTTCAGAATCCGAGATGTTAAATGAGATGCTGATACAAGGCATGACTATTTGGACAGCCTTATCAGATTTTCTGCTCTGATTTGTATATCATTCCCAAGCGACCGCAGCTGCCTAGTTTTCCTTTCGGCATACTGCCCGACTGGCCGTGCTTCTTACAAGCCGGGACGAATCGTGCCGTGGACGTATATTGAACGTTGCCCAACGCCGCAGAATCACAAATTGTGATGCAGAGCTTGGCTGTCTCTTGCCCTAATGACATCGAATTATGTACTAAACGTTCATTCTTTCAAAGGACATTTTTCAAACCTCATGCGTACTCAACCCGAAATGAGAGCATCATCGGCCAACACAAGATCAGCTCATTTCTGCCCGGGCAATAGTGATACTGGGGAAAAATTCAACTGCTTGTCTGTTAAATCTGCCTTGTCCGTGCTGTCGACTACAGGTAAGGCGGAAAGTAGATTACCAATGGTTCTGCATCAATTAGATTAGGCGCTAGTGTACCAATATCTGTGAGCTCACTGTGACGGTGTAGAATTGAAATACGTCTCTTGTTGCCACGTATCTCCGGATTTTTTTTAGTAGATGTCAAGCAGATGGGCTCAGTCGCCCTGAATCATCCTAAACGACCCGATCTGCAAGCATGTGCTTCTTTGCAAGTTGCGAGATCCCTGGTTCCCGATCGATTTTTGTCGTTGGAGCCAACCAGCCTTATGTTTCTGCACTGCTACCCTATTACTTCACAAAGCTTTCTGCAGACAAGGTTCCACACGTGGCAGATGTATCACGCTTACAAGGGGTGCTTGATTATCGACAGCTTGTTGATTTCAGGGCTGTTTAATCATATATTCCTAAATCAAATGAATATAAAATCAAGGCTGACCGTGTATTCCGTGCCATGGGTTGACCGCAAGGCATCTCGCGAGGCAAACATGGTTTGGTAAAAAGTTTGCATTCTCGGGAGTTTGAACCGTTCCATCAGCTATCTAGCCGATGTAAAATCCGGGCAAAAAGTACGTGATCTGGAAACCAACGAGGCAAAATGGTAAGGCGGTCGGAAAACGATTGTATTAAGGAGCAGAACCCCAACTTTAAAAGCGTATGGTCCACATCTGTCAAATTTTTGCCTCTAACACTTCCAATGCCTTGATGCCTAAGAACGGCCAAGGTGTATGCTGCGCCGCGAAGCTGTCTTTGTACCTCCCTCGGTGCTCGGTGGGTCGTTGAGAATCTCCTTCAACGTGTACGTGCGTGAGATTGGAAGAGGATAGAGTGTAGCTTCTATGCTGTTTCTTTTTTTGACTAACGCCATAGGCACGATACCAGAGCGTTTGATGAAAGCTTTCGTCTGATGATCTGCAGATTTCTAACATACTGGCACTGCTGGATGCTGTTACAGTATTTTTGAAATTTGTTAATCGGGATAATTTCGCAGCGTAGCAAGCTGCAGCTCATTTCTTTTCCAAGCAATCAACGAATTATGCGGTTTGGAAGGTTTTGACTCTTTTTCGGTTGGCTGTAGAGACCATTGGCTTAAAATGTGCGCGAGCAGTTGAGCCCTACTTTTGTCTTTGCTCCATTGTGCTATTCTTAGCCATGTTAATTATATGACGAGTAACAAGTGACTACTGGACTTGCATGGATAGGCGGGAGAATTATCAGAACATGGGCTGATTTTGCCAGTATTGAAGAACGCTCATCGAGTAATGTAGCCAGCCTTGACACGGCTGTAAAGTGTATGGCTTTCGAACTTTATATGATTCTGAAACCACAGAATGTGCTCTACTTTTCCTTCCCATAGTACTGATTAATGATGATGCTGTCGTGTGCTTGTACCTTTGGTTGTACAGTACCATATAAGGTTGGCTTCGAATCAATTTTCCAGCAGTCAAGCAGTGTTACAGTCTAAATATCTGAGAAAGCACTGCCTGCTATCGGTGAACATGCGGAAGGAAACTTTTCCAGAAGATGAAGCTGATTGGATAATGGTGGACAGAGAGTCTCCTTCGGAAATAACCAACTTGCCTGAAAACGACGTCGCATCGTTTTCAAGTGGTGATCAATGCTGGAGCATTGAGAAAGCTAAGGGATCTGAGACTGACGATGTCAAAAAGATTATCCCAACTATGCCAAAAAAAACGTGAGTTATCTGACCTTTCCCACAA
>Ga0247737_1001347_pt1 | contig 10529 bp, 5 predicted proteins | sample UWRJL028104C2_FD_180937 | JGI IMG/M metagenome (GOLD analysis project Ga0247737, IMG submission 180937) | Plant litter microbial communities from Arlington Agricultural Research Station in Wisconsin, United States - UWRJ-L028-104C-2 | ecosystem: Environmental > Terrestrial > Plant litter >...
TCGCGGCCCGCTGGGTCGCCAGCCTGGAATCTTCCCACATCGCCTTGGCGTACCGCGCGATCGAAACGAGCTTCGCGCTTTCCCTCGCGACCCCGCCGACAGCGCAACACGAGGGTCAACCGACGGACAAGCCGCGCGTCGGAACCATGGCGACGGCGGAGCTATCTTCATTCCTTCGGGAAATGGTCACCTGGCTGGTCGAGCATGGCAATGACTGGTACGCCATGCCCGCCCCCGCTCGTGTCCTTCTGCTCTCGTCCGCCGCGGTCGCGCGAAAACCGGCGATCGCCACCCTTGAGCCCGAGGCCGTCGCAACCATCATCGACACCCTCGCTGTCCTGCCCGAGCTTCTCGCATCGGGGAGAGGAGTTGATGCCGTTAAGTCCCCTGTGCCGGCTCGTGCGCGAGTACGACGTCATCACGACGCCGAAAGCCAGCAGCCGCCGATGCCAAGGCAGATACCGCCATCGACATTGCAACCGATTGCCAGCGTGGACCGCGCCGTCGACATCGGTCGCACCGTCCGCGCGCCGGGACAAATTGCTGCACGGCCAAGCGCAGCAATCGAGCAGCAATTCCCGCCAAAGGCGGAAAACGCCGCGGAGCGGCCGATCACCATCCGGCAGGCCGTCCTCCCCGCCACGCTCCTCGCGCCCGATATCCGCTTATCGACCGAATTCGGCGGCCTGTTGTTCCTGGTAAATGCGTTCGTCGCGCTCGGCCTCTATCCCGATTTCACCGAGCCAAGGGGCAGGCGACTCGAACCCTCTCCACTCTGGCTCGCCGACCGTATCGGACGCTATTGGTTCGGCGCGCGCTATCGCCGCGACCCCCTCGCCAACTGGATCGCCGCTCATGTCGACGGCGGCCGCCTGCCCCTGCGCTGGCGCATCGAGCATGACTGGCTGGCCGGCTTCGAAACTTCCGTTCGCGGCCTGCTGACACGTCATCGGCGCCACGCCACCTTCTGGCACCCTGCCGGCTTCCCGCTCTTCGACGGCGACGAGCGCTATCTTCGGCCGCGGGAACGCCGCGCCCGCCAGGCGCCCAGGCCGCCAGCGCGCCTCCCGCTGATCGAGCGCTGGTCCGCCTGCCTCGCTCTCTATCTGAATGTCCGGCTCGAGCACGTGACTGGCTCGGGCCTCGCCCTCCTCGCCCAGCCCGCTCGCGTCGAAACGCGCGATCTCCATCTGCAGGCAGTCTTCAGCCTCGATCGGCACCCGATCGAACTCCGCCTCGCCGGGCTCGACCGCAATCCGGGCTGGCAGCCGGCCGAGGCGCGCTCGATCGCCTTCGCCTTCGAATGACCAAACGCTTCGCCTCGCTTGCCCCGGGCATTGCGAGCCATTTCCGGCTCACGCTGTTCGGCACCGTATTGCGTCTAGCCGAGCTGATCGCGACGGACGATCGCCCGGCTTTTCTCGCTGACTATTTCGGTGAATGCGCCGAACTCTGGGGCAGTCCGCGTCCGCCTGACGCCACTGAATGGGCAGTTGCAGTCGACAACTGGGCAAGCGCCTCTCCCGGCCTTCCCTTCACGCGCCTGACCTCCGGCCGCCCGGCGCTGCACCGCGACCTGATCGCGACCATTGCGCTCATCGAGGAGGATCCGAGCTTCGCCCTATTGGCCGAAGCGACACCCGGCTTCGCCACCCTTGGTGGTCTGACTGCACTATGGCGTGAGGCAGTTCCCGGTCGCGAGGGCGGCGCAGTTCGCGATCTGCTCTTGGAGATGATCGCCGGCGGTGTCGTCACCGTCACCGATCCTCAGGCGGCCCGCCCCGATTGGCAATTGCGCCTCGCCAACCCGCTGCTCGACCTTCTGTCGGGCGCCCTCCCGCGCTTTGACGGCGCACTGTTCGAACCGTGCGGCAGCCTCCCCTATCCGGACGGCTGGGTCGGCGATCCCGATTCCGCCGGCCTCGCCCAGATGCTCGCCGGAAACCGCAGCGCCTTGCTGCTGGTCCGCGGTCCGCGGAGCAATGGCCGGCGCACTCTCCTCCGCACGGCCGCGCGCCGTGCCGGGCTCAATGTGCTGACGGTCGCCCCCGCTCTGCTCACGGACCCCGCCTTGTGGCGCACCGCCGGCGCGCTCGCCCATGCCAGCAATGCCCTGGTCCTCGCCGAACTCCAGCCAGGCCCGGGCGAGACGATCGAGCTGCCCTCGCACCCCTTGTTCACCGGCCCGGTCGGCGTGGTCACCGGCATGACCGGCGGCGTCCGCGCGGCCGGCACCGCGCCCACCATCATGATCCCGCGCCCGATGCCGGACGCCGCCGATCGCGAAGCACAATGGCGCGCCATCGGCCTGGCGCCGCTCGCCGGCACGCTTTCCGAGCTCTCGCTCACTTCGGGCAATATCCGCCGCGCGGCCGAAGGCGCCGCCAGCCGCGCCACCTTGGCCGGCCATCACGCCATCGCGCGCGCGGATGTGATCACCGCGCTGCGCGATCTGCGCGATGCCGGCCTCGATGCGCTGGCCACGCCGATCGAAAATGGCGCGCCCGAACCGCTCCAGCTAGAAACCCAGGACGCCGCCGAGTTCGACGCGCTGATCCTGCGCTGCCGCCACCGCGAGGCATTGGGCGAGCCCGGCGGCGGGCGCGGCGTCCGCGCGCTGTTCGCCGGCCCCAGCGGCACCGGCAAGACGCTTGCCGCGCGCCATATCGCCGCGTCGCTCGGCAAGGATCTCTATCGCATCGACTTGGCCGCGACGGTGAGCAAATACATCGGCGAGACCGAAAAGAGCCTCGAACGCGCGCTTTCCGCCGCTGAATCGCTCAATATCGTGCTGCTGCTCGACGAAGGCGACGCCCTGATGGCGCGGCGCACCGACGTTTCCTCGTCGAACGATCGCTACGCCAATCTCGAGACCAACTTCCTGCTGCAGCGGATCGAATCCTTCGACGGGATCCTGGTCGTCACCAGCAACGACGCCGACCGGATCGACCCCGCTTTCTCGCGGCGCATGGACGCCGTGCTCGCCTTCCGCCCGCCCGACGAAATCCGCCGCCACGACATCCTGCGCCAGCTGCTCGGCGAGCACCGCGTCTCGCCGGGGCTGCTCCACGACATCGCCTGCCGATGCGCGCTGAGCGGCGGTCAGTTGCGCAACGTGGCGATGCACGCCCGGCTGCTCGCCTTCGACGCGGGCCTGCCGATCGGCGACAGCGATCTGCGCCAGGCGGTGGTGCGCGAATATCGCAAGACCGGCGATTATTGCCCGCTGAAGCTGCCGCTCGCGGCCGTCGGCTGACATGGCCGAAAGCGCGCGCCAGTCGAAGGCCGAGGAAACGCGCAGCACCGTCCGCGCCACCCAGCCGGCCCGCGCCACCATCGCCCGCTCGGCGCTCGACGGCAGCCGCTCCACCCTCCTGAGCAAACGCACGATCCAGCCCTCGCTGCGCGTCTCGCAGCCGAGCGACGCAGCCGAGGCGGAGGCCGACCGCGTCGCCCACGCCGTCGTCTCCATGCCGGCCCCCGCGCCGGACGCCGCGCATCGCAGCGGACCGATGCTACACCGCGCCGCTGCGCCAGCCGCGAAGAAGTCACCGAAAGCCGGCGCCGATCCCGATGTCGAAAAGGAAGTACGCAAGGCATCGACCGGCGGCGCCGCGCTACCCGCCAAAGTCCGCAAGACGCTCGAGCCCCGGTTCCGCGCCAGTTTCGCCGGGGTGCGCATCCACACCGACGGCAATGCCGCGAAGCTCTCGGCCAAGCTCGGCGCCCGCGCCTTCACTTTCGGCAACCACATCTTCTTCGGCGGCGGGGCCTATGACCCCAACAGCAAGGGCGGCATGGAGTTGCTCGCGCATGAGCTGACTCACACCATCCAGCAGGGCGAGACGATCCAGCGCAAGGCGGATCCTGCCGCCGACACCCAAGTTACCCAGCGCACCGAACGCCAGGCCAGCCGCCTGGGGCTGAGCGACGCGCTCAACTTCTTCGCCGACGCCGCCAATGCCATCCCCGGCTTTCGCATGTTTACCATCCTGATCGGCGTGAACCCGATCAACATGAGCGCGGTCGAGGCGAGCGCCGCTAACATCCTGCGCGCGATCGTAGAGTTCCTGCCGGGCGGCAACGTCATCACCCGCGTGCTCGACAGTTACGGCATCTTCGACAAGGTCGGCGGATGGATCGAAGGGCAGCTAAAGTCGCTGGGCATCAGCGGCGCCTCGATCAAGGCGGCGATCGACAAGTTCCTGGAATCGCTGAGCTGGAAGGATATCTTCAACCTCAGCGGCGTGTGGGAACGCGCCAAATCGATCTTCACCGATCCGATCAGCAAGATCATCTCCTTCGCCAAATCGCTGTTCAGCGAAATCCTGCGCATGGTCCGCGAGGCCGTGCTTCGGCCGCTCGCCGCGCTGGCGGAAGGGTCAGCCGGTTATCCCCTGCTCAAGGTCGTGATCGGTTTCGATCCAGTGACCGGCGAGGCGGTCCAGCCGACCGCGGAGGCAGTGATCGGCGGCCTGCTGACGCTGGTCGGCCAGGAGGAACTCTGGGCGAACATCCAGCGCGCCAAGGCGATCCCGCGCGCCTGGGCCTGGTTCAAGGGCGCGATGGGCGGCATCAAGGCGCTGGTCTCCAGCATCCCGAGCCGCTTCATCGCCGCGCTAAAGGGCCTCGAGATCATGGATTTCGTGGTGCTGCCCAGGGCCTTCATCAAGCTCGCCAAGGTGTTCGGCAACTTCATGGGCGATTTCGGCTCATGGGCGCTGGGCACGGTCATCGACCTGCTCAAGATCATCGTCGAGGTCGTGGCACCGGGCGCGATGCCTTACATCGCCAAGGCGGGCGCTGCCTTCAACAAGATCCTCAAGAACCCGGTCGGCTTCGTCCAGACCCTGGTCCGTGCCGGCAAGCTTGGTCTCACTCAGTTCGCCGGCAATTTCCTTACCCATCTCAAGGCCTCGCTGATCGGGTGGCTCACCGGCGCGATGGGCGGTGCCGGGGTTTATATCCCGCAAGGCTTCTCGCTGAGCGAACTGCTGAAATTCGTGCTGTCCGTGCTTGGCCTGACCTGGGGACACCTCCGACCAAGGCTGGTCGCGCTCAGCAGCGAAACGGTTGTCGCCACCCTCGAAGAGGGCTTCTCGTTGGTCAAGACCCTGGTCAAGGACGGGCCGGCAGCGGCGTGGCAGCAACTGGTCGAGAGCCTGACCAATCTCAAGGACATGGTCATCGATCAGGTCATGGCCTTCGTGAAGGGCAAGATCGTCGAAGTGGCGATCACCAAGCTCGCGATGATGCTGAGCCCAGCCGGTGCGCTGATCCAGGCGATCATCTCGATCTACAATACCGTCATGTTCTTCGTGGAGCGGCTACAGCAGATTGCGCAGGTCGCCGCCAGCTTCATCGATTCGATCGCGACAATCGCGGCGGGCAATATCGGTCCCGCCGCCAATCGCGTCGAGAAGACCATGGCCGGGCTGCTTACGTTGGTAATCAGCTTCCTCGCCCGCTTCGCCGGGTTCGGCAAGGTCGCGACCGTCGTCAACAACCTGATTGCCAAGGTTCGCGCGCCGGTGTTCAAGGCGTTCGACCGCGTTGCAGGCTGGATTATCGGACAAGCCAAGAAGCTCGGCAAGCTATTGATGGGCAAGGACAAGAAACCCGTCCCGACGGCAAAGGGCGACAAGCCGACCGACGGCGAACTGGGCAAGTCCGTGACCTTCACCGCGCCTGATGGCGGGCACCGGATCTTCATCAAGGCAAGCGGCGGGAGTGCCGAGCTGATGATGGCGAGCACGCCCAAGAAGCTTTCCGATCACCTCTCCGAGTTCAAGAAGAGCGCCAAGGCACTCGACGACCCCGACAAGACCACCGTTCTGGGCGCGATTTCGACCGCCTCGCCGATCGCCAAGCAGATCGAAAAGGACGCCAAGGACGCTTCGAAGAAGAAGATCGGCGAGAAGGAACGCGACGATCTCGACAAGAAGATCGAGGCAGCGGAGGCCACGCTGCGCCCGCCGCTCGTGACCATCCTCGACACGCTCGGTGCCAAGGTGCCCGACAAGATCACCGCCATCACCTGCCTCTTCCGGCGCGGCCCGGCTTGCGCCGGCCCTGCCTATGCCGGCGAATATGCCGCGCAACTCAACCGCCAGGCCACACAGATCAACGCGATGAGCGTCCATATCTGGATGGAGCGTCGCGCCGGATTCAAGCAGTTCTCGAAACAGAAGAACAAGGAGTCGCTGGACGCCAAGGCACGGAGACTGGCACGCGAGACGATCCAGAACGCCATCGCGGAGCGCCTCACCTATCCGATCAATGCATCGCCGATTTATGCGATCGTCCGGCGGGTGAATGCGATGCCCGGCGCGATGGCTATCGTGAATGCCGCCTTCGGAAAGGTGTCGCCCTCCACTCAATATCGTGGTCTGGGCATGGCTACCGCTCAGGCGCTAGCCGCGGCCGGCATGGAGGGCCAGGCTGTGCTGCACGAGCCCGACAAGGTGGCAGGTGGCCGGTTCGACAAGATCACCGACGTTGGCGATGGCGACGTGAACAGCGATATCGGGGCGAACTGGGGCGGCTGGGGCAGCGTGCCCGGGCGGGTCCATATCGTCGAGACGATTATCGAAAAACCGATCATTGCCGAAATGAAGAAGAAAAAGGTCGCACGTGCTCTCTGGCGCAAGGTGATGATGCAGGTCATCCTCACCCATAATTGAAGGATATGCCGCGATGATCACCGTTGCGAAGGCGGACAAGGCCTTCCGAGCTGCCCACAAGCCCGATCCGGCCTACCGTGCGTTCTCCGCTAAGGATCGCAAACGCCTGGGCAAGCGACTGCCCGAAATCATGCTCTCGCTGCTGGATCGCGGTGGCTGGTGTTCCTATGACGATCAGCTCTTCTGGCTGTGCGATCCTGACGACTGGGAAAAGGCCGCGCGAGCGTGGCTTCCGGAAGAGGCGACGGCATGCGACGTGCTGGTCCGTTCGTCCTTCGGCGACCTGTTGGTTTGGGATGGCGAGCGATTCTGGCTGGTCCTGCCGCATTTGTCGCAGCGGATTGGCCAGACCAGTGATCCGAACTGGTTGTTCGGCTCGGTATTGGGAAAAGCCGGCGTTCACTTCCATGGCGACCTCGCCGATGAAACCGCTGCCGCACGCAAGGCCTGCGGTCCGCTCGAATGGGACCAGATCTACAATTACGCTCCCGCTCTGGCGCTCGGCGGCAGCGCCGCGGATGCCGAGATCGCGCGAGAGAAGGGCGTGGTGGCGCTGTCGATTCTGAGCCAGCTGGCGCCGATCGAGGCGATCGTTTTTTGATGCGTCACCGCGGCGCTGGATAGTCCTCGCTATATCCAGTCCGCAGATTGGTTACCTTCATCCGCCGGTCCGGCCAGACCGATACGTCGAGCGAGAACCCGCCATCCTCCGCCGCGTCAGGGTTGGCGATGAATTGGGCTGGCCGGTTCACCTCCGGGCTCTTGGTTGCATAATGGAGCTGCCAGACCACTGGATGTGACGGCGCTTCCGCAACGGTCTGGAACACACGCGCGTCGCCACCTTTCGTCGCGCCGTTGCCCATCAGCGCGACCCGCGGGTGCAGCGCCGCCAGCAGTGGCGGCGTGGTGCTCAGCTGCGATCCGTGATGCGACACGACCAGCAGGTCCGCGCGTCCGAGCCGGTTGACGGGGCAGACCAGCCCGATCTCAACATCGGCGGTAAGATCGGCCAGGCTCACGATCCGGGCTTTGCCATAGCTGGCGACCACCCCGATCGAACGCGGATTCTCCTCGCCTCCATTGCCCATGTTCGGCAACTGGGGTGCATCGCAGCCCGGTGTCGGCCCACCCGCACCCTTCAGGGCGCTCGGCACCAGGCCACGATCTGCCGACACGATATCGAGGGTCAGCGGCCCGAGGGTAATTCGGTCGCCCGCCTTCACGCTGCGGTGCTTGCGCCCGCCGAGCAGCGCCTCATACCGCGCATAAAGCGAGGCTGTGGCGTCTGGGCCCGGCACCGTGCCGGCCGGCGGCACTTCGCGATTGGGGCCATGATCGATGATTTCCCCGACCGGCATCGCCGCCAGCAGGTCCTGGATGCCCCCGACATGATCGAGATGGTAGTGCGTGATGATCAGAATATCGATCTTGCTGACGCCCAACGCCTTTGTCGCGGCGACGATGCGGCTGACGCTCGATGGCGTCGGCGGCGTGCCATGCATCGTGGCCGGCCAGCCGGCATCGAGCAGTATCGACTTGCCCTGTGGCGTCACGAATAGCGTGCCACCGCCGCCTTCGACGTCGATCGACACCAGGCGGAGCGGTTTTGCCGGTGCGGCGGCCGGTGACGCCGCAGCAAGCGACACGATCGAAAAGGCCATTGTAACCCCACGCAGCATGCTGCCAGGTCGAGTGGTCGTCACAGGCTATTCCTCTCGCTGACCGGTCGCATCGCCGGCAATCGTCACCGGTTATTCAGCCGACCACGTCCTTTGACCAGCTTTATCGTTCCGCCCTGCGCAGAACAATCCTTGTATACAAAAATTGGAAACGAAGCAGGGTTGGCTTTCGCTGCGCACGCCTCGTCACCGTGCAGCGGACCGGCGTGAAATTTCACACGCGTGCCGTATCGAAGCGCCCTACGCCCTGCCGTTCAGCGTTGCGCAATTCTACCTACATTATTAGGGGGACAAGGCGCGGCGACGAGCCCCGGGAAGCTGTCCCTCACTGGAGTTCATGTGACAATGCGCATCACGCGTGGTTTTGCAGCAGGTGCTGCCCTTCTGACCTTCGGGCTTGCGGTGACCCACAGCCTGTCGGCCCAGCCGCCGGTCCCTGCCCCGGCCAATACGTCCGTCCCGCCGCCAGGCCCGGCGCTTGATCTGATCAACCAGAACTGTAGCGGGTGCCACAGCACCGCCACCGTCTTTTCCCAGCGCAAGAGCGCGGACGACTGGGCCGCGACGGTGCAACTGATGGTCGATCGTGGCGCCGAGCTGAAGCCCGACGAACAAGAGGCCGTCACCGCTTATCTCAGCAAGAACTTCGCGGATTCGCCGGCGGCGTCCCCGGCTGCTGCCACGCCACCCGCCGCCGCCCCTGCCCCCTGATCGCTCCTACTTTTTTGAAACGTAAAAGGGCGGGCCCGCCAGCGCGGACCCGCCCTTCCTTTGTGCATAGCTCCGTTGGGAACCGTGCCCTTACCCTTATTTGCGAATGCCCAGCGCATAGACCCGCGCGTCGTGCGACACGATATACACCTTGCCCAGCGCCACGACCGGCTGGCTGAAATGAGTCCAGTCCTTGATCATGTCCCTGCTTGAATAGAGCTGCTTTCCAGTCTCGGCATCGAACGCATAGAGGATGATGTTGCCCACCGGCGTCGAGCGATATCTGGACGAGGCCGGGGTAGCGCTGTTCAGGCGCGATCCGTCCGGCAGGGTCGGGTTCTGCATCGCCTGGCCGCCGGTCTGGATCGCGTAGACCACGCCGTTGGCCACGACAGGTGGATCCGGCATGATCATGTTGCCTGATATCCATTCGGGGCTCAGCGAAATCTTGTCGCCTTCGTTCACCACCTGGAACGCCATGATACTCCCATTGGGCGACTCCCCCGCATCGCTCTTGAACGCAGGTGCGAACTTGGAACGAGGGCCCCACATCGGCAGGTAAAGGTACCGCTTGCCCTCTGGGTTCTCATAGGTCGTCACCGCACCCCACACACCCTGGCTCGGGTCGGTGCCGGCCGCGGCGTCGTTGCCGAGCTGCGGCGATTTGTAGACGAACTGTTGATGGCTCTTGGCCTGGCCGCCGCCCATGTCGTTGGCGTCGAGCAGGTATAGAATGCCCTCCTTCTGCGCGGTCGCGACCAGCGTCTTGTTGCCGAACGGGAACACCACGGGGCTGGCGGAGCCAGCCAGGTCATGCGCAAAGATATATTTGAAATTCTCTGGCGTGAAGGAATCGGCCACGCGCGTGGCCTTGGGCGTCAGCTTCATGATCGTGTCCCCCCAGTTCCCCGCAGGTGGGTCGTACAGACCATCCGATGTCTGGAAGATCACCGTGTTGCCGGGCCCGCGCGCAAGCCCGCCACGCCCCCATGGCCCGGCAGGACGACCGCCGCTGGTGTAGAAGCGGGTGAGCTCCGGCTTGGCCAGGTCGCGCACATCGACCGCAGTGACGGCGGACGGATCGGTCATGACTGCCGGCACGGAAGGCGCCGCGGCCGCTGCGGTGGGGCGCCGCACCAACGGCGCGACCGCCGATGCCATGGCCGATCGCGGATCCTGGACTTCGCCACAGGCGCGCCCACTGGTCGTGTAGACGATGTCGTCGATCAGATTGAGGCTCCAGGCGCGTGTGAAGGGCGCCACCATCTCGATCGGCGTCATCTTCTCGGTGCCGTCGCCGAGGGTCAACGCACGCAGCTTGCCGTCGCTAGGAATGAGGAAGATCAGCCCCTTGGCCTTGTCGACCACCGGGGTGGCATTCGCCGTGTTCGGACAGAGCCAGGTGGCGTTCTTCTTCGCCTTGATCGGGTTCGGGAAGCTCTTTTGCCACAGCGCC
>Ga0247737_1001349_pt1 | contig 10522 bp, 14 predicted proteins | sample UWRJL028104C2_FD_180937 | JGI IMG/M metagenome (GOLD analysis project Ga0247737, IMG submission 180937) | Plant litter microbial communities from Arlington Agricultural Research Station in Wisconsin, United States - UWRJ-L028-104C-2 | ecosystem: Environmental > Terrestrial > Plant litter >...
ACAGGAATGGCAGCAACGCCGGAGTCACAGAGACCGATTTTATATCTTAAAAATACTACGAGAGAGAAAGAAAAACCGCAGTAATCTTTAGTTGGTATATCTCTTCTCGGGTCAAACAGGACAGCATATACCGTACCTAGATAGTTGCTTCGAAGCCTATACTCACCTACGTTTCCCCGCCAACGACAAAGGAAAACCTTCTAAACATAGCTCGAATGTCGTGACTGACGAATCGCAATCGAGGAAATTTTCGCTTATGACATCCCGGATCCGTGAGGTCGACTGTTGATTGGGCTCTGAATTTCTGAAAGTTTAAATTCTCCTAAGCCGCACTAGAGTCTAATGAGATGAAGTGTACGAGACTCCTCTGATGTGGTACTTTCACCGACGCAGACGAACGTGCTTTGCAGATGACCAAGTGTTGTTAATATTAGTAGCATCCATTGTTCAACGTTTATCATTGACAGAACGGAGCTTGATTGAAGTGAACTATTCCCGCGAAAGATTGTCGAAATTAAATAATCACGAGCGCCTAAAGCCCTCAACAATCCAACCCGGAATCACATGCGCCCATTCTCCCATCGAGATCGTTTCTTGATTGGAAGCATTTCATCCGATACCCATTCCATTCCATACTTGTGATAAATTGACTGTCAAATGCGCATCCCAGACACCTCTTCACTAATCAGTCTCGTAGACCCAGAAATGAAAGCAGCGGTCACATTTATCCCGAGTTTCATCCTTGCTTTCACAGCATATGAATAACGAATCGTATACCGTACGTACGTGTCGAACGGACACTACCACCTCATGACCACTGTCCTAAGCTTAGAACCTTGTATAACACACCTTCGCGTACATGAAACGGGTTGTAACCCAGGAAGTAGACCGAATTCACCGAAAACTATCCTAAATTACCCTTCACCCAGCTCTTGGCACAACTCGAGGTTCGCACCACCAGTTGCATCACGAAATGGGGTCCACATAAATAGATGCTCGACGACTCCCCGAATTAGCAACTCACCTCGATTTCACCGATCAAAGAGGGGCGCATGACGCTATATGTAGACCCGTCGATCGTTCGCCGTGGAGACACTTACTTCCAACTCCGAGGGCTCCAGATCTAGAAGTGGTGGAGCAGACAAGCGCTGAGCGCGAGGTGAAGCGCTGATCACATCTGAGTTGCCTTTTTTGACGATGTGAACAGTGAAGATAGAAAAGGTATCAACTGGAGTTGGGGCATAGTTCCAATCCAAGCGGACGTCCAATATTAGGAGGAATCATGATTGTTGGTGTTGGCTAGGGGCACTTTGACGTACTTACGTCCCATTGATAGACGCCTATCGAATTCCCAATAGCACAACAGAAAGTGTCCGTCATGATGATGCGGCTAGGGGAATTTACGATATTCGCAACTTTCGCGGGATATTTCTATCCCTATTTAGGTCGTACACTTGACGACAAGACCTTTCCCCACACTTTGCGATTATTCCTCGGGGAGCTAAGATGTTACAGAATCGGCCAAGCTCAAAGTGGCGTAGGCGCCACAGTACCCCATGGCACGAGACGCCTGAACACAGGGTGAAATTCCGCATGACAAGGGTCGCTGGGAGCACCTTGAGGGAAGCAAGAGCAACGCGTCCACACACACTGTTGAGCGATTCGCAAATAGGTTCCTCTCGTGAACCAGCTCACAAATGCGTGACAAGATTCTTGCTCGAAGCGTTGGCTATGGTCCGTCATACTATATGCGGGTGATATGCTATGCTGTGTGCCATGGGTCAACCTAACTAAAAGCGTCGTGGTGGGCATGGGTAAAGAGTGACATGACAGTTTCCCGGGTTGAGAGCGCTCATAAATACCAATATATTGTGCGAGTGTTGATCCGGGCGAGTTAGGTGGGGCCAATGCTACTTGAAGGCCTCGCAGAACGCGTGGATGCACAAGGACTAGGCCGTACGGAAACAGCAGTGCCGCTTTCCCAGTGACCGATGTTTGAAACAGTATATCGTACAGCTATAAACCGCTATTTGTCGCATGAGTCGGTCGCATAGCGTCAGCTCTTGATTGACGCTGTATGCAGTCTGTGCAGTATGCTCCGGTGTAGATCCGCACGACGAAGGGGTTCTTCACAGCGTCGAGTACACCTGTAGGAACCCACTGAAGATCCATAGTTTGAAACACCTGCATTAAATGACTAATTGCTCAATTTCAACGCTCGGGCGCTCTGGTTAGATCCGCTCTCGGTAAAAGCGTGAGTACTATGTAAGATGAATTTCGAGTGAATTACCCCGCCGGTGTGATTAATCATGATCAGCTTCTACCCGCCTTTATGAGTGCAGTGAGCTCCTGTGACTTCATCCATCCAAGTTCCGACAGCATCCATCCGAGTTCGATTAACACCTGAAGAGACGAGCCCGGGCCTTTGTTCCATGAGGTACGTGCATGGAAAGTGAAATGGGGTCCGTTGTCATAGAACTAAAGTGCATCTCCGCGAGAGGGCCACTTAGCTGTAGCCAAAGGTCACAGAATCAAATTTGCTGGCATTTAATATAAAGCATCCACAGTTGCCGAGCTCAAGGCAAAATCAAAGGTTTTCCGAAGACACACACGCACTGCACATGTGCGGCACAATCCGGGCTGGCTGAGCCATTTCGATCGAGTTCCTGTCAAGCTGGTTAATAGCATCATGAGTACAGTAGAAGACTCGCCTACAAGCGAGAAATGAAAGCCCCAGAACGTGTGAGGGAAGTGCAACGTCGATCGACAATGGCTGTCAGCGTCAAAGAATCCTTCATGGACGAAGCGGACAACCGGCAACGTGGATAACCGATGACCGAAGCCGGTTGCATAAGACTCAGATCAGTGGCTGTGCACGGCACTCCGGCACCAGCCAACGATCGGCAAATCCTCAGCATATGGAAATAATTTCCCTTGGCACCAAGATCGCTATTGTTGTCAGTTGACCACCACCGCATAAAAAGTTCATCAAAGCACTTTGAACATGCTACACTGTCGATCCGACTTGGATGTGGATGAAAGGCACATTGCAACTACCTACAAGATCATCTACTGCGAGGGCTGAAAATCTAGGTGTCGCATGGGTGTGGCGAGAACGTTGACTTTGATCTACCAGACCGCCTGCCTTCCTCAAAAGTTGGCTGAATCCTTGAAATCGATCTCGAAACCATCTTAACAGTTGTGATAATGATTCCCGAGCAAAATTTTAGTTCCAGCCCCACTGCGGACCGAGGTCCATCTACTGATTTTGCGGGGCCTATGTGAGTCTACGAAGGCCTACGAGGGCCTGTATGAGGGGTACGTCCATACCGCTTACTCTTGGCAACTCCCAGTTATTGATGATATCCCAGTTAGGCTCGTGCATGTGATGATGACCAGCGATGCCTCGCGATAGATGTGGTATGAACGAAGTGTGGGGGTTAGTCGACGTTAGTCGTTCGAATTGTGAGTATTCGAAGCCTCCAATGAAGAATATGTAATTAAAGCTGAAGCCTCGACGCTCTTGAATTTTTTGTATAATAATTAGCACGCTAAGTCGCCTACGCACCTTGTTGTTAAGGGTGAACTCATCTGGACGCGAACATGATAATTGCAGGACTCCTGAATATTGATCCATCCATCCCCATTCCGACCATGGTGTCCTACATCAGCCGGGCTTATATGTAGACGGGCCTGTCCAATTCTGAGTATATATCAGCACGGGTGGTTTCGAAAACCTCAAGAGCTTCTCGGTCAAGGTCGCCGCTCCATCTTGTTCTCGCCCATCTATAAACCCCACAATACTGGGATTCTTTCCGTCCAATGGCCGCGAGCATGGAAAAAAGGACTCCTTCAGATAAGGAAGGATCCGTCGAAAAGCTGGAACATGCCAAAGCTGGTGTTGCCATCTACAATGAAGGAGTGGACACGAGTGGGGTGGATGAAAAGAAACTACTTAGGAAGTTGGACCTAGCGCTTATTCCATGGTTATCTTTCTTGTACCTGCTAAGCTTCTTGGATCGAACGAGCATTGGAAAGTGTGTTTTTTCTTTCTTTCTTAATTTCAGTTCACTGATCTTATCTTATCTAAGTGCAAAGGTAAGGTTTGCACCAAGTCTGATGTGGATATGAAGTTGAAGTGCAACAATCTCAGCTATACCACCTCGAACGGGACCTGCATATGACCGACAAGCAATACCTTTTGTCTCTTACGGTGCGCAAATTTGTGGTAATATCATAGTGTATTGGAGTGCTAACGCTCGTTAAATTTAGATATTCTTCTTCAGCTACGCCATCTTCGAAGTACCCTCCAATGTCTTTTTGAAGCGGCTGAGACCTTCTATTTGGCTATCCTTTTTGATGCTTTTCTGGGGCATTATGATGGTGTGCATTTCATCTTGATAGCCAGATTTCCGACTTCATGATCATTCGCGAGTATGTAGACCATTCAAGGCCTCGTGACTAACTTCCCCCAGTTGATGGGTGCGTAAATGAGACTTTCATTCAACGAGCACTTTAGTAACCCAGAGGAAGGCATGCGATGGATGTTGGGTTTGTTTGAAGCCGGATTGTTCCCGGGCGTCAACTACTATCTATCGTGGTGCGTTTCAGCATGGGATGCCACACCAGCCTGTGTTAACAGCCCTTTTAGCTGGTACAAGAGATCTGAATTTGGGATCCGTGCAGCGATCTTCTTTTCCGCTGCAACTGTGTCCGGAGCCTTTGGAGGTCTTCTAGCAGTACGTTTCAAGTAAGTTACTTCCATCCTGGACTGATTTCATCCTTCCTTCAGGTGGGCATTGCAAAAATGGACGGTATTGGAGGGAAGCCGGCTTGGGCATGGATTTTCAGTTCGTCATCTAGCTCCTTAACTAAAGCCTCACTACAACTGAGTTCCATGGTCAGTTCTTGAAGGTCTAGCGACGGTTGTCGCTGGTGCTGCCTCTTTCTGGATCATCCAAGACTTCCCCGACACCGCTACATTCCTTACAGAAGCGGAACGAACGTTTGTAATCCGTAGGCTGCAGGGTGATGGCCAATTTAGTGCGGCAGGTGAAGCTTTCAAGATGACGTACATCTTCCAGAGCTTGAAAGACTGGAAGACTTGGATTGGAAGTCAGTGCTTTGACTCCCTTTCTAATTTGACGACTCACATCTTCCAGTGATCGTGTATATGGGCTGTGTCATGCCTCTTTATGCGTTCTCGCTATTCCTACCCACTATCATTAGTCAGGTGTGTTTCACTCCAATCGAAGAAATGACTTCCTCTAACTAACACTGAGTAGCTTGGTATGCTCACAACGATTTCTTGCGAAAATCCTTGATCTGATCTTGCTGCTTCGTAGGATATACTGCTACCCCGGCCAACCTCTTGACTGTTCCCGTCTATGTTTTCGCTTGTATAATCACCTGCGCTGTCGGTTTCATGGCGGACAAGTGGGGCAAACGTGGATACTTTAACTTGTGAGTTCTGAGTGGGTCATACGCGGAGCTTTTATTCACCCTAATTTCAGAGGATTCTTGTCCCTCGGTACGCGCAGTTTTAAACATTGATAGCTCCAAGTTCACCGTTTTGCCTTCAGGTATGGTTGGTTACATCATCTTAATATGTTCCAGAAGCGCACCGCTCTCGTACTTCGCCGTTTACATGGCGACTTGGTGAGTTCGGTTTCGAAAGGGCGAGTTTAAAATCTAATCAGTTGCCACCTTCTTTACTAGCGGAATTTATCCCGTTATTCGTGAGTGTGACCTCGAAGCATCGCGTAATTCCCTCCGTTGACTGATATCACGCTTCTTCGTAGCGAATACTATGTGCGCCACACACATACCAACTTCAGCCATTTGACCCTTTGACTCACCATTTTTTTCAGATCCTGGGCCTCCAACAACGTCGAAGGTTCCTACAAACGTAGCGTGTCGTTGGGAATGGTCATTGGATTGTAAGTTGCATCTCTACCAACTGAATGCCCATACCCTAATCGCTGTCCACTAGCGGGAACCTCAACGGGGCGGTTAGCTCAAATGTCGTCAGTATTTTTTTCCCCTCAGGGACCTGCATTTCCTCACCACAACGTTTTAACAGTATCGAGCCAAAGATAAACCCTGGTACCGATTAGGGCATGGTACGTGTTCAAGACTTCGTGTCTTTCACTCCAGCTGCATACATAATCACTGATATTGTTGCCTAGGTCTTGTACTGATGTATATCGCATTCGGTCTCGTTGCGTCTGCCTCGTACATTCTCCTATTGCGGCGCGAGAACGCTCGACGTGACCGAGGTGAACGGGACGAGTTCATTGAAAATTTGCCCGAGACCCACACTGCTAGCAACGAGAAGAATGGTCGCTATGCTACCGTCGAGGAAGCAAAGCGGGAGAAGGGTGATAAATATAGTGGGTACAGATACACTATTTGATCGCAGGGCAGACGGCCTCCAGTGGCTGCGGACTCCGGCATACCCAGTTTCCAAAGGCATAATGCCTTGCCTACTGATAGGCTACTAGTACTGGAGGAATGTACTATACAACGATCATGTATTTTCTTTCTGAGTTTTAATGCGGTAACAATCCTAAAAGCACACAAAATCTTGAACTAGTAACGGGACATGAGTGCGTCCACACGAGCGCTTAAGGGCGCCCAACATAAGCCTGGTGTTTTCCTTACGGGATATGAGACATTGTTGGATCAAATCATTTGATGCGCGTCGCGATCATCTTCAGATTGGAAACGTCGGTGCCGCGATGCGGCGAAGCGCGGAGGCTACCTTCGCGACGACCTGCGTACGTTATTTGAACGCCACCTGGGCCTTTCCTCCTCTCTCTCCCTGAACGAGATGTACCCTTGAGGCCTCTCTCAACTGCTAAAGCTCTCTCTAACGGGATACTGCCTCATAACTAGCCCTTGCCAATCCTCTTCCCATTTCAAATGTCGCAGTTCTGAAGTTCTGAAGGTGCACTTCTACATAGGATTATTCAGACACCGGCGCCGGGCTGGATAGGTCTGCGAATCGCGCTGAAACACTCCCCGCCCTGCTTGCACACACTCTCTGATTGCTCTGATCTGATTCAGTCAATGCCGACTCAGACAAGATACTACAATACAATCGCTGACTACACCAGATCACCAATCTATGCTGAATTTTGGAGAAGCAGCACTCCTTAGACGACTCCTCTGGTCTTGTTCCATCTGGGGCACAGGTTTTCTGGACCGTCAATGTTACTGCCTCCGGTATGAAATTGAATGAGCCTGCGAACAAACTTTGCTATTGTATCTTGACAAAGAGCAGAGAATGTTGAAAGCGATGCGGTTTTGCCCTCGATTTAACCGATACCCACTTCTGACTGGGCAGACATCTGCCTCCGTGCTTCTGTATTTGTCAACAAGTTTCATGCTCAGATGCAGAGACGCACGTACCGTATGTGTAAGTCCTTCGCTGAATTGTAGAGTCCCAAACGGGTAACCTTTTGATGACTGCCAGCTGGAATTCAGATCATGACACCGCGCATGCTGTAACTGTGCCCTGCGTTGTGTCTTCCCTGCGATGTTTCCGAGAAAGGGGTATCGTCTATCTGGGTCTACAGCGGTGGTGTCGAAGATATAAATATCGGTGATCATCATGAACAGAAGCCAGAACCATTTTCCTTTTCACCTCCTTTCCTTTCTCTTGTCTGTTCAGTCGTTCATTCTGTGCCCCCCACATTTACTTGCGTTTCCCTAGTCCAACTTAATTTCTGCGTTACGCGCTTTTCGACTCGATGTCGCTTTCATACCTGATCACTCTCGCCCTTGCCGGTTTGGCCATCGCGGTACCAGCTCCCCCGACTTTCCCTATCGCTGCCGCCGCCGCTCGCCCCGCTCCTGGAAAGCGTACTTGCGACACTAATAGTGCTAAGCTTGTCATTCCTTCGACTATCTCGATCCTCGCCACGCCCTCTGGCCCACCCTCCAGTGTCGCTCTTGGTATTGGTTTCCAAAACTATACCTGCACTGCTGCTGGCAACTACACGTACGTTTAAAAAGCGCCAATACCCCGTGGTTTATCCTAATCACCCCTATAACCTCATCTAGCTCTGCTGGTGCCGTCGCCGATCTATACGATCTATCCTGCCTCTCAAAGGTGCCCTCCGCATTCGCCGGTATCCAGGACATTGCGTATGCTGTTTGGAAGGCCATGCCTGCGAGCGTCAAAACCCTTGGCCCAACAGGCGCCGGCGGTTACCCCATGTTAGGATCGCATTTCTTCCAACCTAACCCTTCTGGCGCTGGTCTCAGCCCAATTTGGGATTACCGGGCGGTCAGCGCAAAAGGCAACCCCGACGCGTTTGTTCTTGCTCAAAAGGTCTCCAATGCCCCTGCCCCCAGCGGTAGTAAGGATGTAGACTGGTTGCAGCTCAAGGGTCTTTCTGGATCATTGGCAACTACTGTAGGATATTCTTTGCTTTTTAATGAATATTTTCCATGCTGAAATTATGGGCAGATCTACCGCACTGATACCCGAGGAGGACCTCCCCCCACCTCTTGCACTCCAGGATCGGCACCTATATCTGTCAAATATGTGTCGAAATATTGTAAGCTCCTATCGCTCCCCTATCAGCAAATATCAAACTGACCACATTCTCCAGGGCTTTACGGTGGAGGCGTGCAGGTTTGAAATAACGATACCCACATCGAGACGATAACTTATACCAAAATTCCGTTGGACTTCGAACTTTTACGATACGCATTGGAACATGCCTTGGTCATGAACTATTATTTCTTATAATCTACGTCGATAGATCGATGATAGCGTTATTTTTTTTTGGGTACTTGTGGTGCTAGTAACACAACAATCTTTTGGAAAGGCTATTGCTGATGATCGTGAGGACCCGAAGGCAATCAGGAGCCAAACCGTTGTGGTACCCTCAACTAGTGGTATCTATCTATGCAACAGATCCTTTGAGACTTCCACTGTCAATTCTATCCTGATATTGGCCAAAGGCTCGAGATATTGCAATTCTCGATTCTAATATGATGGTAGGTTCTGAAGTACATGCATTTCCGTGAAAATCCAAATGATAGTGACAGCAAAAGGATATCTAGCACAGACCCGCCGGCATCGGGTGATCCTGCAGGTTCTGAGTCTTCCAACTGTTCTGAAGGACTGCAATTGTGGCAAGGTTCTCGAATGTTCGATTGAGCTGGGCACTTGCATGTCTCAAACGTATATATCAGTCTGCATTCATTTTCACTATGACCTTGCCGCTATATTACTTATGGAATTCTGGAGCACAGATACAATCATGAGTTTGTGGTTCTCGAGAATGATTCTCATAGAACACAATGAAGCCCATGCCAATTCCGACGAGCACTTCATACTGAGAGTATCGGAGAAATTCATCTGTCACGTTCGAGAACGGATGATGACTCTGGGTTACCAAAATGTAGAAGAACGAATCATTTCTCTATTACAGTGAGCTAGTCTCGGCAACCCATCCTCTAACGGACAGCCATCCACATATGGATGTCGTACCGTGAGAGTCTGGGATCCTTCCAACGACATCAACGGGGGTTCTGCTTCGGGCATTTCGGGCATTTTCGCGAGCAGTCAAGCCTCGGTTGACCCAGCTTAAGTAAGACTCTCACATCCGGCCCGAACTTTTCGAGCGCGTCGCGTACATTGTAGTAGGCTTTCGCGACGCGTCCCTCTCCTCCCCTTCCCTCCAACTCATGTAATATATGCATATTTCAACACTAATATGACCCATTCCACTCCTTTGTCACCATGGATACCGAAAAGACAGCGAGTTTTGAAGGAAAACATTCCCCAAGCTCAACCACCGGCTGGCTCGAGCTGTCCACAAGTTACTCCACTCCAGTCTACGATAGCAACCCCAAGCCGCATATCCTCACATCCGACGAACTGGGATAGTACACCTGTCACCCCTTGCAACCCCCTCACCCTCAAAAACACATATAGGAATGGCTATTCTGTAAAGCCCAAGACACCTTCGTACACACCATACAAACCCAAACCACGTCAAAAACCCTTCGCGTTCGCTGGATCTCAGAGATTGGGGCCGCTGGGACCACTCACAGCAGATTGTTGGAACGCTCTGGCGTTGGAGCACGGCCTTCTCACACGAGGGCAACAGCTACGTGACTATCAAGTTGAGGCCGCCAATGTTATCATTGCTCGGGAAAAGGATTTGTGTGTCATTGCGCCGACTGGTTCTGGGAAGTCACACCTTTGGGTTCTCCCTTTGTTGGTGCAGAAGGGTGGAATCTCGTTGGTGATTATCCCGTATACCAGCCTTGGGTTTCAGGGCGAGCAACGGTGTGTTCATATCTCATTCTATCATCGAGCCAAACTTTTAACATAGATACATTCACAGCCATGCCAACACCGCGGTGCGGTGCACCTTTCTTCACTCGCAAAGCTACAATACAGCTATGCTCGAGAATATTGCGAGAGGCGGGACAATGCAGGTTGTCTACACTTGCGTCGAAACACTTGAGACTCCAGCAATCGCTCGGGTACTTGCGT
>Ga0247737_1001350_pt1 | contig 10519 bp, 11 predicted proteins | sample UWRJL028104C2_FD_180937 | JGI IMG/M metagenome (GOLD analysis project Ga0247737, IMG submission 180937) | Plant litter microbial communities from Arlington Agricultural Research Station in Wisconsin, United States - UWRJ-L028-104C-2 | ecosystem: Environmental > Terrestrial > Plant litter >...
TTCCCGAACCTCGAGCCGGTATCTTTAGTACTTACCCGACGACTTCAACCGGGTCCCGAGAGATATGTAGCCGCTTCAGCCATATTATTATGGGAACCAGATAGATTGTGACTGGAACGTAATCATGGCAGGCTTCATATTCAAAACTTTATCGTGCTATATGTATAATAAGCCGATTACTTTTCTAGCAGCGATATGTATATGGGCATGGATATCGATCTCTCAGAACGTCACGGAAAGTGTTACATCAAAAGATAATTCCATACATGATATACGCTATACACCCAGTCATCCGCTCTGGTATACACCCTGTCTATGTAAGACTATTAAAGTAAAGGTGATCTCGAATATGTACACACTCTTCAATTACCAACATCTTGTAGAATTTGTTGTGGACAATAGGCAGTCCTTCACGAAGCTCGACCTTTCGTTAACAACAAGGGCAAGACTCGAAGGTGCTGAGTGGAGGAACGTATACATATAGCAGTGTAAATGACACACTATCAGACGACTCACTAGCAAGTAGCTTTCTAGGTAGTAAAGCCACAGGTCCATATGTCAATCTCCTAGCAGCGAACTGTTCAGAAGTAGCCACTGGGTAGCATAGTGAAGGTTATTAGCACATGCATAGAACCGCAAGAGCGAACGCTTTAACACGCTAGGCTCTGTATAGTTTTCCTCGGGTTCATTTCAAGACGAGCATCTAGTTCGAATGAATATAGCGAGGAACTGGCTTATGTGCACCTCAAGTATTCGGGCCACATGCTCATCTCGTCCAGTCCAGGATATTGGGGGAAAGCCATGCCTCGTGGCCCATTATGAGCTGAACTCAGATGTACAAGAGGGAGAATACTGTTGAGGTTGATGGACTACCAGTTGGTCCAAGCAACTATGCATGATATGGAAATGGTACGAGGAATGGGCCATCCTTCTTGTGACCGATATCATCCTTGAAAACTTCTCTAGGCATGCAAAAGCTTGAATTTAGAGCTTTTGACGCCATGGGTATCTCTAATGTCCCCTTGTAATACCTTGGTAAGTGTACAAGAATGGTTCCAAACGCCCCAAACGCCATCGCTGCCTACCATTTGCGCAGTCGAGTCCAATATATAGCACATAGATTCTGTAATTTCTATGAAGACGGTTCTCCATCCTTTATCGTCACCATCTCATATTCTCCTGCTCCGTCTCTACCTCGTCCTCTACCTCTCCCTCTCCCAAATCCCTGCTCTTCATCGTCGATTTCATGAGCTGTACCGTCTGTTGCTTGCGTATTTGTATTCACATTGCTGGAGCCCCCAAAGTTTATAGGTCGCAGTTCGCGCCACTGGCAAGCCCAAACCCCAAGGCTGGTCATGAGTGCGGTAGAAGAGAACTGAAGAACCCACCAGAGAGTATTTCGGGGGATGGAGCCCGTGTAGATCGAGGTGGTAATAGCATGGATAACGTGGACAGTGCAAGCGAAGTCGGGGACCAACTTAGAGCGGGTTATGAAGATTAGGATTGCGATTACGCTGGAATCATTTGTCAAAGTCTCTTTCAAGGCACATGCCTGTGTGGGATAATACATACCCAATAAATGAATTTAATAACCACACGAAACCCAGCATCCATCCAACAGTTGTATCACCCCTTAAAGTGCGCCAGCTAAATACCATATCTAGCGAGAAATGTCGACCGGCTACCAGCGCTGTGAACAATATAAGGCCGGTTGCAACACCATACCATATCGATTGTAATATCAATATCTGCTTGAGAATCTTTAATGGCGGAAGTTCAGTGAGCGCGCCAGGTCGCGGCGGTCGTCGGCGACGTGCCATTGTGTTTTGTGTGTATTTATGATTTGTGTGTTAGGGGGATAGAGGCTATGTCGGAGTCATGGTGGTGAAGGGTGAAGTTGGTGGATTTTGGACTGAGGTGAAGTTGTAGGGTGAACTAATAGCTTATTTCTTTGATGGGTATAGGAGAGGCTGAGTGAGAGAGCTCGAGAGGCCACAATTTGGGGCCGCTAGTTCGCGGAGATGCGGCCGCATTTAGAGACGCCTCATTGAATCATAGGAAAGCTTGCACTAACTTGGGACCATCAACCATTGATTAACCTGACGTTGCTTTCTCTCTTCGGCAGCCAATTCGAAGCTATAGCAAAAGAAAAGGGAATCGGTAGGACCTTACATCGCTTTTGGAGTTGGTTTAATTGTGTCTAACGCTCATTTCAGGATACAACTCAAACCCTCATCCAACTATCGTATCAACATCACTAAAAATGGGTTGGTTCGGCTCATCTGAAGACAAATTGCCAACGCCCAAGATATCATCAGATGGCGCGCCAATAGCACCAGATCGAACGCAGCGACAAGTTTGTTGGGATCATCGAGATGCATATTTTAGCTGTTTGGAGAAAAACGGAATAATAGACAGCATCAAGGAGAAAGACAAGGCGGCGAAGGAATGTTCGGTTGAGGGAAAGGGATTCGAGGCGAACTGTGCAAGTAGTTGGGTGAGTCTTTTCATTCGTGGAATCGCAATTGGGGTTGAAATGGGGCAGAAGAACTTATACACCTTGATCAATTGCTAATGACTTGCGGTGCAGGTTGAATACTTCAAGAAGCGGAGAGTTGTGGAATACAAGAGAGATGAGACTCTTAAAAGGTTACAGGCTGAGGGTGCTCAAGGGACGTATGTCAAGCCTGGCCAAGGTGGTAAGCCATGAGCGTGTATAAATGATAAATGTACAACAATAATTAGGCATATGGGTGGAGTTAAGGTCGAGGAATCATAAATCTCCCATCGAACATAATCTTCGGCAGTATTCTGATGTAGACACATGTCAAAATGAGTATCAAGAAATTGAGAAGCTGTGTAATATTGAATATCAAGTGACATAGCCACACTTTTTTGCCCTCCCAGATACTTTTAGGGTCATTCAGAATCTACACGGCGTTTAGCATTCTCAAGACTCGACACCTCTCTTCCAGGTATCACTGTGGACTTCATTTACTCCGTCCGTCCTTTATAGGGCCCTTCCTCTTAGATGTCAAACGACATAACTTCCCTAGTTTCTGCACTTCTTGACGTCCTACTCGATAACCAATAATGGCAATGTTTAGAGATGTTTACCCCATCGACGTCAATTCCATGTATTTGTTTGTGTTGTAGGACCAATGATGTACACGGTACCGTAATATGTTCCTCCCCCTCCTTCTGAAATGGTTAGTGGTATTTCGTATTCCAATCTAGAAGGTGTGAAAGTCTCTTCAACGAGGTATTTCATAAATCGATAGCAGCTAATGAATACGAAGAACATGTCACTAGGAGTGTTAACTCAGTGGACTTGCAACGAGAACATGCATGGCGCCCTCGCTGCGCCCTCACCAGACGTCGAGTGACATAGTCGGTGGCCTCTTTATTCGCTTTTCAGCAGTAGCTGCATAGATGGCTTGCATGCTTTTGAGTAAATCCAACAAGTAAGAAGGGTAGACGTCCTTAGCACTTAAAGAATAGCTCTGGGAACCAACCTCTTCGGCCTGCTCGTAAACTAGCGACCAAAGTTGGGCAAGTATTTCCGACGAACACGGGATTCTCGGGAAAGTGATTGATGAAGGAAGATGGTGAAAACTATATAAAAAGTCACCCACTAGGCATCAGGGCGATGCCCTCTGTTGCAGATTCAGACCTCGCTTTACCATAAAGCCCTTTACTAGTTAATACTTAAACCACCCCGGGACAAGTCTTCTCTGAAATAAAATATGACTATTTCATACACTGGTATGTATATTTCAATAATGTGTCAAAAAGTGTATTAGAATGATATTCAAAATGAAGTTGGTTTCTCTTAGAGGAGTTTGAGACCTGGTGGCATTACAGTTCCATGAATTGATCCAGAATCATTAAGAACTAATTAACCCGTTGGAAAGCTGCAACTGTTCCAATCAACCCCCCAGGGGCAACTCCAGTTTTATCATTGGAACAAATCTGGGCCGCTCTAGAAATCAAGCGCGGGTGAGCCTCTATGTTTCCATTGATCCTAAAGCTCAGCTTGAGTCCCAAAGAAAAGGAAACAACTTCTGGGATATTTGGGCTTGTCTAACTGATTTCAGTCAACCACAGCTGTTCCTCACAGTCATCAAGGAATGTGAGGTGCTCGAGGATACCGGAGAAAGTATCCTTCGTGAGGTAACGTTCCAAGATGGTAAGTACGCTCCACTCGCTCCGTATTATATCGCACTAAACTCTCAGGTGGTGGTGTCGGTACACCTCTCGTTCTCGGAGAAAAGGTTCAAGAGAGAATCACACATATCAAGCCCGTCTCTGTAAGTTCTCTTCCGTTCACTCTCCCTCTTCTCCTAAACTCCCAGAAAACTCAACCCACAAATCTGTAGAGCGAAGCCAAATCAGGCCTTGAGACGTTCGTCACAGTAGGTTCCGCAACTCGAGTCTTGAACATCGTCTCTGCTGGCCTGGATGGAGAATTGTACCTGACATTCACTTTTGAGCGGGATCTTCCAGAGATCGAGAAAGGGAGTAAGGAAGAGATTAAAACCCAGAAGGAGTTCCAAGAATCGGCGCCAAAAGCCGTGGCGAATATGCTGGTAATTGTGAGGAAGATGGTCGAGGAGGGAAAGCTTTGATATTGATTTAAAGATTAAATTTGGATCATATATATATGTGATCTGGGTTATTGTTTACCCGTATAGCGCTTTCGCTATTTTGTTGTCTTTAACAATAAAACTTACTCCACAGCTCTCGAAATGGTTTTCCTTACAGCAGCTTTTGTGAAACATTTGACAGTCGATTTGTTTGAGTCATGTATAACCCCATTGTACACGCTTGTCAAACAGGAGGCATTCATCGAACTACTCTACTTGTCGAAATAAATGGACTTGGCCCCCCGTTCGTGTTTTGTAGATTGATATGTTGCAACTGTTGTCAGGAAATTACAGCGTAAGGACTTCAGCAGATAAACCGAGTGATTAAGACCTATCCGCCCCACTACCAGTCGATACTTTGTCAGTGAATATGTAAATATACAGTTACTAATCACCGCCACGACCACCTCCACCACTTCTGGATTGTTTCTTGTCACTTTGCTGCTTTTTCTCCTTCAAACGTATTGCATTACCTGCTTTTTTCCTAAATGAATGTCAGTCAAAGAGGTTGCCTAACAAAATTGACAATATGATAAGCGCAAATATAAGGTGTTTTTTTGGAAATTCGTCTTCTTCTCTAGTTAGGAAATGCGGTCGACCTCTGCCTTCTTTGTCTGCTTCTTTCTATCTCAGCCTCCGCCTACATCTAAACCTTGATATTGATCTGCGGTGTTTCCCTTTTACAATCCATAACTATATTGAGTATTTGGAGTAGACCTCATCAATCCATCCGATTTGTAGAGGACACCTACTTCACCGCCTCGAATGAATGTTTTGGGTAAATTGAAAAATACACTTAATGAAACAGAATTAAAAACTTACAGCTGTTCGATTTTGGCCTTTGCTTCTGGCGACGCCACGGTGGGAACTCTTTTTGCATATATTCTCTGAATTTCTTCAAAAAGTTTGTTGTGAGTTTCTTCCCTATTTTGACTTTGAGAGCGAAAAGCGTCACTTTGAATCTGAACAGCAGATTTTACGGCGTATCGTGAGGACTCAAGCTCTGAGAGAATGACCTTTGGGATGTACTTCTGGAGTGAACTAAATGGCCATATGGTATTTGCTTTACTACTAGTTCTTTGATACGTGAGCAGAAAGTTTGGATAAGAACATTCCATAATAAGACGTACTTGTTTGTTTTCTGACCTCCTGGCCCACTGGCTCGAGAATATGTAGTTGTAGCAACAGACTGTGGGAGACTTTGCCTACTAAAAGTGGAGTACCACTTGCGAGCATCCTCAAGATCATCCTCGCTGTCTCTAGACTTTGAAGAATAAAATTGGAAAGAATTGTTATGGAGAACCTGGCTTGGGAGAGGTCTAAGTCTGAAGTATGAGAATCGGAAAGCTGTGGCTGAAAGGACCATAACTGTGATGGCGTTACAAAGCAGATTCCTGATAAAGGGCGAGTGAGAAGCCTGGAATGGACGATAAACAGAAAACTGAATTATATCCAGGTGGCGCTACTGAACTATAGAAAGGACAGTCTGAGTTTCTTGGTGGGAGTCCCAGTACTGTCGTATGTACGACTGATCCCTGGATGTCTCGTTTTACTTAAGCTTTTGCCCCACGATCCGCTCAATGTCTTATGTCCCAAGACAAGAAAGCCTTAGGTAATAATGACTAGTTCATTAGGTGCCAATTCACAAATAATTACAAAGCTTGATCAGCGTGTGCAGTTCAGTTCACAGCAAATACTAGTTATATCTTTATCACAGCTGCTAGGCTGAATGTGGAAATATTGTCAACTTTTGGAGAATGACAACAGTTGGTGGGATGCCCAAAAGTGTGAAATTATACTAGGGTGTAGGGTATATGCTGATCCTAATAATGATCCCAGTAAATTAACTTAAGACTATTTTTGACAAATTCTGTACCTACTAGTGTCTTCCTTATTATATGGATAGAATCTGTGCCATGAGGCTCAAGTCACGTGTGTTCATCATCCCGAGCTACCTAGCCGCTAAACCCAAAACCAACAAGCTCCAATTCCCGAGCTCGTCCCCAAATAAAGAAAGGCGAATGCGACAACGGAAGCACTCTTCTTCACTTGCCCCCAAACCCCTCTCCTTCTTACATTGCTCGTTCAACACAACCACACCACCATCACCATCACCATCACCACTACCACTAACACGCCGAAAGACCACCTTACCCAGCCATCGGTGCCTGTCCTCCCAAGGAATCATGAACGTCAATCTTGGCTTATAGTAGTGTGTGCTGCCTCAAAGCCTGACTCCATTACCATCGCCATTATTTTCTTCCCACCTTCACGAACCACTCAAGGCTGTACAAAAGCCTTGCGCTTCAGAAATAGACAGTTTATTCACTCAGTACTCGGAGTGCTTTCTAGCACAGTTCCTCTTGCCTTGATATTGGAAAGTCTCCTCTATCTTCCTTTCCTCATCTCAAGATCCCATCCATCTTTGTCACATTTGCTCAGAACGCGAGCTTGCGATAAACAATGGGTGACCCTCCCGAATTCAACACCAAGACTTTGTCTCCTCTCTCCCCCCAACCCCTCCATCCCACCTCGGAGCCTTCAAAGATCTCTGTTCTTCGCGATCAGCCCGAAACCTTCTTCGACAACATGACCTCCGATATTAAGACCCCTCCTGTAGCTTTGGCAGCCTTTACCCTTCCATCAACCATAGTCAATGATGATGATGATTCCTCCTCCGCCTCAAGCTTTTCCTCAGCATATAAGCAGCAACCTCAGCAAGCAGTTAATGTGGCCCCAAAGGAGAATGTTGCAAATGAGGAAACGGACGATGATTATGATATGGCGGTTGATACCGATGAGGAAGAACCACCATTAACTCACGTTGTATCTCAGCATACTCTTGAGCAAGAATCAAGTCCTCCATCCCCTTCTTCAAGCAAGGTGCCTTTTTCTCACGTACAAGATCAACGAGCCCAAACCGAATCTTCCTCCAAGCAGGTCCCCTCTCTTTCCCCTCCATCTGCTACCGCAACACCAATCCAACCCCCAGCCAGTACCCAAGCTGGAACTGATGTCTCTCAACCACGCACCCACACCTATGAGCAAATTGCGAGCGGAGAGGTGGATATTCAGGCACTGCTGGACAATATCACTGCAAATGCGGAAAAACATGAAGCACTCAAGACGGAGATCTCTCCACCAGCAAGCACCCCCACATCTGCCACTCTGCCAAACTACTCTCTCCCCCCCAAACCTAGTGTAGGCCTTCCTCCACATCATGCCAGTCTCCCACCACGTCCGCAGGTACCAACAGGAACAAATATGAATGATGATGAGGTTTCCAAACACCAGGTGGCTCAAGTGCAAGGTCAATCACAGTTCCAACAACAAGCTCATAGTGTCCCAACGCCCCACAATACGTACAGACCTCCACCGGGTGTAAATGTGCCATACGTAGCTGCTGCACCTGGTACATTCTCGAGTCGAGGTGAATTGCCCCCTCCTCCGGGGATTTCCAAAGGCGAACCCTTATCTTATGCAAATTTACAATATCCACCGCCACCTGGAGTCACTGGCTATGGCTTGCAGGGCATGGCGAACTCTGCTTTCCCTTCTGGTGGAGCTGGAGATGTTCACGGAACATACCATGAATACGAGCGTCCTTCATCCGCAGTTTCGTCCAACAACCCCAGCGATGCAAAATGGCCAATTATTATTCAGCAGAAATATGACTCCTTTCTTGAGGAGGAACGAAAGTTCATTGCAGATCAATCATGGGATAGCTTTCCAACTGGTTCTCGTTTGTTCATAGGTGAGCTTAAGACCTAATCGCTCAATGCTCTACATTTCTAACATTAACAAACAGGTAACCTCAATGGTGCAAGTGTTACAAAGCGAGATATCTTTCATGTTTTTCACCCTCATGGCCGGATTGCCCAAATTGCAGTGAAACCGGCTTACGGGTTTGTACAATTCCACGATAACGAATCGTGCTTGAGAGCTGTGAGGGAGGAACAAGGGACAGTAGTTAGAGGAAATCCTATGCGTAAGGCTCCATCTCATTAAGTAGCTTTGAACTTGCTAACACTAATTTTTACAGAACTCCAAGTTTCCAAAGCAAACAAGACCAAGAACAAAACAGCTGCCCCTCCGCGAAGGTCCGCATCTCCAGAGAACAACAGAGCTGGTATGCCCAACCGCAATGGAAAGCGTGGTCGTGATGTCCCTGCGCGAGATGAGTATGGTCGCCAAATGAATGATTCGCACACACGCCATAGATCGCCATCCCCAGCCAGAGGCCATATCCGAGGGCGTGAGAGTTACAGTTCTCGTGGCCGCGAAGGAGACTTCTATAATGGACGAGACAGACAACGAAGCCGGTCTCGATCTCCATTCCGTGAACAAACAAATGGATATCGCAACCGAAGTCCAAGCCCAAGAAGAGATGGATGGCATCAGGTCGAACCAAAACGAGACGATGACCCCATACGTCGCCGGGATCCTAGTGATGTACCAGATATCCAGATCTATCTAACTTGCACACTTGATCGGGACTTTATCTCTTGGATTGAGGGAGAGCTGCGTGCTCGCGGTCTCAAGACTGATGTCATGATGTACAATCATCGACTCCCTGAGGACTATTTGATTCGAAGACAAATTCTGGATGGTGTTCATGCAGTTGCAAAGCTCGGGATGGATTCTCAATTGAAGAGCAAGATGTCAGTCAAGGTCTTTGAGCGTAAGGCCGAAGGGGAAGATGTTTCGTTCAATGAGTACGATGATCTTGACCCACATGTTGTAGCAGAGCTAGTTATTCTCGCAAAAAAGCGATCTGAGGATGCTAAAGCTGCCCAACTATCAAGTATTTACCGTGGAGTACAGTCGTATTCCCAATATACACCATCTCATGCCTATCAGCCACCTATAGGGCAAAACTACCAACAAAGTCACCAACATTCACAGCCTTACCCGCCAGGCCCAGGCCCAGTACCATATCAATCAGCTCCCACCAACGTTGCAGCGCCTAATATTGGCAACCTTGTGAACCAGCTTGATAATGATGCACTACAAAAATTACTCAGCTCATTGACTGCTCAACCTCAACAACAAAATACCCCAGCAGCTGCTACCAATGCATCTATAGATCTGGCTAGTATCTTGGGAGGACTGCAGAAGCATACACCACAATATCAGGCTGCTCCTGTTCCTGCTGCTTACGCTCAGCCCAACAACACTCAATATAGTGGAAATGGTCTTCCCCAGCCATCATATGAAGGACAAGAGGCAGTCCAGCAGGTGCAGAACATTATGGCACAACTTGCTAAATACCGACAATGATTGATGAATAATAAAGAATGTAATTAGGACGGGGTTTATAATTGGAGTACACGGATAGGTAGCAGGCATGACATAATTGATTTGATTGGCGCTGGAGGGATAGTACCTGAAGCATAATAAAAACTCGGCGTTCAGTCTGAGAGGATTCTACACACTCTCTTCATCATGATTATTCATTTGCGTGTATAAGTGCTACGACATATCTGCCACCTCCACGTACTTGTAATAAAAGCGTGTGTTAGCTTGATAGATGTTACTCTTCATTGTACATAAGAATGACAAAGTAATGCTTAATTAGATTTGAATCGCATAGCAAATTCTTGTGGCCCTAGGACTTTTTATTCTTTTGTATATATCTAGTACTTCTTTACGAAGAGATGAATTTTCTCTATGTTGATACATTTTGGTGAGAGGCTTTGCCGTCAACTCCAGTTCCAATTGCTCCGGAAACAACACAAGTGAATTCCCCTTCTACATATATATATATACATCCAGATGCATTCGATATCTTCGAAATCTAATCTTCATACCATCAAGTTCCCTTCTCGTCAAGTTCCCTTCTCGTCAAGTTCCCTTCTCGTCAAGTTCCCTTC
>Ga0247737_1001351_pt1 | contig 10510 bp, 10 predicted proteins | sample UWRJL028104C2_FD_180937 | JGI IMG/M metagenome (GOLD analysis project Ga0247737, IMG submission 180937) | Plant litter microbial communities from Arlington Agricultural Research Station in Wisconsin, United States - UWRJ-L028-104C-2 | ecosystem: Environmental > Terrestrial > Plant litter >...
TGGACCAGTGGACCTCCAACCCGACCTGGCGTCCGCTGGCCCGCCGGGACGCCGTGCGCCACCCGGTATACGACCGCTACCTCGGCACCAACCGCCACGCCCTGACGCCGTTCGGCTGGGTCCACATCCAGGACAATCTCAAGGAAGCCGAGATCGACGGCGAGCTGACCGCCATCGTCCAGGAGGATGTGGTCAACACCTACCGCACCGACACGACCTACAATCCGGGTCCCGGCGACGACTACTGGGCCAAGACGAAGGACTACTGGGCCGGCGTGCGCGCCGCGTGGAACGAGGTCATCACGGCCAACGGCGGCATCGGCCTGGAAGAGGAAGCCGAAAACGGCTCGACTACCGGTCCCGCCCTCATGGGCATGGCGACCCAGATCGTCGACGGCCTGAAGACCACCGAGGCGGCCATCGCCGAGGCCCGTCAGATCATCATGGAAGATTCGACCGCGCCCTGATCCCCGCAGGCCGGAACGACAAACTGAAAGGGCGGCGGTCTCGCGACCGCCGCCCTTCTTCTTTGGTTGTGACCGAACCTACTGCCGCGCCGCGTCGCTGGCGGCCCGGCGCTCGCCGAACTCCGAGGTCGGCTTCCAGGTCGGCCATTCGTCGCTGTTGGCCAGTTGCAGGCCCAGACGATACAGCAGGGTCAGGTTCTCGACCGCCGAACGCAGGTCCCAGTCCGCCGACCACTCGTCCGAAGGCTTGTGATAGTCGTTGGCGAACTTGGCGTCCCAGGCCGCCTGACCGGCCGCGACGCCGCCCTCGTCCCAGTCCACGCCGTGCCAGGTCATCAGGGCCGGCACGCCCATGCGCACGAACGGGAAGTGGTCCGAGCGGGTGTAGAAGCCCTGCTCCGGCTGACGGTCGTCAGTGATCACCCGGCCCTCCGCCGCGGCCAGCACCGCCAGATCGTCCTCGAGCGTGTTCTGACCCTTGCCGAAGATGGCCACGTCGCGGGTCGGACCCGACAGCGGCAGCATGTCGATATTGATGTCGGCGACGGTCGTCTCCAGCGGATAGACCGGGTTGGCGGCGTAGCCGTAGGAACCCAGCAGGCCCATCTCCTCGGCCGCCATATGGGCGAAGACGATGGTGCGTTCAGGGCGCGGCGCGTGGGAGATCTGGCGCGCCATCTCGACGATGCCGGCCGTGCCCGAGGCGTTGTCCCAGGCGCCGTTGTAGATGTTGTCCTCGGCGGTCGAGACCGGGCTGACGTGGTCCGCGCCGACGCCGACGTGATCCCAGTGCGCCGAATAGATGATCGTCTGTTCCGGATGGATCGTGCCCGGGATCTTGGCCAGCAGGTTGTGGGTGACGAGGGTGTCTATGGTCTCTTCCTGAGCGACCGACAGGGTGACACCCGTCAGCGCAACGGCCTTGAAGGCCCCGCCCTCGACATCCGCCATGGCCGACATGTCCAGACCGGCGGCGGTCGCCCAAGCCATGGCCGTGTCGTGGTTGATGGCGCCGGTGAACTCCACGTCCGCCGCGCCCGGCGTCAGGGTGCGCTGGCGATTGCCGAACTGAGCGCCGCGCAGCCAGCCGGCGTCGGTGGCCGGGACCATGCTCAGGGTGATGACCCCCACGGCGCCGCGCCGGAACGCCTCGTCGTTCTTGTACCAGCCGTTGGAATAGGCGGTCGGATAGGCCCCGTTGAAGCGCTCGGCCACGGCGGGCGAGTTGGGCTCGCCGGCCATGACGATCACGACCTTGCCGCGCACGTCGATGTCGCCCCAGTCGTCCCAGTTCCGCTCGGGCGCATGGATGCCGTAGCCGACGAAGACCAAAGGAGCATTCTCGATGTCGGCCTTGCCGTCATTGGTCGCGGCGCGCAGCATGATGTCGGTTCCGACGGTCATCGGATGGGCCACGCCGTCCGGGCCGGTCCAGCTGGCCGAGGCCGCGCCGGCGACCGGGGTGTAGCGCTTCAGCACAACGTCCTGCAGCCACTGGCCGTTCGGTCCGCCGGGCTGGAGACCCATGGCTTCATATTGCGCCTGAAGCCACGCCAGGGTCATCCGCTCGCCTTCCGAGCCGGGATAACGGCCCTGGAAGTCGTCGGACGAGATGTGGCGGATATCCTGCGAGATCCGGTCGGCCGAGAAGTCCTGGGCCTGAGCCAGCCCCGCCGACAGCACCAGGGCCACCGCTGCCGCACCGCCGAACAATCCACGCATCATCAGGGCTCTCCTCGCCATTTCGGCGCGGACATTAGGATGGAGCGCGGACAGAGGGGCATTACGGATTCGTCATCTAAATCCTTCCCTTCTCCCCTTGCGGGAGAAGGGAGACTATTCCCGTTCGCTGGCCGTGGCCGCCCGCGCGGGTCCGAACTCCGACCCTTCCTTCCACTGCGGCCAGTCGCGGCTGTTCGCCAGCGTGTGACCCAGCGACCAGTAGACCTGCAGGTCCTGGATCTGGCCGGAATAGTCCCAGTCGGCCGACCACTCGTCATCGGCCTGGTGATAGCGGTTGGCGGTATAGGCGTCGCGGTTGGCGGTCCGCTCGGCGATCGGCTCGTCGATGAAGTCGCCGGCCGAGTCGGCATAGGCCATCGGCACGCCACGCTTGGCCAAGGGGAAGTGGTCGGAGCGGAAATAGCTGCCCGACGCCGGGTTGCCGTCCGGCTCGATCACCCGGCCTTGCGCCTCCACCAGCGGCTTCAGGCGGTCGTCGAAGTCCGACTGGCCATAGCCGACGACGCCCACGGCGCTGACCCGGCCATAGACGTTGGCCGAGTCCATGTTGATCCCGCCGACCGTCGTCGCCAGCGGATAGATCGGGTTGGCGGCGTAGTATTCGGAACCCAGAAGGCCGCTCTCCTCGGCCGCGAAGCCGATGAAGACGATCGACCGTTCCGTGCGCGGCTCCTCGGCATAAACCCGCGCCAGCTCGAGCAGACCGGCGATGCCCGAGGCGTTGTCGACGGCGCCGTTGAAGATGGCGTCGCCGTTGGCGTCCGGCGTCCCGACGCCGATGTGGTCCCAGTGGGCGGTGTAGAGGAAGGTCTCGTCCGGATGGGTCGTCCCGGGCAGACGGCCGATGATGTTGTGGGTCTCGATCCGCTGCGAGGCGACATCGAACATCACGTCCATTTCGGCGCCCGTAAGGGTCACCGGCTGGAAATCGCGGCTGCGCGCCTGGGTCTTCAGGGCTTCGAAGTCGAGCCCGGCGTGGCGGAACAGTTCGACGGCGACGTCGCGCTGGATCCAGCTTTCCATCGGCACGCGCTCATCGGCGTTCTCGCGCACGATGTCGAAGTTCGGCCCCGACCAGCTGTTCCGCACGGTGCTCCAGCCGTAGGAAGCCGGATCGGTCTCGTGCACGATGATGACGCCCGCCGCGCCCTGACGCGCCGCCTCCTCGTACTTGTAGGTCCAGCGGCCGTAGTAGGTCATGGCCCGGCCGCCGAAGGTGTTCAGCGCCGGCTCTTCGAAGTCCGCATCGTTGACCAGGACGACCAGGATCTTGCCGTGCATGTCCTGGCCCTTGAAGTCGTCCCAGTTCCGCTCCGGCGCATGGATGCCGTAGCCGACGAAGACCAGAGGCGCGTCCATCAGCATGACGTGGTCCTCGCCCGGACGGCGGCTGGAGATCACGATCTGCTCGCCCTGCGTCAGAGGTTGGGTCCAGTCGCCGACGGTCAGCTGGGCCTGAATGTCCGAGGCCGTGAACCGGTTCAGCGCGACCGCCTGTGTCCAGCCGCCGTTCTCGCCGCCGGGCTCAAGGCCCGCCGCCTGCATCTGGCCGGAGACGTAGTCGATGACCTTCTGTTCGGCGGGGGTGGCGATGCCACGCCCTTCGAAGTCGTCGGCCGACAGGATACGGATATGTTCAGACAGCCGGGCCGCGTCGAACGCCGGCTCCTGAGCGCTCGCCGCGAACGACAGGGACAGACCCGCAAGAAGCGCGGCGACGGCGGTGAGCGAACGCATGAAAACCCTCGGCAGACTGAAATGTCGGCAGAAGGTTAGGGGCCTGTCGCTTCGATGTCGACTTGCGTCGCCCGCGACATCGTCCGCGCCCGGACGGCCGAGGTGATCCCGATCAAAATCGGCACGCTCATATAGACGAAGCCCCCGGCCCAGGTGGTGATGTCGTCCGGCGCGATCAGGGCGATGGCCAGCGACGCCAGCGACACGGCGGACAGGATGATCCAGTTCATGATCCAGATGCGGCCGCTCAGTTCCTGAGCCGGGGTCGCCTCGCCCTGCCGCAGGTGGTGCCGGTAGAGGGCGGCGAACAACAGCGACAGCGCCAGACACCCGGCGCCGTAGGTCACATAGAGGAAGCGCAGATCCGCGATGCTGTTGACCAGATCACCTCCCGGGAGGAAGCCGCCGGTCATGGAGTGCAAGGCCGATTCCATCATCAGCCGCAGCGGGAAGACATAGAGCAGGACCATGAACACCACGGCCACGCTCAACGCCGTCGACAGTGAATCTCGCAGCGGCCAGAGGCGGCCGAGGTCCCGGTAACTCAGCCAGAACATGACGATTAGGGCGAAGCTGGCGGCATAGGCCGGGGCGCGCATGAACATGTCCTGCATCTCCGACAGCCTTGTCGGCGGTTCGCCTCCGCCGACCACCAGCAGGGTCACGGCGAAGGCGAAGGCGGCGTCGACGAAGGCGTCTAGCCGCCGAGCCATTTCCAGCTTGGGCGTATCGGTCATGCCCGGCACTGTGCCTCGGTCATTGGCCGGGCGCTACAGCCCCGGCGGCCGGCCAGTCGGTGTCGGCCGTGCGGTGCAGACGCAGGGTGATGACCCGCATCGGCTCGCGGCCCGGGGCGACGAAATCGCCGGTCTCGGTCCAGCTGTCGCCGTCGTGGACGGTCTCGTAATGGACCTCGCCTCCCCGGCTCGGCGTCGACCACTTCCAGCCCGTCGGGGTGGTCTCCAGCGGGAAGTCGCCCGACATGCCGCCGACGTAGGAGCGCATCACATAACGGTCCTGCTCGTCATCCCAGGACACGACGGCGAAGGCGTTGAACCCCGTGTCGCCGTTGGCCTCGTAGCTGTGGCCCTCGATGACCTTGATCAGCCCGCCCAGCATCGGCCCGATCCGCTCGGTGTGACGCAGGGTCCGCGTCTGACCCATGCCGACCATGATCTCGGCCGTGCCGACCCACTCGCCGTTCATCCAGTCCAGGTGCGACATCTGCTCGCGCTGGGCGGCGGCGACTGCGGGGTCCATCTGTTGCGCGACGGCGGGCACGGCGACGCACGCCAGGGACAGGGCCGAGAGAGCGGCGACGAAACGGCGGGTCATGGCGGTCTCCTGGTTTACTTTGTGTTATAAAGCACTTTCTATTCAGGCCGTCAATGCACGAAAAAGCCCGCAGGGCGGACCCTGCGGGCTTGATCTCTGCGTCGCTGGAGCGGTGGCCCTAGTGGGCGACGCCCTTCCAGATGCGGCGGTAGCTGGCGTAGGTGATGCCGGCGAAGATGGCCAGGAAGGCCAGGACGCCGATACCCGACTGTTTCCGCTCGGTCGCCTTGGGGTCCGAGGACCAGGCGATGAAGGCGGCGACATCCTTGGCCATCTGGTCGACGGTGGCCTCGGTGCCGTCGTCGTAGGTGACCTGACCGGCGGCGGTCAGCGGCGGCGGCATGGCGATGAAGCCGCCGGCCGGAACGTGTTCCGGATCGCCGTCCCAGAACGGGGTCATGTCGCCCGCCATGTACGGGTTGTAGTGCTGGGTCGCGGTCATCCGCAGGCCGGCCGGCGGCGCTTCGTAGCCCGACAGCAGCGAGTAGATGTAGTCGGCGCCGCCGTGACGGGCCTTGGCCATGACCGACAGGTCGGGCGGAGCGGCCCCGCCGTTCGCGGCGCCCGCGGCCGTGCGGTTCGGATAGGGGTTCGGGAACTTGTCCGCCGGGGTCGCCGGGCGGCGGATCGCCTCGCCGGTCTCTGTGTCGATGTCCGCGACCTCGATCTCGGCGGCCAGGGTCCGCACATAGCGGTTGGCGGCCGGGTTCTCGGCATGCGGATCATAGAAGGGACCGCCGCGCTCGCCCAGGGTACGGAAGTGCATCAGGTCCATCGAATGGCAGGCCGAGCAAACCTCGCGATAGACCTTGTAGCCGCGCTGGAGCTGACCCTGGTCGAAGGTGCCGAACGGACCGTCGAAGGTGAAGCCGCCCGAACGCGGGTGATGGGCGCCGCCCTCGGCCAGGGCCGGAGCAGCCGTTCCGACCACCGCCAGAGCGGCGACCGAGAGGGCGAGTTTGCGAATGGAGAACGTCATCGCGATCAGGCCTTCTTCTCGGCGTCGGACAGGACCGGCTCGGAGATCGACGCCGGTATCTTCAGCGGCGTCTCCTTCAGGCCGACGAACGGCATGATGATCCCGAAGAAGGCGAAGTAGTAGAGGGTGAACAGACGCGTCAGCCACAGATAGGAGTTCAGCTGGCCGTCGATCAGGGTGAAGCTGGGCATGCCCGGCACCACCTGGGCGTCCGGCAGCTGGCCACCGCACCAGCCCAGGCCGACGCCGACGATCACCAGGATCACGAAGAAGATCTTCATGGTCGGGCGATAGCGCATCGAACGGACCTTGGACGTGTCCAGCCAAGGCAGGACGAACAGCACGCCGATGGCCGCGAACATCGCCACCACGCCGCCGAACTTGTCGGGGATGGCGCGCAGGATCGCGTAGAAGGGCAGCATGTACCACTCGGGCACGATGTGCGGCGGCGTCTGCAGCGGGTTGGCCGGGATGTAGTTGTCGGCGTGGCCCAGGCTGTCCGGCATGAAGAAGACGAACACCGAGAACAGCATCAGGAACAGGATGACCGCGAAGCCGTCCTTGACCGTGTAGTAGGGGTGGAACGGGACGGTGTCCTTGGCCTCGCGCTCCTTGGGGATCAGGATCCCGACCGGATTGTTCTGGCCGGCTGTGTGCAGGGCCCACAGATGCAGCACCACGACGCCGAAGATCACGAACGGCAGCAGGTAGTGCAGCGAGAAGAAGCGGTTCAGCGTCGCGTTGTCGATGGCCGGGCCGCCGCGCAGCCAGATCAGGATCGGCTCGCCGATGACCGGGATGGCCCCGATCAGGTTGGTGATGACCTCGGCGCCCCAGTAGGACATCTGGCCCCATGGCAGGACGTAGCCCAGGAAGGCCGTGGCGATCATCAGGAAGAAGATCACGCAGCCCAGGATCCAGATCATCTCCCGCGGCGCCTTGTAGGAGCCGTAGTAGAGGCCGCGCAGCATGTGGATGTAGACGGCGATGAAGAACATCGACGCCCCGTTGGCGTGGACGTAGCGGATCAGCCAGCCGCCGTTGACGTCGCGCATGATACGCTCGACCGAGGCGAAGGCCATCGCCGTGTTCGGCTGGTAGTGCATGGCCAGGAAGATGCCGGTGGCGATCTGGGTAACCAGGCACAGCGTCAGGATGCCGCCGAACGTGTACCAGTAGTTCAGGTTCTTCGGCGTCGGCAGCGACAGGTAGTCAGCGCCGAAGCGCACGATCGGAAGCCGGGTGTCGAGCCACTTCTCGATGCCGGTCTTGGGAACGTAGGTGGATTCGTGTCCGCTCATCTTGTGCGCTCTCAGCCGATCCGAATGGTGGAGCCGGCGGTGAATTCGTATTCCGGCACGACGAGGTTCTTCGGCGCCGGACCCTTACGGATGCGACCCGAGGCGTCGTAGTGCGAGCCGTGGCAGGGGCAGAACCAGCCGCCGAAGTCGCCCGCGCCGAACGTCGGGATACAGCCCAGGTGGGTGCAGTTGCCAAGCACGACCAGCATCGGCTCGTGGCCCGGCTTGGTGCGTTCCTGATCGGTCTGGCGCTCTTTAAGATCCGGGGCGTCGTTGTCGGCGATCACGCGCTGCAGCTCGGCCGGCGTGCGGAACCGCAGGAAGACCGGCTTGCCCTGCCAGGTGATGACGATCTGCATCCCCTCGGCGACCTTGGAAGTGTCGAACTCGACGGTCGACAGCGCCAGGGTGTCGGCGGCCGGGTTCATCGAGTTGATCAGCGGCCAGGCCACCATCACGCCCGCACCGGCGGCCGCGGCGCCGGCCGCGATATGGATGAAGTCCCGGCGGGTGGCGTCACCTTCGGGGGGCTCGCCATGCGGGTCCGTCGTCACGACCGATTCGGCCACGTCTCACCTCTGTAAAACTCGGATCGCGGGCCGCCATGTGGAGGTCCGCGCGCGAGGAAATGTCCTTAGCGCGTCGGGGGCGTTTCGACCCGGCCGGGTTTTGCGGCTTGTGGCCGCAAGTCGCTGTGGTTACTTGAGAACCACTCGCAATCCTGACCGCGACAAAGCCCCTGCCCGCGCGTATGAGGGCCTTAGAATGCGTCTCGCCCTTTTTCAACCGGCCATTCCCCAGAACGTGGGCGCCTGCATCAGGCTGTCGGCGTGTTTCGGGGTCGAGCTGCACATTATCGAGCCGACGGGGTTCCTGTTCGACGACCGGGCGATGAAGCGCGCCGCCCTCGACTACGGCCCCCTGTCACACATGATCCGCCATGCCGACTGGGCCGCATTCCAGGCCGCGCGAGGCCCCGGGCGGCTGGTCCTGTTCACGACGAAAGGCGCCACACCGCTGACCGACTTCGTATTCCGGCCGCATGACACGCTACTGTTCGGCTCCGAAAGCTCGGGCGCGCCGGACTTCGTGCATGAAGCGGCCGATGCGCGGGTCTTCATTCCCATCCTGCCGGAGGCTCGGTCGCTGAACCTGTCTGTCAGCGCCGGAATCGGCCTGTTCGAGGGCCTGCGCCAGACGGATGGCGCCCGGTCCTCGCCGCGCACCGGCTGACGTGCCACTATCGTCGCAACAGGAGCGGCGACATGGGTCTTTTCGACATCTTCACGGGCGGATCCAAACCGAGCGGCACGCGGGTCGGCGTCGCTGAACTCCGCGAAGCCCTGCTGGCCGTCAACCGCGAGGGCGCGCCCTGGCATATCCACGACGGCGCGAAAGAAAAGGTCGATCTGGTCGCCGAGTGGAAGATCGTCGACGCCGCCTGGTACGAAATCTTCGCCAAGGCCGGGATCAAGCGCGTCTTCAAGATCCTATCAAGTTCGACGAGACCTCGGGCCAGGTCCGGTCGGTCGACCAGGAGTTCGACGTCGAATGGCGCGCAGGCGTGCCGTCCCTGAGCGACCTCTCCGTCATCGGCGGCGGGGCCGAGGTCAGCGGCTTCCGCGGCCAGAAGTGGGAAATGAGCACCGAAACCGTCTGGGCCTTCCGCGAGGAGGACCTCAGCTGGGGCAAGATCTACAGCTACAACTTCAAGACCGACGAGATGAAGAAGCCGCTCGAAGCCGCCGCCAAGGCCGCCGGCTGGGGTTGGCGCGGCGTCGCCTTCGGCAAGCTGTAGCGTTTATTCCGGCGCGCCGACCACGGGAATCGCAGCCAGGCCGGGCCGCTCCCCAGCGTTCGACGCCGCCACCGCCTCGACCGCCCGCATGACGCGCAGCACATTCTCGCCAGCCAGTTTGCGGATGTCCGCCTCGGTCCAGCCGGCCGCCATCAGGGCGGCGAGGATACGGGGATAGGCGTCTACCCCCTCCACGCCGGTCGGCAGACTGGTCACGCCGTCGAAGTCGCCACCGAGGCCGACGTGGTCGACCCCGGCCACCTCGCGCACATGCTGGATATGGGCGACGACATCGGCGAGCCCCGCCGTAGGCTGGGCATGGGCCGCGTCCCAGGCGAGCGTGCCCGCCGTCACCGCCGCCGGATCGCCGGGGCTCAGGGCCAGCAGCCGCGCCTGTTCCGCCGCCCGGTCCGCATTCCAGCCGCGGACCGCCTCGGAGATGAAGCCCGGCACGAAGGTGACCATGACCACCCCGCCGTCCTCGTCCATCTGTGACAGGACGCTGTCGGGCACGTTGCGCGGATGGGCCGTCACCGCCCGCGCCGAGGAGTGGGAGAAGATCACCGGCGCCTCGGACACCCGCATGGCGTCCAGCATCGTCTCCTCCGAGACGTGGCTGAGGTCGACCATCATGCCGATGCGGTTCATCTCGCGCACGACGTCCTCGCCGAACGGCGACAGTCCGCCCCACTTGGGCGCGTCGGTCGCGCTGTCGGCCCACGAGGTCGTCTTGGAATGGGTCAGGGTCATGTAGCGGACGCCCGCCTCGCGGAACTCGCGCAGCAGGCCCAAGGAATCGTCGATCGAATAGCCGCCCTCGATCCCCATCAGGGACGCGATCCTGCCCGCCCGGTGGATGCGCTCGACGTCGTCGGCCGTGGTGGCCAGTTCGAAGGTCTCCGGATGGGCGGCGACGATGCGGCGGACGGTGTCGATCTGCTCGAAGGTCTCCTTCGCCGCCTCGGTCGGCGCCAGGGTCGCCGGCACATAGACCGACCAGAACTGAGCGCCCACGCCGCCGGCCCTCAGGCGCGGAATGTCCGTGTGAAGGGCCGTCGAGGCGTGCAGGTCCTCGGACAGGTCCACCGCGTGGGGATCATTGCCGTAGCCCTGGCGCAGGGCCCACGGCAGGTCGTTGTGCCCATCGATC
>Ga0247737_1001352_pt1 | contig 10508 bp, 6 predicted proteins | sample UWRJL028104C2_FD_180937 | JGI IMG/M metagenome (GOLD analysis project Ga0247737, IMG submission 180937) | Plant litter microbial communities from Arlington Agricultural Research Station in Wisconsin, United States - UWRJ-L028-104C-2 | ecosystem: Environmental > Terrestrial > Plant litter >...
CATCGCCCCCACCACAGCGGTCATGGCAGCAGCGCGGCGCCGGTCGAGCGCGCCGCCCGTCACCAGGTCGCGCAGCATCGCGCTGGCCCAGATCGCGCCGACCATCAGCAGCATATAGCTGTGAACCAGCCCGGCCGTGCCGATCACCGCGAGCCAGGGCAGCCAGCGCCGCGACCGCTCCCGGTCGATGAAGATCCACAGCGCCCACAGGATCAACCAGTGCGCGCAGAGATTGGCATGGCCGTAGCGATTATAGAGCGTCGGCAGCAACGTGAGCAGCGCCGTGCCCATCCAGGCGCTCGGGAAATCGGGGGCGTGCGGCTTGACCAGCAACCAGGCGAAAAGGACATGCAGCGCAAGGCAGATCAGCAGCCACCAGCCGATGAACTGGACGCCGGCCGGAAGGAAAGGGGCAAGCGGCTTGAGCAGCAGACCGAGCAGCGGGTTGCCGTCCATCATCAGCAGATGCACGCCTTCCGGCGCGAGGATCAGCGGGGTTGCTGTCCCCGGCCAGTCGCCCGACTGGAGATAGGCCGCCAGCCCGAGCGCGGTCGGCCCCCAGTCCTGACCGGCCAGCACCCAGCCGACATTGGTGATATCGAGGATCGCCGGATTCATCCAGGCGAGAAAGGCACAGACCACGATCGCCGCGAGCGCGAGGAAGCGAAGGGCAGTGGTGGCCATGATGCGCTTCTGCCCGATCAGCGCCACCATATGGTTAACGCGGCGGCGGGCCGGGCGCGATGACCGAGACGCCGTCGAGTTTCGTCACCCGATTGGCCAGCACCGGCGGCGCCTTGCCGTCGAGCAGGACATAGAGCCGGCGCGGATCGGTCTGGCCGAGGATGAACGCCGCGCTGTCGCGCTGCAGGCGCCGCCGCACCGCCACCGTCTCACGCGAGGCATAGAAGAAACGCACCGGCTTGCCGGCGACGACCGCGCGCCAGGTCACTTCTTCCATCAACGCCAGGTCGCGGTACATTTCGGGCGGTTCGAACTGGACCATGTCGGCCTGCGTAATCAGCGTATCCCAGCGCGGGTCGAGCGTGCGGTGATAGGGGCTGGTCAGCTCGGCCCACCCGCCGCTCTCGCGCGCCGACTTGAGCAACGGCATCGTGTCGACCACCTGAAGCAGCAGCGCCCCCGCCAGCACCCACGTGCCGAACCGCATCCGCGCCACCACCGCGATCGCGGCGAAGGCGAGGGTGTAAAGCACGGGCCAGAACATCCGCCCGGATGCGCGGATCGGGTCGAGCGCCTTGCCGACCCAATCGGGCATCGGCACGCTGGCGATAATCGCACCACGCCAGATGAGATGCGGGGCGATCGCGACGATCGTCAGCACGAGGAACGCCGGCAGCAGCCACGCCAGTCGCCGGAACAGCTGGTCGTCGCGGATTTCCGCCCGACGACGGATTCCCTGGATCAGCGCCACGACGATAAGCGCGAGCAGTCCGGCGCCGGGATAGTTCATGCCCTCCAGAGCCTGGGAGGGGTCGAGCGCCTTTGCCGGCAGCAGCGCCGAATAGGCACCGGTATTGGGATTCCACAGCGCATCGAGCGCCATCGAGAAGCCGCCATAACCGCCGACCGCAATGGTCGGTTCGCTGACCGTGCCGAGCAGGATCGGGATGATCAGCAGCGGCGCGACGACGATCGCCACATCGCCGAACATGCGGGCGCGTGCCCTGTTGTCGGGCGCCAGGAGGAATTGCCGCAGCATCGCACTGGCCCAGATCGCCGCGACCATCACCAGGATATACGGGTGGATCAGGATCGAGGCGGTAACGACCGCTACCCACCAGCCCGGCCGTTCCGATCGCTCGGCATCGACATAGATCCACAACGCCCACAGGATCAGCCACTGCGCGCAGAGATTGACGTGCCCGAAGCGCGCGAGGAGCACTGGCATCAGGGTCAGCAATGCGGCGCCGATCCAGGTCGCCAGTGGATTGGGGGTGTACCGACGGACCAGCGCCGCTGCGAAAGCGGTGTGGAGCAGGATGCAGGCGAACAGCCACCAGCCGATATATTGCACGCCGACCGGCAGCACCGAAGCGAAGGGGCGCAGTAACAGACCGATCAGCGGATTGCCGTCAGTCAGGGAGAGCGGAATGCCGTCGGGCGCCATCAGCAGGTTGGAATGCAGCGACGGCCAGGGCGGCGGGGCGCGGAGATAGGCGGCCATGCCGATCACGGCCTGCCCGTGATCATTGCCGTCGAGCAGCCACGCGATACGCGTCGGGTTGAGGACGTTCGGGTTCTGCCAGCTGAAGAAGACGGCGACGCTCAGTATGAGCCAGGGCAGGATCCAGGTGAGCAGGCGGCGCATCGGGGCAGGGTCATGGCGGAACAGGGGTCGAAAATCCATCCTACTGTTCCTCCCCCGGGAACCGGGGGAGGGGGACCATTCGCCCCTTCCGGCGAATGGTGGAGGGGCTTGGAGCGCGGAACGCCTGCCCCGTGCTCCAGGCCCCTCCACCACCCGCTGAAGAAGCGGGCGGTCCCCCTCCCCATCTGCGATGGGGAGGATGAAAAAAGAAAAGGGCCGGAGGTTTCCCTCCGGCCCCTTCTTTTTCCAGCCAGTCGGCCGGGCAGTTCTGGAATTCCAGCGCGGGCAAAGCCCGCGCTGTCGTCGGTCGGGTTCGGCGGCTTGCCGCCGACCCACCGTCCGTTCCCTTTTCGTGCCGGGAGCAGCGACGCTGCCCCCGTCCGAAATCAGAAGTCCATGCCGCCCATGCCGCCCATGCCGCCGCCGCCCATGGGCATGGCGGGCTTGTCTTCCGGCAGCTCGGACACGGCGGCTTCCGTCGTGATGAGCAGGCCCGAAACCGAAGCCGCGTCCTGCAGGGCAGTGCGGACGACCTTGGTCGGGTCGATCACGCCGCTCTCGACGAGGTTCTCATACTGATCCGTCTGGGCGTTGAAGCCCTGGGTCGGATCATTGCCCTCGAGCAGCTTGCCCGAGATCACCGCGCCGTCATGGCCGGCATTCTGGGCGATCTGACGGACCGGAGCATAGAGCGCCTTGCGGACGATATCGATGCCGCGGGTCTGGTCGTCGTTCGCGCCCTTCATGCCCTCGAGTGCCTTGGTGGCATAGAGGAGAGCGGTGCCGCCGCCGGGGACGATACCCTCTTCGACCGCTGCGCGGGTGGCGTGGAGAGCGTCGTCGACGCGATCCTTGCGCTCCTTCACCTCGACCTCGGTCGAGCCGCCGACCTTGATCACGGCAACGCCGCCGGCGAGCTTGGCGAGACGCTCCTGGAGCTTCTCACGGTCGTAATCGCTGGTGGTGTTCTCGATCTGCTGGCGGATCGCGTCCGTGCGGCCCTTGATCGCGTCATGGTCGCCAGCACCATCGACGATGGTGGTGTTGTCCTTGTCGATCGTGACGCGCTTGGCGGTGCCGAGCATGCCGAGCGTGACGCTCTCGAGCTTGATGCCGAGATCCTCGGAGATCACCTCGCCCTTGGTCAGGACAGCGATGTCCTCGAGCATCGCCTTGCGGCGATCGCCGAAGCCAGGTGCCTTGACCGCTGCGACCTTCAGGCCACCGCGGAGCTTGTTGACGACGAGCGTGGCCAGAGCCTCACCCTCGATGTCCTCGGCGATGATCAGGAGCGGACGGCCCGACTGAACGACGGCTTCCAGGATCGGGAGCATCGCCTGCAGGTTCGACAGCTTCTTCTCGTGGATCAGGATGTACGGATCGTTCAGCTCGACCGACATCTTCTCCGGGTTGGTGATGAAGTAAGGCGACAGATAGCCGCGGTCGAACTGCATGCCCTCGACGACGTCGAGCTCGAATTCGAGACCCTTGGCTTCCTCGACGGTGATCACGCCTTCCTTGCCGACCTTCTCCATCGCCTCAGCGATCTTCTCGCCGACGACGGTGTCGCCGTTAGCCGAGATGATGCCGACCTGGGCGATTTCCTTGGTGCCCGAGACGGGCTTGGAACGTGCCTTGAGGTCCTTGACGACTTCGATGACCGCAAGGTCGATGCCGCGCTTCAGGTCCATCGGGTTCATGCCCGCTGCAACCGACTTCATGCCCTCGCGGACGATCGCCTGGGCGAGAACGGTCGCGGTGGTGGTGCCGTCGCCGGCGACGTCGTTGGTCTTCGAGGCCACTTCGCGCAGCATCTGCGCGCCCATGTTCTCGAACTTGTCCTTCAGCTCGATCTCCTTGGCGACGGTGACGCCGTCCTTGGTGATGCGCGGTGCGCCGAACGACTTGTCGATCACGACGTTGCGGCCCTTCGGCCCCAGCGTGACCTTCACTGCGTCGGCGAGAATGTCCACGCCGCGGAGAATGCGCTCACGCGCGTCACGCGAAAATTTTACGTCCTTGGCTGCCATGTGAGGCTACCCTTTCAATTAGGAGGTTGAGGAATTCGGGGAGGCTGAGGTTCAGCCAACGATCCCGAGGATATCCGACTCTTTCATGATCAGCAGGTCTTCACCGTCGATCTTGACCTCGGTGCCGGACCATTTGCCGAACAGGATCTTGTCGCCAGCCTTGACGTCCAGCGGGGTGATCGTGCCGTCATCGGCGCGGGCACCGGTGCCGACGGAGACGACTTCGCCTTCCTGCGGCTTTTCCTTGGCGGTCTCGGGAATGATGATCCCGCCCGCGGTCTTCTCTTCAGCCTCAACGCGGCGGACGAGGACGCGGTCGTGCAACGGACGAAAGGTCATATGCGCTAGTCCCTTTAATTTGGGTCGATGAACTATTGTTAGCACTCGCCTGAGGCGAGTGCCAGCGAGGGTGCATATGTGCCCGCACTGGCCTCGCGTCAACGGTTCGCCGCCCGAAAAATACCACCGGCTGTCGTTCCACATCGATATCGCGCTGCGCCGGTGCCCCGGATGAGCAGACCTTTCCGGGCCGGTACGGAATTTACTCGCGTACGCGCTTGCTCTAGCGGTGAAGGCCAACCGCTTGTGCAGGGGTACGGTTTAGTGAAACTGGTTCGGGGCGCCTGGAGGATCCTGGTCGGCATCAAGGACGCGCTCGTCCTGATCGCCATGCTCATCTTCTTCGGCCTGCTGTTCGGCGCACTGTCCGCAAAGCCCGGGCCGACCGTGATCCGCGACGGTGCGCTGGTGCTGCGCCTCGACGGCCAGATCGTCGAGCAACCGGCCGAGGCGGATGCGTTCGCGGCGCTGGGCGGATCGGCTCCGCTCCGCGAATATCGCCTGCGCGACCTGGTCCGCGCGCTGGACAAGGCGAAGGACGACGATCGGGTCAAGGCCGTCGTGCTCGATCTCGACTCGTTTGGCGGTGGCTATCCGGCGGCGGTCGACGAGGTCGCCAATGCCCTTCGCCGCGTACGCGACGCGAAGAAGCCGGTGCTCGCTTACGCCACCGCCTATACCGATTCCGGCTATCGCCTCGCCGCCAATGCCAGCGAAATCTGGATGAGTCCGATGGGTGGCACCCTGTTCATGGGGCCGGGCGGATCGCAGCTCTATTACAAGGGCCTGATCGACAAGCTCGGGGTCAACGCCCATGTCTACCGCGTCGGCAAATATAAATCCTATGTCGAGCCCTATACCCGCGCCGACGCCTCGCCCGAGGCCAAGGAAGAAAGCCAGAAGCTGTACGGCGTGCTGTTCGCCCAGTGGCAGGAGGCGGTCGCCAAGGCGCGTCCCAAGGCGAAGTTCGCCGATTTCCTCAGCAAGCCGGGTGAGGTGATCACGGCCGTGCAGGGTGACATCGCGAAGGCGAACCTGCAGTCGGGGCTGGTCGACAAGCTCGGCACGCGCTTCGATTTCGGCAAGCGCGTGGCTGAAATCGTTGGGTCGGACAGCAACAAGGCCGCCGGCACCTTCAACACGATCAAATATGCCTCCTATGTCGAGGCGAACCCGCTGCCGACTCGCGGCAGCGCGATCGGCGTGCTGACCATCGCCGGTGACATTGTCGACGGCCGCTCGGGCACCGGAACCGCCGGTGCCGATACGGTAAGCAGGGCGCTGCTCGACGGGCTGGCGAAGAAGAATCTCAAGGCGCTGGTCGTGCGCGTCGATTCGCCCGGCGGCTCGGCGCTTGCGTCGGAGGACATGCGCCGCGCGATCATGGAGGCCAAGGCGCAGAAGCTGCCGATCGTCGTTTCGATGGGCAGCCTGGCGGCATCGGGCGGCTATTGGGTGTCGACGGCCGGCGACGTGATCTTCGCGCAGCCCAACACCATCACCGGGTCGATCGGCATCTTCGGCATCATCCCGTCGTTCGAGAATACCCTGAAGAAGATCGGTGTGACCACGGACGGGGTGAAGACGACGCCGCTGTCGGGCCAGCCCGACGTGATGGGCGGCTTCACGGCGGAGACTGACGCGATCTTCCAGGCGGGCATCGAGAATGGTTATCGCCAGTTCATCACGCGCGTGTCCGAAGCCCGCAAGCTCAGCCCGACGCGCGTCGACGAGATCGGCCAGGGCCGAGTGTGGGACGGCGGCACCGCCCGTCAGATCGGCCTGGTCGATCGCTTCGGCGGGCTGAACGACGCGATCGACGAGGCCGCGCGCCGCGCCGGTTTGAAGCCCGACGACGTGCATGCCGAATATCTGGAGAAGAAGCCGGCCTGGTTCGGCCAGTTCGTCCAGAAATTCATGGGGCCGGGCGATGACGATGATGAGGCAAGCGGCCAGGGCGCGGATGCCTTCACCAAGATCTCGGCGGAGCGCCGAGCGATCTTCGCCCGCGCACTGGGTGACGTGAAGCGTATCGGTACCGGCGCCGCGATCCAGGCGCGTTGCCTCGAATGCGACGGCCTCGGCGGCGCGAGCGCGTCGGCCTCCGACATCAAGCTTATGGACTTCGTACTCGCAAAGGTGACTCAATGATCGCAATCCGCGCCGCCCGACCGGAGGACGCCGCCGCCATTGCCGCAATTTACGCGCCCTATGTCGAAACCGGGACCGTATCCTTTGAACTGGAGCCGCCAGACGCGCGAGCGATGCGGACGCGCATGACCTCGTCCGACGGGCTCTATCCCTGGCTGGTCGTCACCAACGGGGACGAGGAGGGCGGGGTGCTCGGCTATGCCTATGCGACCAAATTCCGTGACCGGCCGGCATATAAATATATCGTCGAGACGTCGGTCTATCTCTCCAGCGGCACCCAGGGGCAGGGCAATGGCCGCCAGGTCTATGACGCCTTGATCTCGACCCTGCGCGCGCAGGGCTTCACGCATGCGGTCAGCGCGATCGCGTTGCCCAACGACCATTCGATCCGCCTGCACGAATCGGTCGGCTTCCGCCGTACCGGCGTGCTGCGCGAAGTCGGCTACAAGCAGGGCCGCTGGATCGATGTCGGCTTCTGGCAGCGCGAGCTGAATCCCGCGACCATCCCGCCGATGGAGCCGAAGCCGTTCAGCGAAGTGGGCTTGATGCGGAACTGACAAAAAAGCCCCTCCCCTGAAGGGGAGGGGCTCAAGAAGCCCTCAAACCGCCCGCAGCCCCGGATGAACACCCCGGCGTATTGCGCTGATATACAATTCGTCATCGCGCCGCTGTGCTTGCGCGATGCGGTGCATGCGGAAGCGCACGCGGCACAACTTCTGTACTTCGTCCCATCGGCCGCCCTGAGTCGCGTGCGCGATGTTGCGTTCGATCGCCTCGACCGAGCGGTCGCCCAGGCTCATCGTCTCGCGTGCGAGCACGGCTATTTCGTCCTCGCCTGTCATGGTCGTCTCCCATTCCCGTTCGGGCCAATTACTCAGGCTAGACGAGCGCCGAGGCGCGGCAGTTCCGGCGAATCGTGCCTAAGTGCAGGTTAACGGCCGAGGCGGACGTTCGGCCGGCATCCGCCGCCGCTGATTCACCCAAGCGAGTCATCGGGTTATGGAAGTAGGCCAATCGAATAAGGCATGAAGTAACGCGTGAAGAAAATTCGATATCCCTCGCATAATTATTACTTACAGAGCGCAATACCTGCGTCGCGCGCTTTCAATGATGCGAAGGTGTTGCAGCGAGTCACAAGATTGCGCCGCCGTTCCGCCGCGAAAAGATTCTGCGGGCTCGAAATAGCGCTCGATTTCGGCTCCCTCGTAGGTGGGTCGCATAATTCCGCGATGACTTGCGGTGCAACGCCGAGCGAACTTGCGGAGTTGTGGGCCGGCCTGGCGCATTACATGCCCTCCAACACCGCATCATGGATCCGCCTCTCGCGGCGCGGGTCTTTCAACGCATCACCCTCTCGTCTAAAGCCCGCTCACTCATGACCGACGCACCAGACTATCGCGACACCGTCTTCCTCCCGAAGACCGATTTCCCCATGAAGGCAGGCCTCGCCCAGAAGGAGCCCGCCATCCTGGAGCGCTGGGCGGCGCTCGGCCTGTACGATCGCCTGCGCGAGCAGCGGAAGGGCCGGGAGCGCTTCATTCTTCATGACGGCCCGCCCTATGCCAATGGCGACATCCATATGGGCCACGCCATGAACAAGGTGCTGAAGGACATCATTGTCCGCGGCCAGTCCCTGCTCGGCAAGGACGCGCCCTATGTACCCGGCTGGGATTGCCACGGCCTGCCAATCGAATGGAAGGTCGAGGAAGCGTATCGCGCGAAGAAGCTCGACAAGGATCAGGTGCCGGTCGCGCAGTTCCGCGCCGAATGCCGCGCCTATGCCGAGAAATGGGTCGCGGTGCAGCGCGTCCAGTTCGAGCGGCTCGGCGTGATGGGCGACTGGGAAGACCCGTACCTCACCATGAAGTACGAGGCGGAAGCCGCCATCGTGAACGAACTGCTGAAGTTCGCCGAAAGCGGCCAGCTTTATCGCGGCGCCAAGCCGGTGATGTGGTCGCCGGTCGAGAAGACCGCTTTGGCCGAGGCCGAGGTGGAATATGAGGATGTGGTGTCGACCCAGATCGACGTCGCGTTCGAGATCACCGAAGCGCCGAATGCGCCGGAGCTGGTCGGCGCTTATGCGGTGATCTGGACGACCACGCCCTGGACGATCCCGGTAAACCAGGCATTGAGCTATGGGCCGGAGATCGAATATGTGCTGCTGGAAACCACGTCTGGCCTCAAGGTACTAGTAGCAGACGAACTGCAAGGGGCTTTCGGCAAGCGGACCCACGCCGCTGCTTTGAGCGGCGGCTATCAGGACGAACGCTTATCCGATGGCAACGACGTGGAGCTTTGGCGGGGCAAGGGCTCTGACCTAGCCGGTGCGGTAGCTCGCCACCCGATGCACAAGCTCGGCGGCTTCTTCGCCAAGCCGCGCCCGTTCCTGCCCGGTGACTTCGTCACCACTGACGCCGGTACCGGCCTGGTCCACATGGCCCCCGATCACGGCGACGACGATTTCCTCCTCTGCAAGGCATACGGCATCGATCCGGTCTTCGCGGTGGATGGTGCGGGCATGTACCGCGCCGACTGGCTGTGGCTGGGCGGGCAGGGCAGCGTGATCAACAAGAAGTTCGTCGCCTCGGATGGGCCGATCTGCACCGATCTGCGCGAGGTGGGCGCCTTGCTCGCCGCATCAGATGATTTCGCGCACAGCTATCCGCATAGCTGGCGCTCCAAGGCCAAGGTGATCTTTCGCGCGACGCCGCAATGGTTCATCCCGATGGACGAGATCAAACAGGATTTCGCCGTTGCCGAGCCGATCGAGCTTGGTGCCGATGCCGGCTTCGCGCCGATGCTCGGCCATGGTGTCGGCAATGCGCCCACCCTGCGCGAGATCGCGCTCGACGCGATCGAGCGCACGCGGTGGATCCCGGCGCGCTCGCAGAATCGCATCCGCTCGATGGTCGAGCAGCGCCCCGACTGGGTCATCAGCCGCCAGCGCGCTTGGGGCGTGCCGATCGCGCTCTATGTCGACCGCGTGACCGGCCAGTATCTCAACGATCCCGCGGTAAACGCGCGCATCGTTGCCGCGTTCAAGGACGGCGGCGCGGACGCGTGGTTCGCGGCGGACCACCAGGCCCTGCTCGGCGAGAAGTACCGCGCCGACGACTATGAGGTCATCACCGACATCCTCGACGTGTGGTTCGATTCCGGATCGACTCACGCGTTCGTGATCGAGGCGCGCTACGGCGAAGGCACCCGCGCCAACCTGTATCTCGAAGGTTCCGACCAGCACCGCGGCTGGTTCCAGTCGTCGCTGCTGGAAAGTGCCGGCACGCGCGGCCGCGCGCCCTATGATGCAGTGTTGACGCACGGCTTCGCGCTGGACGGGCAGGGGCGCAAGATGTCCAAGTCGCTCGGCAATGTCGTCGATCCGCTGAAGATCATCAATGAATCGGGCGCCGACATCCTACGCATGTGGGTCGCCTCGACCGATTATTTCGACGATGTGAAGATCGGCAAGGAAGTGCTCGGCACGGCGTCCGATGCCTATCGCAAGCTGCGCAACACCTTCCGCTACATGCTCGGCGCGCTGGAAGGATTCAGCGATGCCGAAAAGGTCGACACGCGGCACATGCCCGAGCTCGAGCTGTATGTGCTCCACCTGCTCGGCAGGCTGGATGTCGAGCTGAAGGCGGCGACCGAGAATT
>Ga0247737_1001353_pt1 | contig 10508 bp, 15 predicted proteins | sample UWRJL028104C2_FD_180937 | JGI IMG/M metagenome (GOLD analysis project Ga0247737, IMG submission 180937) | Plant litter microbial communities from Arlington Agricultural Research Station in Wisconsin, United States - UWRJ-L028-104C-2 | ecosystem: Environmental > Terrestrial > Plant litter >...
GACGCCGAGCTTCAGCAGGGCTTCCAGCGTCGCCCGGGCGTTGAGCCAGCGACGGCGGCGCTCGGTGTCGTCGCGGGTCAGCAGAACCTGACCGGGCGTCAGGCCCGCGCCCGCCAGAGCCGCCTCCCAGGCCTGCATGAGCAGGGATTGTCCGACGGCTGCGGCGGCCTGTTTCTCGTCGAGCCGCGCGTTCTTCTCCAGCCCGAGGCGACCACGGCCGAGAGCCACGGCGCCCGACGACACGACCACGACCTGTCTGCCTTGCGCCCTCAGGGCGGCGATGTCGGCGGCCAGACCCGCCAACCAGACGGTCGCCGGCGCCTTGGCGTCCACGACCAGAGACGACCCGACCTTGACCACGATGCGTCGCGCCGCGCGCAGGCTGGCGGCGGGGGAAGCGATTTCAGGCGTGGTCGGGGCAGGGGCGGTCACGGCGCGACCATGCCGCGCCGTTTGCGCTGCAACAAGCGGTCAGGCTCGCCCTTTTGCCGGGATTAAGGGCTGGGGGGCGGCCCCTGGAGACCCTGGAAGGTGTCGCAGCTCGCCGGATCGCCCGACTGATAGCCGCGCTGCAGCCACTCCATCCGCTGGGCCGAGGATCCGTGGGTGAAGCTTTCGGGGCTGACCTGACCGCCCGAGCGGCGTTGCAGGGTGTCGTCGCCGATGGCCGAGGCCGTGCGCAGGCCCTCTTCCAGATCGCCCTGTTCCACCGCGACCTCGCCGCCGGAGACGGAGGCGGCGTTGGCGGCCCAGACGCCGGCGTAGCAGTCGGCCTGGAGCTCCAGCGCCACGGAAGAGCGATTGCCCTCGGCCTCGGACGAGGCGTTCTGCTGGGCGCGTTGCACCTGGTCGGACGCGCCGGTCATGGTTTGGACATGGTGGCCAAACTCGTGGGCCAGGACATAGGCCTTGGCGAAGTCGGCGCCGGAGGCTCCCAGCTGGGTCTCCATCTCCTGCCAGAAGGCGAGGTCGAGATAGACCTTGTGATCCGTCGGGCAATAGAAGGGACCCATCGCCGACTGGCCGAAGCCGCAGCCCGTGGGCGTGCCCTGTTCGTAGATGACGGTGGTCGGCGGCTGGTAGCCCTGAATCTTCGAGGCCCAGACGGCGTTGATGTTGGTCCCGACGACGTCGACGAACTGACCGGCCTGGTCCTCTGGCGTACCGACCTTGCCTTCCTGCGTGGCGCCCGCCTGGCCGAACTGGCTGGCGACCTGCTGTGTGGTGCTCGGATCGATGCCGAAGACGAAATAGCCGATGGCGGCCAGGACGAGCACTCCGATGCCTCCGCCGGCCGCCGCGCCGCCGCCCATGCCCCGGCGATCTTCGATCCCGCCGCCTCGCTGTCCGCCCTGCCAACGCATCGTCGCCTCCCAAGATGTCCCGCTCAAGCTAGGCCGGAACGCAGGGAGAGGGGAAGGGATGCAATCCTATCGCGGTTGGCGGGCCAGCCAGTCGTCGATCTGGCCCACGCCGGAGGCGACGGCTTCCCGCCGCGCCGTCGCTGCCTCGCGGGCGCGGCGCCGGGCGTCCGGCGAGGCCGGGACGTCGACGAGCGGGAGGTAAGGCTCCGGCTGGCGCTGGGCGCGGATTTCCATCTCGGTCAGGCGGGCGTTGAGTTGCTGCTGGCGGGCGAAGGCGGCTTGCTGCTCGGACTGGAGCCGCTGGGTCTCCATGCGATAGCGCAGGCGGTCGGCCATCGGATCGCCGACATAGGGCTGGCCGGGGGCATAGACCTGGGCTGACGCGGCCCCGGCTGACAGGATGGACAGCAGGATGAGGGCTGCGGCTTTCATGCTTTCAAGATGGGGCCGGACGCCGTTTCGACCAAGCGTGGCCGCGATCAATCCAGCGAGAAGACCGAACTGCGCTTGATGGTGAAATCCTCCAGCTCGCGTGTCGTTGGCACCTGGTATTCGGCGAGGTGGGTCAGACCGTCGGTGCGGAAATAGGTCCGGTGCGGATCGCCGATGAAGACCTGGGACCCCTGCGTCCGCGCCCGTCTCAGCCAGGCCATGACCCGTTCGGTCATCGGCTTTTCGTAGCAGACGTCGCCGGCGCACAGGATGTCGACCTCGGGCGGCGCAGCGTCGAGCAGGTTGGCGTCGGTGAAGGACAGGGTCACGCCGTTGGCCTCGGCGTTCAGCATCACCGCCGTCTCGCAGAAGGGGTCGATGTCGGCGGCGAGGACGCTGGCGGCGCCCGCCTTCATCGCCGCGATCCCGACCAGGCCGGAGCCGGTGGCGAAATCGACGACAGTCTTGCCGGCGAACGTCCCGGGATTATCCAAAATCCAGCGCGCCAGTCCTTGTCCGCCCGACCAGGCGAAGGCCCAGAACGGCGGCGGCAGGCCCAATCCGCCCAGCTCCTCCTCCGTCAGCTTCCAGATCGGCGTGATCTCGTCGGCCAGCCACAGCGAAATCTCCGGCGCATGTGGCACGGCCTGCAGCCGGGTGTTGGCCAGGATGAAGGCGGCGGGATCGGCGATGGTCACGCAGTTTCGGCGATCCGTCCGGACGCCGCCTGACGCAGCACGCTGACATAGCCGGGCGCGACCTCCATCCGCTCTCCAGGTTCGGTCGCCCGGATCGCCTTGTGCAGGCGCGGCAGGTTCCAGCAGGCGACGTGCATGAACAGGTGATGCTCGGCGTGGAAGTTGACCCAGTAGGGCGCGATCAGCGCGCGCTCCCACCAGCTTGCGTGGGTCGTGCGGGCGGCGCGGAAGGGGTCGGTGGCCGAGCCCTCGACGCAGGCGTGTTCGGCGATGTTCCGCAGGCGTGTGACCAGCGGGAACCAGGTCGCCATGGGCAGGAGCCACAGGGCGAACCAGGCCCACCAGACCCCGGCGGCGACGAAGCCGGCCAGCATGGCGGCGTTGACCAGCAGGAAGGGCGCGATTGAGCGGCCGGTGACGATGGCGTCGTAGTCATGCGTCTCTCCGCCTGCGGAGCGTTGGCGCAAGACGGCCAGGGGCAGCAGTACCCGCTGTTTGAAGAAGGTCTGGCCGGTCAGGTCGCGGATCATCTTTCGCCGTAGCGAGGCGCCCGAGACGGGGAAAGGCGCCGACAGGACGAGGTCCGGGTCCTCCGCCTGCTGGGCGAAGCGGTGGTGGGACAGATGGTAGGGTCGATAGGCGTTCAGCGACGCCCCGATGGGCACGGCGCACAGCCAGTGACCGAGGAAATCGTTCAGTTTCAGGTTCTTCGCCAGCGCCCCGTGCGCCGCCTCGTGCATCAGGATGGCGAGGCCGAGTTGGCGCGTGCCGATGATCATGACGCAGAGCGGGATCAGGATCGGCTGCCAGACGCCCGCCGCGACGGCGAGCGCGATGACGGCCCAGGCGTGGACGACGAGTAGAGGCCCCTTCCACGCAGAACGCGCCTGGAACGGCGCCCACTGCTCGGGAGCGAAGACCTCGGCGGGCGATATGCGCGGGGCGGCGGGCATGGAGCCGATGATACGGCCTGTGCGGCCTGCATCCAACTGGCGGAAAGAGGAGTCACCCCTACCTGACAAAAGTCATGTTGACCTGACATACATGTCGTGTAAGGTAGGCCTTACAAAAGGAGTTCGCTTATGGCCTCGTGGAAGACAATGGATCCGGCGCACAAACGCTATGTGATCCGCACCAATCTGTTCATGGCCGGATACGTCGCTGTGAACGTGGCGGCCATTACCGGCGCCTTCGACCAGATCATCGGCACCTCGGCCGGGGTCGCCCTCGGCCTCTGTGTCGCCGCGCCGATCGCGGGGCAGCTATGGGCCACCTTGTCGCTGATGAACGAGGCCGACGAATTCGTTCGCGCCCTGACCGCCAAGCGGTTCATCATCGCCTCGGGCCTGGCCATGGCCCTGTTCAGCGGCTGGGGCTTCGCCGAAAGCTATGGCACCGCGCCCCATGCGCCGGGCTGGATCATCTATCCGCTGTTCTGGGGTCTGTTCGGACTGGTCTCGCCGTTCGTGAAGAGCAGCGGCCGATGAAGAACACCCTGCGCGAACTGCGTACCGGAAAGGGGTGGACCCAGGAACAACTCGGTCAGGCGCTGGGCGTCTCGCGCCAGGCCGTCAACGCCCTGGAGACCGAGAAGCATGACCCCTCCCTGGACCTCGCCTACCGCATCGCCGCCCTGTTCGAACGCGCGGTAGAAGACGTTTTCGACAATCCCCACGCCTGACGCTCAAGTCAGGATAACCTTACACAAATGGAGTTTGCTATGCTTCTTCGCGCTCTTCCGGCGTGCCGGCGCCCCCGTGCCTGGTTCGCAATCATCATCGGCGTCTTCGTGGCCTGCATGGTCGCCAACGAGCAGGCCCGCGCCGAGCCCGCCGCGATCCAGACCGCGCCGTTCGTCTCCGACCGGCTGTCGGTCGAGGTGATCGGCTCTGGGCCCGACGTGATCCTGATCCCCGGTCTGGCTTCGTCGCGCGAGGTCTGGCGTCCGCTGGCGACGCGGCTGGCGGCCACGCATCGCGTGCATCTGGTTCAGCTGGCGGGGTTCGCCGGCGAGTCCTGGACGCATGGGGACGGCCCGTTCGTCGCGCCCGAGGTCGATGAACTGGCCCGCTATATCGCCGCAGCCGGCCTCGACCATCCCGCCGTCATCGGCCATTCGATGGGCGGTCTCAGCGGCCTTCTGCTGGCGCAGTCGCATCCGGACAGCGTCGGTCGGCTGATGATCGTCGACGCCCTGCCGTTCTACAGCGCCATGTTCGGCCCGACGGTCACCGCCGATCAGGCGCGACCTTTCGCGGCTCAGGCGTCGGCGATGATCCTGTCCGCCGATGAAGCCGCCTTCCGCGCCCAGCAGGTCCAGACCGCCGCCGGCCTCGCCCGCGACCCGGCCATGCGCGAGAACATCGTCGCCTGGTCGATGGCCACCGACCGTCACGCCTTCGCCGCTGCCATGACCGATGTGATGACCACCGACGCGCGGCCGGGCCTGGCCGCCATGACCCTGCCGGTCACCGCCCTCTACGCCACCGATCCTGACGGCGGCCCGCCGCCCGCGATGGCCCAGGCTCTGTGGGAGCAGGAATACGCCGCCCTGCCGGGCGTGAAGATGATCCGCGTCGACGCCAGCCGCCACTTCGTCATGGCCGACCAGCCGGCGCGGTTCGACGAACTGGTGGATGATTTCCTGAGATAGGCTTCAGGCGCCGGTGAGTTCCGCCTTCGGCTCGCCGGCGAACTCGTCGGCGTAGGCGGGGGCCAGCAGGGCGCGGAAGGCGCTCTGGGGCACAGTCACCTCATAGGCGCCCTCGGAATAGGGACCGACCTGATACGGGCCGATCAGGAAGACCAGGCCGCCGGCCTTGCCGGGGCGGGTCCCGGTCGCCAGGACGAAGGGCACGGCCGAGGCGCGCGGGCATTTCCACATCTCGCCGCCCGTCAGGGAGACGGTCTGGGATTGCGGGTCGCGCTTGCGCTTTTCGGCGTTGATGGCGGCGCACAGGGCGGTGTCCAGCGCGGACAGATCGCCGGTCTTGGTGAACAGGTCGGCCGCCGCCACCTCGCGCTTCAGCGCCTTGTCCCACAGGATCGAGGCGAAGGACGAGTTGGGGTGCGCCCCGCCCGTGTATTCGGAATCCGTGCGGATCAGGCTGAACAGCTTGCCGGTCTCGGCGCCGGGCGTGACCTCGATCGACTTGTTGTAGGCGCCGACCCCTTCGTCGCCGCCGGCTTCGGTGCGGTCGGCCTGGGCGCCCTCGGAGAACTCGCGCAGATCGCGGACGGCGGCGGCGTAGAGGCGGGCGTGCAGGTCGGGCTGACCCTTGATCGCGACGGGCAGGGTCAGGCTGACCTCCGCGAACGGCGTCTTGGACTCGAAGGCCATGGGGGCGGCGGCGTCGGCCGGGGTCACCGTCGCGCCGGTTCCTGCGGTCGCCGCGGGCGGCGCGGCCTTTTCGTCAACCTTGTCGCGGTTGCAGCCGGCCAGGGTGGCGGCGACGGCGAGGCCGATCAGGCCGAGGCGAAGGGCGGACGTCATGGTCGCGGTCATGGGCGATCTCCGGTCAGATGGGGAACGATAGCGCGCCGAGGGCGATGGCCGCCAGCAGGATCAGCCCCGCCTCCCGGTTGGATTTGAACAGTTTCAGCGCCAGGGCGCCGTCCTCGGGCTTCAGCGTGCGCACCTGCCAGGCCAGATGGACGGCGTAGGCGACGAGGCCGACGTAGAAGAGCGCGCCCAGCCCGGCGACCGCTCCAGCCGCTGCGGCTGACAGCACGGCCAGCCCGTAGAAGGCCGCGACGCCGGTCTTGACGCTCTTGCCCAGCCGCCGAGCCGAGGACTTCACCCCGACCATGGCGTCGTCCTCGATGTCCTGAAGGGCGTAGAGGGTGTCGTAGCCGAGGGTCCAGAACACGCCGCCGACGTAGAGGAGAATGGCGGCGACGGTCAGCTCACCGTTGACGCCCGGCGCGACGGCGAAGGTCAGCCAGTCGCCCGTCATGACCTTCCACTGGCCGTTGGCCCAGACGAGGAAAGAGAGCGCGCCGGTCGCGGCCGCGTATCCCATCAGCGCGCCCCAGTTGAACGTCAGCCCCAGCCACGCCTGCGGCCACCAGGTGATCCGCTTCATGAAGGGATAGGCCGCCACCAGGGCCAGCGATCCGACGCCGAGCAGGACCGCCGTCAGGTTCAGGGTCAGGAGGATCGACAAGCTGACCAGGCTGCATCCGATCACGAACCGCCAGGCCTGCCGGACGGTGATCCGGCCTGAGGCGACCGGCCGCTCAGCCGTCCGCGCGACCTTCAGATCGATGTCCCGATCGACGATGTCGTTGAAGGCGCAGCCCGCCGCCCGCATCAGACAGGCGCCGATGGCGAAGCCCAAGAACAGCCAGGCATCATGCAGGCCCGGGGTCTGGCCATGCTGGCTCAGCGCCAGCGCGATCCCTTGCCACCCCGGCAGGAGCAGCAGCCAGATGCCGATGGGCCGGTCGAACCGGCCCAGCTTCAGCCACGGCTTGAGGCCTTCGGGCGCGCGGGCGTCGACCCAGTTCTGGCCGGCGTCGGGGAGGGGTGCTGACATGACGGCTCGATAGCACCCCGCCCGCCCAACGTCAGGCCCGACGTCAGGTCACAGGTCCAGCCGCTCCCGCGCGTCGAGCAGCAGATAGACGCAGATGGCGAGGAGGCCTACGTCCTTGGCCAGGAACTGCCCCGTCGACCCCAGGGCGGGGAAGCCATAGCCGTCTTCCCACACGCCCGGCGCGGTGAAGAAGAAGCTCAAGGTCACGAGGAAGGTCGCGACTCCCATCAGGGCGCCGACCAGTCCGGCCCAGGGGAGGCGGCCGCCGATGGCGATCAGCAGGCCTGCCGTCACCTCCAGCACCCCGATGACCGCAGAGGCGCCGCCGACCCCGACCAGCGGATAGAGCCAGCCGAACAGCCAGTAGTGTTCGGCGATGCCCTGCACGCCCTCCGCCTCGTAGGGCAGGAACTTCATGTAGCCGAACCACAGCAGGATCAGGGCGACGCCGAACCGCAGGGCGGCGCGGCCGTCGAGGCGGGGCGGGGACAGGGATTCGATCATGGAGGCTCCGGTGAAGGTTCGCCCCGACTTCGCCGCCGCGCTTGAAAGGGTTACCTCCGCCTAGCTCCGGCGCACCAGGATGACGCCGCCGATGACCAGGGCCACGCCCGCGATCCGGCCCAGGTTCACCGGGGCGCGCGGTACGCCGAAGGCGCCGAAATGGTCGAGCGCCAGGCTGATGATCAACTGACCCGCCACCATCAGGGTGATGGTCATGGCCACGCCCAGCCGGGGCACGGCCCAGGTCGCGGCGACGACAAAGATCGCGCCGTACAGGCCTCCGACCCAGGCATACCAGGGCAGACCCTTGGCCGCCGTGATATCCGGCCGCGTGTGCAGGATGGCGGCCAGTATGCCCAGCGCCGCCGTGCCCACGGCGAACGAGACGAAGGCGGCGTTGACGGAACTGCCCACGGCCGTCGCCATCCGGGCGTTGGTTGGAGCTTGAAGGGCGGTGGCGCCGCCGGCGAGGACGACCGCCAGCATGGCGATCCAGGGTGCGAAGTTCATTCGGAAGCCTCTACCAGCGCGGATCGACGGGCGCACCGCCGAACATTTCGGCCAGTCGCGAACGGGTGGAGCGGTGCGCGTCCTCGGGCAGGGCGGCGGGGTCGAACCAGCCCGTCTCGGCGATCTCTCCGTGGTGGGTCAGCGCGCCGGGCTCGAAGGCGTCGAAGCGATAGACCAGCACATGGTCGCCCTTGAAGAACCGCTCGTTGGAGTGGACCGAGACCAGCCGGCCGGGCGTGGTCGCCCTCAGCCCCGTCTCCTCGAACAGTTCGCGCGCGGCGGCGTCCAGCGTCGTCTCGCCGCGATCCACCCCTCCGCCGGGCAGCCACCAGCCGGCCAGATAGGTGTGTTTGACCAGCATGACGCGGCCCTGGGCGTCGACCGCCACGGACCGCACGCCCAGGGTCATGCCGCGCTGCAGCCGCGACACGAAGAAGAAGATCGGCCGGGTGAAGGGCTCGATTCGGACGCGCCAGTTCATGCCTGGGTCATACCGCTGCACCGGCATGTGCGGCTTGTGGCGTCCATACGATATCGGCCGCGGCAAGCCTTGCGAAGATGTCGTGGCCGGGCATCCAGCCGGGAGGCATGGTCTGACGCAACCCCATTTGATCCACGCGATCCAGGCGCAGTCTTTCCTCGTCGGTGACCAAAACAATTCTCACGTGGTCTTTGATGTAGGCCGCGACCTCCGCGTCCGTCGCGCCACAGGCCAACATCCGATGACACTCATTGACGATGACCAGTCGAGGAACGACGTGCTCTCTGCGTCCCCTACCGGTGAGGGCGACGGATTTGCCAACCATGGTCAAATCGTCTGGCAACATCATGGATTCCAGCAGCCGGGAGTCGGAACTTCCCTTCTCTTCCCACATGCCGCGGATAACGATCGCCACCCGCAAGCATGCCCGATCCCATCGTTCCTCGCGGGTGTACTTGACCATGACGGATACGTTCCAAATCGACAGTTTGGGCGACGCTACAGGGCCGGAAGCACCTCGAACACCCGCTCGACGGGGCGCGCCACGACAACGCCGAGCGGCGTTTCCACGATCGCTCGCTCGACCAGGATCGGATGGGTGACCATCAGGGCTATGATGGCCTCATCCGAGGCGTTCGTTCCCAACACCGCCGCTTCCGCCTCGCCGGTGCGCAGGATCTCGCGCGCCGACGCCCCCATCCGGTCCAGCAGGCTGCCCAGTTGCGCCTCGGTCCATCCGGTCTCGCGATAGAGGACGATCTCCGGCTCGATCCCGTGCGCCCGGATCAGGTCGAGCGCCGCGCGCGACTTGGAGCAGTCGGGGTTGTGAAAGATCGTCACGGGAAAGTCGGTCATCGGTTCGAACTGATCGGCGAATAGGCTATTGTCCAGAGCGCTCGGAGCGATGCGATGATCCTGTCCCCAAAGGTGTTTCTCGACGAGGCCAACTATCGAGAGATCGCCGGCCTGTGGCTGGGGTTGGGCACGGTGCTGGGCATCCTGGGCCTGTTCATCGCCAGCCTCGCCATCGTCTGGACGATCGGTTCCTATGAGAATGGTGAGATTTCGCTCTTCGAGTTCGCGATCCAGATGACAGTCTTCGCCGGTTTCGTGCTGGCTCCGTTCGTCGGCTGGGTGCTGTTCTCACGCCGCCGATACTGGACGGCGATGCTGGCGGGCGCTTTTCCCATTCTGATCGTCGGGGGATTTCTCGCGAGCGTCGCCAGTTACTGACGCGCCTTGAACCTGAGCGCCCGCCCCTCTATTCCGGCGTCATAATCAGGAGCTCCCCATGCTGGCCCTCTACATCATCATCGGCTTCGTCGCCGTCGTCGGCGCTTTCAACTTCTTCGAGTTCGGCCGGATTGACTGATCCCCGACCCGGCGCGGCGCTCGTCACGGGCGGAGCGCGCCGGATCGGTCGCGCCATCGTGCTGGCCCTGGCCTCGCGCGGCCATGACGTCGCCATCCATCATCGGGACTCGGTCGAGGACGCGGAAGCGCTGGCCGAAGAGGTGCGTGCGCTGGGCCGCCGCGCCGCCGTCCTGTCCGCCGACCTGACCGACGAGGCCGAGACCCGCGCCCTGATCCCGGCGGCCGCCGAGGCGCTCGGCACCCTCTCCATCCTCATCAACAACGCCTCCGTATTCGAGGACGATCGCGTCGGCAGCCTGTCGCGCGACATCTGGGACCTGCATCTCGAGACCAACCTGCGCGCGCCCGTGGTGCTGGCCGAGGCCTTCGCGGCCCAGGCTCCGGACGGGGCCTGCATCATAAACTTGCTGGACCAGCGGGTGCTGAAGCCCGATCCGCGCTTCTTCTCCTACGCTTTGTCGCGCAACGGCCTGTGGTGGGCGACGCGGACCCTGGCCCAGGCGCTGGCGCCCCGCATCCGCGTCAACGGCGTGGGCCCCGGCCCGACGCTCGCCTCCATCCACCAGTCCGGGGCCGAGTTCGCCGCCGAACAGGCCGCCATGCCCCT
>Ga0247737_1001354_pt1 | contig 10506 bp, 8 predicted proteins | sample UWRJL028104C2_FD_180937 | JGI IMG/M metagenome (GOLD analysis project Ga0247737, IMG submission 180937) | Plant litter microbial communities from Arlington Agricultural Research Station in Wisconsin, United States - UWRJ-L028-104C-2 | ecosystem: Environmental > Terrestrial > Plant litter >...
CACGTAGAACTCGTCATATCAATTTGCCCACGTGATCTATACCGGGCATCCCATCAACTACCTTCTTCAGTCAAACTGTCGTCTTCGCCTCCTCTCATATCCTTTCTTGTGTGGAGCTCCCCCATAGGCCTCAAGCCACGCACTTGTGCCTATAGCGACGACATGTCACGGGACGCGAAAACGCCTTGACGAACCTGACAGTAATGCCCTGATTTGCCATATCCTACTGGCAGAAAGCGAGCGTTTGAACGCTATACGGATGGTCATCCAAGCACCCTCCAGCGAAGTCTTGGGAAAGGGTGGTACGGCCCTCTCTAAGCCGTATGAAACGACGACTTGACTCGTGACAGAGGGCGACCATCGCCTCTCCACCGTAGAACGTTCGCCACGGCCATTGACCAGAAGACGACGGCGACAGCGCTCACGAAGGAGTTGTTACAGTTTGAAGGTCCCATCCTGAGGAGTTGGAGGGGTGTTTGCACGCCTCTCCATCATGACCTACGTATACTGGCTTGTTTGGGATTTTTCTGTGCTACAACCTTTGCGCCTGGCCCACCATAGTGTATCACCTTTCCTCCGCATCCACATCTAGCCCTTCTTCTTGTCTGCGCCTCCATGTCAAGATACCGCAACGGTTAATGCAAACTTGCGTCGTCCCCCACCACCAGCATTAGACCCCTGCTCATAGACAATAGTCACGAGACTACAACCTCTCTAGCCCTTGGGTTTCGTCCTAGCCTCTCGTCCGAATTCACACGTCCATATAGCATGACGCACATTGGCTGTCCTCTGGACGTTTCTGTCCCCACTACTAGCAGTACTTGTCATTTCGTATTGCACTCCCATCTTTGAGGACTTCCGGACCAACCACCACCATTGGACGGCCAATTCGTCATGGTCACCAGCTGCAGCACGGAGGACGGTGCTATTTGTACATGGACAACGTATCGTGCTCTGAACCTCTAGGCGAAACACTCTTATCATCCGCAGCCTAACGCTTCCAACTCGCGAAACGTATTATATGATGTTGAAGACAATGTCCAACACAACGCGACATTTTAGAAGATTTGGAACGAATTCAGGACTCTCGACCTCTACCAGACTCCCTTCCTTACTCAGGAGACAATTCGCCCATCGCCGAAGAACTCACATCCACGGTTAGCGGTTCATTAACGCTCATTATCCAGTGCTGAAGTCGCAAGTAGCCAACGACCCTAATGATTTGAGTCGCGTCGTTAACGCTTGGAGCCGACGACCATCAGATCTGTCAATATCATTCAACAAGACGCCTATGAAGCTCTCCCAAGTACGCCGCCTGCCTAAAACCAATAGATTTGTCGTATCTATCAAACGCACCTCTGAGTCGGATCGACAACACGGCATATGCGCTACTTCTTGACTCTGACTCCAATATTAATACAGCTGGGTACGACTTTTTTGTGCTCGTTTTACGGTTTCTTTCCCGTTGTTGAAAGCTTCCCCGTCCGTACCAAGCGTTAGGACTTGGAAAATATGTTGTTCGATATGTTTGCTAGTCAAGGTCAAGAACGGTCAAGCTTAGGTACGTCACATCCCGTCTCTTCCACGGTTCGTCAAACACGATCTGATCGCCCTTGCTTTCTAGTCCCTAACTCTGACCTACGGTTGGTAATAGCCAACGTTCATAGGGGGACACATTGTCCAAAATTGCAGTATTAAAATGCAATATGTAGTCAGACTCCATCGTTGTCCCTTTAACTACACAATCCCCCAATGTCGTGTAGCTAGTTTCCTTTACTTAAGTGAATGCGCCAAGCGCCAGCTAGCACCTTCCAAGCCTGCATCTCCCCTGCCTTTCCTCTACGATATGCATATGGTACTGCTGTATGACACCATCGATATTTTCCGCAAGTATCCTCAAAGCTTTTTCAAAATCAAGAATAAAATCAGGTAAGGTCAGATGCAAAGGTAATAATCATACCCGAATGCAATGAGGCCATCGCGCAACGTAATTGAACTCTCGAATAGTTCAAAGAGAATGCCAGCATCGTTTTCATTGGGATCTGACAGCAGCACAAAGACTCTTGAAGTATACCCGTTTGCCGGAAGGTAAACCTTGCCGTTCGATAAGGCGGACAAGAACTGTTTTCAATGTCTCAAAGTTAGTTAGGTATGGGCTTCGATATCTCTTACCTTGAGTAATAGCGCAGGTTTATGGGCATACAATCTACTGGGGGATGAGTGCAAAACAAAAGGCTGAATAAATTTGACAAACGGTATAGTCCATCTGGGGGGATTTGAAGGCTTAGAATCGAGGATAGTCCAAGTGAACCTGTCCCAGATTATTTGTAGTCTGGTATCAACATCTGATTCAGTAAAAACGGGAAAACCATTCTCCTGGATGGATATTAGCTTTGTCCATGGCAATAAAAGCCCACTGAATCACGGACTCTCAGAGTTGCCCAGATTTGCTTCAAAATCACCGTGGTAGGGTGCCGGTCCCAAGGTGCTGCGAACCATCCAAGCGACTCGTATTCACCAAAGACGATGTTTGGAAGTGTTTCTGGGAGGAAGTCTGTTAATCCGGCAGCCTCACACCGTGCAAGAGCAACCTCCACAAGCTTCAAAACCGAGTCGTTGGTCGATGGAAGAAATGCAAAGACTTTTGAGAATGTGCACCAAAGCGACCCAGAGATTGAGTAAAATCAAAAAATGGAAGATGTGACTTTCACATACCCTCAGTATTGAATATCCACCTGATAATAACAGGTGTTTCCCGAAGCACTGATAGAGCCTCATTGACATCTACAAACAGCTCTCGTGACCTAGTTTGATCCAACAAGAACTCAATGAAAGATGGATGCCGAATCCTGATATCTTCATCTCTGTTTCCAACCTCGAGTAACAAGTGCAACCCAGTGACAATCTTTATCACGCGGTCGTACTTAAGGTCGAGAATTGCCGCTATCCACTTGGGCGAGGAGTTTGGTGGGGGACCAAAAGCGTCCACGTTGGGTGGCAGATCTTGGGCAATGATAACCTGCCCGAGGATTTGGAGGATCGTGTCTCGATCCTTCAAGGTGCCAATCAGATGGGAGTATACTTGGTCATACATATCTTGGAGTTGCAATGATGAGTTGTTGTTCCAGGGCATTTGAGGCCCAGGGAACGCACTCGAGAAAACTGTCCAGATCCAAGTCATCGATCCGAGGTAGCATTTACAGACAATACAATTCACATACCTTGAGCACCGAACACCTTCCTAATAGGTGCCGCAAGCTTTAGCGTAAGCCGTGCATCATCTAAGTCGACAAATAATCCTTGCGATCGGGATCGGTCAAGCAGAAAACTGGGAAAAGAGGGGTCATGGATCTTGATGTCTTGTCCACTGTCTCCAACTCCAACCAACATGTGGATATCTACGAGAAGTGGCGGGATGGAGCCGTGCTTCAGTCCTAGAATTGTTTCAATCCGGTTGGGGGAGGAGGTATTTGCAGGAGTACCAATGATGTCCACATTAGAGTTCATGTCTTTAGATACTAAACACTGGCCGAGGACTTGAAGAATCGTGTCCCGGTATCGCAAGGTGCCTATTAGGTGGGAGAAGAGACGGTCGTAAACATCCTCTAAATTGACAGGAAATTCATTCGATCTTGAGGGGTCGAGGAGGAAGTCGGGAAATGATTTGTGATAGATCTGGATATCTGAATCGTCATCTTCAACTTTGACCACAGAATGTACGTCCATTAAACATCGTCGGACGTCCCCTCGTGTGAGGCCGAGTATATCGCCAAGCTTTCGCGGAGAGCACAGCTGTGCGAATGCGTCAGCAGGTGCATTGGCGGCCGCGATGAGTCGATTGATGATGATGATGAGGGTCACGATTTTCAACATGTCGGCTTGGCGGTTGGCATTACGAACAACATGCGAATACAGCTCGTCCAGATGTCGGTAAGGCTTGTCTCCAGGTCGTTTTTCCAATAAACCTCGTATGACTGCAAGCCGCTCCTCCGGTGAATGGTATGCAAAAATAATGTATCGTATGACTGTAGTTGCGTATATGAACTGCCCAGAGGCTTTGTCCACCAGCTGGTCAACGACGTCCTGTCCCGGCCAGTCTTGTGGTAGATCAGGATCTTTGGCCCGGATCTCTTCAAAATTCGCTTTGAAGTAGCGTCGGATGTCACGATGGACGAGAGTGTTCTCCCTCAAGTCCATGATGGAGATATGGTCCTTTGGAAACCGCGATCGAAGTTTGTTAATGGCATCGAGGATGTGGGGTTCCGGCCGACTGGCAACAAGGAAGCGGAGGGGTAGGCGGATGTCTCGCATAGTATTGCCGATTATCTTGATGATGTCCTTTTGAATGTCCTTGCCAGTAATTTTGTCAAGGCTGTCAATGACGATGAGAGTCGGATATGCCTTGCGCCTGATGGCGGCGAGAACGCGTGTTCTCCACTCAATCTGCTTGATGGGTTCGACAATGAGGGCTTTCATTTGCACTTCACGTCCTTTGGAGAGAAGATGGGGATCATCACGAAGCGCCTTGTCGATATACTTTGCGGTAGATGGCAGAGCCTCCATAAGCTGAATGGCCAATGTGGCGATGATTCGATTACCATCGCTGCAGTTGGTGATACGATTCGAGGCAAAGAAGGCCCCGACCGAGCGTTTTTGCCGTCTGCAGAGGTCCGCGAATGTGAGAAGCAGAGCCGTCTTTCCCTCGCCAGCGCCGGCCAACACCCATTTCATGGTGGCAGCATCGATAGGGCTCTTCTCCCAGTCGTCCAACTCCTCGCCGAGTTCGACACGAGTTTCCACCATGCACCTGGGTTGATCGATCCTCGCTTCGGAATCGGGGAGAGCCGCAGGTGAGGCACGTTCATAGAGGCGATCTTTGCCTATTCAATGGATCGAGTTTAGATGAAGTCAAACATATGGGTGTGCGAAGCACCTTTGGTTACCGGTTCATGGAGATGAAGATCACCAACGACCACATCACCGTGATTATTATATATGTCTCTTCCAGCTGATTCGTAAGAAAATAGTTAGTGGTTTATTGGGCCGGACTAAAAAATAGAAACTAACCTTTGTAGATGCGATTGTGTGCTGCAATGTCGCCGCCTCTTCCGCCCTGTCCACCATCGCCAGCGCCTACCAATTAAGGTGATTCCATGAGGCAATTTATCACATAGCTGAGAGCTTACGGGCTGTTGCGTCACGGAAATCCAGTCGAACATAAGGCTCTTCAGATTCTCCCCAGTCGACCAGCTCCTCGTCAAGTTCGACACGAGTTTCCCCCCTCGGCTGAGTAGCCCTTGCATCAAGTTCTGAATCAGAGAAAGCGTACGCGTGCGAGACACCCTTGAATCCCGGATAAGGAACACGGTTGACTACATCACCATGATTGGTGCATATGTCTCTTCCGACTGATTTATTGGAATTGCAATAATTAGCAGCTTATCTGACAAGACAAAAAAAACAGAAACCAACCTTTTTTAATGTGATTATGCGCGCCAACGTCTCCCCCTCTTCCGCCCTGTCCACCATCGCCAGTGCCTACGAGTCAAGGCTATTCAATGAGGCATGATTTCATTAGTTTGAGATGGTGAGCGCTTACGGGCTTCTGCCTGGTGGAAATCCAATAGAATATAAGGCTCGCCAACTTCTTCGAAGGACACGCTACCGCCATCTCCCTCTGAGTCTGGCATAGGGTCTAAGGATGAAAAGTAAGAGTCAAAGTCAAAGGTGGACAGTTTCGGGGTATTAATCATTCCCTGTGCGTGGGAACATATTTGCCCTCAGCTCACTGCTTCTAATCCACCGTTCAAGCGCTCAAGCGCCCAAGCCCACGTCATCGAACACGCCAATCAGAACACTCTATTTGCATAGCCTTCTTTGTCACGCATCCCTGACAAAATTCTGTGACTGACGGACATGTCACGCGCTACGACTGACGCTCTCCCATCCGCCACATCCATATTACGACCCGTCTTCCCTTACACCTCGTCAGCACAGTTGTCGACATCATTGATGCTGAAAGGCCTGAAACTCGACATGACGCAACACGACGTGGACGTGGACGTGGATTCTCGCGTCCTCTTCTTTACATCTCATGTTCTATGGATCCGATGAGGTCTATAGCTCATCAACTGATCGTTTACTCATTGTTAGACCCGCCCATGGACGGTGGCTGGCGACTTGTCGACCCACCCTCAGCTGCACTGCACCGACATTAGTGAACGGTACTCTTGGCTACTTCAGTGGCTTTGAGGATACCAGGGTGGGTCTCATTCCTTCTTTCGTTGTGCTAAAACCTAATCTAACCCTCTTAACCATTTCAGATATAGTCCTCTACTGGTGATCTCAAACTATGCCCAGTATCAACGTCACCTGCCATCTACTGCCTGTTACTCAATCTGCAGGTATACGCCTACGCCGACACCACTGTTGGCCAAAGTCTCGAGTTTCAAGCGCTGAGGGCTGGGGTCTGAATCAGGAACGAAAGCCAGGGCACCGGGCACAAGGGCGGCCTAATGTCGCACGAAGATCGCTATGATACCGAAAGTCTTGAAGCCACAGCTTGTAGTGCCCAAAGCCATCCGCTCCAGCGTCTGCATCACCCAGATTGTCGCGGATAGAGAAAACTAGGTGGTCAGACGAGCGCCCAGGGAGAGGTCAGGGCGGGTCGCTTTATATGGGACGGAATTGTGTTCTTGCCATTGGGCCATTGCTTGATTATAGCTGAAGCATCTGTAGAGTTTTATCATCAAGCTTCGAGAACTGGTCAGTATCCCCCCTCCTCTGCATTCAAACTTTGACTGAGGGCTGTCACCCATAAGTATAGATGCCTCTTCCAAGCCTAGTCCACGAAACCGATCCCTGGGCACAACAACCTGGCGTTCTTGATAGCTTGCAAATGCTCGAATGTGCAGCCTCAGACGCCAGCAAACTGAGAACTGAGAACCCTTTTTCGCTTGGAACTCTCAAACATCCCAGCCGATCATCGTCTTCCAACTTTTTCCAACTCACGACCTGTCCTCGAGCGTTTTGGACTGTGTTTCCCACTGCGTCGACTGCCTTCTTCAGTTGGACAGCGGCCTCCGCCTCCTGGACACTCCCTCGTCTCCCTTCTTATGTGGAGCTCCAGCCGTAGGCCCAAGCCACACACTTGCACCTGCAACGACGACACTTCACAAAACGCGAAAACGCCTCAACGAACCTGGCAGTGATGCCCCGATCAGCCATATCCCACTAGCAGAAAGCGAGCGTTTGAACGCTATACGGATGGTCACTCAAGCTCCGTCCAGCGAAGCCTTGGGAAGGGTGGGGCTTCGTCTAAACCTTACGAAACAACGACTCGACTCGTAATGTAGGGCCACCACCACCTCTACACTGTAGAACATTCGCCATGGTTATCTAACAGAGGACGACGGCGACAGCGCTCACAAATAATATGTTGTTTATACTTCGAGTGTCCCGTTATGAGGAGTTGTTTGCGCTTCTCCATCATGACCTACGTATATTAGCTTGTTCGAGGGTCTCCCGTGCTATAACTTACGCGACAGGCGCGTCGTAGTCCCTCATCTCCTCTTCGCTTCCGCGTCCAGCCCTATTTTCTCGTCCGCACTCCTATATTTATGCATTGCATGGCTTAATGGACTTAGCGTCTTCGATGTTTAAGCGCCTCCCTACCACCACCACGTTAGACCCTTGTTCATAGCCAAAGGTCATTCATTGTCCGAAATCACAGTATTAAAATGCAATTAATACTGTCTATTGCTTTCGAAGTTTTCTACCTCAAAGCGCGTGGTTACTCCAAGCGTCAGCTAACACTTTCCAAGCCTGCATCTCCCGGTCCTTTTCAAAACCATCTACAGAATGTCCTACCAAATCCGACCATTCGCCTTTCTTGAGAGTATCCTTAAAGCTGTTTCGAAATAAAATTAGGTGAGATCAGATGCATCTGCAAAAATCACGATGTGACTCTACCTGAATTGCATGTAGCCCTCATTGTGGAACCAGGTCGGAGCCAGTACAAAAAGAATGCCAGTGTCACCGTCAGCAGGACCTGACAGCAGTACATGGATTCTAGGATCACTCTGGTGGACCGGAAGAGAGACCTTGTGGTTTGATAATGCAGAAAAGAACTATCCCAAATGTATTAGAGTTAATCGGATGTAAGCTATGAATGTTCTGACCTCCTGGAGCAGGGAGGATCCAGCATATAAGCTAAAGGGAGGATGAGCTGAATACAAAACATCATATCGATTTGACGTACCGTATCAACAATCTGGGGGAAGCTGAAGAGTGAGATTTGAAGATCACCCAGGTGAAAGTGTCCCAGAACATTTGTAATTTGGTATCGATAGCTAATTCACCAAAACCAGGAACACCACTCTCCTGGACGAATATTAGCTCGGTCTAAGGTAACAAAAGGCAGCAAAATGTACAGACTCTTAGATTTGCACAGATTTGTTTCAATTCCGCCGTGGTAGGATGCCGGTTCCAAGGTGCGGTCCGAACAAGTGACTCGTATTCACCGAAGATGATATTTGGCAGCGTCTGAGGGAGGAGGGAAGTTAATCCGGCACACTTATACTGTGCAAGAGCAACCTCTATAAGGTTCAAAAGCGAGTCCTTGTGTGAGGGCAGGAATGCAAAAACTGTCGATAATGTGTAGCAAATTCAGTAGAACCAAAAGTGGAAATTGACACATTCACACACACTCGGTAGTGAATATCCTCCTGATAATAGCAGGTGAATCTTGGAGCGCCAATCGGGCTTCATCGAGGTCTACAAATAGATTTTGCGATCTCGTTCGATCCAGCAGGAACTCAAGGAAAGATGGATGTCGGATCCTGATATCTTTGTCCCCATTGTCAATCTTGAGGAACAGGTGCAATTCAGTGACAATCTGCATCACGCGGTCGTGCTCGAGGTCGAGGACTGCCGCTATCCACTTCGGTGATGAGGAGTTTGATGGATGCGCAATGATAACCTGCCCGAGGATTCGAAGCGTTGTGTCTCGATCCCTCCAGGCGACGGTCAGATGGGAGTATACTTGGGCATACACATCTTGAAGTTGCAATGACGAATTCTTCTTCCATGGCATTTGCGGCCCAGGAATATAGTCGAGATTACTGATCAAATCCGAGTGATCAATCTGGAGCAGCATCTACAGATGATCTTTTTACATACCTTGAGCGCCAAACACCTTCCTGATAGGAGCCGCAAACTTTAACGTGAGTCGGGCGTCGTCTAAGTCGCAAAATAGCTCTTTGGATCTGGATCGGTCGAGCAGAAAAGTACGAAAGGAGGGACTATTGATCTGAATGTCTTGTTCTTCATTTCCGACTTCGACTAGCAAGCGGATATCTTCGAGAAGTCTTGGGATTGCACCGTGCTCTAGTCCAAGAATTGTCTCGATCCGATCAGGAGACGAGGTGTTTGCAGGAGTACCAAGGATGTCCACGTCAGAATTCATACCTTCGGAAACCAAACACTGCCCAAGGACTAGGAGGATGATGTCCTTGTATTGTGAGGTGCAGATTAGATGGGAAAAGAGGCGGTCATAAGAGTCCTCCAAATTAACTGCAAATTCATTCGATCTTGACGGGTCAAGGAGGAAGTCGGCAAATGATTTGTGATAGATCTGGATATCGCAATTGTCGTCTTTAACGTTGACCACGGAATGCATGTCCAGTAAGCATCGTCGGACATCCCCTTGTACTAAGTAGAGTATATTGCCCAGCTTTTGCGGAGAGCATAGCTGTCCGAACGTGCCAGCGGGGGCATTGGCATTGGCAATGAGTCGATTGATGACGATGATGAGAGCCATGATTCGTAGCATATCGGCTAGGCGGTTGGCATTACGAACGATCAAGAAATACAGTTCGTCAAGATTTTGGTAGGGTTTGTCGCCGGGTGGTTTCTCCAATAGACCTCGTACGACTGCAAGTCTGTCCTCCGGTGAACGATATTCGAACATGATGTACGGTAGGATCGTGGTTGCATAGATAAACTGCCCAGAGGCCTTGTCCACCAGTTGGTCGATGACGTCCTCTCCTGGCCAGTCTTGCGGCAGGTAAGTGTCTTTCGCCCGGATCCTCTCAAAATTCACTTTGAAGTATCGTCGGATGTCGCGATGAACGAGAGTATCCTTTCTCAAGTCCATTATAGATACACGATCCTTCGGAAACTGCGATCGAAGGTTATCAATGGCATCGACGATGTGGGGTTCTGGCCGACTGGCAACAAGGAACCGGAGGGGTAGACGGATGTCCTTCATAGTATTGCTGATGATCTTGATGATGTCGACTTGAACGTCCTTCCCTGTTACTTCATCAAGGCCGTCAATGACAACGAGAGTCGGATACGCCATGTATCCCAAGGTGAAGGTGGCGAAAAGGCGTGTTTTCCATGCAATTTGCTTGATGGGTTCGACAATGAGGGCATTCATTTGCACTTCACGTCCTTTGGAGAGGAGAAGGGGGTCCTTGCGAAGAGCCATATCGATGTAGTATG
>Ga0247737_1001355_pt1 | contig 10505 bp, 8 predicted proteins | sample UWRJL028104C2_FD_180937 | JGI IMG/M metagenome (GOLD analysis project Ga0247737, IMG submission 180937) | Plant litter microbial communities from Arlington Agricultural Research Station in Wisconsin, United States - UWRJ-L028-104C-2 | ecosystem: Environmental > Terrestrial > Plant litter >...
CCGCTGAAGGCCGCGGTCAAACGCACTCGCAAACCGAAAGAGACGACACCACAGTGACCCCGAGCGTGCCCGTCGCCCGCCGCAGCAGCCTCAGCTCTGCACTCGGACTCGGCGAGAAGCTCTTCTCGTCGGCGAGCGAGCGGCGCTTCGCGACCGCCATCGAGACCGGTCTCGACGCCGTCGAGGAGGGGCTCTCGCACGAGATGTCCTTCGCCGACAATCTCGCGGATGTCACCAGCCGCTACCTGCTCGACGCCGGCGGCAAGCGCGTGCGCCCGACGCTCACCCTGCTCACCGCCCAGCTCGGCGAGGGCAACAGCCCCTCGGTGATCGCGGCCGCGGAGGCGGTGGAGATCACCCACCTCGCCTCGCTGTACCACGACGACGTCATGGACGAAGCGAACATGCGCCGCGGGGTTCCGACCGCACAGGTGGTCTGGGGCAATTCGGTGGCGATCCTCACCGGCGATCTGCTGTTCGCCCGGGCGAGCAAGCTGGTGGCGAGCCTCGGCGAGGCGGCCATCACCCTGCAGGCAGACACCTTCGAGCGGCTCTGCATCGGACAGCTGCACGAGACGGTCGGGCCGCGCGAGGGCGAAGACCCGATCGAGCACTACATCCAGGTGCTCTCCGACAAGACCGGGTCGCTCATCGCCGCGGCCGCGCAGATGGGCATCATCTTCGGCAACGCGCCCGCCGAATTCCGGGTGCCGGTCACCGTGTTCGGCGAGAAGATCGGCATCGCCTTCCAGCTGATCGACGACGTCATCGACCTGGCCGCCGAAGAGGAGGAGACCGGCAAGACGCCGGGCACCGACCTCCGTTCCGGCGTGGCGACGCTGCCGTTGCTCTACCTGCGCGAACTCGCCCAGAGCGATACGGATGCCGCGGCGCTGCTCGAGCGCATCGAGCGCGACGTGACCGCGGCCCAGTTCGGCGGCGCGGGTGAGTCAGAGCGCGAGGAAGACATCGCCGTCGCTATCGCCGAGCTCCGCGACCACGAGGTCACCAGCCGCACCCTCGCCGAGGCGCATCGCTGGGCACGGGAGGCTGTCGAGGCGCTCGCTCCACTGCCCGACGGGCCGGTCAAGAAGGCGCTCACCCGTTTCGCCGACACGATCGTCGACCGCTCGCACTAGCTCCCAGTACGCCAGTCTCCCAGTCCGCCGGCCGCCCTCAGTGCGGCCTCCGCTACGAAGGACCACCATGACCAAACTCAGACTCGCCATCGTCGGCGCCGGTCCCGCCGGAATCTATGCCGCGGACATCCTGACCAAGACGGAGAAGCACTTCGACGTCTCGATCGACCTGTTCGAGCAGCTGCCGGCCCCGTATGGTCTGGTGCGCTACGGCGTTGCCCCCGACCACCCGCGCATCAAGGGCATCATCACGGCGCTGCGGGATGTTCTCGACTCGGGCCACATCCGCCTGTTCGGCAACGTCGACTTCGGTCGTGACATCACGCTCGCCGATCTGAAGAAGCACTATCACGCGGTGATCTTCTCGACCGGAGCCATCAGGGACGCGCCGCTGGTGATCCCCGGCATCGACCTCGAGGGCAGCTTCGGCGCCGCGGACTTCGTGAGTTGGTACGACGGGCACCCGGACGTGCCGCGCACCTGGCCGCTCGACGCGACGGAGGTCGCGGTGCTGGGCAACGGCAACGTGGCGCTCGACGCCGCGCGCATGCTCGCGAAGCACGCGGAGGATCTGCTGCCCACCGAGATCCCCGACAACGTGTTCGAGGGCCTCAAGCACTCTCCGGTCACCGATGTGCATGTCTTCGGACGCCGCGGGCCCGCCCAGGTGAAGTTCTCCCCGCTGGAGCTGCGCGAGCTCGGCGAGCTGCGCGACGTCGACATGATCGTCTACGACGAGGACTTCGACTACGACGAGGCCTCGAAGGCGGCGATCGCCAGCAACAAGCAGGTCTTCGTGATCGATAAGGTGCTGAACCAGTGGCGTGCGCGTGAGACCGGCACCGCCTCCCGTCGCCTGCACCTGCATTTCTTCGCCAATCCGCTGGAGCTGGTGGGAACGGATGCCGTGGAGGCGATCCGGTACGAGCGCACGAGGCCCGACGGCGAGGGCGGTGTCGTCGGCACGGGTGAGATCCGCGAGATCCCGGTGCAGGCCTTCTACCGCGCGGTCGGCTACTTCGGTTCGCCGCTGGACGGCATCCCGTTCGACGAGAAGCGCGGCGTCATCCCGAACCGCGAGGGCCAGGTGCTGAACGATCACGACGAGCAGCTGTACGGCGTCTACGCGACGGGCTGGATCAAGCGCGGCCCGGTCGGCCTGATCGGGCACACCAAGAGCGACGCGATGGAGACCATCAAGCATCTTGTCAACGACGAGGCCAGCTGGTGGACTCCGGCCGAGCCCGACGAGGAGTCGATCGTGGAACTGCTGCGCAGTCGCGGGGTGGACTTCACCACGCTCGACGGGTGGCACAAGCTCGATGAGTTCGAGCTCGCCCTGGGCGCCGCCGCCGGTCGCACCCGCATCAAGGTCGTGCCGCGCGACGAGATGGTCGAGATCTCGAACGCCTGACGCCCCGCGCGGCTACTGCACCGCAGCGGTAAGCCGCGCGGTGTTGTCGAGCACCTTGGAGCGCAACGGCCGCCGCAGCCACTCGTCGAGCGTCACCTCGATGCTGTTCTCGCGATAGCTCTGCTCGATCTCGCGCAGGCGATTCACCGCGTCGCGGCCGTGCAGCATGATCGAGATCTCGAAGTCCAGGCTGAACGAGCGCATGTCCATGTTGCTCGAGCCCACGACGGCCACGTCGTCGTCGATGGTGAAGTGCTTCGCGTGCAGCAGCGTGGGCGCGCGGAACAGCCAGATCCGCACACCGGCCCGCAGTAGCGCCTCGTAGTAGCTGCGCTGAGCGTGGTAGACGACCGCCTGGTCGGCGACCTCCGAGGCGAACAGCTGTACGTCGAGACCGCGGTAGGCCGCGTTCGTGATCGCGTAGAGCATCGAGTCGTCCGGCACGAAGTACGGACTGGTGATGATCACCTTGTGCTGCGCGCTGTACAGCAGCGCGTTGAACAGACGCAGGTTGTTCTCGAGATCGAAACCGGGCCCGCTCGGCACGACCTGGGCATCCAGGGCATGGGGCAGTTTCGGCCGCGTCTCGGTCGGCGTCTCCCGCAGCAGCAGCTCGTTGGTCTCGCTGTACCAGTCCGTCACGAACAGCGCGTTGATGCCCGCGACGATGGGGCCTTCGAAGCGCACCATGAGGTCTTTCCAGTGCAGACCGCGACGGATGTTGCCGCGCTTGTTGTAGCTGGAATCCACGAGATTCTGCGAGCCGGTGAAGGCCTCCTCGCCGTCGATCACCACCAGTTTGCGGTGGTTGCGCAGGTCGGGGCGTTGGTATTTACCCTTCAGCGGCTGCACCGGCAGCATCAGGCGCCACTGGGTGCCGATCGCGGTGAGCTTCTTGATCGTGCGACGGTAGTGCGGCGACCGCACGGAGGCGATGTGGTCGAGCAGGACGCGTACGGTCACCCCGCGCTTCACCGCCGCCTCCATCGCGTCGAAGAACGGCGCGGTGGTCTTGTCCCATGAGACGAGGTAGAACTCGACGTGCACGTAGCGCTCGGCGGTGCCGATCGCCTCCGTCATCGCCGCCAGCGACTCCTCGTATTCGGTATAGAACTTCGCGGTGTTGCCGCCCACCAGCGGCATCGAGCCCAGGGTGCGGTTCAGCTCGACGATCGGCTGCAACCAGGTCGGGAAGGTCGCGTCGCGGGTGACCCGATCCATCCCCTCCGTCGTCTCGAGGATGTACGCGTTGATCTCGCGTTGCTTTTCGCGGCGCTTCTTCGGCAGCTTGCTGCTGCCGACCAGGAGGAACAGGATGATGCCGGCGTAGGGGATCAGGAAGATGGCGAGCAACCACGCCGTCGCCGTCTGCGGCTTGCGGTTCTGCGGAACGTAGATGACCGCGAGCACCCGGATGATGATGTCGACGACGAGCACCACGATCGCGTAGGTGACGTTGAAGCCCTCGCTGGTCACGCGCTAGCCCCGACCGAGTTCATCGGAAGTTTACGAACTGCAGGTCCACATCGATGTCGGATCCCTTGAGCAACGCCATCGTCGCCTGCAGGTCGTCGCGGCTCTTCGAGGTGACGCGCAACTCGTCGCCCTGGATCTGCGACTTCACGCTTTTCGGTCCCTCGTCGCGGATGATCTTCGAGATCTTCTTCGCGTCCTCCGAGGAGATGCCGTTCTTCAGGCCGACCTCGATGCGGTACTCCTTGCCGGAGGCATAGGGGTCGCCGGCGTCCAGACTGCGCAGGCTGATCCCGCGCTTGATGAACTTGGCTTCGAGCACTTCGAGCACTGCCTTCACCCGGTCCTCGGAGGAGGCCTTGAGCAGCAGCTTCTCGCCACTCCAGTCGACCTCCGCACCGACGTTCTTGAAGTCGTAGCGCTGAGCGATCTCCTTCTGTGCCTGGTGGAGGGCGTTGTCGGCCTCCATCTTGTCGACCTTGCTCACGATGTCAAAGGTTGGATCAGCCATGCCAGCAGTTTAAGGGGAGCGGCCAGGCATGATGGGGGAACCATGCCGAAAGCCGCCCGCGTCGCTCTCATCGCTGCTGCCGTTGTCGCGGGCCTGGCGTTGGTCGCTGCGATCGCCTTTCTCGCCCTGCCCGAGCGCGCCCGCCAGAAGGTGACGGATGTCGCGGGCCAGCAGCAGCCCGTCGCCCGCTACGCCCCGGCCGCTCCCGTCACCGTCGCCCGCACCCCGACCGGCCCCGGGATCGCCGGGCTCGCCGACTCGGACTGGCTGGACGTGACGGCGAAGGCTACGGGCATCCCGCGCCGCGCCCTTGCTGCCTACGCGGGTGCGGCGATCGACAAGCAGCACACGAATCCGACCTGCGGCATCGGCTGGAACATCCTTGCCGGGGTGGGCGAGATCGAGTCCCATCACGGCACCATCTTCGGCGGCCGCATCACCGCGAACGGCGACGCGGTTCCCGCCATCTACGGGGTGAATCTGGACGGGGTCGGCACCGCCCACGTGCCGGACTCCGACGACGGTGAGATCGACGGCGACCCCGGGGGTGATCGCGCGGTCGGCCCGATGCAGCTCATCCCCGAGGCCTGGCGCAACTGGCACGGCGATGCGAACAGCGACGGAGTGCAGAATCCGCAGAACATCGACGACGCCGTACTCGCCGCCGCGTCGTACCTCTGTCGTGCGGGCGGTGACCTCGGCACGGAGAGCGGATGGCGCACCGCCGTGCTCGCCTACAACGCCTCGGATCGGTACCTCGCCGACGTGGCCCGCAACGCGGTCGGTTACGCCCGGGATGCCGACTGAACCGAGCGTTCAAACCTGGCTCGCGAAACCTGTATCCTTGAACAGCACGTTCGTGGGGTCACCCCATCGAGCATGCGAAAGATGGCAAGTTACCCAAGCGGCCAAAGGGATCTGACTGTAAATCAGACTGCTACGCATTCGGGGGTTCGAATCCCTCACTTGCCACCATCACCAGGGCTCGGTCACGCACCGGGCCCTCGTGCGTTAACGCAGCGGCGTCGGCTCAATAACACTCAGCCAGGTGTAACAAATACTCATCGACCGGACACTCTCAAGTGTGACTGAAGAGAAACACGACGAGAGCGCGCTCTGGGAGCTGGCCCGCCGCAATGATGGCGCCGCGTTCGCCGAGCTATTCGACACCCATAGGGGCCGGGTCTATCGACGTGCTCTCGGGCTCGTCGATTCAACCCACGACGCCGAGGACGTGACCGCAGCGGTGTTCTTCGAACTCTGGCGCAGGCGTGGCTCTGTGCGACTGGCGGGAGGTTCTGTTCTGCCGTGGCTCCTCGTCGCCGCGGTCAATATGTCCCGGAATGTCCATCGCTCGACCGCTCGCTACCGCCGACTCGTCGCGACTCTGCCTCGCGCTGGGTCGGCTCCCGGACCGGATCTCGAGCACCTGGATACGCGTCAGCGCCTGATCACGTCATTGCGTCGATTGACGCCTGCGGATTCCGCACTCTTCGTGCTGACCGTGCTCGAGGACGTACCCCTCGCGCAGGCGGCTGAATCACTCGGCCTGAAACCTGCCACCGCGCGGGTGCGACTCCATCGTGCTCGGGTGCGACTGCGAGATGAGTTGCACGATCTGAATCCGAACCCGCGTCTCGCACCGAAGGGAAGCCAGCAATGACCAGCACGGACATGGACCCGCGGCTCGCTGATGCGGTGCGGGGGGAGCTACGCGCGATCGGGACAAAGAGCAGTCGACTTCAGCGCCAGCAGCGCCGCGGTCGAGCTCTCGCGGTCGGCATCGGGCTCGTCGCAGTCGCAGCGCTCACCACCGGCGCTGCGATCGTCGTGAACAGCCTTCCTGGTACTACGACGGTGACCGCGATCAGCGGTATTCGCTCGGCGACGCACACCGGCACCGCAACGATGGAACTCGGGCCGGTGCCCGCGCATGCGTCCGCGGTCATCGTCACTCTCACCTGTCTCAATCGGGTCGGCACTGTGAGCGTCGATACCAACTCACAGAACGGGAACCGAGAACACGACGTGCAGTCTCTGCTGTGCGGCGCGGGTAGGACGAAGCCCGCGCGTATAGTCGACGCCGCACTACCGGATGCGGGCACCACCTCGATCACCATCACCGCTGACCCCGGCACCAGATGGAGTGCGACGGCCGGGTACGCGAGCAGCTCAACGACACCGTGGGGAGTGAACGCACGCGGCCAGACGTTCGGCAAGTGCACCGCACAGGGTTGCCCCGACCTGATCGCCGCACAGGTCGTCGACGGCGAAGAGGGCTACGTCTTCAGCAAACAGTGGGATGCGTTCAGAGGCACGGGATACATCCCCGTGTACAAACCCGACGGCACGACCGTCATCGGCCGATTCTCCATCGGCATCGAAGATGGCAAGTAAGACCCGCTGCGCGACGGTGATGAACGCGCCAGACTGGTGAGGGGACGAGATCAGTCCTGATCGCAAGGAGCACTTGATGACAACACGACCGGGCACCGACGAACTGCTGGCCATCGCCCTCGCGATCGCACTCGAGGCCGGGGAGTTGGCCGCTGCACGTCGTGCCGAGGGTGTCGAGGTGGCTGCGAGCAAATCATCCGTCGAGGACATCGTGACGGCGGCCGACCGCGAGACCGAGGCGCTCATTCGCGCACGGCTGCGCGAACAGCGGCCCGACGACGGGTTCTTCGGTGAGGAGAGCGGCGCCGAGGTCGGCACGAGCGGGCTGACCTGGGTGGTCGACCCCATCGACGGAACGGTCAACTTTCTGTACGGCTTTCCGAACTATGCGATCAGCATCGCCGTGGTTGCCGGCGAACCCGACCCGGCCACCTGGACGGCGCTCGCCGGCGTTGTGCTCAACCCCGCCAGCGGTGAGGTCTACACGGCGACGGCCGGTGGGGGCGCCTACCTCGGCGAGCAGAAGCTGAGCGTCGCCGCCCACGTCGAGCTGTCGCAGGCCCTCGTCGGCACCGGCTTCTCATACCGTGCCGCGGTGCGTCTGGAGCAGGCCGCCGTGATCGCCGGGCTCATCGGCGAGGTGCGCGATATCCGCCGGATGGGATCCGCAGCTCTCGACCTGTGCGCCGTGGCGGCCGGCCGCCTCAACGCCTACTTCGAGCGTGAGCTGAACCCGTGGGACCAGGCCGCCGGCGCCCTGATCGCCACCGAGGCGGGAGCCCGGGTGAGCGGTCTGCGCGGTGCCCCGCCCACCTCCGCTTTCGTGCTGGCCGGCGAGCCGACCGTGGCGGCAGAACTCGAGGAAGCACTGCTGCGCCTCGGCGCCTGAGGCTGGGAATGGGGTGCACGGCGGTGTCCCCGGTTTGCCCGACTGGGTCAATTGACCTACGCTTTATGAGTTCGTTATAAAGACTCACGCTGATCCACCCCAACGTTCCACCGTCGGGCGGTTTGGATTCATTGCTCGCCGTCCACGAAGGAACCCTGTGATTTTTGCTCCATCGCTCGCCTGCGCTCTGCGCCAGACGACCCCGGATGGAGTGAGCTAGGGATGGCCTTCGACTGGAGCCTGGATTCTGGGAACGACGCCGATAGCGCGATCGAGCCGAACATCAACGACCTCACCGGCGGCGAGGCGTCGATCGTGGTCGAGCCCGCCGGCCTGACCCCGGTCACCGGCCCCGCGCCGCTCCCCACCCGTCGTTCGCTGCGCCAGGCCGCCCAGGCCGCGCCGAAGACGGTGCGCGCGTCGCGTCCCGTCCCCGTCGCGCGGGAAGAGGTCAGCATCGAGACGGTTCCCGACACCGTGTCGACGGCGACCGACATCCTCGCCGTGCTCACCGCCACCCCGACCGAGCCCGTTGTTCGCGTGAACGAGCAGACTGCCCCGGTCCCCGAGCCCGCTGCCCGAGTGGCCGAGCCGGTCGCGCCGCCCATTGTCCCTGCGCCCTCGGGTGAGCAGCCGAGAACTCGGCGTGAGGCCCGCATGGCCGCGATGAGCGCTCCGAGGGTTCCCACGCCGTCCTCGGCTCCGCGTGCCGCCGCCGCGCCGCCGACGGCCGCACCGACGTCGTCGCGCCGGTCCGCAGCATCCGTTCGTCCGGCCGTCGACACTCGTGCAGTCGCGCCGAAGCGCCCGGCGAACCGCACCTCGCAGCGCACCCGCCCCAGCCTGCGGCGCATCGTGCCCAAGGTGGTCAGCGTCAGTGCCGCCTTCGGCGCCCTCGCCCTGCTGGTGGCGACGTCGCTGCCCGCCAACGCCTTCATGACCTCCGTAGCGGATGTCGACCCGACCTCGGTCTCGTCGGCCGCGGCGGTGCAGAAGATGGCCGCCGTCGACGCCAAGACCGTCGCGGCCGAGGCGCCCACCCGCGACAGCTACACGGTGCAGACCTCGCGTGACCGCTTCCGCACCAGCAATTCGACCGACTGGTCGTACACCAACGATCCGAACGGCACCATCCAGTGGCCGTTCCCGGTGCAGGTGCCGATCGCGACCGGCTTCGGACCACGCCATGTCGCTGGCTGCGGGTTCTGCTCCACGTACCACCTCGGCGTCGACTTCGACCCGGGCATGGGTGCCCCGGTCGGCGCGATCGCCGACGGCGTGGTCACCGAGGTTGTTCTCGATCCGCACTCCGCGCTCGGAAACCACGTCACCATCGAGCACAACATCAACGGCCAGAAGATCGAGAGCGTCTACGGGCACATGATCACCGGGTCGGTGCGGGTCGTCGTCGGGCAGGCCGTGACGGTCACCCAGATCGTCGGCCAGACCGGCAGCACCGGCAACTCGACGGGCGCCCACCTGCACCTGGAAGTTCACGTCGACGGCGTTCCGGTCGACCCCTTCGCCTGGCTCAAGGCCAACGCGAACTGAACCTCGCGCCTGGACATTTCCATGCGAAAGTAGCAATTCCTCGGGATCCTCGCTAGCCTTTATGAATCTGTTACCTGGCCCCCCGCCGGTAGCCGCGCAGATCGCCGAAGAATAAAGGCCGCCTCCCTTAGGGCTGGCCGATCGCCTGAGGAGCACCCGTCATGTCCGTTTACGCCTGTGACGCTGCGTGCACCTCGCGGCATTTCCCGTCCGTCGGAGTTCGGTAGACGGTGGGGCGCGTAGACACCGGTTTCGACTCGGCCACGGGCTCGGGCGAGCAGCAGCATCTCACCCGGCGTGAGGCGCGACTCCAGCGCACCGCGACATCCGCTCGTCCCCGCAACACCGCGTCCCGCCGCCGTCCTTCCGTGCGCGGTCTGTTCGCGAAGCTCGTCCCGGTGGCTGCGATGCTGTTCGTCGGTGGCCTGATGGTCTCGACCTCCATCCCCGCGAGTGCGGTCTTCACCGCAGATAATTCCGCCCTGCAGGTCGAGCAGCGCGCGGTCGCCGCTCCCACGCAGGAGATGCAGGTGGCCGACTCGGTCGTCGCCGCCGCACCGGCCCGCGATTCGTATACGGTCGAGCTGCCGAAGCCCAAGATCATCCCCGTGCTGGCCTCCCGCTCGGCCACCGGTATCGCCGGCGGCTCATACACGAACAACCCGAACGGCACCATTCAGTGGCCGTTCCCGGTGACGGTGCCCATCGCGAGCGGATTCGGCGGCCGTCAGGTCTCCGGCTGCGGGTACTGCACCACCTTCCACGAGGGCCTCGACTTCACCCCGGGCGTCGGCGTCGAGATCCAGGCCATCGCCGACGGCGTCGTGGCGAAGGTCGAGTCCGGCGGAAGCTACGGCAACAGCGTCTGGATCGACCACGTCATCAACGGCCAGCACATCGTGAGCGGGTACGCCCACATGCTCTCCGGCTCGGTGCGGGTCGCCCCCGGGCAGGCGGTCACCGTCGGCACCATCGTCGGGCAGGTCGGAAGCACCGGTGCATCCACCGGTGCTCACCTCCACCTCGAGATCCACCTCGACGGAACCCCGATCGACCCGTACGCCTGGCTCAAGGCCAACGCGAACTAGCGCGCACACGCGCCTCGTCTCGCGCACGGCGCCGCTCGGTCAC
>Ga0247737_1001359_pt1 | contig 10489 bp, 9 predicted proteins | sample UWRJL028104C2_FD_180937 | JGI IMG/M metagenome (GOLD analysis project Ga0247737, IMG submission 180937) | Plant litter microbial communities from Arlington Agricultural Research Station in Wisconsin, United States - UWRJ-L028-104C-2 | ecosystem: Environmental > Terrestrial > Plant litter >...
AAGGCTGATGTTACGTGCTGCAAAGCTTGAGGTAGACGGCTACTCAGGAATAGCACAAGACCACGTAGTGTGAGCGCGTCTGGTGAGTTAGGATTTAATCGCATTGCATCTCTGTTGAGATGAAGATATTTTGGGTTAGATGGGTCAACGGAAGAGGTTATAAAACGCACCCAGCGGCAGAACTGGCGGCTTCCCAGTTCCCTCTCGATAGCTCTAGCTCGACTCTCCAGTACCTCCACTCAGCTGGTACATCGCCACCCTCTCCCTCGATGGCCTGAAGACATTTGTCCAACGCTAGCCTCGCGAGACCCCAGTCCTTCTTCGCCCGTGCCGTTTCAAAGTTTTTAACATGACCTTCAAGAACTTGGACCTTATCTCTGAGTTGGATTGCTTGTACATTCTTCGGTTCAATGTTAAGAATGCTGCGGATGGTGGATAGTGCTGGGTTTGAAGAGCCGAGTGCCAGTTGGCATCGGGCAAGTCGTAGGAGGGTTTTGGGCGAGGGTGATGCCGCCTGAAGTGATGCTGCGATTTGGCAATCCTCAAGCGCCGGTCTGAACCGTTTTAGCGCCATGTATGAGGCTGCACGGTTTGTTAGGTACGACGGTTCCAGAGGATTCAATTCTGGATAGTTCATGAGTACGTGATTTCTCGAAAAATGGCCGTCTTGCTTACCGATCGCTTTGGTATACAGTTCCACTGCTTCGGCATATTTTCCAGCCTTAAAAGCAGTATTTCCTTGTTCTTTGGTCTTCTCTGCACGTTTCGTGATGTCCTCGGGTTCTACTGGTGTTTCTGGCTCGGTTGATGGCGCCGGTGTCGGGTGATCTGTAGGTGGTGGTGTTTGAGGTGGATGTGGCGTGCTCGAGCCCGACGCAGACGCCGAACCGTTGGCGCTGTAAACTTGGGCGTTAGTAGTGGTTCTTCACGAAAAAGTAGATACTCACCCGCCGTTACCATTAGCCATGGGTGCTGGTGAAGGACTAGCCATCGCCGCTTGTTTCTTGGCTGCCGACTTCTTCTTCGCCATTCGTTCGCACCCTGATCGCGAGAAAACTGACTTCTAGGGCGTAAAAACGGCGAAAGTCCTGTTGTGGTCGTGGACGCGGAAAAGGGAGAAAAGGCCGTGTGCACGTCGCGTGCAATTTCGGCAGTTATTCGAGAACGTTCTATTCAGGAAATTTCAGGGTAAAACTCATCAATTTCCCACTCAATTCATCAAAGAAAAGGAGAAACACAACTTAACCCTCGAAAGCATGAAAGACCTACCAAATGAATTGCTGCAACGAATCTCTCAGCTGTACTGCACGGAAAATAACACTGGCCATGTGTTAGCGCTGGTCAGTAAACAATGGTACATCAACTCTCGCAAGGCCGCACTCCAAACCGTTGCTCTTCGTCGAGCAAAGCAGATTGTTGCGTTCAGCGAGATGATTAGCATGCTTTCTCCCCAAGCGCGTGCGGAGTTTCAGCCGAGACACCTCTTCGTTTACTACCCTGATCCTAATTCTGAGTACGATTACACCGACAGCGACAACGACGATGACTACAAGGACAACGAGGACGAGGACCACACGGACACCACTTCTATCTCGGAGGATGACTCGGGCACGTCCACCAGCTCCCGGGACAGTGATTATGAATATCTCGATCCTGGAGAGCCAGACCAATTTAGGGAAGAAGTGACTGAACTGGGATCAGAACTATCAGTCGAACTTGCTTCTCCTACTTTTGACCCGGACCACTACCGATATCAACTGGCTGTGAAATCCAGGCCTCTGGTGCTCGAGGCGTTTTCACATATTCTCTCCTCGGCGTCATCTTCTCTTATCATTCTTTCGGTTTATTGGACTTCAGACTCTGGCCCCCCACTTGAGGAGCTTCTACCCCCACTACCACGCCTGCAAGAGTTGTACCTCAGACTGCAATATACCGGAGAATGGACGAGTGGTGAATTTATATTATCACCACCTCGAGATCTCCTTCCGCAACTTCGGTGCCTCCGCCTCGAGGGACCGATTATGTATACAAAATCAAGCGTAGGAGAAGCTATAGGCCAAATCGCTCCTCGTTTGATTCAACTGAAGATTCCATTGGAATGGTTGTAAGAACCCATTATTCACACATGCTTTTATCTTGTCACTTACTATGACTCAGAGACAATTGCGATCTCAAAGGCATACCTAACACAGTGCAAGAAATCTTCCTTCACTCTTCGTTTCAAAATGATCTACGGATGTATCGACCTTCTGGAGAGCATATCACCAAGTTTTCTCAACGGATTTTTGGTACCGAGGGAATAAGAAAGCTACTTTGTGCGTCAGATTTGAATCCAGTGATGATCCTGACGACTGGGAGGACGAATGGAAGCGCGACTTGAGGGCCAGCTGGGGCTTTTTCCGTCCAGGGAATGAAAGCAATCCACGTAGGACCCCAAGGTACGTGAAAAGAAATCTGCTTATTTTTTACCTCTCTTAACTCAAGATATTTCCGCTCTCCAGTCAAGGGAACAATCAATGACTTATATGGATGCGTATTGTAGTTATGGTATTTTGATTTTGATCTGTCAGTCGTGTCCGGCGCCCTGGGCGAGTTATTGTCTTTCTGTAATGTGATCGAGTCAAGAACCATATCCACGAAGAATATCAATGAAGAACAACCCACAGACGAACGACCAGTGGTTTCGAACAGTTTGACAGAGTCGCATCGCAACAAATAGAGAAACAATGCATGCGGTTCTCGCCACTAGATTTAGGCCCACTTACCTAAGTGACATACTTATCATCAGTTTTGCTTGAACGTTTCACCTTATGTATGTCAATGACCGTTCAAGCGCTCTGCGTTTGAATGGCTGAAATCACTCCGTGAGCAGGTAGAACAATTCCTGCAGATAAATTTTAAAAACAAGCTTAAACACGTTTAATCATGCAAAATTTTGTTCGATTGGAAGTTCATTTACATGGGTTCCTTAAATGCGGTAAATAATCAAACTGCAGCGGACATATGAGCATTCGAACTGATTAAACCAGTAAGGGCAACGTACCTAGCTACCTATACTGTTCAAACAACAATTCACGTCAATAATCTTAAGTGTTTAATCAAACTTCATATATTTGCTGGAAACTGAACGAGGGCGGGGGAGTTATTCTCCCACCAGCGCCCGCAGGTGGGAGGTACGGGAAGAAGAGGAACACGTGCCGACCCTCCGGCTCGCTCAAAGACCACGTTCTAACCTGTTCGCTCGCTTTGCTCGCTTCTGGGTACTAGCAGAACTCCAACCAAGCGGTATCTTTTTGGACCACTCTGCCTCCATCTCCTCAATTGCGGTGATCACTTTTGCCTTGACTCTGTCTTCAGATCGAATCTGCGACTTTGCAAGTTCAACAACAGACGACCCTCTAAGAGCATGGCGGACGATCTACCCAACGAATTGCTGCAACGAATTTCTCATCTCTGTTGCACAGACGACGGAGCCGCTGGCTGCGTCTTATCGCTAGTCAGTAAACGATGGTACATCAACTCCCGCAACGCCGCACTCCAAACCGTTGCTCTTCGTCAAGCAAAACAAATCGTTGCATTCAGCAAGATGATCGACATGCTTTCTCCCCAAGCGCGTACAGAATTCAAGCTGAAGCAGCTCTTCGTTCATTGCCCTAATTCTGATTACGATTACACCGACAGCGAAGACGATGAGAACTACGAGGACAGAGAGGACGACGAGGACGACGTGGGCGCCACTACTATCTCGGAGGATGAAGGTTCGGAATATGACTCGGGCACGTCCACCAGCTCCCGGGACAGTGATTATGAATTCCTCGATCCTGGAGAGCCGGACCAATTCAGGGAAGAAGTGATTGAACTGCAGTTGGAACGATCAGTCGAACTTACCTCTCCTACCTTTGACCACTACCAATATCGACTGGTCGTGGATCCCAGTCCCTCGGTGGTATTCGAGGCGTTTTCACATATCCTCTCTTCGGCGTCTTCTTCTCTTGTTATTCTTTCGGTTCATTGGGCTTCAAAATATGGCCTCTTACTAGCAGATCTTTTGCCACCACTGCCACACTTGCAAGAGTTGCATCTCGGACTGCACTTTATTGGAAACTGGACGAGTAATGAACCTGCATTACCACCGCCTCGAGATCTCCTTCCACAACTTCGGCGCCTCCACCTCTTAGGACCGGTTATGTATACAAACTTAGGAGTAACCATGGTCGAATCGCTCCTTATTGGATCCAACTGAGGATCCCATCGAAATGGGTGTAAGAATGTTTTGCTTGCATTAGCAGCACTTGTTTCACTTGAATGCGTTAATCGTCGTACTTACCATGATGCAGGCACGATTGCATACTCGAGGGTATGCCTAGAACAGTGGAAAAAATCTTCTTGGACCCTCCAGCTCCGCCCCATCGATTTTATTATATGGAACTGGGCCAAACTTCACACAAGGCTAGCGCCCTGCTTTCTCGACTATTTTTTGGTCGCAAGGAAAACAAGAAACGAACTGTACTCGCCCTATTTGAGTCTGATGGAGGTCCTGAGGACTGGGAGGACCGATGGAAGGAACGACTCAAGGGCCGTTCAGGGCCTTTGCCGATCAAGGAATGATAAATAGTTCGCGTGAATCCCGAGGTACGTGAAAAAGAGCTGCCTATCTTTGCTTCCCTTGACTCATGTTCTTTTGCTCGTCAGCCAGGGGTCAGTCAGTGACCTTCACCTTCACCTTCAACCACCTTTCGACTGGCTTTTTGGACAGCCAAGTGCGCTAACATGTCGAACAGTTAGCAATAAGATTATGTATTGTAGTTGTGGCATATTGCACGATTTCGGCGGTTATTCGAGAATAATTCGTCAATATCCCACTCAGCTCCTTTAGATTGACCGTGCACAACTCTTGCTCATACACCATTTCAGGGACGACAAGGACTTGAATTTCAGCCAAATGGCATCTTTTGGACCACTCTGCCTTATCTCTTCAGTTGCGGTAATCGTCTTTGGGCTAACTGGATATTTGAAAATTTAGAGCAGTCTGTCGTCAGATCAAATCTGCCGCTTTGCAAGCCCAGCCCTCTAAAAGCATGGCTGACGATCTACCCAACGAATTACTGCAAATAATATCTCATTTTTGCTGCACAGACGACGGAGCCACTGGCCGCGTCTTAGCGCTAATCAGCAAACGATGGTAAATCAACTCCCGCAAGGCCGTACTCCAAACTGTTGCTCTTCGCCAAGGAAAACACATCGTTGCGTTCAGAAAAATGATCGAATTGCTTACTCCCCAAGCGCGTAAGGAACACAAGCTGCAGCAGCTCTTCGTTCACTGCCCTGATCCCGATCCCGATTACACCGACACCGACAACGATGAGGACTACAAGTCATCAGAAATCGGTCCATTTGGTATTTTGAGTTTTCAAAATACAAAAAACCTTCGAAAAACCTGTAACCTTGAAACCCAGGTCTATTTTTCAAAAAACTAACTAGGCGCTGGTTTGCAGCAGTCCTGTGGATCGTCCAAAGCTCGCAAAAACTATCCAAAACAGATCTAACGTAGGAATGCGAGAAGGAATCTACTGGTAGAACTATCTAGAAAACGTACAGAATGCCATGTGAGGGATTATTCCATTTAATTTTCTACTGTTTTACGAGTTTCAAAGTGTTGAGGTTTCCGGAAACTCGGAAAACACAAAAAACCCTTGAAACCCTGAAACCAAATGGACAGTTTTCTGATGAATGACAGCGAAGACGACGAGGACCACCCAGGTACGTGAAAAAGAGCTGCTTATTTTTATCTCCCTCAACACCTGTTCTTTTGCTCCTCAGCCAAGAGAACAATCAGTGACCTGAACCCGAAACTTTAATCACCTTTCGATTACGTTTTGGATGGTCAGGCACTCAGATGTCGAACGGTTAACAGCCACTTCTATGGATAAGTATTGTAGTTGTAGTATATTGCACAATTCGCGAGATTGTGATTTAGGTCCTTCAGTCCGTTTCTGGCGTCCTGGGCGAGTTATTGTCGTTCTATAATGAGATGCGAGTCAAGAACGATATCCACGATGATCAATGAAGACCAAGCCACAGACAAACGACTAGGGGTCCCGAGTAATTTGACAGAGTCGCATGCCAGAATATCAACGGAAAGAAGGGAAGCGGTTAGAGAAACAAGCCTCCGCCACTAAATTTGGGCTCACTTATCTAAGCATCAGGTAGGTCCAGATGCCGTTTATGGAAGTTGTGGCACTCGGGGTTATTCAAAGATCATGTGGTAACTATTTATCCATTATTTGACCACAATAAGCAGATTTCCAAAAAGAAATATTTAACATTGATGCGCCTCAAGCAAACTATATATTCCCGATCTCGGGTTGAGTATCTACAGATATTTCACATGCTCACCCTCGTAGGCTTGAGTTATGAGCTGGAGACTTCAGAGTTTCTAATCCCAGGCCAAAAAATTAAACTGCGAAAGGAAGTCTAGACGTCACATCCAGGGTCTTTCTCTTCAAACCGCCGTGGGGATGAGCTATTGGTCTGAGATTAGACATGAGCACCGCCCGAAAACAAAGAGCTGCATATACCTACCTCTGTCTTTTCCAAATCCCGACCCGAGTCCATAGCAAACTCTTTCGTCGTGTCAATCTTGATGGAGATGTTTGCGGGACGCTAAGAAATAAATCGAAGCGCATTGACTAATTGTTTGCAGAACATATGGCATTGAACACACCTTGGACATCATCGAACCATTTTTTGGGAATTCGCACAACGACAACGAGAGCTGTTCGCTCGTGCTGTGAATCCCGTCTGCGCATCCACGGATCATTTTGCGCGCGTTAAGAGTTGCGAGGAGAGAGTTCGTGTACACTAGAAATCGGGGAAGCCATCAGTATCAACGTCACGGCCAGCTTCAAATATAGAAGTATGATGAGAGGACGGAAGCGGCGGCAAGGAACACTTACAGCGTCCAATGCAGAAAAAGAAAGCAATATAGAGGAAGGTTTCTCCAGCGACAACAATCTAGGTACCAATGATTTATCAGCTCGTGGAAGGCTTGTCGGGTAAATGACTGGCAGCACGCACGGATATCAGAGAAGCAACGGCGCATAAGCTACAGAAAAACAATTGGCTTGGTTCGACGGTAGACAAAGACGAGCATAAGACTGACCTAGTGAGAAATCCAGTGTTAACTGCAAACAGGATCTAGATCGTTGACAGTGTAAGTGTTGTGTTAGACTTCAATACACCAGATACCGTGATCCGATCTGTGTGTCAAGAGAGCTCCATGACCGAGAGACTCACAAGTTTATTAATCATGGTGTCCGACCTGTTAATTTGAGCAGATCGTCAGTTTAAGATAAAATAAACCAGAAGAACCATATATTGACGTACCTATGAAATCCAGTGCGCGAAAGATGGAGGAGAGTGCAGAGCGTCGCGGCGATGAGCACATCCCCTGCAGCAGCCAGGGCATTGACCGTTATGGAAAGGTGCTGTCGTGAATGATTGTCGTGAATGAGCTGAGGATCAAAAGGGGAGAAAATGTACCTTGAGTTGCGCCAGCTGGGCATACGTTTCGAGATGCAAGCTACATGACCGGTCAGCCTTGGAAAGAAACAATAGCCCGTTAGTACTTACGACATGACAGTGAAGGCTAGATGTAAGGCATAAGTGCGAGCGTTAAAGATGGCGATGGTTTAATGAACATACCGATCACACAACCTGTAATAATCGAACAAGATGTGATGAATACTGGATGAGTTGAGTGGTTGAACGCATCAACGGACCGAATTCTCCGACGACTAAGAGCGTCTATAGGGCGTAATAAATGAGCAGTTATCGCATCAGATGGGAGGATAAGGTCAATTAAGAATGACTTACGACAAGGCTTGTTAGAAGGATCCTTCGATTGCTCACTGAATGATAAGGAACAGGGGTTAAAGCGAAGTTGATGAATTCGTGTGGGGAACACCTACGTCGCCAAATACGCATGGTCAAGAAGCTGTTGAAGTCATTCAATTAAAGCCCGCGGTAGCGCAAGTATGTGTGACGGTACCTTTGAACTAGGAACGCCGTAAATCCCTTTCGAGTAAACCAAGTCATACATCCGGCATATGCGGTGATAAAAAAGCACGTACGTTGAACAAGACCTCAACCTAAGCCCAAATAAGGATGATTGACAGTCAGCGTTGGCCTGCGACAAGATTGACATAACGCACCAGCATACTCCTGGGGAGAAGAGATGTAGGGTTAGCTCTACTCCGTGTAGAATGTCTGATGCACGCCTTTGAGAGTTGGACGTACCAAACTATCCTTTGTAGAGCAACGGGATCGCCCCAGTTCGTTATCGTGTAAATATAGACTGCGTAAAATTAGAAGTAAAAGAATTTCAGCACTGATAATCGACAGTATGCCGCTACGACCACATTGATAAGCGAAGAAGGCGATAGTACTTACCAGTGTGGGTAATCAGAGCCTGGTGGATGGTGTCGAATATCATAACGGCCCCAACCTGTTAAGTTCCGTGTAGATCAATCAGTGCCAACGTGAGAGGGTAGTGCATTGAAGAGTCGTACAAGAGATTTTATAGGCCACGAATCATTTTGATGGCCAAAGTAATACCATGCCTGGACAAGAGAGACTGCGATATGTAAGTAGTATGTTCACGGACCCATGTTTAGGAGGCAGACCTCCATGCAGACTTTAAAAACAATCCGATGTCAGTCAAAGACAAGAAAGCTGAGAGAAACATACGTTGCAGCAACTACAAGACCAATGAAAGCGGCACCGAGACTGAAAATTTGTCAATGACCAAGAAGAAGAGAAGAGGCGGGAACATTACTCACGTATTATCGAGGACTAGAGCGGCGGACATAGGGGGAAAAGGAGGGTGGTCGCGGTCAGTAGGACAAGAAGAAATGAACGTAGGAGTTCTCGAGAGCAAGCTACTCCCTCACAAGAAGGAAAAAGAACGAACGCGTCTCTATCCTGATTGCAAGCCTTATATAGAGGTAGCCTTTCTCGAGATCAGATCTTCAAGGTCCTTGAGGGGTGGAGTCCGCTGTAAGCGCTACCGTGGGGCACAAAATTTTAGGAAATTAGGAACGATGGATTACAGAAGGCGGGATGTCAGCAGCAGCAGCAGCGTAGGAAAGAAGCTTACCTTGTCGAACACAAAGCTTCGCGAACCTCGAGGCATGCAATTGCACAGAACAAGGACCCTGTACGCCACTCTCCCTGGTAACTGTAAATGGCGACCTGAGACTGTTATTGGGAAGAGATTTCGGGTGACTGCCAGTATTTAAGACACTGGGAGAGAGAGAGATTTCCCAGTGATATCAAATTGCAGAAATTGATAGTTCCAAACCTGCCGTCGTCTGGCCCATTCCATCTAGGGGTATTTGACATTTGTAAAATAACAGGTTCTGTCGCCAAACATAGATACCTGCAAGTCCCAGGGGGTCGTGTAAGAAGTCTGGGCAGGAGGATCCGCAGAGTGATAAACCAATATCGAAGAACGTCGGCTGCTAGGTACGCTCCTAGTAGCCTTCCGATAACGGAGACATATCATGTCCAGTTGTATTGCATGGCGGCAGAGTCACTTCCCTGGCATTCGCTGAATATGCTAGGCACTAGCCCAAGAGTCGCCGCAAAAATTTGATGCGCCATGGGCTGAATCCTGAGGGCTGATGCTCCGACGCAGCTAACAAAGACCTAGAAGGAAATCTCCCTTCTCCACCCGGTGGCGGGTGCGCTCGATAGAACACGTGCCGTTATTCCCCGCGGCGCCGATGTCCGAAATTGGGACCCAACGTTCTTCCGTACCCTCATCATCCTGGAACCCAAAGCTTATACCGGGATTAACCTCACAGAACTACGAAGGCTGGCGCTATGGCTTGAGAGAAATTTGATGATTTTCTGCACGATTTTCCGGAGCAAGTGGCGTGTGCTAGACCTCTTCAACTGGGGTTACGATTCGAAACGCATCGAATGTAAAATATTTTACGTTCTGAATATGAGATAGAAGTGTGTATCTGCGAGAGTGAGTGTTATCACAAATATCGATAAAGTGCATCTGAATGAAGACTTGTGCAGGTGTGGCTACTGTATTCGAGAACATTTTCATCAATCTTCCTTATGCAAGCGGGTTCGGCGGACGAGGACTCTTAATCGCTCTTCTAGCAGCATTCTCTTCTTCTTATAAAAAGCGGAGCACCGCCTAACTGCTGCGGGATTTGACCATAACTCTGCCGGCAAATTAGCTATGGGCCTCATCATCCGTGGTTAGTTTTGTTGCCTTGTTCACTTGCAAGCTCGCTCAGTTCTGCGACTAGCGCCACTATTTGAACGGTTGTGTCGCCTTGTACCACCTTGATTCAGGCAATTTTTTTTCCTTGGTGAAACTTAAGCGTTTACAGGATACCTGAAAGCCCTTGCCGAATTTGCCCTACGTCAAATAAACATCACTTGCAGGGTCTGACCTTTGGGTTCCTGC
>Ga0247737_1001362_pt1 | contig 10483 bp, 8 predicted proteins | sample UWRJL028104C2_FD_180937 | JGI IMG/M metagenome (GOLD analysis project Ga0247737, IMG submission 180937) | Plant litter microbial communities from Arlington Agricultural Research Station in Wisconsin, United States - UWRJ-L028-104C-2 | ecosystem: Environmental > Terrestrial > Plant litter >...
CATGCCTCAGTGCGCAGAGGCCAACGCGGGCGCTTTCTCGAATTAGCGCCCACCGGCCCGGTGCACGTCGCGCGTCTGCAGCGAAACTAATTCGTGTCGTCGGGCTCCTCCTAGAAACCAAATTTCCACCAAACTCGGAATTCAATGCCAAATAGTGCCTCTTAAGATAATCAAGTTCTAAAATCTGACAGCCGGATGCTCAATGACACGCAGTGCGTGAATTCTTACATGATAAGTGTGGGAAATCGTCAGGTACTTAAAATCACATTTCGCAAGCAAGCCTACTGATTAAGTACAAAGCAAATAAACTAACGGTCTAGCACTACTCGAAAGTATACTAACTTATCTCAGTATCTACTACTATTCGTGTTCAACATGTGAAAGGGTTCAACATGTGAAACTTTTCAATTTATGTTACTTTGCGCACTCTGGGGACCACCAAAAAAATTCCAGGCGAATTCTAATAGACACGACTACCTGTCATACAATCTCTATAGTTGAAAGTCGAGAACCTGAATTACAAAAACCAAAATAACGTGTTTTTCATTACCTGTATGTCACGCTATGCTCAAGGAACAGCGGTTCCACCGTTATATTTCATCTTAAAAATTTCCCTAGAGCTGAAGATATGCTATGTTGTCTCATCCGACTGAACTTGGCGACTCAAGATTGATAAAATTTGTTCCTCAAATATTTTCCACATTCCTACTATAACACGTCTCTCCCAGTACCTTAGGTCAGTCTAATAGTGCCACCTTTTCTGATGTCTATTTGTACGGAGTTGCTGACTATATTTCCATGTTCTCGATCTAATACACTCAAAAATTTCAACATTGTTTCTCAAATTAATTGCTTTTCCCGCAAGTCCAGAGGTTTTCTAAAGATTGCTGCGTCGCATCTGGATGGTTCATAAGGTTTCCTAGGCAATTTCCTTTCTCCGAACGTCACATTTCGAGCAACAAGAGACTCACTTCCATACCGAATCTACGTATTTCAATGACCAAGTAGCGCGAATTTATTTCAGTTGTTTCTTATGAACTACTACATCAAGGCAAACCTCTCCTATAAATTGCGTGTCAGAACCGAGTGTTCTTAACAGAGAGATTGATGAAGGGGTTTGCCACACACGTGGACACCTCGAACCTTTCACGACTTGAGCTTTGAGGCTTAGGACCTTACGAAAGTCAAGAGCGTCTTCGGAAAAATGCCCCTGTAATTCTTTGGACAGATGGGCAGTTATCTGATGCACCTTGGTAGTGTGAATGACTTTGTGCGAAGAGCTCGGTCATTATTCAGAAGCGCGGGATACCGCTGGTGGTACGCCATCAGAATAGTATATGATATGTGTTTGGTACAATATACTATCCAGCGGCTATTCGTTTTATCTAGGGTTACCAGCTGTCTTAGGTGCGGCCTTTATTACAACTTATGTGGCTCTACCGGAGAAGATAATGCCAACAACCCGATACCTGATTATCTCGCCCCGAAACCTGAATTTCCGACGCAGGACTTACCATACAGACGAGGCCTCCATCCAGTGGTAGGACCTGAAGCGAGAAAGCTGCTACTATCACAGGTCTGTTTGGTTTGTTTTTTGGTATTTGACAGTACCTCTCATCGATTTGTCACACTCAGCGCAATCACCACCTCTCAACAAGAGATTATACCTGCATCCAAGTGTCAGGGAGTACTTAGGGTGGAGGTGCACAAGGTACGATTCAAGGAAGTGTACGGCTATGGCAGCGTGAAATTCTTTACCTACATCCTACATCTTCCTTCTATGTTGTACTCCACTTCGTTCCATGTTGCAGGCGCTCATTCACATGTTTCAGGTATGTCTGAGTTCTAAAATTGTACTGTATCCAACATTGAAGAATCACCCTAACACACATATGTCGCAAAATGGTGTTCGCTCCATTGCCTAATTTATGTCGTTTCTTTGTCTTTGTGACTCCTTGGCGATCGCGCCTATGTCCAACCTGACCTTTGCTCCGATTCTCTTTGTCTCTTGCTCCTTCGCAATTCTCTATAACGTTCAGGCCTTCCCTGTCTAATTCCAACTACCATTTCCTCCCCTTTCCCCTTTCCCCTTTCCTCTTTCGTCATCGTTGGCTGCTTGCCACATATGGCACTTAATTCTATATATGGAAAGATGGGTATTCCACCATCGGCCCTGCTCACAAAGGATTCAGGACAGATTCTTATGAGCTCTACTTTGACTCGAAATATGCATATACCTTCATTCTCACTTCTCTAAATGTTTTGGTTGTGGGATACTCCCTTCGTTACACAATTTTACTGATTTCTTTGCTAGAGCTTGAGCTAACATTTTGGCTTTGCTTACCATCACCTGCGGGTTTGATGAAATTCAAGCAGCTTCCAAGCAGACTGCCACTTTCCAGCTCTAGCGCATATCTTATGACCGGACTCCAAGCGTTGTTCCGGCAGGAATTTCTTTCAAATTTAATTTACATAAGGATTATACGTACCCATTTAGGTAAGGTTCAGGAATGTCCAGCTTACTTCAGCAAGCCAAACAGACTGTAACTTTCAACCAGGCGTTCACACTCGCCCAACGCGTTCGAGCTCCTCATCATGGACCTAGACTCCAAATTTGTGGATACACACTGGATCCGAGCAGGGAAGGACTATAACACCGTTCCACTTTCCGTGACGCTTGCAGCAAACGAGCGTCTCGCGATTCCTGGGATAGTCTTGGCGTCACTGCCAGCCACAGCCCTCCCGGTCATCGAATTCCTCTCATGCACGCTGCCCAGGGTATCCGTTGACACGATCTCAACGAAAATTCAAATGTGGTTCAGCCAAGAACCGCCCTCCATCGTTCACGTTCACGAAATCTTTGTTTCAAGGCCTATTCCCTCAAATGAATTCGTTTCTCGCCTTTCTAAGGCAGTGGGACAAGCCTGGCTTGATGGCGCACAATCTGTCATCGACTGTCGCTTCAATAATGGAAACGAACGCTTACCTCTATGGGCGATCGCTTATTGGACAAAAATTCTTGAGCTGCGAGGAATTCAATCACTCTGGCAGTCGAGTGTAGATTGGTTGGACAAAGAGGAGAAGGGGCAAAAGGCAAAAGGCCCAGTTTCCGATGACTTAATAGGTGTAAGGACGCTCTTGCACACGTCCGTTGCCTGGGACAGCACCATGCCACACTGCAACGGAATGACGTCAACCAGCAAGTTGTCGCGATTTTTGGGGCCCCGCTGGCTATCTAATGATAATATCGATATGATGGTCGAAGAGCTGGTACTCGACCTTCAGGGAGACAAAGATCGAAGCCACATACAAGTTGTCTCACTCAACTTTCCTAATGCCATCAGCAACGTTGTAACCAACCTCGCTCGCCTGCCATCAGCGCGAACAAAGTCCTTTCTGGGGCAGATCGAGCGCAAGGTCAACGATGAAGGTCTTCAAAAGCTATACTTTCCACTTTATGTCTCTGGAAACCATTGGATTGCCTGCGAAATCGATTTCAAGAAGAAGACATTCGCATTCGGTAAGCTCAGTGCGTAGTTTCGATACAACAGCTGATGGTAGACGGGTGTGCAGGTGATTCTATCCATAGCGATCGCAACCAGGATGTGCCGGTTGCCCCTTCAAATTTCGTGAATAGCCTTCAGACATGGTTCGAAACGTGCTTTGGAAAACCTTTCGAGAACCGCGGAAACACCCTAGCGCATGCAGTCCAAGACGACACATTTTCCTGTGGTATCATCACAATCAATACCATTGAGCACGCCATTTTCGGGCGGGCATTATGGGAGCACAACTGCAGCAGCAAGGAACGGCTTGCTTGGTTTAAAAGGTTGGCGCTAGCATCTATAAAAACGGAGGGCAGCCGGCAACCAATCACCCCAGACCCGGAACCTATCCCAACTAAGTCACAGTTGCCTATAAGAACAGGAAACGCTGAAACGGGGTGTGAACTTCCGAGCCTCGGCAGCCACAGCGACATAGCGAGCCTCGCCCCACACCCTAAACATCCAACGGCCTCGCTGGTCAGCCTGTCGTCAACACCTGCTGGATTTCCTCCTGAACAGTCCGTCTCTGAGAGATCAGCTCAGTATCTGTCAGCAATCCGACAGCACTCTCTCATCATCCGTCGCTTTCCTTGGAAGACCCCCCTCATTACGATTGCGGAATCCCGAATCTTGTCGACCTTCGACCGAGCTTCAGAAGGGGGCCGTGCGAACTCAAATGAAGATGAAGACCGCCAGGGGCTGGTAGTGAGTGACTATTCTACTATATACCTGTTTCCACGGCTCACAGGCCGCTGTAGTCATTTCTTACAAGATTGGAATGCTTTGAGAGGACGGTTTCAGAGGAATTCAGTCGAGACGGCCGCCTGCTGCGAGAGATGCTTGGATACCGCCCTCCGTCTAACATCAACGTGTTAACACATTTGAATAACGACTTATCAGCTGACATCAGCGCTGAGAGGCCACCACTGGTACCTCTCGAGAGATTCCATTCCCTCATCTCCCTCTATTCTTTCGCAGAGTTGATGGTACGAATGCACGGGCTACCCCTCAAAAAACCAGCTGTCATTCATTCAACTCTGGCGGAAGCCGATACGAATGGGCTCCACGTAAGGCACCTTCTGTTTTCAAACCAACTCTTCGGGAACTCACGAATTGGAGATAGGGTTGGGCTAAGCTAAAAGACTGGCCCCGGATATGTCTGAATTTCCGGAAGGCAATACAAAAGGACGGCATTGACCTCACGATCTTGCCTAACACCAGCGATAAGCGGGCAGGCTTTTTGAAAAATATGTCACATCTTTTTACTGAAAAAGATGCCATTAAGATCCAGCTAAACTTCCAAGTGGCCGCATTACACATGGCATACTTGTTAAGAACGAGCTCCGACGCGATGGGGCAACACCCAGACATGCCTGATACTATTGAGGAAATCTTGAATGACCAGCCGCTGTAAGTTATCAACCCCAAAACAATTTGTGGACCTTACTAACTCACACCAGTCGTAACCAGCTTGAACATGCGGAGATAGACAAACTCAAATCTCGGCTACTCAGCAAACTGCGGATGCCCTTGCAGTTTTCCCTGCTTATCTCGCCGTTGTTCCTTCTCATGCCAATAACATTGCTCCGAAAGTGGCCCAGACACCGTATAATCGAGGTGAGTTAGAAGTTTATCATCAATCCTGGTACAAATTACTGATAAGCTTCAAGGTGTCGTGCTCCCTTGGCAACGCTAAACCACCTCTTCTGTGCAAAGTGGAAGACGCGATCTGGCAGACGCTCTACGCAGTAGCGATGGGGCACGATTCCATGAGTAATGCTATAGCCTCGCTTTGCCTGTCTCTCCCTTGGGGCGATTTGGAAGACTTAAAATGTGGCGTAGACTTTGAATTTTTCCATCCTTGTAAGTCCTCATGTATGGTTATTGGACAGTCGGGGCTGACAAAACCGAATGTTGATGTAGCAAAATTAGCGACTGATCAAATACACAAAGCAACACGAGAGACCGTAAATGCCAACGCTATGGAATCTCAGCATCACCTGTTTACTCCAATTCATAAAAATGGTCCCCAAGATACTCCCGAAACCCCCGAAGTCGGCATGGACGTCGGTCTTCAGAATGAAGGAACCGATGGTCACGTACGCCACTTGGGATCCAGCAACAGCGATTCAAAGACCGGAGAAGGTGCTGGTGACAGCAATGATGCGCACGGTGGTTTTGAAGGTGGAATCGAGAGTGAGGGCGTCACCCACAGCAGCGACAAGCGTGTGGGTGCAAGCGTTGGTGAGAAGGATGGAGACCTGGTTGGTAATAGCAGGGGTGGTCAAAACGGCGCCAGCGATGGCACGGGCTACATCCAGATTGGCAAGAATGGAAGGTTAAACCAAGACGAGAGCGAGACAGCCGGTGGTGGCAGCGACGACGAAGACCCACCCAATGACGACGAAAACCCCAGCTGCAGTGAGGATAACCATGGCAGTAGCGATGACCATATGGACATGGATCACAACGGAGTTGCCCTGTCAGAACAGCGCCAAAAGCGCAAAACTTCACCTGAGATGGAGCCTGATCTCGACCTAGAGCCCCGGAAGAGATCAAGATCTGCAGGCACGAAAGCGCCAGCCGCCGCTTCGAAGCCAAAACCAAAACAACAGAAGAAGACAACATCAGCCGCACGCAACCTCAAGGCTAGCACACCTGCGATTTCGGAGACTAACTTATCCAGAACAATGTTTTGGATTCCCGTCGACCACCACCCTTTTGTGAGCGTTCTATAAACCAACAATTCAACGTTCTTACTGGTCTTCGTCGACAGAAAAAAGAAGAGATAACACTAGAAGTTCCCAAGCCAGAGGAGGCAAAATTTAAGGTATTTTGTCGAAAGTACGCCTGATTATGCAGATCAGCTAATATATTTCAGTTTGTTGAATCGCCAGAGCCAATCACCGCGTTCACCGCAACTGGGAATAGCTACACATTTTCCATCAAAGTTCATGTAAGGACTGTATCGAGCAGCACCAACTTTTGCTAAACCTTTTTGAATAGCACAAGGCCACACTAGATACCATTCTTTCTTTTGAGAAGGCAGTGGCGGCAAACTATGTTGATGGTGTCCCTCTCCACATTGCACGCCCCAACGACTCTATCTTCTGTATCATGCCCGAGGCGGAATATCTACAGAAATCCCCCAGAGAGGTGCAGGAGATCCTGCGCACCCAGAATATTGTGATCACCGATCGCTCGGAATCCTCCCTTGAGTTCGACAAGAAAGGGCTGCGTTCGTTGTGCCAAAATCTGAGTAACTCTGTCACCATACAAGGTTTGCCCTATTATACCTCTCCGTTTATCATTTCTAAAAGCTTCCCAAAGATCAATCTCTCCCCCTCACTAATGATAAGAACACCCGCCTACGTCAGGGCTCGCTGGATCAGATCTATGCAGCCTCTCAAATGCCGGAGAGTAAGGTCCTGAATGCCCTGACATTTCCCTTCCTAGTATCATCTGCTTTTGGCGACCCATTTTCCACCGACTTCACAGCATATATGAACAACCCGCAAAGCGAAGGCATGTCATTGGGTGTTCCAGTTCCTGATATTCGTTGGGGACTCTGCGCTACCAAAGGTGCATGGCATGGGTTCCATATTGACTCTGACGGATATGGAACATTTATTGACGTCAAAACCGGAAGAAAGCGGTGGATTGTAGCCCGCCCTTGGAAGAAAGGCATGGCTGGGCTCCGTGACTTCGCGAGCATCAATATGTTCATGAACAACAGTTATAGCCCAGATAAACCTGGGGAGAGTCTCTGGGTCCTAGAAGCAATTATCCTCGAACCTGGCACCCGGTTGTAAGTCGCTGATAAGCTAAATATTTCTGACCTGGCGATCTGACCAACCTAAATCAGAATTATGCGGCCAAACACTCCGCATGCAGTCTTCACACCAGAGAACGCAATATGTCACGGCGGTCATTACTATGCTGCCACGACTATGACGGACACGTTTTATGGAATTTCACACTGCTTCAATGCCGACCGCTTGTTAACAAACGTGCAGCACCAAAACTCGCGACGGATGATTCGCAAGATCATCGACCTCTATTACTCGGCATTTGTGGAGGAAAGCATCGACGTTGATAGTAAGTTGAGCACTTTTGGCTTTCAATATCGACTTAAAATTGTGAAAGGTCCGGCTTGGGAGTTTATTCCACACTTGAAGACCCCTGACTCCTGCAACGACCTACTGGCGGTATGCAACCTTGGTATTCTCCTCAACATCTTAGACTTCGAAACGTACAGCTATCCAGGTCAAGGCCACAACACCAAAATAAGCAAAGATCAAAAAAACCAGCTCTACCAGTACGACTACAACATGATGCCTCTCATGGATAGAAAGGCATGTGTCATAGCTCGTGGCCAGGCCATGGAGCTGCACCGATGGTTCTTTTCGCACTTTCTTGCCCCTGAGGATCGGCATGCAACTGGGCTAGAGGAATCCAGCATCCTATCCACCTTGGCATCACAGCTCTCGGCCCTTGTAGGATACAAAAACCTGACGGAGGCTCGTGGTGTCCAAGGCGCGCCGAATTGCACATCAGAAGCACTTGAACGGCAGATGCAAAGGCTATTTCCCACAGAATCCTACTATGCCAGCGCAGTTCCGGCCTCTGAAAGGCTATCAAGCACGTCAATGGCTTTCCCAGAGCTGGCTTATACCGCCCGCAATGAGTCCCTTGAATTCGAGCGTAAGTGCATTACGTCTCATGGTATGTCAGATACTGAACTAACTATTAACCTCAGGATGCGACAATATTGAGGGGCTGGGGCTCACACTGAACGATCGTTCATTTTTTGAGGGCATTACCATGAAAATCGAATCAACGAATTAATCATTACTAGAGTCTGAGAACGATACCCAAGACCAGGCTCGAAGGTTCTGGATATGTTTGGCGGATAACGCATATGCAGGGGTCACATTTGTTACGCTCCACCCGTCTTATCCTATTTCCCCATTTAGGAGTCGAACCATTTTGCAATCGTACGGTTTCACAGTTCTACGGTTTCGTTTTTGAATTGCATATTTGTGGAGGTTTTCTAAGACAGATTAGAATGTAGCGAAAGAGGCACATGCGTAACTGGCTTGTGATTCAGCATCCTAGTCACGTCCAGAGATGGTATAAAGATTTCCGTTCTGTCATCAACGCTGCTCGCAAATTAACATTTTGGTGAATATTGAGTTGATCGACGACCAAGAGTCTATCATTATTAGTATCGAGTATCATAGGTGGAAATAAAAACAGAAACATGGCAATTCAAGTTGATGCACATGTGTGGATGTCAAATACAGCCAAAACATTGTCAAGGAATATTATTCCAGCTCGGGAGTATGTTAGCTGTGCAAGCGTTGTCCATTACATATCGTCCCTCATCAAAGGCGATCCGAAAGGAATATTTCCCTCGATAGTTGCGTGTGGGGCCCAAGGCTCTTGTGCGGCGTACATCACACTTCAGCACAAAGAATTTTGAAGCAGGAATTGGAGTTGGAGTGCATAAGGCGCATTTCACCTATTTCTGTTCCATTAAAAATAAAGGTGCCGACAGGGGACTGGATAAGAGCCAAAGCATCGATGATTGATCCTCTAAACACAATTTGCAGCGAAGATGCCTTTATTCATAACTCAAGTAGAGCCAACAATCAGTTTCACCACACCGCGCTTGAAGGGTAACTCATCCCCGACGTGGAGGCAAGGTGTTCCGGCTCGGCGATGTGAGGGTACCACATTCGCAGGACAAGGCGAGCGTAGCATCCCTAAATCCGATTTCCTCGTCGTTCCTGGCGTTTAGAGCAGAATCTGAAATGATTATTCTGTATCTGTATCTCGTGCTTGAACGGAACCATAGCGTCGAAAATTTCTATGTTTTGGATGTGACCATAGACTCGTCCAAAGATACCTTGCCTGTTTGTGAGAGTCAGACTCGCCACCAATTTCGAACTGCTGAGGTCCTCACCACCGATCATCAGTCTAGTCTGCTAGGAGAACCTGCTAAGTTGGTCACGAAGTTCGGCGGAAACCGTCATGGTAGGGGGAATCGTCATGGTAGGCAAAATCTTCAACGCTACAAGGGATTCGAATCGAACTTTTTTTCTTATAATAAAACAAATGCAGGACGCCCATTCAAGCTCTTTTCAAAATTGGCTGTATGGGCGATGAATGGAATCACCACCCGTCAAAATCGGAACGAGACCTCGAACATCTGTCAGCAACAACCCAGATCGCCACGAGTACCCAACCCACCCTATATCGCGCACTCCGACAGCACACCCGATCTGCGGTGTAACCAGATCGTTCGATACCTAGTTTACCATAAACGTCACTAGGCAATTACTTTTTGATCGATCATATCTAATAAAACGATCAAAGTAGGTGATATAATCGAGATTACGATGGTTAATACACTCACTACTACTATAGCCTTTATAAAGGCCGACTTGAACGTCCAGCACCCTACAAGCGCGCGCCTATGGTGCGAAACTTGTCACTAACTTCCATCACATGCAATAAACGCACACATCGACGGATCGACTCTACCTCAATCGGTGAACCACGGCTGTAGCCTTCGAATAATGACCAGTACCTTCCAACGCCTCTCCTACGTTTAGGAACTCATCAGCAAGACCCAACACATAATACGGACGCCACTACAAACCTCTTTCACGCCCCTGACTTCACCAGACTTGATTCGACATCTCTCTCGCGTTCCTAACTCAGACCAGCAATCTGTAAGGCCACATTAGGAGAACGTTATCATCGGGAAGAGGTGCAAGATAAGTGCAGTGCTTGTATATGATGGTAACATACTTACAACATCTGTTGCCTTCGAGATGAGTACCCTCATCTCAAACCGCCAGCAGCCTTCAAACGTCGATCATCCACCCTGTAAGTTGTAAGTAAGACCCAATGGACACAATGAACACACA
>Ga0247737_1001363_pt1 | contig 10481 bp, 5 predicted proteins | sample UWRJL028104C2_FD_180937 | JGI IMG/M metagenome (GOLD analysis project Ga0247737, IMG submission 180937) | Plant litter microbial communities from Arlington Agricultural Research Station in Wisconsin, United States - UWRJ-L028-104C-2 | ecosystem: Environmental > Terrestrial > Plant litter >...
AGTCACACTCTTCTCTGCTGTCGACGGACCAGATTTGTTGCTGCCGTCGTTAACCGCATAGACGCTGAAAGTATGGGGCCCAGCACCCTGACTTCCCTTGGAGACCGTCGTCGACTTCGTCGTACCCGCGGAACCGTCGTAACTGTAGTGATAAGTGACGGATCCACCGCCGGTGTTGGACGGCGCCCCCCAGCTGAAGGTGACCGTCGCTGGTGCGTCGCCGGATTTCGATCCGGTGAGACCGGTCGGCGCACTCGGAGTTCCGTAGGGGGTAACTGATTTGCTATCCCCGGAAGATTGGCTGTCACCGTCCTTGTTGGTAGCCACGACGGTGAAGGTGTAGTCAGTGCCGTTGGTCAATCCAGTGACGGTGATCGACCCTGCGGCCGATGACGTAGCTGTCTTGTTCCCAGGATGCGAGGTCACGGTGTATTTAGTGATCGACAGTCCGTGTTCATCGGTTCCGCTGGGAATTGTCATGGTCGCCTGAGCATCGGTTGCGGCGACGTTCGTGGGTGCCGGCGGCGCGTCCGGCACGTCGTGAATGGTCATCCGCAGCGACCCCGTGACGATACGGGTCTTGTCATTGGTGCCATCCTGCACCGTGTACTGAACGTTGACGTCGCCCGTCTTCGCCGCAGTCGTCGCCGACACGGTGATTGAGTTGTCCGTGTGCGACACCGTGACACCCGCGGGCGAACTGGCCGCTGTAGCACCGGTGATCACCAGCGGCTTCTCCGGGAAAGGGTTGATCCAGTACGCGTCGCCGACCGCATTGGAGAACGTCTTGCCTCCGGCGGTGTTGCGCTTGAAGTCATCCGTCTGCGGCGAGTTCTTCTGCACCGGCTTCGCCCGCGACGACGACACGACCTTGACGTTCACCGATCCGGGAATCGTGAACTCGCCCGACACCACGGTGAACTTGATCGTCGCGGTCGCGCCGGGCGGGGTGCCGAGTGGAGCGGAGACGGTGAGGTTCGATCCGCTGGGGTCGGCCACGACATCCTTCGTCCCGCCGCTGAAGTCGCGGTAGGTGGCCTGACCCAGCACGGTGGGGTTCGGGTGGAAGGTGGAAGCCCGCAGGTCGACCACCTGCCCCTTCTCACCCGCCTCGACCTGGACGGTCGGCGGGGTGAAGGTCGGCGGCACATCGGTCTGGTCGGGGTTGCCGATGGTGATCGGCAGGGTGAGGAGCGTGATGCGGTCGGCATCGGCTCCCTCGTCCTTGCCGTCGTTGACCTTGAAGGTGATGGCGGCGGGCCCGCGGTAGTCCTTCGCGCCGGTGAAGGTGAGGGACTGCGCGCCGGCGTACGGCGAACCGCCCGCGCTGTTGGTGGCACTCGTGTCGCCCGCGCCGGTGAGCTTCGCCGGGCGCCCCGACGGCACGTCCAGGATCTGCTCGAGGGTGAACGTCTGCGTGCCGTTCATCTTGATGACCTGCTGGCCGAGGCCGGGCTTGATGCGCGGCGGTGCGGTGCGCGCGCTGTCATCCTTGCTGCCCGGTTTCGGCGGAACGATGATGAACGCCTCACCGATGAGCTTCGTCTCCGGATCGGTCACCGAGTACGTGATCGCCAGTCGGTGATCGGTGGGAGTCACCACGATCTTGCCGTCGTCCTGCTGCACCTTCGCGGCACTGGCGTTCTCGCCCTTGACCGCGAGCCCGAGATCGCCCACCGGACCGGACGGATTCTGTGCCCCGTCGAGCGCGTCGACGGTGACCGTGTTCTTGCCGGTGAGGTCTTGCACGTCGATGATGTGGTCGGCCGCGACCGGGTAGACCGGCTTCGCCTCCTTCGTCACCAGCACCTGCACGAACGCGTTCGCCTGCCCACCCTGACCGTTGGTGATCTGGTAGCGCACCACGAAGGCACCCTCCATGTTCGGCGCCGTGACCAGCACATTCGCCCCGCTGACCCGCGCGATCAGCGGAGCCTGCACGTCGCCGAGCTTCTTCACCAGGCTGACCGTGTAGCCGTTCGGGTCCGAATCGTTCAACAGGACCGGAACGGATGCCGTCTTGCCCGGCTTGACCTCGATGTAGTCGTCGACGGCCACCGGTGGCTTCACCGTGGATGGACGCGGCACGACTCCGACGGTGGCCGTGCCCGTCGCGGTCTTCCCGTCGGTGTCGCGCACCTTGTAGGTGAAGGTGTCGGTTCCGGTGGAGTTCGGGTACGCCTCGTAGCTGAAGCCACTCGGCGTGATCTTGGAGACCCTGCCGTAGACCGGCGCGGTGGCGATGCCGTCGAAGGAGACCGAGTCGCCATCGGGGTCGATGCCGTCGAGCGGAACCACCACATCGACCTTGGAGCCGCCGAACACCCGGGCGACCAGCGTGGTCGGCTCGGGCGCGCGGTTCTTGTCGGCCTTCGCCGTCACCAGGAAGGTGACCGTCGCGGTGGCCTTCCCGCCGAACTTGTCCGAGACGCCGTAGCTGACCGAGTAGGTGCCTGCGGCCGCCGGTGCCTGGTAGCGCACGGTGGAGCCGCTCACGAATGCGGCTGCTCCCGCCCCGGCGCCCGTCGCATCGACGAGGGTCGGGTCGAGAGTGAAGGGTTCGTTGTCTGGGGAGTAGTCGTTATCGAGCACGTGGACGGTAGCGACATCCCCGGCCCGCACCGTGGCGGAGTCGTCGACCGCTGTCGGGGGCTGGTGGTTGACCAGCGGCGGAATGGGAACGACGGTGATGCCGGCGGTGGCGGTGCGCTCGCCGTCGGAGACGGTGTAGCTGAGCTGCACCTGGTCGGCGAGCACGCCCGGCGCGGTAACCCGCACCACGGCATTGCCGAGTACCTCGACGTTCAGCTCGGTCGCGTCCGGCCCCGGCGTGACCGACTGCGCCACGAGGATCCGTCCGGAGGGGGAGACGTCGTTGTCCAGCACACTCACCGTGGATGGCTCGCCGGGGCGCACGTACACGATGTCCTTGACGGCGATCGGGGGTGCCTCGCTGACGGAGGGATCGCTGACGTTGACCAGCACGATACCCTCGGTGCTGTGCGCGCCGGCCGCGACCGTATAGGTGACGTAGTACGCCCCGGCGACATTGGTCTGCAGGGTGATCGTCGACTTGTCCTGATCGACGTCCACCGTCACGCCGGACCCGGTGGAGAGCTTCGCGCTGATCAGGCTGAGCGGGGCGCCCGACGGCGACAGGTCGTTGTCGAGCGGGTGCACCACGATCGGCGCGGACACGATGCCGGTCGCGAAATCGGGGACGGCGGTCGGGTCGAGGCTGTCCACCGGCTTCACGTCGACCTGCAGACTGCCCGTCGCGGTCGAGCGGCCGTCGGACACGGTGAACGTGACCTGCTTCGACCCGGTCTGGCCGGTCTTGCTGGTGAAGGTGATGCGGCCGTCCGGGGTGAACTGCACCAGATCGGGGGTGGTCGGTGCCGCACCGACGAGGTAGATGTCGTCGCCGTCGGGGTCGCTCCAGTCGGCGAGGGCGTTGTACGGGATGGACTGCCCGACCTCGACGGTGGCGACACTGGTGCGCTTCGCCACCGGAGGAAGGTTGACCGACGTGGGCCTGATCGAGACACTCACCTGCGCGGAGGCGAATCCCTGACGCCCGTCGCTGATCGTGTAGCGGAAGGATGCGCTGGAGATGTCGCCAGCGGGCGCCGTGTACTGCAGTGCGCGGCCGCCCTCGATCACATCGACGGTGCCCTGGGCGGAATCGAGCGAGTCAACCTTGGTGATCGTGAGAACGTCGCCGTCCTGATCGCTGTCGTTGTCGAGCACCGGCAGCACCGTGGTGCGCTCGGGCCGAGCACCGAAAGTATCGTCGACGGCAATCGGAACGTGGTTCGTGGCGGTGCGATTCGCCACCGCCTCGGTAAACGACTGCTTCACCGGGCGTTCCTTGCCGGTGTCGCTGTCCTTGGTGATCTCGTCGGGGTTCACCTGCGCCCAGTTGTTGACCAGGCGCATGTTCGACGAGACGACCCAGGCGTTGCCGTTCTCGAGGTTGTTGAGCGCGATCACGCCGTGGTTCACGCGGAACACCAGGTCGGCGCCGGTGGTTGGCTCGCCGATGTCCTGCGCCTGCGGAGATCTGCCGTCACAGGCGTAGAGGTAGCGTTGCGCGGCCGCCCAGGCCCCGTAGGCACAGCCGTTCAGAAAGACGGGGGCCGAGACATCCGCGGTGCTGGTGATCTTCTGGTTGATGCCGGCGCGGACCGTCTGCACGTCGCCGCCGCCCAGAGGCACGCGCAGGAGGCCGTCGCCGGTGGCGACGAGCGCGGTGTCGCTCTGCGGGCCCGGCTGCTGCACACGGATCCCCTTGGCGGGCAGCGCGATCGCCGAGCCATCCTTCTTCAGCAGTGTGTTGGCGGTGCGGTCGAGCACGACCGGTTCGTCGCCGACCGCGGAGAGCTGGAAGGTCTTCGGGGTCGGGAAGTCGGTGCGGGATGCCGCGGCCCCGGGCCGCTCGATCGTGACGAGTCTCTTCTGCACCGTCGACACGGCGTAGACCATCCCGGTCTTGGTGACCACGGCCTGGGCATCGGCCCCGAGGCTCGCGACCGGCTTGGTCTTGGTGGCGTCGAAGGTGAGGTGCTGACCGGTGTCGAGCACCCAGAGCTTGCCCGCCTCGCTGAGGATGGCGAGCGTGTCTTTCCCGTAGGACAGGGACGACCCGACCGGCACGGTGATCTTGTCGGTGAGCGACACGAAGGCGGGATCGACGACCTGCACGGAGCCCTGGCTGGTGTCGGCGAGCAGCGTCGCACCGCCGTCCTGCAGCACATCGAGCTTGCTCGAGGACCCGTTGACCTTGGCGTCGAGCTCGCCGATCTGGTGGTTGAGTCGGCCGCCGAGCAGCTTCTCGCCGTTGGTCACCCACACGTTCTGTGGCCCCAGGTTGACGTCGGTGACGGGGAAACCCTGGTGCAGCACGGCGAAGCCGAGCGGAACACCCGCGATGACGGCGACCGCGACGGCGGTGGCAACGGTCTTGCGACCCTTGACCCACGTCAGAACGCTCATCGCGCAGTCCCCCACATCGCGGTGCTATTCATCGACCGCGCTGACCTTCTCTGCCTCAGGCGTGTCGCGCTTCCACTCCAGCATCGGAAGATCGTCAACGCTAACAAGGTGCGTGGCCACCGCATATTCGACGAGTCTTGCTCGACGATTGTTGGCCAGCTTTCCCTTGCCGCCGCGCAGACCGGAGACGCCGATCTTGTCGAGCTTGTCGCAGACATTGTCGAGCTTGCGGTTGAAGGTCGTCATGCTCCAGCCGAGCCGTGCGGCGGCGTCGGCCGAGGTCGGCAGAGTGCCGCGGCCCGGCACCGTCTGCAGCAGAACGTCCTCGGCGAGCGCCAACACGAGCTGCTTCTGGGTGACGGTCAGGCTCACCGGCATGATCGTGGTCGATCCGACATTCTGCGTCGTGACGGAGGACGTGTTGTAGTAGTCCTCGGCCGCGTGGATGGTGAAGTCGTAGGTGGTCGAGCCGGCGCTGAACATGACGTGCATCGTCTGGAAGACCAGGGGCAGCTTGGCACCGGGAGCGAGCCAGGCCTGCACGGTTCCGCTCGGGTCGGTCACGGTCGCCGACAGCAGGTTGCCGACATTGCCGAGCCACCACAGACCGAAATCGCGGTACACGCGCAGAAACTGCCGGTGCAGGTACGGGTTGTCGTCGATGGCCAGATCGCCCTCACGACCGATGAAGAAGTCGGCGGATTCGTCGACGTCGTGCCACTCGCCGCAGAATTCGACCTTGAGCCCGGTCAGCGCGCTCACGGGTAACACACCGCCAGCGGGTTGGCAGAGGCGATGCCCGATCGCAGCACGAAGGCGGTGATGCAGACCCGGGACCCGGGAATGACGCCCGTCACGACGGCCTGCGGATCCGCGGTCTGCGTCTTCTTGTCCGGCGTCTCGCCGAGCGCCCAGAGATACTGGTCGCCTTTCTTCGGCTTCGGATTCGACCAGACGAAGGTCACGGCGCTGCCGTCGGCGCTGGCCTGCTTCGACACCAGCACCGGCGCGGGAACACTGGACACGTCGATCACTCCCCCGCCACCGGCCGCCGGAGTGTTGGCCGGCGCGGGCGCATTCAGCCCCGGAGCCACGATGGCGGCGACTATCCCGCCGGCGATCAGCACCGCCACGACGATGGCGCCGACGATGATCCCCAGCCGGCGGGGGCGGGATGTCTGCGGCTCCTGCTCCGGCTCCGCACTCCGTTCCTCGACCGGCGCGGCCGTGACGGCGGGCGCAGTCGCGGCCGGGGCCTGTCGCGGACGCATCTGCGTCTCCTCGACGGGCCGCTGCTGCACCACCACGGGTGCGCGCAGTCGCGTCGCCTCCGCTGCCTCGGGCGCAGGCGTCGGCGGAGCACCGGTCAGCGGAGCATTGGTCGGCGGAGTATTGGTCGGAGGAGTGCTGATGGGGAGGGCCGCGCTGGGCACCGCGGGCTGCACCACGATCGTCGTCACCGATCGTGCCCGTGTCTCGTCGTCCGACCCATCGATGACGGGGCGGTCGTCCGCGGAGACGTGCAGGTTCGGCACGTCGATCGTGGTGGGCGCGTACCCGAGCTCGAGCTCGACCCGCTGCAGGGCGCGGGCGAAGTCGACGGCGGTCGCGAAACGGTCATCGCGGTCGGTCGCCATGCCCTTGCGCAGCACGGCGATCAGCGACGCCGGCACGTCCTCCCGGGTCATCGGCGTGATCGCGCCACGCTCGATGCGGCCGATCAGATCGAGGGTGCCGTTGGAGTGTCCGCGCACCTCGAAGGGGGTGTGCCCGGCGAGGATCGTGTAGATGGTCGCCGCCAGCGAGAAGACGTCGGAACGTACATCGGGCGCGGGATCGTCTTCGAACATCTCCGGAGGCGACCAGGGCACGGACATCCCGATGGAGGCTCCGGTGCCGCTGGTGCCCGTGCTGCCGGCGAGTGCGTCGGCGAGGGTGCCGGTGTGCAGCGGCAGCACGTCCTCCTCCACGGCCGAGGAGATGCCGAAGTCGGTGAGCGCGGGCCAGCCGTAGTCGTTGGTGAGCACGTTGCCCGGCTTGATGTCGCGGTGCAGGATGCCGGCCGAGTGCGCCGTGCCGACCGCGCTGGACAGCCGTACCCCGGTTCGCAGCGCGTCGGCGACAGGGAAGACGCCCTGCTTGTACCGGTCGGCGAGACTCGGACCGGCGCAATACTCCATGACGAAGTAGGGACGGTCGTCGCTTGCCACATCGGCCTGGTAGATCGTGACGATGTAGGGGTGGGTCGAGAGCTGGGCCATCAGGTTGGCTTCGCCCACGAACGCCGCCCGCGTGGCCGGGGTGAGCTGCTCGGTGAGCAGCACCTTCACCGCGACGCGCCGGCGTGGCAGCTTCTGTTCGTACAGGAAGACGTCGGAGAACCCGCCCGAGCCGAGCACCTTCACGAAGGTGTACCCGGGAAGCTCGGGTGGCTGCGACGTCGGGCGCCGCATCAGTTCTCCTCGACCGTGAGGGTGACGCCGCCACCGAAGTCCACGACGGTGCCGACGATGACCGCGGTCGGCTCCCCCGCGCGAAGCTTCTGCGGTTCCTTGCCGGGCAGCACGATCATGGTGCCGTTACGGGAGTGCAGGTCGGTGACCACGACGGTGCCGCCCTCGAGCACGAAGCGGGCGTGGGTGCGCGAGATGTCCTGATCCGCGGTGCCGACCGTGACCAGGCGCGGGATGTTGCCGCCAGAGACCTGCGACACACTCGGCGCTCGGCCGACCAGCACGGGCTGGGCGAGGGATTCGCGGCTGCCGTTCGGCAGGGTCAGCACCACGGTCGGCGCCGGCGGGGCGACGGGCGCTGCAGACGAGGTGCTGCGGCTGGCGCGCTTCGCCTTGCGCTCGGCGCGCAGCTTGGCGATGTCTGAGGTGAGCACCGTCTGGCCGTCGTGGTCTCCGGCGGCCTCGCCCGCACCGACCGGGACAGCGGATGTCTGCGGCTCGGGCACACCCACCTGGCCTGCTACCTCCGCCTCTGTGGCTGCACCGTCTGTGGCCGCACCGTCTGGGACCGCACCGTCTGAGGCTGTCTCCAGGACCGCTGCGCCCGCGACGTCGCGGTACACCGTGTCACCGAAGAGGTAGTCATAGCTGCTGTTCTGCGTCGGCCCCTCCGGTGGGAGCGCGTCCGCGGGCAGCTCGGCGGGGTCAGGCACGTCGGCGGGATCGGGCAGCTCGGCAGGATCGGGCAGCTCGACGACCGTCACCTCGGGGTCGGGGGCGGGCTCGGGCGTCGGCGTGGCGGCGGCCGTCGGCACTGCGGCGGCCACCGGCGTGGCTCCCGGCTCGGCACCGGACCCGTCCACCGTTTCTGAGGGTGACGTCGGCGCCGGGCCCCCGGTCACCGTGACGCTCAGGGCCGCCACCCAGGCTGCGCCGTCGGCGAGCGGGAGCCGGCCGAGCGATGGCACGGCCTCCGCTCCCTCGACGGTGACGGCGAGCGAGGTCGCGGACGGCAGCACCTGCTCGGTCCAGGTGGTGACACCCGCTCCGCCGACGGTGTGCTCGCTCGCGTCGCCTGTCGGCGACGAGCCAGAGTGCACCGTGACCGTCACCTCTCCGCGCACGATCACGCGCGGAGTGTCACGGACGTCAAGCAGCGCGAAGTGCGGCATGGCCGCGAGGCCGCCGCGGGCGAGCAGGTCGAGCACGGTTTGGAGGCCACCCGACTCGCGAAGCGCCAGCAGCAGGGCCGTCGTGAGCGGGACATCCGCCGCTCCGGTCGACTGCAGGGCGGTCGACTGCAGGGCGGGCTTCTGCAGGGCGGTCGACGTCAGCAGCAACACGCGCTCATTCGCACAGAGGGCGAGCCATCCGCCGGCGCGGGCGGCTGTGTATTCGACGGTCATGGCGCGGCGCTACCCTCTCGGCCGAGTCTCTTCGAGGAATCCCGGCATGCCGCGGTCGACGGTGTCGTCCGACTCGTCGTGGTCGGCGGCTGCCGCCCCGAGCAGCTGTGACTCCACCACGACGACGGTGACGTTGTCTTTGCCCCCCGCCGCGACGGCGGCGTTCACGAGGCGTTCGGCGAGGGTGAGCGCCAGACCGCCGTCCGGTTCGCGGCCGCCTTCGCTGATGTGGAACACGATGATGCGAGCGATCTCGTCGTCGCTCAGCTCTTTGGTGAGTCCGTCGGAGCAGAGGACGAACGTCTGGCGGTCGCGGGCGGGCAGCAGCCAGACATCCGCCTCCACCTGAAGGTCGGCGCCGAGCGCCCGGGTGACGATATTGCGGTCGGGGTGGTGGTCGGCCTCGAGGCGGGTGATGATGCCCTGGTCGACCAACTCCTGCACCGCGGAATGGTCGACGCTCAGCTGGGCGATGCTGCGGCCGTCCCAGCTGTAGATGCGGGAATCGCCGACGTTGAACGCCATCCAGTGATAGTTGCCGTGCGGGCCGGCCTCGACGAAGGCGAGCCCGGCGAGGGTTGTGCCCGAGAGAGCCTCGGGGGCGTCGGACTGCTCGCTCACGGCGAGAACGGCCTCGTTGGCGCGGGCGATGGTGTCGAGGACGTCCTGGGGGGCGATGTGCTCGGAGTGCGCGAAAGCATCGGCGAAGGCGGCGATGGCGGCCTGGCTCGCCCGGTCGCCGAACGCGTGACCACCCATGCCGTCGGCGACGACGAACAGCGGGATGGCGGCGAGGAAGCTGTCTTCGTTGACCCGGCGCACGGCGCCGCGGTCGGAGTGTCCGGCGAATCGGAAGCGCACGGCACCGTTCGGCAGCACGAGATCGTGCAGAATCTCCATCGGCAGCGGCACCTCCCCCAGCAACACTCTATGCGCTGCTCACACGGCCATTCCCCGCAACCGTAGCCCGGGCTTCGGGCTCGCGACATGGGCAGGGGTACCCATCGCGCCGCCGGCTCACCCGATCTGCGAGGATTCCTTCTCGACCCGGGCCCGTGGGCGGCTGAGTGTCACGAGCACCGCTCCGGCACCGGCGACACCGACCAGGACGGCCACAAGTCTCGTCTGCCCCCAGTCGCCCGCCGTCAGCCGGATAGAGCCAGAGCCGTCAGCGAGCGGATAGTCGCACGCTCTGCCCAGCGGGAACAGGATGAAGCTGCCGGTGGGCACTACAGCCTCCAGGGCTTCGCCCGGCCGCAGTATCCGCTCCCATTGCGCGCCCGTCGGGGAGGGGCCGTCGACGATGCACGCGACCGGCGCGGTGTCGTGCACGTTCGCAGCGTAGGTCTCGCCGATAATGACGATCGCGAGGAGACCGCACACGGCAAGAGCGGCCGCGCCGAGGCGACGCAGGGCCAGTCTGATCGTCTGTCGATAGCTGCGCATTGCTCAATCCTGCAGCATGGCCGCCAGGCGTGCCGGCTATGCGTGCGCGCTCAGCTCATGCGCACACGATCAGCTGCTGACGGACTCCCGGCGCTTGTCCATGCGGATCTTGATCAGGCTCGCGACGACCGCGACCGCCATCGAGACGACGATCACCCCGAGAGACATCAGCGTGTAGATC
>Ga0247737_1001364_pt1 | contig 10479 bp, 8 predicted proteins | sample UWRJL028104C2_FD_180937 | JGI IMG/M metagenome (GOLD analysis project Ga0247737, IMG submission 180937) | Plant litter microbial communities from Arlington Agricultural Research Station in Wisconsin, United States - UWRJ-L028-104C-2 | ecosystem: Environmental > Terrestrial > Plant litter >...
GGAATGGTGTTGGCATGGGATGGTTATATTTTATTCTAGGGGCTTGTATTCATGGCTATGACCATGTATTTTAACACTACATCAATTGAAATTTGCACTACCATATATGAGATTGAAAGTGATTATGACGATCAAGCTTTACATCTTAAATAAAATAAAAAATAGTACGAACTCTTTTTTGAGAAACTTAGTATCGATGATCCACGAATACTGTGTATAGCCAGTAGTGATTGAAAAATGATCTCGCCAGGTATGAAAGAAAGCTAATCAAGTGTGGTAATAATTAAGAAGGTCAAGAATGACAATGCAAGTGATAATAAGTATAATTATTTCTAAACCAGTCTTGAGTTGTGATTTTGTTGTTGTCAAATATGCTTTCCATGAGCTAAAGGCGACAAGGCTGAAGAATATACTGACTGACTAAGCGAGCTAAGGCCAATACCTAAATGCCTACCGGTGTGAGGCAACTCTCCCAAAACATCTTCAGGATCAACGAAAACCAAAGCGTCTTCACGCTGCAGAACATACATATAATCACCTGGAATTTCATAGAAGAGCTCAGAATACATTCAAAAGATCAAGAAGGGTCACTAGATCGCTTGGGGCTGTGAAGCGGGGACGATTGCGACCGAGACGATTTCATCGTCGACCAATTCGAACCTCCCTCCACCACCATACCTTTATCTGCGCCTTAGAAACTACGGCTCAGTGTAGCACAAGTGGCACTAGTTGGTCGTGAGCAGAGAGAAGAAGCAGCAACAAACACAGTATTGCAAGCGTCTAGCTGTGAAGGCGGTCTCTCAACTGAATCGTTGTACCAACGGATACCCCAACTCAACCCCACCATCGTCTTAGACCAAACAACGGCAAGATGTCGAACACACAGGTCGGAACCATATTTTCGCAGATCATCTCAGATGTCGTTGAGAGCTCCAGAGTTGATTTCGAGGAGGGCGGTGTCGACGAGCATGTTCTGGATGAGTTGAGACAGGTATGGCCATTCTATCTACTACTCATGTTGGAGCTGCGGTCCCAAAAGTTCGGGTTTCATTGCATTTCATCCCCTCACTATTCCTGGGACATTTAGTAGTGTCTTCAGGTAGTCGTCTTTGGACTTGTAAGGATATGGACAATGGTTGTTGTTGTTGGCGTTGCGCTTTCTCGCTTTTGGCTGTTGCCTTCGCGCAGCGTCTCCTGGATTTTCCCGGGTGGGCGACCGCCTGTATTTGGCTTTATATACCTAGCCGTTCGCTTGCAAATTTGCTCCGAGCGACTAGGACGCATTGGGATCATCTGCCACGTGATTCACCTCAGTACTTCGCGCTCTTCGAGTATTGTTTGGATAATGTGTGTTTCTATCGATCAGATCACCTCTACAGTCTCACCTCAAAGACAGTTTCTAGATTTTATGTAACATGCTAACTAAACATCTCAGGGATGGCAGCAAAAGCTTTCTACCCTTCAAATTGCGACCTTCCCATGGGATCCTAAGCCTGAACCACTCCAGAACCTTGCTGCACCTCCCCCAGTGCCATCCAATGTTGGGAACAGCTATCAACCTATGAGTGCGCCACCGCAACAGCCTCCCATGAATGCCCAGCAAATGCCTCCCCAATACATGAATAACCCAACGATGAATCATGGTGGTCCTCGCATCAAGTCAGAACCTGGTTTGGACAGTCCTACTGACTCAGGTCATCAGCAGCTCTACCCAAATCCTATTCTACCTCCTGGCAACAATCCACCCTCGGCAGCCCAAAGAGCTGCTATGAACTTGCAGAACAACTATGGTCAACGAGCTGCTGCTTCCATTAACGCTATTCAAAGTAGTGTTGGTGGTCAACAACACGGCCAAATGCCTGGACAACCTCAACAGATGAACATGCAACCAATGCAGCAACAACAAGGCATGCACGGTCAGCAAATGGCTCATATGCAGCAGCAGCAGCAACAACAACAGCAGCAGCAGCGTACCGGCAACGGACAACCTGCAGCCTTGCCTCGTATGACCCAGGAGCAATACAAAGCAATGATGGTTCAGCAACAAAGGCAACAAAGTCAAAATTCTGGTGTCCATAATGCACAGACTGACGGTTCTGGAGACTTGGAAGAGTCTATGGGCTTGATTAAAAGAGTCAATGCTGACGGAGAGGAGGTCATGGGTCGAATTGAGATTGATGCTCTGATCCGTGACAAAATCGCTGCCATGGGCCAGAGAATGGAAGGTGGTGGATTGATGTTACCTCTTCACCAAGCGACGAACTCTAAAAAGCGTCAGCGGAAGGTTGCGAGATCAGCTACAGTGCCTGGTCAATTGGATGGTCCGGATTCTGACGACGAGAAGAGTGGCGTAAAGGATGAATTGGATGAGGACGCTATTAACTCTGATCTGGACGATCCCGAAGATAATTCAGATAATGGAGATGAAGAGGATGAGAGTATGGGCCACGTCATGCTATGCATGTATGACAAGGTCCAGCGCGTGAAAAACAAGTGGTAGGTTTTCATTATTCCTTTCTTATTGACTAAAACTAATGAACTCGCAGGAAGTGTGTCATGAAGGATGGTGTCCTCTCTGTTAATGGCAAGGAGTACGTCTTTCACAAGGCATCTGGCGAATACGAGTGGTAAACATCGTATGATGTACTACTGGATATCGCCACTTTCCGAATTTCTCGTCATCATGTTCTTAAGAATAGTATATACAGCACAGGGATCCGCTTTGATTTCAGACAATCAAGCATCGCACCAAAATAACGACGGTTAGGCAAACAATAATTTTGCAGACTAGATTTCTATCGGACTTCTCCACTTTCGATTTTCATCTCGGTTGGGATTTGATGCATTTTCTACCCACCTGCATGGAATGCGTTGGAGGAACAGCTCATGAATTTGAATACCCGCAAGAACGAGATGTGGATGGGGGCGAGGCGGTGCTTCGGGAGAGGCAGATTTGTATCATACCCATTTTTCTTTTCGGAGTAAAACAGACTAAGAAATAAAATGGCATAATGTGACTTTTGGAGGTTTCTCTGGCCATATGACATTGTGCTATAGCTGATTTGTGGTAAAAATCATTTCGGCTATGCCAAGACACCCCTTTTATCGCTCGCTTAAGCTATCACGCTCTCTCCCAAACTGGAGACCGGTGTCAGATTTAATGGATTAACACAAAACAAACTATACATTAAACATTAAAAATAATCAGTAAAAGTGGTACCATACATTAAATGAATATCACTACTCGGGCATCATTCGTATGGAATGCTGCGTTAGTACGGTGCAGCATATCTCAAGATGAAATTCCAAGAGGGCCATTTTTAGTGTCACAATAATCGACTTAGAGCGAAATGATTGGCACAGGTCCCAACAGGAGAACTGAAACTAAAAAATACCTTGTACTCCAATCTTGAGTGAACCGCAATTGTGGAAATTGGAACGTTCTATCAATGCAAGAGTAAAACAACAGCTCAATAACCGTAGCCACACTTAGATGTAGATCTGGAATTAAAGGAGCGTATTACCGATGATTCATTCTCAAACACCACAGTCCTAAATTGATGGAATCCTGTTTTTGTTACATACTCTTGGCCAATTTGATATAGGGCATCTCTTGGCAGCTTAAATAGTGTATTGCTAGTACTTCCATTGCATATATCCTCTAGGTATAAGCTGTGGTTGTTCAAAAGTTGGCATTGTACAAGAGATGTTAGGTAAACGAGATTGGATTAATTTGTGAAAGATTGTATGGGAGAGATAGAAGCTGAAAGTAAAGTGTGAGTTAAACAATCGCGCCGCCATTGTTATTTTTTTTCACTAGTGCTACTTTATAGGCATAAATTAACATACTGCATGGTTGTGGTGGTTCTTCCTTATATTTATCAAGATCTCTGCCTCCTTTGTTGCAATGATATAGCGTGATGAATTTCCTAATGACAAATAATATCGTTGGGAGGAATGATCTATTCTGCAACTATGTCAGTCTCCTTTTTATAATCGTGAAGTGACGTGTGTGTAAAGCAATTCAGAATAAGAGACTATCCATTTAATTTCGATGGTAGTGAATAGGTTAGATAGCAAGCTAATAACAGCTTTCTAGCAGTAAACAAATGGAAGAGGATTTTGTTCTCTTGATCAACCTTGGAACTGCCAACGAAATTTGCTCAATGGAAAGTTGTGGGATCGTACGAATATCAAATCAAAGATTCAAGTGTAAACTCATGCAGAATACTATGGTTTCAAACCTGATGCCATTATCTCTGTTGCGTTGAACAATTTGTGGATCCGAGGTTGCTTCCATATCCAATATTAACGATAGACTGCCTTCCTTTAGCATTTATTTCGCTGTGTGGGTTGATCTGATTGCTCCAAACGATGTCATTAATGTTGACCATAGATAACGTCGGCGGGCATCACAGGAGCTGTGTCCGTTTAATACTAAGTGATTGAGCCTAAATACATACTTGACTAGAAAATCCGAGCCATGTGGTACTTGGTCGATCAAAATCGATATAGAACTTTGAAATGCTTACACGTTCACAAACCTTTCATCGTCTCAAGCACTTAAAATAGCAGCATAAAGACCGCACTGCTTGGCATCAACTACTCTCAGTACTCATCCGGTTCTTATACATAAGCCACTAATCTTCAGTAGTGTGCCACGGTGAGTTTCACAGTAGATCACAAACGAGATAAGTAGAAATAGTATCATGTTTTTGCTTTATGCATTTGCTAGTCGTGAATCCCAACTAAAGAACAGCCCATATGCAATTGCAAAAACCATATCACCCAACCCATAATCTATCCCAATGCGCTTAGTAGAAAGTAGATGGTCGCTTTCCGACAAAGATCTTAGTGCCGGATGCCTTGGAAACGCGGTGAGGAAGTGGGAATTTGAGGTCTTTGGTGAGGAGTTGCTTAATGTAGGGGCGCTTCACATCTTCGGTCTTCTCGAGCTCGACAACCTTGAGAACCTGATTTATTTGTTAGTTTGAGTACACGCGAGATCTAGGGCTAAACATACGTGGATGGAACGGAATCGTGAGCGATGTCTGGCGGCCATGTCTTGGTAGAGAGCCTCAACTGCATCTGTTCTTGACATCTCACGGTACTCCTTGTACATGTTGTGGGTGCCGGAGCGGGAGTCGTATCGGATCCAGATACCGAAGTTCTTGACCTTCAATGGACGCTTCTCGTGGATCTAGCTTAATTAGAAAGGTCACCAAAAAACACTCCTACAGAGTACATACAACGTTCAAGCTGACGATCTCTCCGTTCGCCTTCTTGACCTTTCGCAACTTCATCAAGAAGTACCAGAAACGAGACTTTGCAACCACGGTGTTTGGCGCAAAAATTCTCATACGGTACAACTTTGGCGCTGGGGTTGCCTCCGATGGCAAGTGGCGGCCAATGACCTGGTATTCTGTGAGGCGACCTAATTACGCAAGTCAGTTGCAAGCCCTTTATAAATTAGATAAACAATAATGCGAGCTCATATTGCGATTCCAATGGCAGGTCGTCCCGGGAGTCGTGAAGTGTTGCTCGGACCAGTGATAAATCTCAATGTACATTGTGCGAGAACCTGAAATCTCAGTTCATCAAGGCTTCAGCTGCCAGCCATCGAGCTGCTTAGATCACTGGTTGTCGTAAAACAAAGTCGAAATTCTCCAGTAGACAGAGCCGCTAGCATCAACATGCAACAGAATACCATTAACAAACCCTCCAGTTCCTGAGATCCTCAATTCACCACAAAAAGTCCTCTGCCGAAAGGTTTCGAATATTTTCCATGGTGAAGATTGTCCAGAGAGTATCGTCGATTGCCAGATTCCAGGTAAAGGTTTTCCACCGCCTTGCCGCGCCTCAAATTTTGGTGCGTCCTTGAAGAATAAAGAAGAGTTCTAGCTTACCCATCTTTCCGAAAGGTTAGCAGAGAAACAGATATTACCACAACAGATTAACTCACGATTGATTTTTTGGACGTCGTCGTGTCGTGTGGTTGTCGCAAAATTGGAACTCGAAATTTGCTCCCGCTGAGAGTGTGCGAAGTGACCGCACTAATTATCGACTAAGCGAGCCAAGTGACGCTAATCCGTTTCCGGATAAGGCATTTTGTGGCAGAGCCTCATCTTATATTCTTTCTTAGCTAACTACACAATGTTTCAGTCTCTTTCTCCTCAATTCTAAATTACATCCCTAGTGATTCCAGCTAATACTCTATTAAATGAACTTGAAGTGTGTAGTCCCATTGTACCCAAGTCTCACAGTTTGCAAATAGCCGAGAGAAGTCACGAAACACCACGATTAAACAGAGAATACATCCCTCAAGACGCACCGATAGAGTGCAACTAGCCTGGAAAAGCCACAAAAATGGATTCATTATTCAAGAAGTTCTCAACGGCGTACGGGGAAGGCCAAGGTTACGGCCTTGCAGAAACGCTATCTCCCATCCCACCTCCTTCACAACCCGATAAACTCCAGCGTTTTTATCGAAGCACCAATTTCCAGAGCGTAAGGAGCGATTTTCAGTATCGTCTATTATACGACAACTCTAATCCAGTACGACTTGATGCTGTTGAGGGCAAAGCTTGGGTGGAAATTTACTGTTCCTACTGGAGCGCAATTGGCGAGTTATTAGAAGCGGAGGCGGCGATCTTGAAAAATCAAAAGGTACAGTGCTGACTTACTGCTGCCTAGAAATCCTTTTCTTTTGTTCTATATTCCCCATCTTCGAGTTATACATGTGTGTTGCTGCAAAAGGTTGAAGTCATCACGTGACTTTCAACCATATTCATATATGTGTTACTGGAGAAAAATAACTAACACTTCAATTAGCCATCATGGATAAAGGTTTACGAGGCATGGAAAGAACTGACAAATAATCTCGTTCGAGGTTACACCAATTGCAATATTGAAGCCTGGACAGTTCCTTGCTTATATATGGTAGGCAAATATCTACGAGTTTTTGCCATCAAGGCAGACGAGGGAGGGAAAACCCTCGGACCAACAACTGACTTTGGGGAAGAGCTCAATATTGATGCTGGTAAGAATCACTACCTAGAGGATGCAGCCAGACAGCTAAATGGCATCTTCAAAATATGCTTAAGTGACAGGTATTTAATATGTAACCATCATAGGGAACTTCATACTAACTTTGTAGGGCGCCTCTTGAGGATTCGAGAAAGTGGGGCATCTACAATATCATCAATCTCTTATTCAAGACCTACTTCAAATTGAACTCAATCAGCTTGTCCAAAAACATACTTGCTGCAATTAGAGCATATAGAGGTGATATGCCGGATCTAGAATCTTTTCCGAAGGCTCACCAGGTGACATTTAAATACTATGTTGGAGTTATCTATTTCCTCGAAGAAGATTACGTAGAGGTAGCCTAGCATGAAGAATGTCCAATCATGACAAGAGCTAACATCTAATAGGCAGAAAAGAACCTTACCGAAGCCTGGCAACTCTGCCACAAGGATTCAATACGCAACAGAGAGTATGTCCCCAACCCACAAACCACAACGATACACTGACACTGTAGGCTTATTTTGACTTACCTAATTCCCTGCCATCTCCTCACAACTCACACCCTCCCGTCACAAGCCCTTTTAAAACCATATCCCCACCTCCAAGCCTTCTTCCTGCCGCTCTGCCGCTGCATTAAAAATGGCGACCTCTCAGGCTACGACGCTGCGTTGGCAGCCGGCGAGGACGAATTTGTCAAGCGTCGCATTTACCTAACATTAGAGCGGGGTCGCGATATCGCATTGAGGAACCTCTTTCGCAAAGTTTTTATCGCTGGCGGGTTTGAAGAGCCAAAAACACCAGGCGAAGAACCTGTACGTCGTACAAGAATCACCCTCGCGACATTTGCAGCTGCCGTCAGTATTGGAGGCAACGAGATGATGGAAAATGATGAGGTGGAGTGCCTTTTGGCAAATATGATCTATAAGGTAAATCTCCTGCTTACAGTTGCCTTCCTCGGTATCTCATCCACAATGACCAGAAGCTGCCCTCAAACCCTAAGAGACACGACTAACCTAGTTTAGAATTTAATGAAAGGCTATATAGCCCGCGAGCGAGGATTTGTGGTGCTCAATAAAAAAGGAGCTTTCCCTGGGACGGGTGTTTGACCTCCTTTCTTCCAGACCAGGTTGGGCGTTGGTAGGCGATTTCAGGCCCGAAACAAACTAGAGTCGATCACTGCTGTGCGTTCTGTATTTGGCCGAGTTCATCTGCAAGTCGCTCGTGCTTATTGCCATTGTCCATCGGGTCACCAAGAACGTTCGGTGAACGCATGCGGTACTTTGCACACTATATAGTACCTCAAGCACGCAACTACCAATTCAATAAGAATCTTACAACACACCACCACCATCATCACTATCACCCCTTCCAGCCACCACCTGTACAGCACAAGCGCGTCGCTCACACATGTATACCTGACTCCCTCCCTTCTTTGCCCCCTTGTACGCGACCCACACGCCAAGCATCTACCAGACGCGTAAAGCAGCACGCGTTCACCCGTGACTCAGACGCTATAGCCCGAGCCTCCAATTGACAAATCATGTTGACGCACTCTGGACGAGGCAGAGTTACTTTTTGGTACACGGATTGCAAGGCAGGGATGGAAAGGCTAGGTAGGGCTAGTAGGGAGTAAGCTAATGCAACCACTTCCACTGATAAGGGGATCCTTGTGCTATATAGTATTGGTGACTTTGATAGTGACGTTTGGTGAACTCCCTGCCTGTACTGGTGAATATTTAGGGGGCCTATAGTGACTTTCTCAGTGACTTACTCAGTGATCTTGTCGGTGTTATCTAGTGCGGTAGAGGTATTTCTCTAGAGGCATCTCCCTTGCTCTATGGAGCTCTTGGATTTTGATTCACGCAGCCGTGGTTCAAATATTTAGGTCTTTATATATTCAAGATCTCACCAAGACAATCCAGCCATTCACATAGAAGTCAGAGAGTCAGATTATTCATATCTTCTTCATTTTAATATTGAGAAAGTCGGCTTATCAGGCACTTTCAGTTCACACTTCTCAGACTCTCAAATACGAAACATCTCTAGTGAGCCTCGCTAGCAAACAATTTTCCCTCTATCTTTCCTCCCGTAACTATACTTCTCTCTTTCAAAACCCAGCGCACTCTGACGAGAAATCATTCGAACAAAGAGAATCTGCAGCAAAAGGAACTCCCTGAATTCGAAAATCCTCCGAGTGCCACATCCCAAATATAAAAAAAACAAGATATGCTGTAAGAAAGAACCAGCTGAGTAGTAGAAATACAATTTTTTTCTCTTTCTTGATAATTCAAAACAACTTCAACTCGACCGTCGAAAAGAGACAGGAGGACAAAGTACTTTCTTTCGCTAAGTGATTAACTTTGAAAATCGTAAACCAAAGTGCCTGGAGTAGCTGATAAACTGATGAGGGAGTGGTGGTACAAATTTAGCCGTGAGAAATAGAACGCCGCCCCGGAACGCCTGGTATTGCTGCCTTATGTGTATGAAATCCCAAATATGAGAGAAAATTAAGAGGAAAAGACCGTAATGAACTGAAGGATAGGAAGTGGATGGTGTTTGAGAGAGAAATGGCAAGATCAGTGATGAGTTCGGACACTGCGTGGTGAGCTGCTGAGAATTGTTAGCCATAGATAGTTCTGGGGTGACGAAGACACTTACGCAATAGATGAAACGTCATCAACATGATTGCACAGAGCGACAAAGAGGTCGAAGAAGAGTTGCGAGCCTCCAGCATGCATCTCCAGCTGCATCGTGCCGCTTCGCTTGAATGTGCTACGACTACGGATGATCAGGGCAAGGTAGTGTGCCCGAAGTTTCGAATCACTGTCCGGAGTGTTGGCATATGCATAGCGGGCCGATGCAAGAATCGTGCTGCATTGTATACCAGATTCTGAGAATAGTCAGTTAAAGATCAAAGTGAACGTAGAAAAGGGAAACCTACGTAAGCCTTGCTTTCGCAACGCGACACGCTTCAGTTCATCCAAGCCATACTTCTCAGCTGTGCAATATATGATGGTATCTTTCAACAGCTCACCATCAACCCCATGGTGATAGACAGTCGACTCGACACTGCCTGCACTTCCATCTCCAGTCTCCAACTCCCAGGTATTCCTACGCTTATTATGGACCAGCCGCGGATAGTAATCACCCTTGTAGAGGTACTCGAGGACAGAAGAGAAGATCTCTGGCTCTTCATCCGGGAGGGCTATTCGTTTATTCGTAGCCTCCATAAATTGTCCACGACATGCTGCTTGGAAGAAAGGCGAGTGGCAGAGGACATCCTCATGTGCAGCGAATAGCCGCTGCTCTCGTCCGACCACGAGGGTAATTATGGAAGATGTGAGCGTACTGCTGGAGAAGTTAGTGATCGTAAACGAACTGAAAGATATGCCGAATAGGCTTACCTTCCCAGCGGGTTATTCTCTTCGGCGGCAGTTCTACGTTGCGAGCGAT
>Ga0247737_1001366_pt1 | contig 10473 bp, 7 predicted proteins | sample UWRJL028104C2_FD_180937 | JGI IMG/M metagenome (GOLD analysis project Ga0247737, IMG submission 180937) | Plant litter microbial communities from Arlington Agricultural Research Station in Wisconsin, United States - UWRJ-L028-104C-2 | ecosystem: Environmental > Terrestrial > Plant litter >...
TCTGACGTTCTGTTCGAGGCAATATAATGAGTGGCTTATAGGAGTGTCTTACTATTAGCGGCATTTTCGCCCTGCCTCCCATCTGCACTCTCATTTTGGCTATTGTTCGAGTAGGCGTCCGTTATCAGCAGTAATGTCAGACGTTGGGGTTTAGGGTTGGGGATGTATGGTATCAGTCTTCTCGTTCAAGTCGAGAACACTATTGCGGTCGCTGTTCTTACCGGTGTATTCAGATTCGGACGCCAATGTAGATCACGTTGCACACAACGACGGCTCGTTCCGCTGCCCGCATCGTCCGCCCATGGATCATCGTTTGGCCACGCTGCAAGCAGGGAAGAGGATAGACAGACAATGTCAGTGGGTGAATATTGTACACTCTATCGGTGTGAACCTTTGCGTCTACGTCTGTGTCACTGGCTCATTTTGGCGGTGAAAGCGATGCGTTGGGGAAGTGGTTCTATACAATTCTTGTCTTCGTCGGTGAATAGAAGTCGATATAAACGAGGTGAATATGGATGCTTTTCGGCGAATCTGCACAATCTCGAAGATATCATTTTTCAAAAAAGACAGCCACATCGTGTTACATCGATGAGATCGGGGGCACACCTACTGTATCAGCGTGCTTTCGTTTGCCTTCTGCTCCGCTCCATATCATAACGTTGTCGATATGACTATATCCAAGGTCTCCCTACTCTTCTGAATACCCTCTTCCTCTCGTTTACGTGTTGACATGGCCTCTTTTCCTTTTAGCTAGGGAACAGGTGCAACAAAACAGCGTGTACAATCGCCCATCTCGTACAACACTGCGTCCAAGCCCACATACCATCTGCGTATCGCCGTGGTCCCCAACCACCAAAACAAGGTAGTGTTGGTCGCTGAGTCGGTTATTAGTAGCTGGGTTAGTTGGGATGAATTAGGGTTAGCGCGGGTAGCATGCAAGATTCAGCAATTAAAATTTTCTGACGGATAGTAGAGACCAGTTCGCGATCTATTACTAACTCGTATTAAACAGAAAATTCCTGGGATTGCATTACGGGTCTTTCAGAAATAGCTATCGATGCTCCTTCCCATCATCTTTTTCCTCGGATCCACCCTGGTACTGTTTGATTATTCGTTCCACTGAAATTACCATAGTCATCTTCGGTGAACCCTCATTTGTTGAAGGATGTTGACCTGATGGAAAAGGCACTGCAGATATATCACTGGTTTTGCGATGGTCCCTGCGATCATCTACTCTCAAAGAGCTGAGATGGGTCTCGTTACTGGCATCCATGAAGTCACCGAGCTTGAGATGCCGGAATACCCTGCAAGCCATAACGTTCACCAAAACAAGGTTTGGTAAAGTGAGTACTGTCCTGTAGACGATGGGTAGCGCTTCGAGATATTGTACAATGAGCATGAGGAGACCAGTTGTCACCGTGGCTCTTCCAAAGGTTCAGTCTTGAATAATAGCCGATGATAAACTGACTCACAAGTAATACAGCTGGCCGTCCTTCAAAAGCGCCTTTGATAGTGCTGGCAAATGATCCCCGAAAGCAAATATTCTGAGCCGAGCTTTCATCGAATTTGGCGGAGTGATATACGAGTTCCCCATAAGCTGGTAGGTGATCGCGAGGAACACTAGGGTGTCATTGATGAAAGGAGCGATAGCGGCAGTGTCGACATATTTCTTCATGCCGGCAGTCCGGCAGTATTTTGTTGGTCCAATGTTGGTTCCAGTAAGGCCTTGAGTCGCCGTTAGGCACCCCCTGACAACAGCAAGCCATGTGAGTCCAAAAAAACCGACTATATGACGGTTATTGTTGAAAACGCCTCTAACTCGAAAGAAAAAAAGGAGGTTCGTGGAGGAAACGGCCAAAGTGTACGTCCAAGTCAAGATTATCTGGAAACGATTGCAGTTTCCTGATGCATAAGCTTATGGGGAAATTTTTCTGGCGTTAGAATGGAAGGAGTATATAGAACAGAAGATTGTAGTATCGTACTTGTGAAGATCACCACTCCCGTTACGTGCGCCAAAGATATTATTCTGATCGATGTGTTAGCCGTTAGGAATAGTGGCTGGTCTAGACATCGTACCTTGATATAAGGTAAGTGATTGTGGGTAATCGGACACGGCGCTTGAAAACAATTTGGTAGTCCTCTCCTAGAGTATGAAGGATATCCCATATAAGCACCTGCCGAGCTAAGTCAGAAACCCGGGAGCAATTTTAGAGAAAAGAGTCTACTCACCCCAAGGGACGCTACAAATACATAGGTCATCACTGTGACTTCGTAAGCCAGGTCGGGGGATAGGTAGGCCATGGGCGTGAGCGGATTGAGGACCAGAGGGTCACTTATGCTGCCCTGTAATCCCATTCTGGCACCGATGTCTGGAGATAGGTAGATTGTGGAATCGGGAGGAGGGTAGTTCAAGGCCTTGGTGCAATAAGCACTATGGGTGGTAGCTGATCAATGGGTCAGACCTGGGGCATTGGTCTGTATACTGAACGAATTTGTTTAATGAGAAGGTCCATGAGAGGGCAGTGCGCGGAAACATCTGTCAGTGTTTTACAATCGCTGTTCTCACCGGATCTTTGTCCTACAAGTTATCGGTGGCGTCAACCAGGGACAACATAGGCAGATTAAATGGCATTCCTTCTTGCCCCCTAATCAATGTAAACATTGCGACTGACAATCGTGGGGGCGTAGAAGGCAAAACCCACAACAATGCTGACATGCGGAAGGTCACAGACGGGCGCGAGTGAGAGTGGAGAGCACAGGTGGCCAACTCGAAGGAATTATATCAATATAATTCCCAATCTCGCACCTATAGGTCGAAAAACCTATTCCAGAGTGCTAAAGAGCTGACGGGTAAAATGAACGGTAATGATTTGTGTCGAGACTCGCAATACTAGACTCATTGATGGGGATATATTTCCACAAAGGATCTACCCCAGGTCCCCAGGTCACGTGTAGGGGCATAGTAAAAAATTACATCGATGTCATCACGGGCGCTCTATCACAGATCGGAGATCCGAGGCTTCTCTAAAACGCCGTTCATGATCTCCTACGCATAGTTAGTCTCGTTCCCATTCCGTCTCGCGAATCGGCTGGATTTGAACCCTACCAACGTCGCTGGCCTGCCACTCTGTCTGCCCAGGAAGCTCTTCAACTCAACTCATGTTGGTTGTAAGCGACCTGATTTGCTCATCACTTATTGGGTCTGAACCATTTGCGTAGCGCGATATCGGACATCCCGTGACTGTAGCACATCGTTCCCAGCCTGTGTGTTTCAAAATTTGACATTTTGAGCGCTTGAGCCTGGACAGCTGGCCGTAGAAGACGAGGTATCGTGCAGAACTCGAAGGGAGTTGGAGCAGAAGCGGAGAAGCTGCTGCTTGACTGGTGTTTCACTCTAACGCTCTCAGTCGGAGATGATGAGCGGTTGATAGGAGTGGTGTTTTTTCACTGGTTTTAGGGACGTGTGGGTACGAGATGGGTCGCGTTAGAAATTTCTATCCTTCCTCGTCTCATCTTTCGAGAAAATAATGTGATTGCTATTGCTGCTGTTACCCGTGCACACGGATGTCGAAGCTTATGTGGACCATGACATCAGCGGTCTGTATTTTGGATCATCCCTTCTGTGAAGACATCGCGTTGTGGGGTGCCATCCAGGATGCGATGAACGTGGAAGTGAATGCTATTCGTCGGCCGTACCCCTCTCAGAACTCGTTCGAAGGTGTCAATTCGACAGCGATGGTGATAACGCAAATATTAAAGAAGATTCAGACCTATCTGCGTACCATCGTTTGCCACCTGCTACCGTCTCCCCTCTGTTCTGATAACATGTCGGTGTCGTTATTAGTGTGGCTATATGCGAGGCTGATGATGCTATGTTTTTCAGATGCGCTAGACTAGCGCTATCGAATCAACCTTGATTTTGGAAGGGTCTCAATCCCATGACGCTATAATGGCTTCTGAAGGTATGTCTGTTTGGAATGCAATCGGGCACGCGTCGGCATACTCGAATATTCGATAAAATGCACATTACAAATACTATATCCAGATGACGAACTTTTGTATGCACATATTTGCTCAGAAATGTTTTAGCGCCCGATCTTACTCATTGTTCTTGGAACTGAAACAGATGTTCCAGAATCCATATAAATTAATGGTCTCAACCTCAATTTAATTTTCCTACCCTTTCCAATCTTCCATCTCACCTCTCAGCCGCTTAGGGCTGCAGGATTAACCTGAGCCTTCAAGAGTTGGGCCTGGAACTTCAGCGCAAAAACCCCCGCGGAAGAACAGGCTGAACAGCTGTAAGTGCTACCATCTTTCTGCTCAGCATGTGCTAATTTTTATAGCCAGAATACCTTCCACCGTTCATCTTTGTCACCGGCTACTTTCACGCCACCTCCTCTGGCCCACACGAAGGTTGTAGGCGCAGTTCATGATCCCGACTTCGTCCCATGTACGAGTCTCTGAGAGGTCTTCGATCCAATATACGAATCATCACAAATTGCCCTATCGGTCCTGATTTCAAGTGTTTGTTCTCACTTAGGCCTATTCTACAACAATCGGTGATGGACCGAAGTTCCGTACCCTATCAAGGTCAACGCCTGCCTTTACATTTTGGTGGCTGTTTTTCGACTGATTTTGGGATCCTGACAATGAATGTTTACACTCTCGCAGAAAATTACGACTGCATGCAGATGGCAAAATTCGTGTGTTCTTATTCAGGCCTTTACCTTTATTGTGAACGATTCATATTGTTTTCAATAGATTTTTCGTCTCCAAACTGCTTCTCTATTTCTGAGCCGATCTCCCTGATGACCAGGTCTTTTATGTTGAGTCTCACCTTACACTCCCCAATATCCCCTCTATATGACATTCCGTGAGCCTGTCACCGCGTCGTTCGAGAATGGAGTATAAGCGCCCATCTCGGTCTGCTGAATTCGTGCTTTCGGGTCAAGTCCTCACTCGTGAAATTTCCGCCGATTGGTGCAAAAATGCTCATCAATTTTTGCAGACCGCAAACGGTGATGTGGATCCGGCATAACTGTATCTTTACAGGTAAGCTCCTGCACTGAACAAAAGATTGATGGCTACTAATTCTGAAAAGTGAATCGCCAGAGCGAAGCGAGGCGAGTGACTTGTTATTAACATTATTACTAATACATATTTTTGTAGTGTAAAAGCCATGGATTGGAATTCTAGCCCTAAGAAAGGAACGTCAGTGGGATAGAATGTAAGCAAACAATTTATTTCTGTGACTCTAGGACATTTTCAGACGTTTGAATTATTGTTATTAATAATTTATGCTATTTATAAAGGTCCAGAACGAATGGTTCTCCAATTTGTGAATTGTACGGAATGGTGAATTGCTGTTGCTAATTGGCCGCCCTTTGAAATACAATTACCAAAAAGGAAATCATCGCCTTTTAAAGGCAAATGTTCGTGTATTCGTGAGTAATACTCCAGAGTCCAATGTTGATATTACTTCGGCAATTCAGTCGTGCGGAATCATAATATTTATATATGACCTCTCAGCACCTACTTAGTACTAGCAGCGCGGGAGCTTCTTTTTCTCTCAGCCGAGCTTTACATGACTGACTTCCCGTGACAAGAGTTGGATTCAGCATTCTCCATTGGGCGCCTCTAGTTCTTCATACTGGCATAACAGCCGTCGTGTTAGAGCACGTCTAATTTGTGTGCGCACGCAGTGATGCGTTATTCTCGGCCTTGGTGTGTTGAGCGCCAATTAAATCTCGTGACACGTGCGTCGTGCCTCCTGTATATACAGGAGACGTCGATAGTCGAATGGGCATGAAGAGTCAACGACTCGGAAGCCGTCTCGTCTCCAGGGCGTAGGGCTGATGGGGATGCCAGCGGATGACCCCCATTGAGAGGCAGACCCAAAGACCCTACTCTACCGCTGTCTCCTTAGGTTGTTAGTGATGGAATGTTATCTAAAAAACCTTCAAAGTTTGTTGGAGCCTCGATTTAACTGGCCAAATCTCACTGCAATTATACCAAACACAACAAGCATCTTGGGCTTGTTCAGTAGATTCTAAAAGGGAAAGATAAAATTTGAAATTTTTTACTAGAGTACATTGTGAACTCATTTTCGGTAACTTAGATGACTCAAAATTATGAGCTACAAAAGTCGGCTGTGGCCAACTATATTTTGAAAACAGAGATAAGATAAGTGTGATCTCTATGCGACACCTAGTAGGATACCTAACAAGGTGATGGGTGGGTGCACGACTCCTGAGGCGAGCTGGCGATGGTAGTGGTAATAGAGTCCTATGATTCGCAGGAGTCGCGTTCATGCGGCAGCTCCTTCCCACGAGACAGCAGAACCGAAGGCTGCGCCTTCGGTTCTTTCAACGCATGGCAAATCTTGTGGCCGCAAAAAATCCTGTAACATATCCACTTCGAATTCACCACGGGCAAAAGCTACTTATAATTATATGATATAACGAGTGGCTGGATAAAATCCAAAACATTATTATTGTTACATGTTTCTGAGTCTCAGCACGCTCAGTGCCAGCTCAACTAAGTGCTAAATATGTGTAACAATAGGAAGGATATACCCTAATATTATTGATTCGTTGATACTTCATCTGACGCGTGATCCACTCCTGCACTGGCGACATGGAGACTCGGGAATCTCCGAAGCTTACCTTGGAGACAGGACAGCAAGCATGGATTTTGCCGTCGCTACTACTGTAACAATGTGGGATACTTTAATTTCAAAAGACAGCACCTTCAAGTATTTTTAGTGAGAGGATTCCATGGGAGATGTGCGATTTTTGGATCGTTCGGTTGCATTCTGCGAGTACTGTCGAACCCTTGAACCTTATTGCCATGTTTGTGAGCACCCATAGGGACAAAAACTTCACAATCTGGATCAGCAACTTTGAAGTGAGACAGAAAGTAAGACCTTTTTCCTTCCCAGACGTCGAACACACTTTGAGGGTGCTGTCCAGCAACCTCTAGCTGAGGCGAATATGCCATGCCACGCCAATTCACATCATGTGGGGGTCTTGGAATGACAATGTGTGGCTAGCATCAGTATTTCGGGACTTTTCTCGTGGGACTTTCCGGGCTTTTCGGCTTGTTGACGGGTTCACGAGTTCAACGAGTCCACGAGCTGAAGAGTACTCACGAGTTATTTTTTAATATATCAATGTAATTACATCTAATCGAAAAATTAGGGGTGGTTTTTTCTGTAATAGGGTTTGCTTTACCTTCCTCGGGTCTCCAGGAAACTTTCACCCAAATTCTACCAAGAACTAATGTGAGGATATCGCGCGTTCGACGCGACGTGCGTGTCCGTGTGGTCATGTGACCTATGTTCATGACTCCAAATGGTAATTGTTGGACTTAGAGAAATTCTCAGCTTGTTCCACAGCCACCACCTATGCCACCTTGCCTCAATATCGTCGCAGCTTCATCTCATCCCTCCATCTCACATCTCATGCAACAAGTACCCAGCGCCTCTCGTATGCACCGACGTCGCTGGTAATGTGATACAAGTGACCTTCAACGACCGTCTTACCATCCGAGTCTTGCAGCGTTAACAAAGACATTGAACTGGGCTTCTTGTGTGTGTATTCACATTCCCTACTTATGAGTAACTAACCAGTCCCATAGACCATTTACAGATTCAAGTGGTCAACGGGTGGTATGGTTGGGAGATAAACCAGGCGTGTTGATGGCTTTGCCACATTTGCAGTGAGTCTCACTGTACGTGCATTTTGAGCGCATATTCATGGCTTTTGTGACCAGCAAATACACCCAACACTTGGCTGAGTTTCCTGGGGCTGCAGTAGATGGGTAGAGGTGGATATTCTGGTCAATGTATGTAGTTTTGGGTAGTCTAATAGTGTATATATATATGCATAATATATGGTTCCTCCTGAAACTCTTGGACTAGTCAAGGACTTGTGGCCACCCGTCACAAAATAAATTTGTTCAACTAGTCGAAAAATTGGTCCTGCTCGTACGCTCGTGGCTCTTGAGCTTTTTTGACCCGCTACGGGTCAAAAAGTGACCAAATAGTGCCAAAAAGAAAAGTCCGGAAATACTGATGAGCTGCGGTCATTTGACTCGCTACCTTATTGACTTTCTAACTACACCCCTGTTTTATCCAAGAGCTGCTCAGTGACATCGTGAAAGACCGAATTGTGGCGTCCGTTACCAAAATCAACACCTCCAGCCATGTGGTGCTAATTGTCACTCATCCAGCATCCCCCGTTTCCAACACCAGCCGTTACTGAAGGTTGTTCAGGAGCAACCCAACGCTCTTGCTCAGAGGATCTCTTACACATATATTCGATACATTGAACTTGGTTCCCTGGGGAAATTTCAACGCTTTAGGAGTGGTCGCAGAACTAATTTAAGCCAAAGACCTCATCTGAAAATGTAAACCGATTTTTCGCTGACACAGGTTCTATTATGAGTATATTTATAAATGACTATGTTCAAGATCAAGTTCGGGAAGCTTACTAGGCTCTGGGACCTTGAAACCTTGTCGTATTTCGGCTCCTTGTCTGTCGGATTCGGCTATCACCTTGCTTTTATCTACTGATGTACGATAAACCACCGAATTTCTTGGTGTAGTAATGTACACAACAGACATCGGTCTGTTGCCCAGGGAAAATGACCGAAAAGGGCACTAATAAATTTTCAGATGTGTTAACGTTAACAGATTGGAGCGAAGGATTAAGCTGCTAAAATTTGAAAGATATCCCTAGTAATTTTACAGACATAAATAGCCTCTACCTATATGGTACCGGGCGCCAATCCACAATTGTCAAAATCGAACTCGACTTCCATTATTCAGTCAGTCATGCCTGATAAGTATCCATCATTCTGGACGACATTACCAGACAATTCAAGGGCGCGTAGCACATTGAATAGTGAACTAGAGACTATTTATACCACCGATTTTCCCAGTATAGTAAGTCTCCCAACCACATTGACTGAAGTCGAGTTTTCATTATTATCGAATTTCAGTACATTTCGATGAGACAGGGTATAACATAAAAATATGACCCGGAAAACTGAGTTGATGATACCCAGTTTTCAGAAAGACAAGTTGTGCGGCACATTGTAATCCTGTACGGCTTCGTGCATAGTGGAATGTTTATCTGAAGGTGCCAACCGGATATTTGCGTGACCCGTTAAGAAGGAATGGAAGCCTACCACCCACTTCGAGATTCTTACCAGGCAGTGATTCTGATTTTGATTTTGTTCTTCGTAATATTTACCAGCAAGACATTCAGGGCCCATGTGCTCATCTTCGAGATTTTTAACAGTGTATGTCGGTTTTTGCACCCTCAAAACGTTTGTAGTCATATTGTACATCGAAAAAAATGGTCATTCGAAAACGTATAAAAGCAGTTGAATAATGTGAACAAGTCCTGCAGTTCAACACACCTCGAATACTCAGTCACTCAACCGAGGAAACCACTTTTGCATCACAATGAAGGTAATAATTCTCGTTTGCCTTTAATCTTCGCTACTAAAACGAATCCTGCCTAGGTCATTGCCAGTCTTGCATTTGCATTCACCGTCCTCTCCGCGTTCACCACTGCAGCTGCTTCCAATTCAGCTCAAGTTGCCGGTCCTGTTCCACCCTTCGAAGCACGAGCTGCGGTAAGTACAAGGCCATTTTTATAGAATCGGCTGGTTGTCTAACCTCATATAATCCAGTCCGCCTGCAAGGCTTCAACCTGTCTTTGCAACAAGGTCCAAGGACTATTCTGCGGTAATCAAGCGATCAACCAGGCGTGCACCAACGGACATGTCTTTGAATGTAACGAAAGCACTGGTAAAACCTGCGATTATGGGGTCAGGGACTCTTGCGTCAAGTGCGGAAAATTAGATTGTTGAGGTCCCAATCTGCAAGGGGCAAAAGGAGAAGTAAATTTTGGAGAAATATACTGCTGTATGCAGGTGAATAAGTGTAGAGATGCTTTGGAATGTTATTGTGTTTTTGTTATAGTTGTGGTGCCCAGTAGCTTTCAGAGGAACAGCTCAAAAATTACACAGCAAAACAACTAAATTTTATCGCTGAAGAACACGATAATTTTAGAGCTCTTGGTACTTGGTACACGAGAACACCCCCAGCGTGTACGAATACAGTTCTAGTTTCTATAAATGGTAACTTAATCCTTACTTGGTAATCAGCATCTCATGACACGCGTACCTGTGTCGTGCCAGATGTGTGGAGTTCAGAATCATAACGGTTCACATCTCAGTCGTTCGGCCTCAGTAACCCATTTCCCACCAAGAGGGTGGACTCGAACGCAACCACCAACGCTGCCAGCCTCAAAGTTAGTTTACCACCCTGGGGGCCCAGGAAGTTGTTCAAACCAACTCGTGTTAGCGGTGAGCAACCTGTTTAGCAGCAAGTGCGACCCAGTGCGCAATGATAGGGTCTGACATTATACACATACCTGTGGTTGTATGAAGACGAGG
>Ga0247737_1001371_pt1 | contig 10459 bp, 10 predicted proteins | sample UWRJL028104C2_FD_180937 | JGI IMG/M metagenome (GOLD analysis project Ga0247737, IMG submission 180937) | Plant litter microbial communities from Arlington Agricultural Research Station in Wisconsin, United States - UWRJ-L028-104C-2 | ecosystem: Environmental > Terrestrial > Plant litter >...
ATCTGCGGGTCATTCGACGTGACGCGGTCGCCGATCCGCGTGAGTGCGCGCAGGTCGAACGGCGTGCCGGTGACAGCGCGGATCTCCCCGATCGCATTGCGCCTTTCATCCACCACCGCGAAGCTGTCCGCGACGATCTGAATCCGCTGGTCGTCGACACTGCCGGCCCGGTCGCCGCCCAGATTGAAATAGCTGTGGTTGGTCAGGTTCACGACGGTCGCCCTGGTCGTCGTCGCGACATAGTCGATGCGCACCGCGTCGTCGGCACCCAACGTATAGGTCACCGCCACCTCCATCGCGCCGGGAAAACCATTATCGCCATCGCCACTGTGCAGCCGCAGCGTGATGCTGCGGCAGCCGGCGGTGCCGCATGGTTCCGCCTTCCAGACCCGGGACGAAAAGCCCTTGCGGCCGCCATGCGAGACGATCGCGGTGGGATCGGCCGAGAGCGGATAGCGCACTCCGTCAATCGAGAAGCCCCCCCGCGAGATGCGGTTGGCATAGCGCCCGATCACTGACCCCACCGTGGGCGTCGCCTCGTACGCCGCGACATCCGGCAGCGCGATCACGACATTGGCGACATGGCCGGCCCGGTCACGCACGCTGATCTCGTCAATGGTCGCGCCCAGCGTCAGTACACCCAGCCGCGTGCCATGCGCGTTGTGCAGCACATAGCGATCGACCTTCTGGCCGTCCGCGGTCACGCCGAAATCGCGGCGTTCCGGCTCGGCACGCGCCGCCGTGACGCTCATCGGAACGGCGAGCAGAACGAGCAGATGCTTTGCTGAAACCAAGGCGACCTCTCCCTTTCGGCGCCCTGTCTAGCCCGTTCGGCGGCAGGTACCAATCGCGGCAAGCCACGCGGTGGGGCGTCGGCAGGTCGGGCACCGGACGCCGCGGAATTAGCCTTCTGCGCTCCATTTCGAGCAACGTCGCCAAATGGCCGAAACGGTTCAAATATCACGCTATTTAAGCAAGGTTAATCCTGCCCACACCATGGTTGGTTACATTGTGTAAAAGAGTGAAGACGAGGGAAAACATCAACGGCCATGTACATGCTGCACAGGCCATCATCTCTTTCGAGGGATTATTTAAATGGCTCGACCTTTATGGCCAAGACTTGGATATCCGCGATCCTGGCGACGATCTACGCGACGAATATTTATAATATTCACTCCCGTTTCGTTGCCGTTATGGCTTATAGCGCTACTAGTCAAAAATGCATTCATAGCTCTCGACTATATCGCTCTGTTTGTGCGGAAGTTCTGGAGCGACCCGCCGAAGCACCGCGTCCGCTATTACGAGGAAAGCGCCCCCCGCGCGCTTGACAAGGATGCCAGAATGACGATCAAGCGCGGGAGCGGAGAGCGGTACTTCGAGGCCTGAAGGCCGGCGCGATTGCCGGGTCTACGGCTGCGAATCCCGGGGTTCGGTGGCCACCGGAATTCCGGAATTCGCAGGCACGCATTACGATCTGTTCGATCATTAAATTGGTCCGCAAAACCGCTGTCGCGACCCTCGGTCCAACCACACCACCGTAAAACGGGCGACCCGAACTCGGTTGGTTGAGTGCTCATAGAATCCCTTTCGCCGCCACCGTAAACTAGGTGTTTCCACTGTATCTGCCGAGGGCGGCACGACCGGGCCCCGGCAAATCCCTCTCACCGCGACGAGGACGGCCGATGCCGAGGCGGCGTTAACCATCTCGAGTCGTTTACGCGGCATCGACAGTGAGGAACGAACAGGCCGCGGCGGAGCGCCCCACGCCCTTTACGAGGCAGTGCCGACCCAGCCGCGAAAGGCGAAACCGGCATAGAAGAGCTCGACATCGCTGAAGCCCGCCGCGCAAAGCAACGCCTCGTCCTGCGCCGGCGAAAGGATCGGCAAGCGCTCCATGATAACCGCGGCCGATGCCGACGCCTGGGCCGGATCGAGCCCGGAGGACGCGGCGAAGGCGGCCGATCGCGCCAGCCAGCGCCCGGCCTCGTCCAGCGGGAAGCTGTAATGCGCCATGACGAAGCGCGCGGCCGGCCTCAGCCGCTGCCGCACCGCGCGCAAGGTGCGGCGCCGCTCCTCCTCAGCGAGGAAGTGAAGCGTCAAGAGGCACGCCGCCCCGTCGAACGGCCCCGATGGAGCGTCGTCGATATAGCCTTGCAGCAGCGCGACCCGCGACACGAGGGGCCCCAGGGTGACGCGCGCCAGATCGAGCATCGCCGCTGAAGGATCGACACCCGTCAGCCGCCAGTCCGGCCGCCCTTCCGCAAACAGCTTCAGCTCGAGCCCCCCGCCGGCGCCAAGCACGAGGATGTCCGCGGCACCGGGCGCCCGTTCCGACAGGAGCAGCATCGCCATGCGCTGAAGATCGGCGAAACCGGGCACCTTCCGCGGCGGCCCTTCGGCATAGCGCGCCACCGCCGCCGGATCGCTGAAAGCCTTGCTCAGAGAGGTATCGCGACTCATGTAACTTACCATGATACTTGATGTTGATGCTGTCAACCGACGCATTCGATCCGGCCCAGCGCCCGATCACTGCAGCGCCTGGGCCTGACGCAAGCGGCTCGGCGATACGGCATGGAGGCGGTTCCAGGCGCGACGGAACTGCCGCGCCGACGCGAAGCCCGCGCGTTCCGCGACGAGCTCGATGCTGAGCTGCGATGCCGTGACCAGTTCATGCGCGAGCGCGATGCGCATGCGGTTGACATAATCGGTCACGCTCATGCCCGCCTGATCGTTGAACAGGCGCGAGAGATTGCGCGGGCTCGACCCCGCGACATCGGCCAGCGCCGCGACCGACCAGTCGCGCAACGGATCCGCGGCGACCGCGTCCTGGGCCCGGTGGATCGCCGGATGGATATGGTTGCGCCCCTCCAGCCAGGGCGAGAGCTGCGGATCGGCCCCGCCCCGGCGCAGATAGATGACCAGATAGCGCGCGATGGCGAGCGCGGTCGTATGCCCCGCCTGCTGCGCAACGACGTGCAGCATGAGATCGACGCCCGCGGTGATGCCGGCGCTGGTCAGGCGATCACCGCTGTCGACGAACAGCCGGTTCTCCAGCACCGTCGCCCGGGGCGCGGCCTGGGCCAACTCGGCGATGCTCGCATGATGCGTGGTGCATTCATAGCCATCGAGCAGACCCGCCCGGCCAGCGAGCAGGGCGCCGGAGCAGATCGACATGAGCCGAATCCCCGGCCGTACGGCGCTGGCCAGCCAGCGGACGATCTCGGCCTCGGCCGCGTGATCGTCCGCCCGGTCAGTCGGCCCCTGCCCCAGCAGCGCGTCGGTTGAACCCGGCACCACGACCAGCGCGCCGGGCGGGAGCGAGTCCGGCAGCGGCGCGATGCCCGCTAGGCCAAGCCCGATCGAGCTGTCGCCCATCGCGTTCGGCCCGACATAGGTGACGGCGAAACGCACCGCCGCCTGTTCGAGATTGGCCTTGCGCAGCACTTCGAGCGGGCCGGCGAGGTCGAGCAGCAGCACGCGCGGCGGCACGGCCACCACCACCGGGATCTCGTGCGGCTGCCCGGACACGCCAGCGATCATGCGGCGAGCTTCTCCGACGATGCGGCGAGCGCCTGCTCGACCGTGGCGATGCGCGCGAAGCGGCCGTCCAGCACGAGCTCGGTCCGCGCGCGGATATCGGCAGCGCTCCACTCCCGGCCCGCTGCGTCCGTCATCGCGAAGGTCAGGGTCGCCTCGCTGACGAAATCGACCTCATAGCCCAGGTCGGACACGCCCCGCGTCGTCGTCTCGCAGCATTGCTCGGTGCGAATGCCGGAGATGATCACGCGGCGGATGCCGTTCATGGTCAGCCACACGTCGAGGCCGCTGCCGATCAGCGCGCTGTGGCGGCGCTTGCGGAAGGTGACGGTTGGCGAGAAGCGCAGTGGCTCGAGCGTCCTGACCAGACCCGAGCTTTCCGAGAAATGCCCCTCGTCCTCGACATGGAAGATCTGCACCACGGGCAGTCCGGCGGCGGCCGCCCCGTCGATCAGCGCTTGCTGGCGTTCGATATAGGCGGGAACATCGTCCTCGCGAAAATAGGGCGCGTGGCGGAAGGATTGCTGGGCATCGATGACGATAACGGCAGTGGGGGACATTTCACGATCTCCTGTGCTGGCGGTGTGAAGACAAACTTACCGCCATTTTCCAAGCCCGAAAGATCGATGCCGGACGGTTATAGGACAATATGCGCCATTCCAACAGCGCGGACGGGGTCGACGGCTTCCATCCTGCGATCGGTCACCCCTCCGGCTCGGGCGGCGGCCAGCCATAGCCTCCCGGGCCTCGGCTACCGAAGGTAAAGTCGCAGGGTGGCATCACGGTTTTTGGCGCAGGCGGCAGCGACAGCGCCGGTTTTGTCGCGGGCGCCGGGCGCAAGTCTTCATCCGGGCATGGGCAGGGCTGCGGTGCCGGATCGGGCTCCAGCGCGACGGGTTCCAGCGGAGGGGGAGGCGGTGGTGTCGACGGCTGTAGCTCCTGCAGTCGCGCCAGCCTTTTCTCCTCGTCTCTCGCTTCGCAGCGGCGGACGAACTCCGTAAGCGCCTTTCGGCTTTCGCTCATCTCCTCCTCCTTCTCCGCCATGCGCCATTTCTTCGGCTGACGGACGCGAAGCCAGTGCAGCGCGGCATTGGTATCGGGCGGCAGATGATGCTGGTACGTCACGTAGACCGGGTCTTCGCCGGCGCCCTTGAAGACCTTGGTGCGCTCCACGGTACAGCCCACGGCGCGGGAATAGAGCGCGCGCTCGACCCGGGCGTCGGCGTGCTCCTTGCCGGCGATCACGGCCTCAGCAAAGGCCTCATGCGTGTTGCGCCAGCGATAGATGGTGCGCACGCACACCTCGAAATGCTCGGCGAGTTCCTCGTCGGTCGCGCCGAGACGGCACAGGGCGCGGGCCTGATCGGCAAATTCTGGTTCGTAGATCATGACGCCGGGATAGCGGCGCTGGCTTGAGGGTTGAATCAAGGGCGGCATGGTCAAAATGTCATGCTGGTCGATGACATTTTCGACGGCGATGTTTTCGGATAAGTATCTTTATTCATCAATGCTTTATTTCAATTTTTGGTAAAGCGTCCCCGAAATAGAAGCACGACCGAAATAGATCTGGCCGGCAAGGAGGCATGTTGCATCCCGCGCTCCGGATGCGCCAGGTCAATGAATATAGCGCGCCCGTCACGACGTGATGACGTCCAGGCCGATCCCTTTATCCGCGACAAGCGGGGCAGGACCAGTTCCTTTCCCGATCAAGATATGTGCGCTCCAATTCGATGATCGATACCCCATAGCTGGCGCCGCCCCCGACGCGCCGCACCAAAGAATCACCGAACACTTTACGGCAGATAGAAACTAACACCATCTCGGATGGATCAGCCTGCAAACATCATCGCTTGAGTGATAGTCTACGCTCAATCGACTCGGACATACCTTGGATTTGACTGAGATGAACCAACTTACGCTGCCGGGGATAGAAATCATCTTCTTCGACCTCGGCAACACCCTGGGAGAAGCGCGCCTGTCGACTTCGAGCGGCAGCGTCGAGCGCTTCGACGTTTTTCCCGGCATCCCGCAGGTGCTGGATTCGCTGCAACGCGCCGGAATGACGCTTGGCATCATCAGCAACACGGGAACAATTCCCGGGCAGAATGTGGCGGCTGCCCTCGAACGGGCGGACATCGGAGGATTCTTTTCCCCGGCGCTCTCCATTTTCAGCAGCGACGTGAGGTTGACCAAGGACAAACCCGAAATCTTCACGCTGGCGGTCGATCGCGCCGGGCGGGCGGATCGCCCCTCGGTCTGCGTGTTCGTGGGAGAGGACGCGCGGGAGCGCGGCAACGCCGAAGCGGCCGGGCTGCTCACCGCGATCTCTCCACAAGAGATCTCGGATATTCTCATCCACAGGGGAGGCCAGGATGGCGACTGAAGATGTCAGGTCGAATGGACTGAAGTCATTCACGATGCACAGTTCGGATGAGCGATCGCTGCCCATCTTCAATGGGCTGGCGGAATTATCACGGCGAAAATGGAGTCGTTCGGGGCATCATTCACAATTGTCGGGGGGCATATCATGAATTTTCGGCACGCACTCTTCATCGCGCCAATGGCCTTGATAACGTCAGGTTGCTACACCTTTCAGGGTCCAGAGCGGATCATCACGAAAGACGCGAGGCCAGCCACATTGTCGCAAAGCAACATCAAGATGTTTATTGATGACTTTACGAAAGCGCATGATTTCAGAAATAAAAATCCGTCCGCGATAAACCCCTATATTCCCCAGATGCTGCGCAGCGGATTCATGTATAACTACAGTTTTTGCGATAATTATTTTACCAAGATGGGTCAAAATCAACGCCGCTCGAACATTATTCGCAGTATGCTGCCCCCGATTACCGCCCTGATAACGGGCATTATCGGCTTCCAGGATTTTTCGAAGAACCCCGGGGCGAAGGAAAATCTGATCGCCGCGCTGGCGATCGGATCAGCCGCAAGCACGGCAGCCCTCAACATCTACGATGAGCATTTCCTTTTTGGCGTGGAAAATATCGGATCGGTGCAGGTGATGGCGCTGAAGTCGCTGGATGCTCATGCGAACAAGGTTTTCGAACAGAAGGACATAAGTTTCGAACGCGCCATGCAGCATCTGATCGACAACCAGGGCCAATGCAGCCCCCAAGCGATATTGTCGCTTGCCCGAAGCGTCATCAAGAATGCCCCATTGGAGGCGCGCAACGAGAATGAGGACGGCAAACCGCCGGCCCCAGCACCCGCCGGACCGGCTCCGGTCGCACCCGCCGGCGGACCTCCCTTGCCGCCCCCGGCTCCGCCTCCCGCCGGGAAAACGCCACCAGCCGGGAAAGTCACCATTTCGCCAGTGGTCTGATCCGAGGAAGGAAGGCGTGCCATGCCGATTCCCGAACGCATACTTGATCTGGTTCTCGCGGCCTCGAATGCCAAGGCTGCGCCACCCAAATTCGACCGAGCGATGGTGGAGGCCGAGCAACCCCGCGACACCGGGGTCTTCACGCGATGGGTCGATGCCGCCGGGATGCCCGTGGACACGGACCGCCCCTTTCAGTCGATCACCGCGCCGGTGGAGGGGTTTCGCACCGGCGGCACGATCGACATGCAGGAGCGCCTGGTCGCGCGCTCGATCGAGCAGCACCCGCCTGGAGCGCACGCCCTTGAATTCCGCTCACGCACCGGCCTACTGGCCAGCGTCGGGCGCGCCGAATTGACGCGTGCCGAGGGGCCGATGCCCCCAGTCGATCCGAAACGCTGGCCTGACACCCCAACCGGAGACCTGTTCTTCCCCATTTTCTCGGAACGCTTCACCGACCGGGAAAGGTTTTACGCTTTTGCCACCGAGCTCAACGCGTTCGTTCGTACCATTGCGCCGTTTGACCGCCCGGCAATCGGAAACCGGCTTCAGCTGCGCGCCTATTACTGGCCCTCCCCGTCACCGGATCGGGGATGGTTCGACTCCCCGGACATTCCCTTCGATTGTGCGTCGGGCGAAACCTCGCTGTTCTTTGGCAACAGGGAAATCGCCAAGGCAAGGCTTGGCCATCTCATGTATCGACGGAAATACGGGCTCGTTCTGGTCGACAGCGGATTCAGAGGCGGTGCCGGCGGCCAGGCCGAATATGGTTATCCGGCATGGTCCACCATCACCAGCTGCCCCGGCGAAGACTGGCGTGCGATCGCGGTCCACGAAATAGGTCACGCCTTCGGGCTCGGCGACGAATATGTATTGGACTCGCTCGCACATCAATCAACGCAAGGCGAGCCGAACATTGGCATCAACGCCGCCCACCCTCCCGCGGCATGGCCAACAACGGCAGGTTGGGGCGGTGGGACTGTCACCGAGGACCAGCAAGCGACGATGGACGCCCGCACACCCGGAACCGAACAGATCACCGGGTTCTTCGAAGGGGCGCGGTATCGCCGCGATTATTGTCGGCCAAGTCTGAATTGCCTGATGAAGTCGATCACCAAAATCCCGTCGCTTGGACGATATGCCTTTTGCGATGTTTGCGAAGGGGCTTTGGCGAACGCCCTCGCTGGCCCTTAGACCAAGCGGAACCACTTCCCGTCCGCCCTCATTCCTTTTCCGCCACCAGCGCATCGATGGCGTCGATCTGCTTGCCCAGTTGCGCCGCGCCGCGCTGATTGAGCAGCCAGACGCCGGCGAAGGTCACGACCGCAGCGGCCAGTACGATCCAGCTGGCGCGCGGCGCGTGGAGCAAGCCGGCCACGCCGCCACGTTCCAGCACCGGGCCGATCGTGAAGACGAGCAGGCCGGGGACCAGCGGCAGCAGATACCAGGTGAGGACACCGGCGAGCGCATCGCGCTGGCGGGAGAGTTGGGCGCGCTGATGGACCAGGATCGGTTCCGCGGCGGCGCGCTCCGGCGGGGGTGTCGCCGAGGCGAGGCGGTGGAGCTGCCGCACGACGAACAGCGTGCCGAGGATGATCATCGCCGACCCGATCCGCATCGCGAGCGACGGGAGGAACAGGACATAGGCCGAGAAGCCGACAACGACGACGACCGCGGCGGCATATTCGATCGCATTACGGCGGCGGACGCGGCGGTAGAAGCGGTCGGCGTCGGCGCGCACCGCGGCGAGATCGGGCAATACCGGATCGGCGGCGCTCGCCTGCCAGGCCTGTTTGGCGTTTTCGGGATCGCTCATGCGAGGTCTCCTTTGTCGGCATAAGGCCTGGCGAGCAGCGCCTTGATCCGGTGGATGCGCACCGCGACGGCGCCCGGGGACATGCCGGTCACGTCGCCGATCTCGGCCGCGCTCAGATCTTCAAGGTAGAGAAGCATGACCTGCCGGTCAGCCGGCGCGAGGCGGTGGATCGTCGCAAGCAATTGCTCGACGAGCCAGCGCCCGGCCGCCTCCTGTTCAAGATCGCCGCTGTCGGGGAGCATCTCGACCTCGTCGAGCCCGGCAAGACTCTCGCGCTTCAGGCGCCGGCGGGCGATCAGGTGCGTGACCGCGACATTGTGCGCGATGCGATAGACCCAGCTCCGTTCCGAGCATTGCCCTTCGAAATAGCCATAGCTGCGCCACAGCGCGGCGTGGATGTCCTGGACGAGATCCCGCCGCAGCTCGGCGTCCGCCTCATAGCCGCGGGCGAGACGCTCGATCGCCGCGCCGTAGCTGCGCGCGGCATCCGCATAGCGGACGTCCCGATCCTGGCTGGCGCGGCCCTGGTTCATCCATTCCCTCCGTTCGAGTGTATAGTCGAGCGGGCGCGGGAAATCTTACATGCGGGATGCAAAAAGGCGGCCGGGGTTCGCCCATCACTCCGGCAGAACCGGAGCAGGCCGGGCCAATCGGCCAACCCGAATGGCGTGTCGGCGGCCGATGCGGGGTCGCGCGCGGTCCTGCAGGATCATGGCATCGATCGCTGGAATGGAGACCCAAGATGCCGACACGACGTTCCCTGTTCGCCGCCGCCGCAACTGGCGCCCTGATCCTCGCCCTGCCGGTGGTCGCCGCCGACAACAACCGGCCCGTGACAAAGGTGTTGCCGGACGCCGCCACGCCACCAGGGGCTGCGGTGATGTCGGCGAACCAGGCGCTGAGCGGCGCAATCTCCCGCCGAGAGACGGGCGTGTATCGCGCGACGATGGCGGATTTCGGCGGCGGCGCGAATGTCGAGACGCTGGTGGTGCTGGAGAATGGCGCCATCATCGACATGCATTCGCGGCGGGGCGGCACCTATCTGACCCGGACCGTCACGCGCGGAATTCGTGCGAACAACGCCGCCGCGTTCGGGCGCCTGATCGCGCTCAGCGCGGTCGGCCGCCCGGTCAGCGCTGCCTCCAGGGCGTCGTTCCTGGCGATCGCCAATGGCGGCAGCGGGAACAGCGGGGGCAATGGCGGCACCAGCCCCTCGACGCGCCCGACCACCTGCCCAGCCGACTATGCCGGGATGAGCCCGGCCTCGCGTCGCCGCGCCGACGCCGACCCGCGCTATTCGGCATGCCTGTCGGCTCTGCCCGGCCGCAGCGGCATCGGCATCGCCGCCAACGCGATCAGCACCGTGTTCGGCATTCCGGCTGCCGAGGCGGCGCGCTGGACGATGCTCTACTTCAAGGTCGTGCCGGACAATCTCTGGTCGTCCTGGGGTGTCGTCTATGACGCCCAGGCCGAGACCTTCTCGTTCAACGTGTTCGGCGTTGCCGCGGGTTGGCAGACGGGGGGCTGAACGGAGAGGCGGCTGAAGGACGCGGTCGTCGGCGAACCCGACGGCCCGTCATTTTTTCAGCGCCGAGGGAAGACGGGGAGCGACCCTCTCTCCCATGTAAATGTTATACGGCATGGGGGGACTTGCGGCAAGTGCCCCACCCTGCGCCATGAACGCTGCCCTCGATTCGCAAGCTGAGGGAGCTTCATCATGCGTATATTGTTATCGACATATGGGTCGCGCGGCGACGTGCAGCCTTTGG
>Ga0247737_1001372_pt1 | contig 10455 bp, 12 predicted proteins | sample UWRJL028104C2_FD_180937 | JGI IMG/M metagenome (GOLD analysis project Ga0247737, IMG submission 180937) | Plant litter microbial communities from Arlington Agricultural Research Station in Wisconsin, United States - UWRJ-L028-104C-2 | ecosystem: Environmental > Terrestrial > Plant litter >...
GGGAGATAGACCAAACATTGCCCATCAGGACATATGGGGCTTTGAGGGAGAATGTCACTCTGGATTTTGATATCTTCTTGCGTCTTGAAAGCAAATACAAAGAATAAGTTCGGCACTCTCAGTGCAAGCGAAGTAAACTGCTTGACGGGATTTGAAAAATAAGCTAAGGAGAATGTGCATGTAGGTGACCCTAGAGAATCCGGAAGTTGGTGAAAGAATAAGGAGAAGAATAGGTGAAGAAAGATCTATCAGAGCGTAACAGTGAGCAAAAATACCTGCTATGAAAACATCTTCCGATTGCGAAGGAGATGAGAGCTCCACGCTTTGAATATTGCTCTAAATCACAAGATTTAGGCTTTCATTGTTTTTCCAGGAAAGAAGGAGAAAGGAGGGAGACTTTGAGGTCATGAAAGATATCTCACCAATTCAAAAAAAAGGCAATGGTAATATACAGCGTGTTGGGCAGTTCATGGTCATTGAAGTCTCTGTGCTTATATACATGGTGAAGTTAAGCAAGGTGGTATGGAGAAGCCTCGTTCCTAGCGTAGCTAGCTAGCTTAATCAATTGATAGGCCACCGAAACTAGACTCCATAGGCTTATTCTAGGTTGTGCTATGTTCAATGTACTTGATGATAGGGGCATCAAAGGTTCTAGTGTTGAGATGATCGTCTGATTTTGCCTTGGCTCGATGCAACCTGACCTGATTCAGTTTCTCGACCAAGATATGCAAGCCACTACGCAAGTCCTCATTCTCCCACGGCTCACCGATCAATGAGAATGTCTTCATGCGAATAAAGAATAACATCTGGATAAACAAGAATACCAGAGCTTCTTTACTGAGAGTGGTGAGGTTGTTCATTGACATAGCAACGTTCTTCAGACTTTTGGTCCAATCTGGCAGTGGGACGTACAGAGCACATTCGCAGCGCTGAAGGGAGTGGAGGAAGTCGCGGAGGTTATCGATGTAGATAATGGTGTCATCATCGAAACGGATGGTACTGATGTGGAGATAAAGTCCTCGACCGCGGCGTCTTAGAGGAAGACTATTTGTAAAAGCCTTCAGGTATACATTGCGAGACGAGCAGCAAGCGCTAGTCATTCCAAGTTCAAAAATCTCTGGAGAGGTGGAAAAGAATAGATCGTCTTTCAGGTCTGAACAAGTATCAGCAAGCCATTGAAATAATAGATGATCCAGTTTGACTTACCAGACATCCGACGAAGTCGGAAACGTGCCTGATCTGTCGTGCCTACAGCATTGGCACTCCAGTACGCTTCAATTCGGATGACACGATGGACTGGTTTACCATCTAGCTTTGTAGCATATGGCAATGCATACTCCCATATTACTTGTTGAAGTTCAGGTGGAAGCTTTGGAAATAGGTCGAAGGTGTCAAGTTGGAAGCTCATTGTGACCATCAGCTTTGTTTGTCTAGGCCGTTGCACTTGTAGTTTGGCTTTTGGCTTGATTGAGTAGAGTTGTTTACTTTGAGAGGCGGTTTTGTCCACAAGGAAGAGAAGCTCGGCTTTAGACGTAGTCAGAAGCGAAGCTTGGTGACTAACGTCTTGTAGTGAATTAGTAGATACTATCAACAGCAGTCTAAATCTTTGAGTATTCATCCCCATTTGGTCAGGCATACTATAGTTTGCATTTAAGAGGGTAAGGGAGTTTCTACTAGTGAATGTTTCTAGATAGCTCTCTGATTTTATTGTTTAATGTTCAAAATGTGTTGTCTTTTTATTATGGAGAAGTAGCTTAGAATGTTGCACTGTTTTGGGTTTCTATTTGGCAAAATCTCTAAGAATTTATTGAATATATATTGCGACAATACACTTCATATGCGGAGAGCTGTTAAAGTTTCTCCTGGACATAGCTTTGCAGAGCCTACCGTGGTACTCTAGTAAAGCTTCAACACAATTTTGAGTGTTTGAAATACAATTGTTTGGGGTCATAGGTTTCACGCGGATCGGCCCACTGTTTGCAGCATGCGTGCAATGAAGTCTTTCGGCAAATAAAATAGCAGGATCAACATCCAATTACTTGCAGTCGCCTCGTTATCGATATTCAAGCCTACAATATGACGGTCCAGTACAAAAACATTGTATCATATAAAATATTTTGTGCTAATTTGCTAGAGAGTACAATGCTCCCTTCGACAAGTTAGCTTCATATATGAATCGAATTGAGTTCATTGCACTATAAAGTGTGCAATACTGTTGCCCCAACTCTTCTTTTTAACTCCATTCATTCATGTATGAAATTCCTCTAAAAGAAGTCTACTTACTATGCAGTGCTACCGCCCCCCTTAACTAGCATGGTTATTATCTACAATCTGTCTCTCCGCCTCATTTAATTCCTTCCAAGAAGCCTCCCAATTTTTGACGACATCAGAGCTTCTTATTTGATGCGTTTGCAACCCCAGCTTTATCCGATCACTCCTCTCATCACTTTGAAGATACGTCTGGAGGTTTGTTGGCCCAGGCACAATTTTCTTCCGATTTTCGGTCTTCAGATATTGGGGAATTGAGCCATATGTTCTATTGAAGACTGGAGTTTAGTACTATTATGTAATAATTCGTTCATGGATATCTTACTTGGGCTTCAACACCTCAGGCATATCAGTTAAATATTGTGGAGTCTTTAGTATATGTCTGCCCTTTACCTGTCAGCATAAATCGAAGAATAAAAAGGTGTATTGCACATCTATTTGAAAACAACCTGAGGCTCTTCAACATACTATTGTCTTCGAAATAGGAAGGAATTTTGGAGGGAGACCTGGGAGCTGGTTGAGTAAGTGTCGGCAGAATTACTTTACAAGAGTAACTATGTCTAGGCCATATCTAGTCCTTATAGTATAATTCACCAAAAAAAACTGCATGTTTACTCTGAGTTCCAAAGCTTGCTCTGGACCCATGAAATGCAGAAAATACCCTCCCAGATGATATATTTTCGCCAGACTTTGGAAGGCAAGTCATAGGAGTATAGTAGAAGAGCTATTTTAGGTTATTCCCAGCAGAACAGACAGAAGAAACTATGACACTAGGTAGAGCACCTATCTCAATTTTCTATGCAGTCTCAAGAGTTCGATCTGCTATCTGATAGAACAAGATATCACAGACACTTAGACTATACAAGTGAATTGTCATGCCAGTATATCAGGAAGTCTATGCGTCAGCTTTACCCCGGCGTCGATCACCACCACAGCCACCACAACCCCCCCCTACCCCGACTTTCTGCACTTCAAGGGTTCGACCAGAACCTCGACAACCTCGGAATAACTCCAGCGCGCGCATGCAAGATTAAGACAGCGTGATAATTCACAATCCTCCCGCCCGGGACGGCAGAGAACTACTAAGATGGCAGCCAACTATTTCTATCGCCACCGTACCTGAACCTGTACCTATTCCTATACTTAATTAATTCCTCGAGGCTGCCGCCTGTATCAAAATTCAGACATTAGTGGTTACAGTACAATTTACGATGGCCTCGACGGTTGGAAGCCGATCAATTAGAAACCCCTCGATATTTACTAGTAGCTACCAATCATACCAATCAACTGACACCGAGTGGACGTCGTTTCAAGCTCTAACTAAGGAGACGGTAGTTGTTGGGGATGGCGGCAATGCTATCAAGCAGATGGGCCGTCCCCCAAACAAATGGACATCTTCCAGCCTGCGTAAATTGATTCGCCTGTACCTGCTCACGGACTTGGAGTTGGAAGGTATAATAGGTTGTCTTCGCACGAATAGTTTTCAGCCATGGTAGGCAGAACAATCATAATAACTATTTCTTCGCATGTTTCCTCCACCCATGGTCATCGGGCGCTAATGTACAAAGTACTACAGCAAGCGCAATGTCCAGGAGAAACTCAGCTTGCTTCTGCAACCCAAACCTAACAAAATTCGGCCGAAAGGCGAAACTAAGGTCCTACGGAGGTTGCTTCTCGAGTGCAGGCATCTCCAACGTCAGCGCCGACACACGCTTCGATCGGTGGAAAATGGGGCTTCTGATAAAAAAGGCATCGTCAATGTTGAGCGAGCTCCCCTAACAACTCCAACCACGACTAGTCATATATATACCGACTCATCCTACATCTCAAGCTCTCATGATTTCTCTCTTGAGTCCTTCGGCCATGAGCAGGATTTGAATACCGCCGGTCCCTCTATAACTGAGTTGTTGGAAGTTCCGGTCTCGTCGCCCACCAGAGCTGAAAGCGATGGCTACTGCCCTGTCACGTCAAACATTCGTGAACCTCAGATACATATGTGCTCCCCACCAGACTCAAACCCCTCGATTCCCTCCCCTGACTGGGCTTTTCAAGAGTATATTTCGCCGCTAGAGTATCCTGATACGGAGCCTCTCACTTTGGCGCGGGTTAATAAAGCCTCGATTTACGATTCGTTACAGGCTCCAAATATTCATGATGATCTTGAATTCGACAGCTTCAGCTACCCCGACATAGGATTTGACTTAGATTTTGGACCAAGGAATGATTATCCATGCCCGGAATCGTTCCTTAACCGTTCCGCGATCAGCTCGGCCGATGTTTGGCAAACAGAGCATCAAGCCGGGCCGTCCTACTCCAACCCATTGGTGCCAAGGAGACATCCTATGGTCAACTCAACATACATGCAAGATAACTGCGACCCATATTGGGTTGCTGACCTCGATTCACCGAATCTAAAAGAGTTCGAAGTGTCGCTGCTTCAATTAGATAGTCCAAATCCTCAAAGTGACTCTCTGATAAGACAAGTTGGATGCTCGCATACTCAGAAAGCGCCGTCAAATGAGAATCTAATATCGGGCTCGGGACAACCAGGCCCATCCCAACATTCGCCTTCAGATTCCAGCATAAGTACTCTACTGAGCAAGATGTCGCTTAGCCTCTCCTCCACTTCCCACGACAGCCAACATTCTCCAACACCTGGTAGTCACTCCAGTGTGCCTGAACTTCACAGTGATTCTCTTATGGCGTTGCCCGGCTCCTTTCCAGAGTATTGCTGGCAACATCTTATTCAGAAGAGCCAACTAAGACGATGTGATCGATTTAATGGATTACAGAATTGTAGTTCTCTGAGCCATTTGAAAGATGTCCATGTATGTCGATGTCTAGACCCAGATATATTTTCAAGAATCGTTCGACGCGATATCCAGAAGGAAGATCTTCACGAAACAGATGTGTTCGGGAATACAATAATTCATATTTCGGCTACCTTGTTCGCTACGCCAAGTTATTTGATTTCCCTTATCAAATTAGGAGCAAAAATTAACGTTCTTAACGAGGCTGGCCAAACCTTCTTGCATCTACTCAAGCCAGAGGTTCTTAACTACTGCGATGACTTTTGTTACCTACTTGAGCTTCTGAGAGTTCAAGGTTTCAACTTTCGCCAGCATGATCATCTTGGCCAGAGCCCTCTCCATCTGCTTACGCGTCCTTGGATAGATCATGGTATCCTCCGCGAGATAATTACGAAGCTGGGCTGTCTTCCCATCTCTAGACACATCTCAACCGCCCGAGATTGGTTGGGCTATACTGTTATTGAACAACTGAACATGCATGCAACTGGGACTGGTCTGGAACTGGACCAGGCGATCCTTTCTCTCTCATGTGAAACCGAAAATGCTATATGTGACTCGAAGGGTCTAGGAGTGCTAGGAAAACAGAGCGATCTACAAACTCACACAGTCATCGATCAAAAGCTCGCTCGTAACTACGAAAACCACCCACAAATTGACTCCATTGAGGACCTCTTTCTTTACGAGCAGCATGTTGATTACTGGAGGACAATCATTGCCGCAAAAGACTCGCCTTGGTTCCATGACTCCGCTGGAAGAAATGGGCTTCATTGTCTAGCTGAAGTATCTCTTGTCACTCCAGAAATGTCTCTTCCCGCTGCGCTTCTATGCAAGCTTGATTCTTTGAAGGATATGGGAGATAGCAATATGAATAGTGATCGAGAGTGTTTTGTCAAATGTTTGCTAAACGTCGGGGTTGATCCAAATAACTATGACAACAACGGCAATACCCCATTCATGGCCTTCATTGTCCATCATCGTGCAGATGAAGATGACAACGCTACTACCCGAATATTGAAATATCTAATAGCCTCTGGTAGTGATATACATCGCCGTAACCGTCAAGGAGAGACAGCTCTGCATTTGGCTGTGAAATTGGGTCGACGAGCTGCCACTAAATTACTACTCGCTTCAGGAGCAAATATTCACGCTCGAACGAGTCGCTGTCTTGGCATCCTCGAGCTTGGGCAAGTCTATGCTACAGAGGGTAAGCAGAATGAGCAAGCTTTTGCACAGATCATGTTATGCATGTCTCTCGCGGCTAGCTTTGGGGCCGTTTCTAAACCAACAATTCTGGATGAGTGGGGATCTCCGGGGTGGAAAACTGCTCCCAAGGAAAGCAGCCAGTCAAATGGGTTCAAACTAGTCAAAAAATTCATTACCAATCAACTCAAGGGGAAACACCGCAAAGAGGCTTCTAGTGGCCTTTATAAGAGCTAAGCGGCCGTCACTAATTCTATCTGCTGCATTTAGAAACATATGTAGTCTAGAACTGGCAACAGTTTTTAAAAAAGATCCTGGGAAGAGATTTGAGAAAGCTGGTTATATAGTTTAAGTTAACGCTATAAGCTATATTTCAACAAGATAAAGAGCGGTCCGGATATTGTACCGTTGATCCTTTATTCTTCAAGAATTTAAAACGCTGTCCGGCGAGAAAAGAAAAAAAAAAGAGCAGAAATTAGCCAGTCTGACATCACCGGCATAACATGATATCTTACTAGGAGATGTAACTTGCGCCTGATAGACTCTCTTCTAACATAACAGGGAAAAACCTTTGCCAAGTTCAGAATAGGCACTCAGCGTAGGATGAAAAAACCCGCCTTGACAGAGAGACAATAAGGAAGGAAATCACTTAAACCCAACTACCAAAATGAGAGACTGGTAGACAGATAGTATGAGACCAGAACCCAATAAAAGAAACCATCCAACTGCATCCTCTACTTATATCTTCCATGCCAACTCTGTATAATTACCTTTGGAAATCATATCAAAGATGATGAAGCTAAGACAAGCCGACCCCAGAAGCCTGGGTAGACTTTGTAAGCATGCACTTGGTGCATGACCCACAAAGCCAAGTTTTTATACGAAACCATGGTTCGAGTCACAACCCAAACATAATCTCGATCAAACAACTTGCCAATCCTGGCGTGGTAAAATGGGACTCTGAGACTTCCCCATCCTTTGTTCCATCCCTTAAGTAATCCACTAAATTCAATCTCAAAGTGTTCATCACTTTGTAGCCGTAGATGGGACGCCAAAGAATTCCAAATGATCTTAAAGTCCCCAAGATTGGAGTTTCTGTCGTTTTCATTCATTTCATCGCTGTAAATGGAATAAGGTAATTTTTCGAGTGCTTCCCTTGGCATGGAAGAATTTAGGAGGTATGAATTAGGATTTTCAGGGTACCACGTCTTCAGTGACCACAAGTACATTACATACTCAATGCTGAAGTAACCTCTGTCGACGTAATCACCGAGGAATAGATAACGTGTCTCTGTATGGTCACTGCCAACTTCGAAAAGCTTCATCAAATCATAGTATTGACCGTGGGTGTCTCCACAGACTGTGATCGGTGCCTCTGTTTCTAAAAGATTGGGCAATTGTTGAAGAATTCTGGTGCATTCTCTTATGATAAGTAGTGCCTGTTCCTCGGTGAGACGTCCTTCACGGTAGAAGTGTTGCTTTAAGAAGTCCAAATTAGGCTTTGATGGATCCTGAGGAGAGAAAAATTGGCTCTCAGTAGAAGGCTGATTTATTCTTGAGCTTTGGACATCTATTCACAGTCAGAACGACTATGGGATGTAAGAGAAAGGTGTTGGGCAGAATACCTTTGCAGACCCTCTCTGCCGTAGCCAATAGTGAGTCACCTGACATCGTATGAAGTGTGAAATCAATTTCGGGAATCAGTTGTGGAGACTCGTGTATTTCGATGCATGGCGTGCTGTGATCAATTGTGCTAACTGAATGTTTGTTGAGATCAACTTGAGAGTACGCTGAGGGATCCATGACCGGTGATTTTTCAGATCGTTTAGAGATCGAAATATATATGTCCACAGAACTTATTCTCATGAGTTCATTGAGAGTGTTGCTCTTCAAAGTGTCGTTGACAATTATCAGATCTAGAGAATTTCTCACCACAAGACGGATAGTAGCAAGTGAATGTGCTCTTGAGATGAACGGTATCGATGTGACGCCGAAGGTCTTTATTTAGCGCGAATCCTTCAGTATTGGCACAGCCAGCTATATTACACTTGAATGCTCGCGTATGGGTTTTTGCGTGTTTGCTTTAGATATAGTAAGTAGTAGTAATTATAAGTTTAGAAAAGTGTGGACGTACTTGAGGTCGCAGCGACGCGAGAAAGCCTTGGAGCAGGAGCTGCACGTTAGCTGTTGAATATGCTTTCGCCGTTTTCTGGGAGATATTGGCCCTGGAGAAACTTGATCGGATCTGCTAGCTTCAGATGATCTATGAACTGAGCTTCTAGGGAGGTGGTTTTTCAAAGATTCGCGAGTGCTATTTTGATATTGTGCTCCAATACCGGAGGACTCAGGTACTGGGTCACCTTGAGAGTCAAATAATCTGTCGCTACTTAAACTTCGACAAATAGGCTCGTCATATTCAGTGCTTTTTGGTGTGTTTTTTATAGGATTGAAGCTAGAAGAAATAATGTCTAATCCGGAATTTGCAACAGTATAGGAGATCTCCTGCTCAGGTGTCCTGGGAGAAAGCCTGGCGGCTTGAGGGGACTGGCCTAAACTCGGTGGCGAAAGAGCTGGGGTTCCGAATGAGAGACTGAGCTGTTGTGGATTCGCGATTGAAATTTCAGATGGAATGTCGTGATACAGTGAGACAGATGGAGGTGGAGGAGGTGCCAAGGAAGTATGGTTAGAAAGCAAACCCAGATTGGTGATGCTATCCAGATTACTATATTCGTATTCAAAGGGCAAGTGGTTATAAGAGAATTCGTGATACTCAAATGCCGATGCGGAAATGGGTGAAAATGGGACGTGGGAGTCGTTGTTTGATATAACTTCTAGGTCTGATGGAGAGACATATGAAGTGAGATCGTGTTCCAGAAAGCTTTCTAAACTATGGTAATCGTACTCTCCCGAGATTTCTGTTGCGCGAAGACAAGATGTCTCCGCGCGAGAACCGCCGGAAGATTGATTGAAGCCGAGGGGCTCGACGGAAAATCGAGTATCGTGGGGATAAGTGCAAGTACGAGTGCAGACTTATCCCCGCTGGCACACTTAACGCGGACCTGCGGGGTTGAAGGGGTGTAGTTTACGAGATGTTCAGATGCGCCAACAATGGTTCGAATTGGTAGTAGAAATTTGTTATGTAAAGTAATGGACTAGAGACGTCGACATGTGGACGAAATATCATTTTATACCGATTGGCAAGGCGTACTGCAGACAAGGCTACGAATGTGGGTGGCCTCCGCCACATTTCCTGGCCTATCATTGTTTGCCTTAGAGGTTTTTATGAATCTCTTGGGTATCTGAAGATGGGTGGCCTCCAATGACTTGATTTAGTAGATGGATAAATGCAAGAAGTTATATTCGTCGTCTTAACAGGTGTGGCGGAGGCCACCATCGGTGAAAGAGCTCTGGCATGAAGTCGCCTTGCCAGCTCACAAGTTTGGAAGATACAACCCCCTCTTTTATAGATTTGCTACGAATATTACCGAGTTATCAGAAAACGTTATTTACATAACACGGCCACTAATTAGGGAGCTCATTCAGTCAGAATGATATTTAGGGTTTATATACCTAGAAACCATGCTACGATGAATGAATAATTGTATCTATTAAATTAGGTATCGAAAAAGTGTGCTTATCCATGTCAGATTTCGTCCGAGTTGTCCGTAATGTTCCCCTGTAACCCAGCGCAGGAACAATGCAGTGGTAGTAACCTAGTTTCACTACATTCTTGATGCAGAGTCTCAGTATGAACTGAATTCGCCCTCCATCAGCCGATTGAGAGTAATCTCTGGTAATTGAACTCATATGTGAATTGACGAGGAGTCAGCGGGAATTACAGCGATACTAGCACTACAGCGGCATACAAATACAGATACCTTACCCACTCAAGCGAACAAATTAGGATAGTATATATCATAGTCAAATGAGTGACAAGAGACCTCATCAGCACTATCAGTCTGGTATTATATTTATCCCTGAGATTACTATTAACGTATCCGTCTATATAATCTATTGCTATTGCCAAAGAAAATTAAATCGTGCTTCCCTGATGTGGATGGCGCGTTTCAAAATTATCTCATTAGGTTTTACAACGGCGGTGTTCAAGTCCAATGCAGCGAATATCTATGATGTTAACATGAAATTCAATGCAGTATCCACGAAGTTATGATTATCT
>Ga0247737_1001374_pt1 | contig 10454 bp, 10 predicted proteins | sample UWRJL028104C2_FD_180937 | JGI IMG/M metagenome (GOLD analysis project Ga0247737, IMG submission 180937) | Plant litter microbial communities from Arlington Agricultural Research Station in Wisconsin, United States - UWRJ-L028-104C-2 | ecosystem: Environmental > Terrestrial > Plant litter >...
CAGCCCGTCCGTGACCGACGCCGCCGCAAAACCTGTCGACAAGGCCGCCGCCCCGGCGCGGTCGATGAACGGCGCGCGCGCCTTCTGGCTGAAGGAATTGCATCGCTGGCACTGGATCTCGGCGGGCCTGTCGCTTGCCGGGATGCTGCTGTTCGCGATCACCGGCATCACCCTGAACCACGCGGCCCAGATCCCGGCCGAACCGGTGACGGTAGACATTACCGCGACCCTGCCCGCGCCCCTGCTGGCGCGCCTGTCCGACTTCCCGACCGAGACCACCGACCCGGTCCCCGACGCCATAGCGCGCTGGGTCTCGACCGAGTTGAAGGCCTCGATCGCCGGCAAGCCGACCGAGACGGCGCCCGACGAAGTCTATGTCGCCCTGAAAGGCCCCGGCGCCGACGGCTGGGTCACCATCGACCGCGCCACGGGCGAGGCGACGAAAGAGACCACGACGCGCGGCTGGGTCGCCTACGTCAACGACCTGCACAAGGGTCGCGACACCGGGCCGGTCTGGTACTGGTTCATCGACGTCTTCGCCGCCGCCTGCATCGTCTTCACCATCACCGGCCTGACCCTGCTGTGGCTGCATGCCCGGACCCGCGCCTCGACCTGGCCACTGGTCGGGCTGGGGATCGCCATCCCGGTCATCATCGCCCTCATCTTCATCCACTGACGAGTTCTCCCCCATGTCGTCGCGTACCCTGCCCCTGATCCTCGCCGCCGCTGCAGGCTCGATCGCCGCCCCGGCGCTGGCCGCCGACCTGACCGTGACGGTCGAGGTGCCGACGATCTCCACCGCCGCCTATCACCGCCCCTACGTGGCGGTGTGGATCGAGCAGCAGGACCCGGCCCAGACGGCCGTCCGCACCATCGCCCTGTGGTACGAAGCCGGCGACACCGCGCGCGGCGAGGGTGACGGCGAACAGTATCTGAAGGACATCCGCACCTGGTGGCGCAAGGGTGGTCGCGCCATGACCCTGCCCATCGACGGCGTCACCGGCCCGACCCGCAGCCCCGGTCGCCAGACCGTGACGGTCTCGGGCGCCCGCCTCGCCAGCCTGCCGCGCGGTTCCTACAACATCGTCGTCGAGGCCGCCCGTGAACAGGGCGGTCGCGAGATCGTACGCGTGCCCTTCACCTGGGGCGGCGCCGCCAATAACGCCGCAGCCGCCGGAACCTCCGAACTGGGCGCCGTCCGCGTCGCCGTCACCCGCTAAGGATCAGTCGCATGAAGAAGTTCATCCTCCCTGCCCTCGCCATCCTGGCCGCCGTCGCCGCGCCGATGCAGGCCAGCGCCCACCGCGGCTGGCTGATGCCGTCGCACACCGTGCTGTCAGGTGAATCGTTCTGGGTCTCGTTCGACGCCGGCGCCTCGAACGGCGTCTTTATCGCCGACCACGCGCCGCTGCGCCTGTCGCCCGAGAGCCTGACGATCACCGCGCCTGACGGATCCGCAGGCGCCGCCGTCAACCTGATGCAGGGCGCCTATCGCACGACCTTCGACGTCGAGATCAACAAGCCCGGCACCTGGAAGATCGCCAACGGCTCGGTCGGCGTGAACGCGACCTGGACCCTGAACGGAACGCCCGGTCGTTGGCGTGGTCCGGCCGCCGATCTGGCAGCCAACATCCCGGCCGGCGCCACCGATGTCGTCTCCGCCCCCAGCGCCAACCGTCTGGAAACCTTCGTGACGCTGGGCGAGCCGACCACGACGGTCTTCACCCCGACCGGCGTCGGCATCGAGATGGTTCCCGTCACCCACCCGAACGACCTGGTCGCCGGCGAGGTCGGGACCTTCCAGTTCCTGCGCGACGGCCAACCCTACGCCAACACCGACGTCATCGTGGCGCGCGGCGGCCTGCAGTACCGCGACAACCCGGAAGAGATGACGGTCAAGACCGACGCCGACGGCAAGGTCTCGATCACCTGGCCGGAAGCCGGGATGTACTGGGTCAACACTTCGTGGCGCGACCCGTCGGCCCCTGCGCCCGACCGCCGCGAGGAAGGCCCGCGTCCTGAAGGCCAACGCGGTCCCGGCGGCGGCGAAGGCCGCGGCCCCGGCGGCGAAGGCATGCGTGGACCGGGCGGTCCTCCCGTCGCCTCGGCCCAGTACACCGCCGTCCTGCAGGTCCTGCCCTGACCTTTCGCGGATCGCGCGGCGCCGCGCCGCCGCTCGACCTCCGTCAGGCGGACGAGCGGGCGGCGACCCGCGTCCTGATCCCGCCGATGGAGACCGCGCCGTCCCGGCCGCCGGGCGATGAGGTCCTGCGTCTCAAGGGCGAGACCATGGGCACGACCTGGGCGGTCGGCGCCGTAGCTCCGCCCGACGTCGACGAAGCCGCCCTGTCCGCTGCCATCGAGGCGGAACTGGCTGGGGTCATCGCCGTCTTCAGTCCGTGGGAGCGTACCAGCGAGATTTCCCGCTTCAACGCCGCGCCCCAAGGCGTCTGGGCTCTGTCACAGGCCTTCTGGACGGTGCTCGACGCCTCGATGAACCTTGCCGACGACACCGACGGGGCGGTCGATCCGACCTTGGGCGCCCTCGTCGACCTGTGGGGTTTCGGCCCGCCGGGACGGCGGATCGGTCCGGCCGTGCCTTCCGACGAGGAGGTCGCCGAGGCCTTGGCCGTCAGCGGCTGGCAGAAGCTGCGCCTCAACCGCGACGCCCGCGGCGCGATGCAGCCCGGCGGCATGAAGCTGGACTTCTCCGGCATCGCCAAGGGCCACGCCGTGGACCGGGTCTCGGACGCCCTGACGCGGCTTGGCGCCACCTCTCATCTGGTCGAGATCGGCGGCGAGATGAAGGGCCGGGGCGTAAAGCCCGACGGTCAGCCGTGGTGGATCGGTCTGGAGGAGCCTCCGGGCGCCCCCTCGACCCGCACCGTCGCCGCGCTCGCGGACATCGCCGTCGCCACCTCCGGCGACTGGCGCCGCGCCTTCGAACACGAGGGTCGCATCTATCCGCACACGATCAACGGCAAGACCGGCAATCCGATCGACAACGGCGTCACCTCGGTCACCGTCTTCCACGCCAGCGCGATGGTCGCCGACGCCTGGGCGACGGCCCTGACCGTGATCGGCCCCCAGGAAGGCCCCGCCCTCGCCGCAGCCTACGGTCTCGCGGCCCAGATGGTGGTGCGCACTGCCGAGGGCGTCGTCGAACACCTGACCCCCGCCTTTGCCGCCATGATGGACGAGGACGATACTCCGAACGGGGCCGCGTGAGCGACGATCCGATCCGTCTGCTGTGGGCGGCGGCGACCGTCGTCGCCTGGCTGGTGTTCACCGGCTGGACGGTCTGGCGGTTCCGCAAGAAGGCCGCGCCCGCCGCAGCGCCGGGCTCGACCCTGATCGCCGTCGCGAGCCAGACCGGCTTCGGCGACGAACTGGCCGCGATGACCGCAAAGGCCTTCGCCGACGCCGGCCAGTCCGCCCAGGTGAAGTCCTTCGCCGACATCGACCCCGCCGACCTGATCGCCGCCTCGCGCGTCCTGTTCATCGCCTCGACCACCGGCGAGGGCGACGCCCCCGACAGCGCCTCGGGCTTCGTCCGCAAGGTGATGAAGGGCCAGACCGATCTGAGCGGCGTCCGCTATGGCCTGCTGTCGCTGGGCGACCATACCTATGCGGAATACTGCGGTTTCGGCCGCGCGCTGGACGGCTGGCTGCGCTCGGCGGGCGCGCGGGCCCTGTTCGATCCGGTCGAGGTCGATAACGGCGACGCCGCCGCGATCCGCCACTGGCAGGGCGAGCTCAGCCGCCTGACCGGCTCCGTCGCCGCACCCGACTGGGCCCCGCCCGCCTATGGCGACTGGCGTCTGGTCGAGCGCCGCCTGCTCAACCCCGGCAGCCCCGGCGAAGGCGCCTGGCATCTGGCGTTCGAGCCCGTCGACGGCGCCCTGCAATGGGTCGCCGGCGACATCGCCGAGGTCGGCGTCCCCTCGCCCGAGGGCGGCCTGGCCCACCGCGAATATTCGGTCGCCTCCCTGCCCTCCGACGGCCGGGCCGAGTTCCTGATCCGGCTGATGCGTCGTCCGGACGGCACGCCCGGCCTCGCCTCCGGCTGGCTGATCGAGACGCTGAAGGTCGGCGAGATCGCCCCCATGCGGATCCGCGCAAACCGCGCCTTCCACGGCCCGGATGCGGCGACGCCGATGATCCTGATCGGCAACGGCACGGGCATCGCCGGGCTTCGTTCGCACCTGAAGGCACGCGCCGGCCAGACCGCGACCGGCGGCGCCTGGCTGATGTTCGGAGAGCGCACCGCCGCCCATGACAGCTTCCATGACGCCGAATTGCAGGGCTGGCTGGCCGACGGAACCCTGACCCGTCTCGACCGCACCTTCTCTCGCGACGCCGGCGACGGCCGCTATGTCCAGGCCGTGATCGAGGCCGAGGCGCAGACCCTGCGCGACTGGGCCGGACGCGGCGCCGCCCTCTATGTCTGCGGCAGCCTCGAAGGCATGGCCGGCGGGGTGAACGCGGCGCTCGAGACTGTCCTCGGCGCCGAGGCCCTGCGTGACCTCGTCGAGACTGGTCGCTACCGCCGCGACGTCTACTAGCGGCTCACGCAAGCTCGGGTGTAGCCTCCCCTCGGGAACGGGGGAGACGACGATGACGAACTTCAAGGCAGCGACGCGCGACTGGCTGCTGACGCCGGTCATGCTGGTGATGGCGGCGCTTACGCTGGGCCTCGCGGGGTGCGGGACGGTCGCGGCGCCCTCGACCTACGCCGCGCCCGCACCGGCCGCACTCGTGGAAGCCTGGGCCGGACCGGTCGAGGAAATCCGCACCGACCGCGTCATGACTTTCTACCGCGCCTATGGCGGCGGGGCGAACCGGCTCGGCGCCTGGTTGTCGCCCGTGCAGCCGACGTCGTCGCAGAGCGTGCGCGAGGCCATGGCCCTGCCGCCCGCCAACACGGCCGAATACTATTCCGTCGTCACCGTGCCCGCCGGAACCCTGATGAAGGTCGGGGTCGCGGCGCGCGCCTTCGACCAGCCCGGCGGCGGCCGACAGGTCCAGCTTCTCGAACTGATCCCGGCCGAGAGCTTCTCCGACCCGATCCCGTTGCCATGACGACCATCGAACTGCCCGACGGCGACCGCCTGATCCTCCACGGCCTGTCCGCGCCCGAGGGCGAGCGCGGCGCCGTCGTGCGCCTGCATTCGACCGGCCGTCGTCGTTGGATCGCCCGTCCGCCCACGAGCGAGGGTCAGGACGCCTTCGTCGCCATGCGGCTGGAGGACGGAACACTGCTCGCCGACAGTTTCCAGGGCCTGAGCTTCCGTATCGACCTGGAGACCGGCGCCGTCAGCGCCGGCGCCTTCCTCAAATAGCGGGCGCGCGGTAGCCGAACCGGACCCAGGCCGCGAAGCCGATCATCACCGCGACGAGCAGCCCCAGCCACATCGGTCCGATCACGCTCCACAGCAGATAGACGTTCAGCGCCGCGATCACCGCGCAGATCGAATAGCCGATGACCTTCACCAGCGGCCCGTTGGCGAACTCTCCCATCCTGGCCTTGTCTGAGGTCAGCATCATCAGCGGGAAGATGGCGAACGGAAGCTGCATCGACAGGACGACCTGGCTGATGACCAGCAACTGGACGGTGTCGCGCCCGCCCGTCGCCGAGACGATCATCAGGGCCGGAACGATGGCGATGCAGCGGGTGATCAGCCGCCGAACCCAGGGCTTGATGCGGATCCTGAGGAAACCTTCCATCACGATCTGACCGGCCAGCGTCCCCGTGATCGTCGACGACTGGCCCGAGCACAGCAGGGCCACGGCGAAGGCCGTCGCCGCCGCGCCGCCCAGCGCCGGGGTCAGCAGCTCGTGCGCCTGACGCAGGTCGTCGACCTCGATCCCCGCTTTGAAGAAGACAGCCGCCGCCAGAACGAGAATGGCGGCATTGACGAAGAAGGCCGCGCCCAGGGCCACAATGGTGTCGACCGTGTTGTGACCGATGGCGGACTTCAGGTCGGCGATCCCGCGCCCGTGCGCCCGCGTCTGCACGATCGACGAATGCAGATAGAGATTATGCGGCATCACCGTCGCCCCGAGGATGCCGAGCGAGATCAGCAAGGCCCCTCCCCCCGGCAGGCTCGGCACGAAGGCGCCGTGCGCGGCCGCCGCCCAGTCGGGCTGGGCCAGGAAGATCGAATAGGCGAAACAGGCGCCGATGGTCGTGACCAGGGCGATGACGATGGCCTCAAGCCAGCGGAAGCCGACATTGACCAGCATCAACAGGATCAGCACGTCGAAACCGGTAATCAGCACGCCCCAGACCAGCGGGATGCCGAACAGCAGGTTCAGCGCCACGGCCGCCCCGACCAGCTCGGCCAGGTCGCAAGCGATGATGGCGATCTCGCACAACAGCCACAGGGCGACCGAGGTGGGCTTCGAATAGGTGTCGCGGCACGCCTGGGCCAGGTCCTGACCCCGCACCAGCCCTAGCCGCGCGCACAGGACCTGGAGGAAGATGGCCATCAGGTTCGACGCCAGGATGACCCACAACAGGGCGTATCCGAACTGACTGCCGCCCGCGAGATCGGTGCCCCAGTTGCCGGGGTCCATATAGCCGACCGCGACAAGAAAGCCGGGGCCGGAGAAGGCCAGCATTCGCCGCCACCACGGCCGCGCCACGCCGCCCGACTGCCACACCGGAATGGTTCGGTGCGCTTCCGGCAAGGATCGGTTGTGGTCGGCGTCACTCGGTGAAGTCATCGCGGGTCCGGAAATTCAGCCAAGGCTGAATCTATATACGCGACAAATCGTCTCCGGATGCGAGGGAAATCAACCGCCGTCGCGCAGACGCTTCGTCATGCCTTCGAACAGGGTCAGGGTCTCGGGGCTGACATGGTGTTCGATGCCCTCGGCGTCGGCCTCGGCCGTCTCGCTGGAGACGCCGAGCGCGGTCAGGAACTCGTGCACGATTCGGTGCCGCTCGCGCGACGCCGCCGCCATCGTCTCGCCCGCCTCGGTCAGGGCGATGGAACGATAGGGTTTGGTCTCGACCAGACCGTCGCGCTGCAATCGTTGTAGGGCCTTGGCCGCCGTCGCGGGGGCGACGCCGAGACAGTCGGCCAGGTCGGTCAGCCGCGCCGAGCCGGTTTCCGCGATCAGGTCGCCGACCAGTTCGACATAGTCCTCCGCCACCTCGCTGGAGCGGGCGTCGCGCATGCGGCGGAAAGCGGCGGCGCGTCGGGCGGCGCCGGGAACCTGGACCACGTCGGTCTCCTGAATCGGGCGGGCGCGCCGCCGGTCGAGCGCACCCTAGCCGACACAGGTGGCGATTTCATCGTCCTGTCGTCTTAGGTCCGCATGAGGTCGGCATGGTATCGAGACTTCCGATGCGTCTGTTCCGCCCCGCCCTTCTGGCCCTGATGCTGGTCGCCGCGCCCGCGCTGGCCCAGGCGCCCGCGACCGCGCCGATCCCGGCGGCCGCCGAGCCGTTGCAGTTCTATGTCTTCAGCTTCACCGACACCCCGGTCGCCGAGGCGGCCCAGGACGTGGTCGGGGGGGCCCTGGCCTACGACCTGACGATCGATCCGGCGGTCGAGGGCGCCGTCACCTTCCGGGCCGACGGCTGGTACTCCTCGGACGCCCTGCTCAAGGATTTCGGCGCCGCCCTGCTGGACCAGGACATCGCCCTGATGCGCACCGCCCCCGGCGCCTACGCCGTCGTCCCGCGCGCCAATGTGCCGATGATGCTGGCGCGCGGCGGGTCGCTGATGGCGCTGGCCGAGCCAGCCACGGCGCGTCCGCCGGTTCCCGCCGCGACCGTCGCGGCGCCGACGGCCGTCTATGGCAAGGATCGCTGGTGGGATGGGGCCTTTACGGTATTGTTGATCTTCTTCGGAGGGGCGGTGGCGGGGGCTGCGGCCCTGTTCGGCGGCCAGACCGTTTATCGGCGGGCCGAGGAGCGCACGCGCATCGCCGCGCCTGTGCTGCGACTGACCGATCAGCGCCGGCCCGGGACGCGTCCGCCCGAGGGCGCCGAGGCGGATCCGGAATTGGTCATTCCCCGGTTCGCTCCACGCCGCGATCTATAAGTCCGTGCATCCCCGCGAAGGCGGGGATGCACGGATATTGGTGAGGCTAGAAGACCTCGCCCACTTCCGGGACCAGCCGGGGATCGCGGCCGATCGGCTCGGGCCGCGTCGGATCGACCCGCACCGGTTCCGAGCGCCGCAGCCGGTCGTAGGCCTCGCGCGCATCAGCCGCGACCGAGGCGCTGTCGCGCAGAATCGTCGGCTTGAGGAAGATGAACAGGGTCCGGCGCGTCTGGCTGTCACGACGCGAGCGGAAGGCGGCGCCGACCAGCGGCAAACTGCCCAGACCGGGCACGCGGCTATTGGCGCTCTGGCGGTCGTCGGTAACCAGGCCGCCGAGCACGATGGTCTCGCCGTCATCGGCCAGGGCCGAGGTCTGCAAACTGCGGCGGTTGGTGATCAGGTCGGCCGCGCCGATCACGGCCGTCGGCACGAGAGACGAAATCTCCTGCGAGACCTCCAGCCGGACGACGCCGCCCTCGTGGACGCGCGGCACGACGCGCAGGGTCAGACCGACGTCCTCGCGGCTGATCGTCGTAAAGGGGTTGGTCGAGTTGCCGTCGGTGGCGAAGCTGCCGGTGCGGAACGGCACATTCTGGCCCACCACGATCTCGGCCGCTTCGTTGTCCAGCACGGTGATGCTGGGCGAGGACAGCAGGTTGGCGGCATTGTTGGTGCCCACGGCCTGGAGCAGCAGACCGAAGTCGCCCTCCGACCCCGCCGCCAGCGACAGGCCCGCGCCGAGCAGACGCCCGGCCGGATAGCCAAGCGCCGACAGCACCGTGCCGAGGTCCGACCCGGCGTTGGAGAAGCCCGTGCCGCCGACCACGCCGTCGGCCGGCACCGCGCCGCCCAGGCCCAGTTGCACCCCGATCTGTTCGCCCAGTTCGCCGGTGATCTCGACGATGGCGACCTCGATCTTCACCTGGGCGCGACGCAGGTCGAGCTGGCTGATGACGTCCTCCAGCATGTCCACGGTCGCCGGAGGGCCGCGCATGACCACGGCGTTCAGTTCGGGCGAGGCCTGCACCGTCACGCCTTCGGCGGTGAAGCCTTCGGCGCGGGCCGTTGAACCCGAGGCCGACGCCGCCCCAGCGCCTTCGCCCGAGGACGAGATCGCGCTGGCCGCCAGGGCCGCCGTGTCGCGATTAGAGGCGCTGAGGCTGGCCAGTCCGGTCGTGCTCCGCAGTGAACGCGCCACCGGATTGGTCGCCGACGGCTCCCCGCCCAGCAGGCCGCGAATGATGTCGGTGATCGACTCGGCGTCGGAGTTTCGCAGGCGGACCACCCGCGTCACGGGCGTCGCTCCGCCGGGCGTGTCCAGCGCCTGAACGATCGATCGGGCCTGGGCCAGATCGGCGGCGTCGCCCCGGATCAGCAATACGTTTGAACGCTCGTCCGCCGTGATGCGCGGACCTCCGGCGTCGGAGCCCAGCAGGGCGCTGACCGAAGCCGCCACCTCGGTCGCCGAGGCATAGCGCAGGGCGATGCTGTCGAACGACGTCCCGCCGCCCTGATCCAGGCTCGCGGCCAGTTGCTGCACCCGACGGATGTTCTCGGCGTAGTCGGTGACGACCACGGCGTTGGGTTCGGTCAGAGCCTCGATGGCGCCGAACGACGACACCAGCGGGCGCAGGGCGCGCACGGCCTGATCCGAAGGCAGGTTCCGCAGGCGGACCAGACGCGTGACGATCTGCTGGTTCGAGCTGGCCGCACCGGTCTCCGAGGCGCCGCTCTGGACCACGGTCGCCTGGGGCACGACGCGCCAGACATTGCCGCTGCGCACGGCCGCGAAGCCCGAGGTCCGCAGCACCGACAGGAACAGCTCCCACACGCCGTTGCGGCTCAGCGGTTCGGCCGAGACGACGTTGACCACGCCTTGCACCTGCGGGTCGAGCACAAGCGTCCGGCCGGTGATGCGGCTGACCTGTTCGGCGACGTCCTTGATGTCGGCGCCGCGCATGTTGATGACCACGTCCTGCATGGCGACGGGCGCGGGAGCCACGGTCTGGGCGAACGAGGCGGACCCCACGGGGCCGGCGGCGAGGCTGAGGGCCAGCACGCTGGTGGTGGTCAGGCGGAGAAACTTCGTCACGCCGGGCTCCTAGCGAAGGGGAAGGTTGACGGTCAGGCGGCGGCCCTCCCGCAGAATGACGACGCGCGCCTGTCCGGCGGACCGGGCGCGTTCGATGAGTTGCTGGTCCAGGCCCGCGTCGCCGACCGACTGGCCGTTCAGGGTCTCGATCACGTCGCCGGGCTGCAGGCCGAAACGGCGCAGTTCGGCGGAGGGATTGGGTCCGATGCGATAGCCTGAGGCCGTCGCGGTGACCCCGGCCGCGCCCGCCGCGGCGGCCACGTTCGGCGTGGCGCCCGCATCGGCGACACGCGGCGCCTGCT
>Ga0247737_1001375_pt1 | contig 10449 bp, 8 predicted proteins | sample UWRJL028104C2_FD_180937 | JGI IMG/M metagenome (GOLD analysis project Ga0247737, IMG submission 180937) | Plant litter microbial communities from Arlington Agricultural Research Station in Wisconsin, United States - UWRJ-L028-104C-2 | ecosystem: Environmental > Terrestrial > Plant litter >...
GTCGGCGGCCAGAGCCCAAGTGGTCACGCTCGTCATCGCGACGACGACGGCGGTGGAGATAAGACCGACGGTGATCCGTCGCCTGTTGAGCTTCATAGAAGCGTGGGCCTCCCCCGTTGATTTGCGGCGGTCAGCGTAAAGGCCGATCGGGGGAAAGTAATGACCTGTTTCACATTGCGAGATCACGAGGCATTGAGCTGGCGATCATGGTCGCTTACTGTTCCGCCATGCGGAACAACAGGGTCGGTCTGGGAATCGCCGCGGGCGTCGTCCTCGTGCTTCTCGCCGGCGGCGGCATCGCTTGGGCCGTCCGCTCGGGGTCGGCGAAGCCGACGGCAGCGCCCGGCTCGGCGGCACCCGTTACACCCACGGCCGAGCCGACCACCCCGCCACCGCCGTCGCCCGGCGCCGACCTCACCGGGCCGCTCGACCTGCTGCTCATCGGCGTCGACACACGGGTCTCCATCCCGGGCTGGGAACCGCACGCCGACGCCATCATGCTGCTGCACGTCGAGCCGGGACTCGACAACGCGTACCTCTACTCACTCCCCCGCGACCTGCGGGTGAATATCCCGGGGCACGGCACTCACAAGGTCACCGAGGCGATGAGCCGGGGCTCGCGGGTCGCGGGCAGCAAGGTGCCGAACGTCCAGAAGGGCTACGACCTGCTGGCCAAGTCGCTCACCGCCTACACCGGTATCAAGGAGTTCCAGGCCGGGGCGATCCTCAACTTCGGCGGCCTCGACAAGCTGACCGACGAGCTCGGCGGCGTCGACCTGGTCATCGACCAACGGGTGAAATCGCGGCACCGTAAGCCGGACGGGTCGCTGCGCCCGCTCTCCGGTGGTGACTACCGCGGGCCGCAGGCCGTCTACGAGCCGGGCAAGCGGCATCTGGTGGGCTGGCAGGCGATCGATTACGCCCGGCAGCGGTACGGGCTGCCCGACGGCGACTACGACCGCCAGCGCCACCAGCGGCAGCTGGTCACGGCATTGCTCACCAAGGCCCGCGGCGAGGGGCTGGGCGACGACCCGGCGAAGCTGGACGGCCTGATCGACGCGCTGGGCAAGTCCTTCGTCTACCTGGGCGGGCGCAAACCGGTCGAGTACGCCTACGCCCTGCGCGACCTCTCCCCTGCCAAGATCACTCGGGTCAGCCTCCCGGGCAGCGGTGTCGGGCGCGGCGGCGGCTACCTGGGCGAGCAACTCACGGCTGAGGGCCGCGGCTTCGTCAAGGCCGTCACCCAGGGCAAGGCCGCGGCCTACCTCGCCGCCCACCCCAAACTCAAGGACTAGGGTTTCGCGGGCCGGCCGGTGGTGAAGAGCCACGACCTGAAAAAATCGTCGAGCTGCCGGCCCGAGAGCTCCTCGGCCAGGGCGATCAGCTCGTCGGTGGTCGCGTTTCCGTTCTGGTGCTCGGTGGTCCAGCGCTTCAGCAACTGGTCGAACACCGGATCACCGATGGTCTTGCGCAACGCGTACACCGTCATCGCGCCGCGCTGGTAGACGGCCGGGCCGAAGAGACGTGCCGCGCCGGGGTCGCCGGTCTCGCCGGGCTGGTCCCACGGGTACGAGTCGTAGGTGCGGTCGAAGCTCTGTTGCACGCTGTCGCGGCCGGCGTGCTCGTCCCACAGCCACTCGGCGTACGACGCGAAGCCCTCGTTGAGCCAGATGTCCTGCCACTTCTCGAGGGCCACGCTGTCGCCGAACCACTGGTGGGCGAGCTCGTGGGCGACCACTGTCTCGTTCGGGGCGACGAGGAAGAACGCGGGGCCGTAGATCGGGCGGCTCTGTGTCTCGAGCGCGTAGCCGATGCGCCGGTCGTCGATCGCGATACCGCCGTTGGCGTCGAACGGGTACGGACCGAACCTGGTGGCCAGGAAGTCGGTGATCTCGGCGGTCCGGGCCAGCGACCGGGCGGCCGGACCGTTCGCCGGCAACGACTCGGCGACCGCCAGCACGAGCGGCTTGCCGTTGTGGGTGGTCGTGGTGACGCGATATTGCCCGATCACCACCATCGCCAGGTAGCTCGCCATCGGCGCACTCTCCGACCAGCTCCAGGTCGTCCAGTTACCGGTGGTGCGCCGCGGGCCGGGCACACCGTTGCTGATCGCCTCGACACCCGCGGGCACAGTCATCTCGAGCTTGAAGGTGGCCTTGTCGGAGGGGTGGTCGTTGACCGGGAACCAGGTGCTCGCCGACTCGGGCTGACCCACGGCCACCGCACTGTCCCGGTTCTCCAGCCACCCGCCGGCACCGAGGGCGGAGTTGGCCAGTTGGTCGGGCTTCCCGCCGTACTCGATCACGGCCGTGAACGGGCGGCCGTTCGGAATGCCCGCGGCCGGCGTGACCACCAGCTCGGTGCCCTCGGCCGCGGAGGTCGCCGGGGCTCCGTCGACCGTCACGTTCTTCGCGGCCAGCTTGGACAGGTCCAGATTGAACCGGGACAGATCCTGCGTGGCGGTCGCCGTGATCGTCGCCGTGCCGGTGAGCTGATCGCTCGCCGGGTCGTAGCGCACCTTCAGGTCATAGCCGGCCACGTCGTAGCCGCCGTTGCCGTACTTCGGGAAGTACGCGTCGCCGGCGCCGTCGGCGCCCGGCCCGAAGGACGGTGTCGCCGCGGGCTCCTCCCGGCCGGAGGAACAACCCGCGACGACCAACGTGATGCCGAGTAGCCCAGCAACAACCGCACGCCTCATAGGCGCGAGGTTACTTGTCCAGGACCAACGCGACTTTCTGAAATTCCTTCACGTCGCTGTAGCCGCATTTGGCCATCGCGCGCCGCAGGCCACCGAAGAGATTGAGCTGCCCGTCGGCGCGGTCGGCCGGGCCGAACAGCACCTCCTCGAGGGTGCCGTCGGGCTCGCCGGCGATGCAGAAGCCGCCGCGCGGGAGCTGCGGGTGGCTGGCCGACGAGTGCCACCACGCCCCGCCCGCCGGGGCGCCCTCGGCCAGCGAGAGCGGCTCGCCGAGCATCACCGCGTCGGCCCCGCAGCCGATCGCCTTGGCGATGTCGCCCGAGGTGGAGAGGCCGCCGTCGGCGATCAGGTGAACGTAACGGCCGCCGGTCTCGTCCAGGTAGTCGCGGCGGGCAGCCGCGGCGTCGGCGATCGCGGAGGCCATCGGCACCCGGATGCCGAGCACGGTGTCGGTCGTCGACCACTCGTCGGCGCCGACTCCGACGATCACGCCGGCCGCGCCCGTGCGCATCAGGTGCAGGGCGGTCTTGTAGTCGGTGCAGCCACCCACGATCACCGGCAGGTCGAGGTCGGCGATGAACTCCTTGAGGTTCAGCGGCTCGTCCGTCGTGGACACGTGCTCGGCGCTGACCAGCGAGCCCTGGATGACGAGCAGGTCGACGCCGGCGTCGAGGACGACCGGGGCGAGCGCGAGGGTGTGCTGCGGCGACACTCGGACGGCGACGGTGATGCCGCCTTCGCGCATCGTGCGCACCCGCTCGGCGATCAGCTCGGGCTTGATCGGCTCGGAGTAGACCTCCTGGAGCCGCCGGGTGGCGTCGGCGTCCTCGTCGAGCGAGGCCAGCTCCTCCAGGATCTTGGTGGGATCCTCGTAGCGCGTCCACAGGCCCTCGGCGTTGAGCACGCCCAGGCCACCGAGGCGGCCCAGGGCGATCGCCGATTCCGGGCTCATGGTCGCGTCGGACGGGTGCGCGACGCACGGGATCTTGAAGGGGTAGGCGTCGACGCGCCACTCGGTGGACACGTCGTCCACGTCGCGGGTGCGCCGGCTCGGGACGATGGCGATGTCGTCCAGGTGGTACCCGCGCTGAGCGGTCTTCCCTTGACCGATCTCCACGACGTCACGCATGTTGATTCAGCCCTTCAGGTCATTCTTTGGGCGGGGGGCGGGGTGGTTGGAAGGCTCTTCTTAACGGGAGTGGTAGTTGGGAGCCTCGACGGTCATCTGGATGTCGTGCGGGTGGCTCTCCTTCAGGCCCGCAGCGGTAATCCTGATGAGCTGACCACGCTGCTGCAAGTCGGGGATCGTCTCGGCGCCGGCGTAGCCCATCGCGAGCCGGACGCCACCGACCAACTGGGACACCACCCGCGACAGCGGGCCGCGGTAGGGGACCTGACCCTCGACGCCCTCGGGAACGAGCTTCTCCTCAGGGACATCATGCTGGAAGTAGCGGTCCTTCGAGTACGACTTCGCCTGGCCGCGCGACTGCATGGCGCCGAGCGAGCCCATCCCCCGGTACGACTTGTACTGCTTGCCGTTCACGAAGATCAGGTCGCCGGGGCTCTCCTCGGAGCCGGCCAGCAGGCCGCCGAGCATGACGGTCTCGGCACCGGCCACGATCGCCTTGGCGATGTCGCCGCTGTATTGGACGCCACCGTCGGCGATCACCGGGACGCCGAACGGGGCGCAGGCGCGCTGGGCCTCCATCACGGCGGTGATCTGCGGGACACCGACACCGGCCACGATCCGGGTCGTGCAGATGGCGCCCGGGCCCACGCCGACCTTGACCGCGTCGGCACCTGCCTCGGCCATCGCCTTGGCGCCCGCGTAGGTCGCCACGTTGCCGCCGACGATGTCGGTCGGGGTGTCGCGCTTGAGTCGGGCGATCATGTCGAGCACTTGGCGCTGATGACCGTGCGAGGTGTCCACGATGATCACGTCGACACCGGCGTCGATCAGGCCGCGGGCGCGCTTGTAGGAGTCGTCGCCGACACCGACCGCGGCGGCGACCCGCAGCCGGCCCTGGCCGTCCTTGGTCGCGTCGGGGAACTGCTCGGACTTGACGAAGTCCTTCACCGTGATCAGGCCGCGCAGGCGGCCGCTGTCGTCGATCAGCGGGAGCTTCTCGATCTTGTGCTGCTGCAGCAGGCCGAGCGCGTCGTCCTTGCTCACTCCGACCGGCGCGGTGATCAGCGGCATCTTGGTCATGACGTCGCGGACCTTGGCGTCGGAGTCGGTGACGAAGCGCATGTCGCGGTTGGTCACGATGCCGACCAGGGTGCCGTCGGTGTCGGTGACCGGCACGCCGGAGATGCGGTAGCGGCCGCAGAGCTGGTCGACCTCGCGCAGCGTGTCGTCGGGGCTGCAGGTGACCGGGTTGGTGATCATGCCGGACTCGGAGCGCTTCACGAGGTCGACCTGGGCGGCCTGGTCCTCGGGCGAGAGGTTGCGGTGGAGCACGCCGATGCCGCCCTCGCGGGCCATCGCGATCGCCATGCGCGCCTCGGTGACGGTGTCCATCGCGGCCGACAACAGCGGGATCGTCAGCGTGATGTTCCGGGTGAGCCGGGTGTTCGTATTGACCCGGCTCGGCACGATGTCCGATTCGCCGGGCTGCAGAAGCACGTCGTCGAAGGTCAGACCGAGCGGAACCGTGCGGGCCGAGTCAGTTTCCACGAAGCATCCCTTAAGAGCCGGAAGACGAATGATTCATCGTACCCATCCACCGGGCGCGGTCCCGCACGACGGACAGCACGTGCGGGCCAGCACACATCCGTCCGGGGTGAGTACGGTAAGGGGGTGCAAGAAGAGCCGATCGACCCCTTCAATGGCGACCCCACGGACCCGGCCGCCGGGCTCGACGACCTCGACGACGACGTCGAGTCCGAGCCGCTGACCGACACCGAGCGGCAGGACGTCCTGGAGGACCTCTCCGACCTGGAGATTTATCAGGCGCTTCTGAGCCCGACCGGCATCCGTGGCCTCGTGATCGAGTGCGAGGACTGCCACGAGCCACACTACTTCGACTGGGATCTGCTGCGGGGCAACCTGCGGCATCTCCTCAGCAGCGGGCGCCCCCGGGTGCACGAGCCGGCCTACGACCCCGATCCTGAGCATTACGTGACGTGGGAGTACGCCCGCGGCTACGCCGACGGCGTCCACGACACGTTGACCGAGGGCACCGAGGAAGAGAAGGAATAGACCGGCGAGCCGGCAGGCGATCTTCCGCCACCCGCGAACCTCATGGGTGTCGAAAAACCGGCTGCCGGCTCGCCGGATCTGACTGCTGGCTAAGCCACGAGCCCGGCCCGGAAGCCGGCCGCGACCGCGTGTGCGCGGTCCCTGGCACCGAGCTTCCGGAAGAGCCGCCGCGCGTGTGTCTTGACGGTGTCCTCCGAGACGAAGAGCTCACGCCCGATCTCGGCGTTGCTCTTGCCGTCGGCCATCCCCCGCAGCACCTGGAGCTCGCGCTCGGTGAGCGTGAGCCGTCGTCCCGCCGGCGCCGGATCGGCGACGCCGACCTGGGTCTCGCTACCCGGCCAGGCCACCATCGGCCGGCCGGTCGCCGGGTCGATCGGTGCGTCGCCGCGCTGGGCCGGGACCATCGGCGCGTTCGGGCCGAGCATGGCGGGCACGGCCGCCGCGTTCGGTGAGCCCAGGCCGATGCCGTTCTGATAGGCGGCCCGAGCCGCGGTCGAGTTCTGGTTGCGAGCCCCACCAGCGACAGTGGCCGGTTGAGCGTTCGCCCCGTTGATCGGCATGCCCTGCGGGCGTACCGGGAGCAGTAGCAGGAGCAACGCCTTGGCGACGACGCTGACCAGGTCGTGCTCGACGCCGCGGATGACACCGCGGGCGCCGGCGGCGACGGCCGCCGCCGCTACCCGGGGGTCTTCGGCGCCGAAGAGCACCAGTTGAGCCTGCGGGGCACGGGCCAGCACGCGGCGGGTGAAGCCGACGCTGTCGGGACGAGTCACGGCGGTGTCAGCCAGGACCACTTCAGCCGGCCGTTCAGCCAGGCGGATCATGGCCTCGGTCTCGCTGACCGCGGTCCGGACGACGCCGGTCATGCCGAGCCGGGCCGCGGTAGACGCGACGGTCTGGGCCGCCAGCGGGGTACGGACGCACACGAGGACGGTACGCACAGTGATCCTCCTTCTCTCTCAGAGGAGATCACGCGAGGGCCGCAGCATTACGCGCTTTAGATGGAAAAAATAGGAAAGATAGGTATGACTTGCCCGCCCGATGTCATGCGGCTCCAGAAGACATCGACATGTCGCGTGTGAGCCGGGGAGCACCGGGGTAACCACGCGGCAGGCCTGAGCAAGGCCCCTCAGGACGACGCTCCGCGGTGCCGCGCGGGAGGAGGGTGTTTCATGTCGAACGTTCGCAGACTGCCCGGCCCCATCGCCGATCTTTGGGACTGGCAACGCCTCGGCCTGTGCCGAGGACGGGACAGTGCGCAGTTCTTCCACCCGGACGGTGAGCGCGGTTCGTCCCGCAACCGCCGGGAGGCCAAGGCCAAGACAGTGTGCGGCGCGTGCCCGGTACGAGCCGAATGCGCTGCCCACGCCCTCGCGGTCCGAGAGCCGTACGGGGTCTGGGGAGGCTTCAGCGAAGCGGAGCGGCTGCGGCTGCTCGCGGTCGGCTGGGAGGACCTCGCCGACCGTCATCATGGACGTGTCGACCTTGCTCGACTCGAGGCCCGGCTCGGCCGGCCCCATAAGTCCGCAGTGCCGGCACAGCGGCAGGCGCCCGCAGCCTGACGACGCCGGTCACCCCGCATCACCATGACGATCCGGTCCCCGATCGGGGGCCGGGTTTCAGTGTTGGACGGCTCTTCATCAACCGCATCGGTGGACATGCAAGCCACCGTATGAGCGACTTGCGTCATCACAACGGACGCCTGGTGCGGCCTTCAAGTAACCGGCACTCAGTCGATGTTCACCCGGATCGAGTGCCATCCGGAAGCCCCGTCGGGCGCCGGTGACGCGGGCGTGCTCGTCTGGGTCGCCCCGGTCCCGTCCGTGGCCCGCACCCGCAGCCGATGCTCCCCCGGCGACGCCTGCCACGCGTAACTCCACTCACGCCAGGTGTCGCTGGAGACCGTGGCGGCCAGCGTCGTCTCCACCCAGGCTCCGTCGTCGACCTGCACCTCGACCTTGGTGATGCCACGATGCTGGGCCCAGGCGACGCCGCCGACCACAACCGACCCAGCAGGCCTGCTCTTGCCGTCACGCGGTGTGTCGATCCGTGACTCGGTCTTGATCGGCGCCTGCTGCGCCCAGCCGCGCGGTACCCAGTAGGCGTCGAACGCCGTGAACGTGCTCAACTCGATCTCGGTGATCCACTTGCAGGCGCTGACGTAGCCGTACAGCCCCGGCACCACCATCCGCACCGGGAACCCGTGGTTGACCGGCAGCGGCTGCCCGTTCATCCCCACGGCGAGCAGCGCGTCCCGCCCGTCCATCAGCACCGAGGTCGGACTGCCGCACGTCCACCCGTCCGTGGAGCGCTGCACGACCTGATCGGCGCCGGGCAGCGGACCCGCCTCCGCCAGCAACTCCCGGATCGGCGTGCCCAGCCAGAGCGCGTTCCCGATCAGGTCCCCGCCGACCTCGTTGGAGACGCACGCGAGCGTCACGTACCGCTCGATCATCGGTCGCCGCAGCAGCTGCTCCCAGGTGATCGTGATCGGGTTACGCACCATGCCGTGGATGCGCAACTGCCACGTCGCCGGATCCACCTGCGGCGGGATCAGGGCCGTGTCGATCCGGTAGAAGTCCTTGTTCGGCGAGACGTAGGGCGTCACCCCTGGCACCTGCACCCCGGCGGGCAGCGGCGGCACGGTCTGCCTCGGCACCGGCAGCACGACATCGCTGCGCGCCGAGGTCACCGCCTGCCGCCCCGACAGCCAGCGTCCCGCGATCCCGGCGACCGCCGCCGCACCGAAAGTGATCGCCAGAACCTTCAGAAAACCCCGACGATCTTGAGAGTACGAGTCGTCCCCGGAACGCGGCCCGACAGTTCCGGCGCCGCCGTGGCCCCGGCCGTCCGCCCGCTGCGGCCCGGCCCCGGTGGTCAAGCCGCGGGCCGCCGCACCCACCTCGGCCGGCACCCGGGTGAGCGCCGCCTCCGGCACCCCCGCGCGCCGCAGCAGCAAGCGCAACGCCCACACCGCCAGGGCTGCCCCCACGACCGTCGGCAGCCAGGCCCACCAGCCCGCGTCGTGCCTGGTCACGGCGGCCACGACCCCGATCACCGCGAACAGCCCGATCCCCGCGACCCCGAGCCACCAGGACCGCAGCGCGACCACGCCGACCCCGTACGCATAGATCGCCAACAGGATGGCCGTCCCCACGATCAACGCCGTCTTGTCGTGCACCCCGAACACGCTGACGCCGAAGTCCTTGACCCCGGCGGGCACGTTGTCGACCACGACACCACCCACCGCGGGCAGCGGCGCCGAGAGCGGCCCGGTCGCGACCGCCACCACCTCGGCCACGCCCACCGCAACGGCGGCAGCCGCCACCCCGGACAGCCCAGCGCGCACCGAAAGATTCACCCCTTCATCGTCCTCCCTCGCGCCCCGTTCCGCGAAGCCCGACCCCGCTTCAGTGGCCGCGGTAACGCCGGCAGGACCGGCGAATGCCGAAGCCACCGTAGACGGTGCGGCCGGCGCTGTTCGATCATCGGAAACCACCTGAGCCTCGGCCAGCCCGACTTCGAGCCCGCGGGCCGACGGCAACCGCACGGCAACCGACGCTGATCAGCTGAGCAGCGGATCTTCGAGGAGGCGTTCGAAGGCCAGCTCGGCCGCGCCGATGAGGGCGGCGTCGTTGCCGAGTTCCGGGGTGCGCAGGCGGATGTGCTCGCGGCAGGCCGGCAGGGCGATCGCGGTGAGGCGGCTGCGGATCTGGGCCGCCGCGACCAGGTAGACGTCGCGGAGGGTGCCGCCGAAGATGACGGCCTCGGGGTTGAAGATGTTGACCAGGTTGCCGACGCCGAAACCGATCCACTCACCGACCTGGCGGACGGCGAACTGTGCCTGGCTGTCGCCGCGCATCGCGGCCTCGACCACGCCCAGCACCGCTTCGCGACCCGACTCCTCCGCGCGGCCGGCGTGCTTGAGCAGCGCGTATTCGCCGATCTCGGTCTCCCAGCAACCGCGCGAGCCGCAACTGCACTCGCGGCCGTAGGGGTTGACCACCATGTGGCCGACCTCGCCGCCGTAGCCACCGTGGCCCGCCACCCGGCGTCCGTCGGCGATGATGCCGGCGCCCACCCCGACGTCGCCGTAGAGGTAGATGACGTTGTCGCAGCCGGCCGCGGCGCCGCGGCTGTGCTCGACCAGGGCGGAGACGTCGGCGTGGTTGCCCATCGTGAGTTTTCCGGCGTCGCCCAGTTCGGCGCGGAGCGCCGCGCCGACCGGTTCCTCGACCCAGCCGATCGTGGGGGCCAGCCGGACCATGCCGTCTACCCGCCGCACCATCCCGGCCACCACCACGCCGGTGCCGATGTAGCGGGCGTCGTCGGGTACGTCGGCTCGCATCTCGTGGACGAACTCGGCCAGTGGTTGCACCGCGTCGAGCACCTGCATGCCGCGGGGCCGATAGGTCTCCCGGCGGTCCAGGATGCGTCCGCCGAGTCCGACGCGGGCCGCTCGCAGGCGGTCCACCTCGATGCTCAGCGCGTACGCGAAGACCCTGGACGACTCGGGCCGGACGACCAGCGACGGTCGCCCGGCCCGGCC
>Ga0247737_1001378_pt1 | contig 10444 bp, 14 predicted proteins | sample UWRJL028104C2_FD_180937 | JGI IMG/M metagenome (GOLD analysis project Ga0247737, IMG submission 180937) | Plant litter microbial communities from Arlington Agricultural Research Station in Wisconsin, United States - UWRJ-L028-104C-2 | ecosystem: Environmental > Terrestrial > Plant litter >...
AGGAGTGGAAGCGTTGCGCGAGGAGCGGATGCAAGGACTCAAAGCGACGTAGGATCAGACTGGAAAAAATCAGACCGGGTTCAAAAAGAGAGAATGACGCGAGACAAACTCACTCTCAATAGACTAAGCGTCGCGTCATTCTGGGTAAAAGTCACGATACGCTTCCTCAAAACGTCATTCTGTTGGCGACCCCAACCGGCAAAATCCTTTCACTGAAGCAATGAAAGTTTTCAAAGGTCTGAAGCAATGAGGCGGGATTTTGAGAATTAACCGTGTCGAATGAAGTAGCCGGACAAACAAGCGTTTCAATGCACCCGAGTGTGTGAAACCGGCTATTGAGTGTCCGGACACCGAAGCGTTGCAGCTGGTCCTGCAAAATCCAACACGCTGCGCCATATAAGAACGAATCCCATAAATGGGACTCGTAATCGACTGGGGCTGGAGTTTTATACCCAAGGAGGCTGACATTGCCGTTTTGGTAAATGAGACGCGGCGTTGCTTTGAGCGGCTTCGGCTCTCGTGAAGTCATTACAACCTACCGCTTTGCAAAAATTCTGCAAATTGTACCATCTATATTGTAGTATTGACGTGAAGGCCTACTGGATGACCTTTGTACATGTGCAGTGCCTCCCGTGAGCTCCTTCGATCCTCGAATCTATCGCAACATTTCACTTTCCGGCTCCTGTCCCGGAGCTACTTCAAGTTCTACCACCTAGCTTGGATTCTCATCACACCGACCAAATAACAGATGTCAGGCTGCTCCTTGAGAATCCGGGACCCAGTGCCGTTCGGAGGCTGGTGAAGCTTGGTCCGGTTTCAAATGTGTATCCACCGTTTAGCCTCCAGACAAAGTCGAAAATTTCCATGTCGCTTTGTATAAGTAGATTTGAAGGTCACCACCCATGGTGAAGATAAGTACTCCAGAGGTGTAACACCGAAAATTCACCACCATCGTTATGTAAGCAATGTATGACAGGGTCAGGAATCTGTCTTGTTAAATTTGTCCTCGAATATCATTGATAAAGCTTCAAGCGTCAAGTCTTCCACCCGGATCACATATATCTGCACTCACCTGGGTACCCCCTCTTTCCAACAGTAAGGTCTTATGACACAACCAATGGTGATGACCAAAACCAACTCGGATTCACGGGTACTGACGGAAAAACTCTTTCGTTGTTAGGATTCATTTACCTCCCCATTTTCGCATCTGCTGGAAACTAATTATGTTCCTTCGATGCTGGAGAGAGTTCAATTATCTCGCTTCCTTTCTGAACCGAACCACCAGCTATCGCACCTTAACGCTGAAATATTTGAACTCGAAGAAACGTTAAAAGCCATGAAGCAGAAAAGAGACAGGCTACAGGGTACTATACTGAAGCACTATATGCTTCTCGCCCCATTCAGATGTCTCCCAGGCGATGTACTGAGGGAGATCTTCTTCCATTGTCTTCCAGATGATCACAACGCTCTTATGACCGTCGTCGAGGCACCACTCCTTCTATCTCGTGTCTGCAGCCGCTGGAGGTCCATCGTGTATTACACTCCCCGCCTATGGGCTACCCTGCACATCCCTCTTCCTCGCCCACCTTCTCTATCCAGAATTCACCCAAGCCTTGTGCCTAGCGCCCATATTGTTAGGGAGACCTTTCAAATCAAGGTTCTCGGCCATATGGATGCAGTTGACGCATGGATATGTCGTTCGGGCTGTTGCCCACTTTCCCTGTCATTTCATGCTCACGACAGAAACGCCGTATCAAGCCGCATAAAGCCTTACTTGGAGATCCTTTTGCGGCATGTCAATCGCTGGGAAGATATTGATATCACGGTACCCTTGGGCGACCTATCCACCGTTTTAGCCCAAATACCTTCTCGACACCTTCCAATGCTCAAGCGCTTGGAACTCGGGTTTACGCCGTCACCGCACGACAAGAGGTGGGGATCCAGCGGGTTGTTCAACGCGCCGAAGCTTCACTCTCTTCGGCTCGTCCATCTACCAGTGCCGGTGTCATCCCTCGACATTTCCTGGCAAAACATCACGAATCTCGCCTTGCGTGAGACTGTCGATCCCTCAGGCTCAACCAAGTTTATCTCGCTTGCAGAAGCACATATTCTTTTTCGGAAATGCATCTCCCTGACGCATTGCTCCTTGAAAGTCGCAGATTCGTCTGATGCTGTCAGCCCCAGTGCACTTATCACTTTAACCTACCTCGAGTCGCTTTCAATTGAGGATTATGCCCTGGGAATGTCAAGTCTTTTTGAATGCCTTCAGGTCCCTTCTCTTCGCAGAATATCCTATCATTGCTCGCATATGCCTTCGAGTCGACCATCCCCTCTGATTAGCCTTATCTCTTGCTCAGGCGGTCAAATCCAACATTTGGTGACAGATCTGTTTTTCCTTACATTGTCAGATTTGAAGACCATCTTCGGAGGCCTCCCTTACCAATTTCTCCCATGTTGCGATGGGCCCTTCGGGACTCAAACAATTGCGTGCTCAAAAAAGACTTCCCATCGATCCTCACTTATTCAAGATTTTTCTCAACCTCCTCACACCAGGTTATACCGAGCAAAACGCATGGCCTCACCTTCAGTCCTTTAAACTACGTGGTGGTCCCTCCTGGATTCCGGAGGCCGATATCCTACACTTCGTTCAAAGGCGTATGGCTGCAGCGACCATTTCCAAACTTGAAACAATTATGATATCGCCGACGTGGTGCAAGAAAACCATCGATTTTCACTCACGTATGGCGGTCTACATTGCGGATGGGATGAAGTTCGACATCACCTATAATGATCCTCACGGACCATTGCCAACTGGCGAAATAATCGCGAGGAATGGCATGATTCGGAGAAGCGCGAAGAGGCGAAACTCTTTACTTCTTGAGGAGGATTAACTCGATTCGATGCTGCTACGAATGTCGATTTTAATAGTCTAAATGTTAAATACCAATAAACTTGAGCCATCTCGTTGGTCACTTGATCGAGTGAGCGTCGTCGACGCATCGCTGTTGGCATCGCAGAAACTCAAGGAAGTTCCTTTGAAATAGCAGCCATATTTCAAGTCAATTTATTTGTGGTTACATGACACAGTGCCAGTGAGTCCAGAATCCAACGAGTGATTTTCTGCCTGGGTATCATTCTTCATTGTTCACGTCGTTGTGCGTTGTGCGTCGTGTTGTGATCTAACCCTTGCACTTTTTGAACTTGGTTTCGTATAATTTCAGGTGATAAAGCGTCGTACATGCGTACTTACGTCGAAGATGTGTTGTACCAATTAACTGCAATGATGTATCTGCACGTACTTACAGGTGTTACCCAAATTCTACTGGATTTTCATCACAGAATCAATTCGGGCCTCTTGAATTTTCTTTCTCAGATTTGTCCAGATAGGGTATCCAGCGATCAGCGTCGCTAAAACATATGCTGCCTAAGATGTGTGTCAGATGAGATCAGCCTTGGACCTTGAGCCACTCGTGAAATAGAACTCACACCGAGGACTAATCCAGTTGAATGCTTCCGGCATAATATGGACGTATAAAGAGCCTCGCCGACGTGGAGGACCAGAGTTGTCCAATAGGGAATGACAATCATAAGCGACCCAAGCCATTCTTGGTATAGGTTAGCGAGTCGAGCCCAAGGTGAAGCCGCCCCAACGAAATGATAAAGATAGACGAAGAAGAGGATAACACAGCTGGATACAACTGCTTGCCGAGGAAAGAAGAACTGGTTGATTTTGGGAACCTTGATCTATGGCAGATCGTGACGAAGAAGGGTGAATAGATGAGAGACAAGTGTAGGAACCTCACGTACCATCCCCAGACCCTCCTGTGCGAATGCTTTCATTTCTAGGAGGCGAGGCTTGACGTCCTCATAGCCCTTCAGAGGCGGTTCAATGGGCACCCTGACATCCCTCTTCTCCCCATTCTTGAACGTACAAACCAAGGTCATGCTCTGAGAACATCGTCATTCCGCGCTCGGACACTGAACATAGTTAAGGACACGTACCTTGCTATCGATGGCAGCCATTTCAGCGCTCTTGATAGGGTCCTGCACCTTTCCAAACCACTTTGCGTATGCAACCAGTGTGTCTGGGTGGTTGGACATGTACATCCGTAGAAAGCCAGATTTTTCAGCCACAGGGTCGACCATATTGTAGGATAGCGTCTAATGTCAGATATACGTCTCAGTACTAAATAATATCCGACTCTGTTAGTACGCGCACCTGGATGTTGTCGTGGTGTCGCTTGTGGCAGATGATGGGTGTAACGGTAATACGTGAACTCCTTGGTTGTGGGAATCCGCCTCGCTTGACCAATAGCAATCACCCATTTTCGGCGCTCTGTGGCCACCACATGGAAGACGTTTGCCAGACGAGGTCACGAGAAACAAATCGGCCATCAATTCGTGTTTCAAGTTAAATACGAAAAATAGAAAATACACGTGTAGTACATTGCAAATCCATTATGCAATTCCAGCCTCGACATCCTTCTTGAACTGTCGCACTATGGGCTCCATGCCACCCTGGTCCACCACAAATCCCAAGCTCAATGGATACGTGTTGTCGAACGCAGCTGGCCAGGAAGACACGATCCGACGATTTGTTGGATCATCCTTGAACTTGACAAGCTTAAGCACCTCAGGCCCAGCGACCTTTTCCAACGCCTCAAGTTCTTCCCTTATCGTGGCCGTGAAACCTGGCAGGCAAACAACGCGTGTATGAGCAAGAAACTTGTCAGCGGGAACGTGTTTCGCGACGACAAAGTTCTTGATGGTTGTCTCCGGCGAAGCCACCCAGGCTCTGAGGGAGAGTTCGGGAGAGGTGAACGAGTCACCAACGGGGCAAGTGGCCTCAATGCCCTTGAGGGGTTCGCGGATGATTCCTGAGATGAAGGCAGAGGTTGCATTGGAGGGGACACCTGGGCGAACGACGATGGTGGGGAGGCGCATGATACGACCGTCCACCCACCCACGGCGAGTATATTCGTTCACCATCAACTCAGAGGTGAGCTTGCCCATGCCGTACGAACCCTCCGGGGTGGCGATCGTTGAAGGTGTGACAACATCAGGCTGAATCAGAGAGGTGAGCGATGTTCTTATTTAATCGTAGATATTAACGTACCAAAGGTCCCCCATATACAGCTAACGAGGACGTGAAAATGAACTTGATTGGCGGTTTTCCGTACGCGCGAGTTGTTTCGAGCAACGAGCGGACAGAATCGACGTTCACCTGCGAAGGTATCAGAAGACTGACTACATAGATGCACAAAGATCTCATACCCGAACACCAAGCTCGAAGTTATCTTCTGACCCCCGAGACATGATACCGTGCAAGCAATATATAGTGTCTGGGATCCCAAACTTCGTATTAAACAGGGCCTCTATTTGCGCCTTGTCAGTCAGGTCGGCCTTGATTGTGACGGCCTTCGAGTTGGCCGGAGCCTTGGGCTCAACGATGTCGACGAGGATTAGGTTAACATCGGGGGTGCGATGATCATCGCGCATGGCAGTTGCGAGCTAAACATGCTAGATCAGTTCCTCAACCTGTGCACATGCTGAAGACAGACTCACCAAGCCACCAAGCCATCCGGCGGCGCCAGTGATGAGGACAGTGTTGGTCATTTAGCTAAGGAAAGTGGATTTTGGAGGTTGAAAGGCCAGGGAACGTGTAGAGAGCATGCTTCTATACTCACTATATAAAGCCCTTGGTCCAGTGGACTTGACGCCTTGAACTCCAGTAAGGAGCCAGACCCCGGAGCTATGTTTAACCCAAGTTTAATCCACGCCGATCCTGGACAGATTACATCCGAGGGATGGACCACTGGAGATAAATGTCAAAAGTCTATCGTCCCGCTTCCCCGCAATCGCTTCCTCAGGACATCATGGGGTCACAAAGGACAGGATATTGTGCGTGGAAAGATATGCCAGAAATTCCCATGGCCGGATGAATGGGAGGATGGGTCCTTGATCACGTTGGTCGCAAGTTGGTCAGATCCTGGCTTGTCACCCCCGCGCCAAGAGTTTTTACTGAAGCTGGAAGGGAACAAAAAATGCCTAAAGGGGCGTTGTGGATTGTATCGTCCCGGCGGGTGGGCATCTTAGGGCCGAATGTCCTTGATTCCTCTGGACATTCGAGTGGGCGAGGCATGTAGAATATACGATTTCTGTGGTGGTGGTGAGCATACAACAGCGCAGCTCCCATACATCTCTTGACATTCCATTTCCCCGCCCTTATCTCAAACTCTACCTTACTATGATTAAAATCAATGGTGGCTCGAAGAAGTGGCGCGTTGCTGTTGGCTGCGACGTAAGTCCTTTTCATCTAACATGACATGGTAAACCATCTGTATGAACTCCTCCTTCAGGATGCAGGTCTCTTGTACAAAGAAATAATCAAAGCCGACCTGCTGAAAGACCCACGCGTTGCAGATGTTGTGGACGTAGGTGTCGGCGAAGACGAGCACACCGCCTACGCTCATGTGGCCATTTCTGCGGCCAAGAAAGTAGCGGCAGGTGAAGTGGACCGAGCGATCCTAATCTGCGGAACAGGATTGGGTACGACCTCTGCATACCATGTCCGCCTCCCACATATGTGCTCACATATATTTCCTCTGAAGGTGTCGCGATTGCAGCAAACAAGGTGACCGGTGTCCGCGCCGTCACTGCACACGACAGCTTCTCCGTTGAGCGATCTGTCTTGAGCAATAATGCTCAGGTGCTCTGCATGGGCCAACGCGTGGTGGGGATCGAGTTGGCGAGGAGACTTGTCAAGGAGTGGTTGGGGTATGAGTTTGACTCCAGCTCACTATCGGTGCCGAAAGTGGATCTGATCGCGCAGTATGAGGTTGTGGCTGGATGTGCTTGAAATTTTACAAGTTTCGGAAATGGATGTAGTAGATATTTTCTCTGTCTAAATTTTTATACCCCCTTTTCCGGTTTACTCAGATTCAGGCGGAAAAGGTGTTCGTGACTACCAAAAGCAGATAACATGTACACTTAGTAGTACTCGATCTGTCCGGAAACAATGCTTTTGAGAGACACCCATTCAAAATCATGTCATACTTTTTTTTTACTTAGCTCGTAAAGGTCATTTTTTTACTCGATACTTCATAAATTCCCTTTAGCGTCAGAAATTCTATGTCCATGTCCTGGCGCTGCAGATCAACTCATCAACCGGGTAAGCGTGGGCGCTTAATGTCGATCTATATTTAGAATCGCATATTTAAGCCACGCTGCAAGACCGGCGCATGTCAAACAAACGCACATTTTGGGGCGAGATCCAAGAACTTAAAGCGGTATGAACGAGATCTCAATTCCAAGAATGTTTTAAAAATGTATCAATCGATATGGGTACAAGTGTCTATCACAGTCCACCCTATGCCTTCCCAGCCGAGCCAAACAATTGGAAGAACCTATCACATACCTTTGCAAATACCTCAGTCGCATCCTCGATCGCATCCGGGAGCGGTGTGTTTACTAATCCATCTGCTAGAGATTTAACATACGGATCACGCGCCCACGAGTTGACGTTGATCTTGCTGACGCCATTCTTGATACATTCCACGAAGAGTTCATCAGGGAGCTCGTCGGTGCCATGCAGACATATGGGAACGCGAGAAGCAAATTGAGAATGTAAATCTTTCAAGCTGTTGGAAAGAGGAGGTCAATCAAGCTCGTTCATTTGAAGGAGAGGTACCATACATTTGCTGACGGAAGTTAGGAGGGTTGATGTAAGAACCGTGAAGATTGCCGATAGAGGGAGCGAGTATTATGGCCCCTGTTCTGAGATCAAAAGAGGATAAGTGTTGAGGTCAAAATTCCAAAGGCAGAAAGCTTGCGTACTCTTCCATAAATGTCTTCGCCTTCGCAGGATCAGTGAGCTTGGCGTCAGAGATCATTCTAAGCCCAGCTTCACCCCCTTCAAGACGTCCGAGTTCAACTTCAACTGCAACGCCAGCATTACGAGCTCGATCAACGTAAGGTTTGGCGAGCGCAATATTCTCTTCGTCTGTCTGCAAGTTCGTACTGTCGGTCAGTTTTTCTTTCCCATGATCTGGTGGTCAACGAGCACATGCCTCAGCATGACTAGCGTCTACCATAATACTATCAAAGGCGATCCCTTGCTCGGCGAGACTAAGAGCCAGCTCGAGGTGTTCTGGGTCGGTTGCATGATCAAGATGAACTGAGATGGGCACAGATGCCTGGTGCGCACTAAAGGATATTTTAGTAAACCCCTTGTGTGTAAGGACGATCTACGACTTACAGATCAAGACAAAATCTAAGGAAGGGCCCCTTGCCGTAAGCAAGTGTAATAGGGAATAATTGCAAGATAGCCGGGCTGCGACTACGTTCTGCAGCGCGAACGAGGGCTATTGCCATCTGGGTGTCATAACTGAATATGATTTTCAGTAATCGGAGTTCGTACACGAGGGGGGACATACCAAGTTTGAGCGAGGATACCGTATCCCGCACGTTCGGCTTTTGAAAGAATTTCGAGCGTAAGGTTGCCCTGAAGATACATTTGGCATGCAGAAAGAGGGAGTTGAGGCGAGATTGCGGTTTGCTATCGGTTTGCTATCCGCTAGATCTAGATATTAAGTACGTTGCGCTTGTGTACTTAAGAGAGTTGGGAGAGCATCCGGAGAATGTCATCGAAGTACTTACCCCGCATCTCCAAGCTCGTGCGGGGAGGAAAGACTCCTTTCGGATATCTGAAACAGCTGTAATGATCTGGCAACAACACTTGTAAACACCGTGGAAAGGCGTGAGCGACGCCGCCGGGTCTCTCTGTCTCCCTTGAACACCCTCGACTCATAATATGTCAAAATAGAGAGAGGCAAAGTTCTATTGAAGGTCTCGGCTCTCGAACTCCTCCGCCCGGGATGATTGTATGACAAGTATTTCTTACACAAGGCGATGACGAAGGCCCAGGTGAATGGCAGAGGACACATGGTCTAGTTGGTATGGGCGGTACCGGCAGATACCTTTTCCAGCCTATTCATCCGGACACATATCATCCCTAAGTTAGGGGTGCGAGGGGTTGGAGTTTGAAGTGTTTAGAATCAGAGTGAAGACACCGGTTACCAAGGCAAGGGATTGACCTTGACCTAGTACCTCTTTTCTCTCCGGGGCAGGCGTAGGATAAAAGGTCGGGTTGTTGGAAACGAAGAAGACAGAGGTCTTACTCTCCGATACCCACGTCTAGTCTCCTTTCGACTTCCCCCACTTCTTCTACGTCAACCATGCCGAAATCGAATCGATCCTCCTTCTCGGACTTTGACCCATCGACGGCAGTCTTCACACCAAACTCAGAGGCTGAGAAGGCCTTGGTACGCAAGATCGACAAGCGTATTGTGAGTATCTGACCTCTTTCATGTCGCGTACCATCATTAACCACTTCGACTAGGTACCGACCATATGGGTCTTGTACACGCTTTCGTACCTAGATCGTGCTAACATCGGTAACGCGAAGGTTGGAGGAATGCAAGCTGGGCTGGGATTCGATTCGAATCAGTATTCGATCATCCTACTCATGTTCTTCGTAAGAATCTTATATATACTTTTGAAGATGTGTCATATAAACCAATTCCAATAGGTTTCCTACGTACTTTTCGAAGTGCCTTCAAACATGATTCTTACTCGTCTCCGACCATCCATTTAGTATGTTACACTCGATTTGGATCAGGTAGCATCCATCTGATTCCCCATTCCCTATTCGTAGCCTGTCCGTTCTCTGCTTCACATGGGGCGCTGTTGCTGCTTGCATGGCTGCCGTTCAATCATGGCAAGCTCTGGCCGGTGTACGTTTTGCTCTTGGTGTTGCGGAAGCTGGTTTTGCACCTGGAATCGCTTTTTACCTCTCTTCGTGGTACAAGCGTCATGAACTTGCGAAGCGCTACTCAATTTACTACACCGCTACTGCCGTTTCTGTGAGTTGATGCCTCCCTTCGTTTCGGTGACGGCGCTAATTTCTCTTAATCCAGGGCGCCTTCTCTGGTCTCCTCGCCGGTGTCATCACAGATCATCTGAAGTTTGCTCGAGGAATCGACGGATGGAGGTGGCTGCTCCTTATTGAGGGTGTTGGGTCTTGCTTCGCTGGTAAGTTACTTATCGGTCTAGTGGCGGGTGTAACAAGACTGACTTCGACGATCACAGCCCTCTTTACCTGGATGATTCTCCCAGACTGGCCAAGCACCACTTCATGGCTCACCCCAGAGGAGAAGGTACACCAATTTATCCATAACTAAATCTTAATGCTGACTCTCAATGTAGTTCATCGCCGTTCAACGACTCACTCACGATGGAATTGGCAACACAGGTGGTTGTGGCCAACCTACGCACAACGAAGCCATACGCATGGCTTTCACCGACTGGCGCACCTGGGTCCTTGTTGTTATGTACATGCTCGCCACAGGTTCTCAGACCATCCAGTACTTCATCCCCACTCTCG